>SXGS01372526.1_pt1 | contig 31435 bp, 21 predicted proteins | sample 3174681 | NCBI WGS metagenome assembly SXGS01 (sample SAMN11356861, study PRJNA531348) | freshwater metagenome | isolation source: freshwater sample F1-80 | place: China: Fuxian Lake, Yuxi | collected 2017-12-25 | reverse complement strand
GCAAGTGCGCTACCGGGCTGCGCTACATCCCGATGAACTGATGGAATTGGCCAAGGCCACTTCTGCCGGTATTAGATGCATAGGAGGGGCTACCTTTAAAGGAGTGCAAATATAAGGAGAAAACACTTTTGTAAAAGGGGGTTTTTAATAAGAAATGGCTTTCTCAATATTGTTTATGCTAGGCTTTATTTACCAGAGATTTGTGGGCACGCAATTGCAAAATAACCATTTTAGAGGTTGGGGTATTACTCTTTTCAGCTACCGAATCGATGGGAACCAATATATTGGTTTCAGGGAAATAGGTTGCAGAACAAGTGAAGGGAATGTTAAAGCTTACAATGATAAATTTTCTAGCTATGCGTTCGATACCACTATGATTATTGTATAAATCTACCAATTGACCAGCTTTAAAACCCAGGCGTTGTATGTCTTTTGGATTCATAAAAATTACCCGACGTTCGTTGTTTACTCCACGATACCTATCGTTTAAGCCATAAATTGTGGTATTAAATTGATCATGGCTTCGAATGGTCATCATCATGAGTTCATTGTCTTTTAATTGTATCGGTAACGCTTTGGATATTGTAATTTGCGCCTTCCCAGAGGGGGTATTCCATTTGCCGTCTCTCGCTGAATTTGGCAAATAGAATCCGCCTGGCAAACGAGATCGTTTATTATACTCCTCGAATCCTGGAATACTTTGTTGAATCGCCTCTCGAATATGGTCATAATGCGAGGCGAATTGTTTCCATGGCAATACGGATCGTTTCCCCATCGTTGCCTCGGCGAGTTTACATACAATAATTGGTTCACTCAGCAAATCCTTGGAAACGGGTTTAAGCATACCTTTTGACATTTGGACTACCCCCATCGAATTTTCGCAGGTTACAAATTGCGACTCGTTATTGACAATATCCAAATCTGTTCGACCCAAACAAGGCAATATAATGGCTTCTTTTCCCGTAATCAAATGGCTGCGGTTTAGTTTTGTTGACACCTGTACCGTAAGACTACATTTTTGTAAGGCATCGGCGGTATATTGGGTATCTGGTGTGGCGGACAGGAAATTACCACCCATCGCAAAAAACACTTTGGCTTTTCCTTTGTGCATCGCGTGAATAGAATTTACCACATCATACCCATGTTCTTGCGGGGGTGTGAATCCAAATGCTTGTTCAATAGTGTTTAAAAAAAGTGCTGATGGCTTCTCATAAATACCCATGGTTCGATCTCCTTGAACATTTGAATGGCCCCGAACAGGGCAAGTTCCAGCCCCTTTTTTCCCAATACTTCCCTTAATTAGTAAAAGATTGGTCAGCTCTTTAATGGTATCCACAGCATTTTTTTGTTGGGTAAGACCCATCGCCCAGCAAGCAATGATTTTCTTTTTATTTTTGATGGCCTCAAGGGTTTCTTGTATTTGCCATTCTCTTAGGCCAGACATTTGTATCAACCCTTGTAAATCTTGTGCAAGCAAATTCTTTTTCCATTCATCGAAACCCATCGTATTGGACGCGATGAATTCATGATCGAGAACTTCACCAGGATTGAGTAAATCGGATTGTAGTAGCAAATATTCGAGGGCTTGTAAAAAGGCCAAATCGCCATTAATTTTTACTTGTAAAAATATATCCGTAAGCCTTGTTTTGATTCCCAATGCACCCTTGATGGTTTGGGGATCATTAAATGCCATTAGTCCGGTTTCGGGCAATGGGTTTACAGAAATAATACAAGCCCCGTTTTCTTTGGCTTTTTGCAATGCACTTAACATTCGCGGATGGTTGGTTCCGGGATTTTGACCTAAAATAATAATCACCTCTGCTGCATAAAAATCTTCAAGTTTTACCGATCCTTTTCCAATTCCCAGGCTTTCCCCCAATGCCACACCACTTGATTCATGACACATATTTGAGCAATCGGGTAAATTATTGGTACCAAATTCACGCACAAATAGTTGGTATAAAAAAGCTGCTTCGTTGCTGGTCCGCCCAGAGGTATAAAATACTGCTTCGTTGGGTGATGATAGGCTATTGAGGTGGTGGGCAATTTTTTCAAATGCAGTGTCCCAAGCAATCGGCTTGTAATGGGTTTCTCCTTCAGCCAGATACATGGGTTGTGCAATGCGGCCCTTCTTTCCTATTTCGTAATCATTGAGTTTAGACAATTCTGCTACGCTATTCAAAGCGAAAAATGCGGGGGTGAGTCTTTTTGTTGTTGCTTCTTCTGCAACGGCTTTGGCTCCGTTTTCACAATATTCTCCAATCAAAGATCGTTCGTCATCGGGGTCGGGCCAGGCACAACTAGGGCAGTCAAACCCACCCTTTTGGTTGAGTGCGAGCAAAGCTTTCACCCCCCTTACGGGGTTCATTTCTTTTAAAACATGCTGAACGGCAACCTTAACCCCCAGGGTTCCAGCTGCCACATTACTGGGTTTACTGAGTCTTATTTTTAACAAGGTTTCAGGATTTTCGATCGAAATGGCATTCGATTTTAATACTGTAGTCGATTTTTTTGCCATGGTCTAAGTTGCTGTAATTGGGTATGAACTCAAGGGTTTGTAGTGAATGGATTCAACATACTGTATTTGGATTGGGAAAATTGTCGGATTGGTCTTCGGCGCTACTGTCGAGACAAACAAAGTCTTTCTCTACCAACAACGCCAATTCTCTTCCATTGGATAGGGGCATATTAAATGCACAACCCACCTCATTGTTATTTACCCATAGACTAGCCATGGACTCGGGGATATAGACTGTAAGTGTATTTGCTGAAAAATCGGCTTTCATATATTGAAGTGATTTGCTTCGTTGAAGTCGGTATACCAATGATGCGCCCGGAAGTTCTGTGGTTTCTTGTAGCACGCCCAATTTGGCAAAATCTAGGACTTCAGTTTGGGTTACACGCAGACGGATTGAATTTCCTTTGATGCGAATTTTCATAGGCGATCTCTAATCGAAGATAGGGAATGAGACTGAAATCGAAGGCGAATAACATCTGAATTCTCGCCATTTTTTTTCATTTGTTTTGTGAAGAAGGTATGAAATATGTAAAAAGTCAATGTTCGATTCGGTTGGGATGCGCATAAATATTGCAGCGTTCGTCTCGGAGAAATCCAATAAGGGTAATGCCCAGTTCCTCGGCGAGATCAATCGCTAAACTAGATGGTGCGCCCACGGCGCAGATAAGTCGAATACCCGCCATAGCAGCTTTTTGGACCAGTTCAAATGAGATCCGCCCACTCAACAACAAAATATGTTGTGATAAAGGAAGGGTAAAGGTATTTTGGACTTCATGGGTAGGGGGAGGTATAATAAATTTTGGAATGTCATTTTCTGATTCGAAGGCTCTGCCATTGTCTATTTCAAGGTCTAAATGGCTTGTTTTACCCAATGTAATAGAGGCGCCAATGAGCTTGTCGAGGGCATTGTGTCGACCAACATCTTCTCGAACCAGCAATAATTTTCCTTGTAAGTCAAACAAAGCCGATGCGTGTAATCCTCCGGTATAGGAGAAGTTTTCTTGTGCTTTCGCCAATGTATGGGGCAGGCCAAAAAGCGTATTTCGTTTTACAGTCCATTTGGTTTGTTTTAGCGGTATTCTGCATTCTATCCGAACCGCTTCTATGGATGACTTTCCGCATATGCCGCATGAGGACGTGGTATAAAAATGTCGTTCCAATTGATGTAATTTGGGAATTATACCCTCAGCCAATTTGCAACGAACAATAGATCCTATTTCATTTTGATGGGGATTTTTGGGTGGCAATAGGTTGTTTGCCAAAGGGGTTGTTTGCGAAATTTCACATGCTTGATTCTCGGAAGAACCAGAAGATTGGATGGGATTCGGGGGTATTGGACTTGCATGGTTTTCTGTTGCTTGAATTGAAATCATATCGGTGATGGATGAAACAATACCCTCATTGAAGAGAAAACCCAATGCCAAGTCTTTGTCATGACCTGGGGTGCGCATGGTAATCGCAATGGATTTTTCTGTTTCGCAAGTATTTTCTAGATAAACCAATCGTATCTCCAAGGGTTCTTCAACACAAACAAAATCAGATAAAACCCTTGATTGTTCATTTTCGATGCGAATAATTTCTGATGGCGAAATGCTAAATTTTGACATGGGGCAGGATTTTTTCAATAACTTTCAAATCTGGGTTTTAGGACTTGGCAGAATTGGTTTGGCAATTTACAGTTGAAATCCGCAACTTAGACTTGAGTATTTGCATCGATGTTTCATCATCAACGCCTTGCAAAAAATCGGCCTTTGTTTCTTCTAAATCGATAATGGTGGTATTGCAGTATTCTAAAAATCTGCGTAAACTGTGCTCGGATTTAGAAAAACTGCTTAGGGTTTTTAAATCTGAGTTGTGGTAAAAGGCAATTAAAGGTTCTAAGAAACCTGTCTTGGGTTGGCGGTAGGCGGCAGATGTGTTTTTGGCTATTCCGATTTTGAGTAGACAGTCTAGATGCTGCGATTCTACCATGGGATAATCACAGCCTAAAACCAGAAAATGTGCTTTAGGGTAGGTTTTTATCGCGGTGAGTATGCCTGAAAGTGGCCCCTGATCTAAAAAACACGGGTCATCATATAAAGGGTTAAAATCAATAGGCTGTTCAAATCTGCAACTAATTCTAATTTCCTCGCAAAAACGGGCTAATAATCCTGCGGCAAATTGGTATTGCGGTTTGCCGTGGTAATCGATGAAGGCTTTATCAGATTTCATGCGATGGCTTTCTCCCCCAGCCAATACAATTCCGATAATTTTTGTTTGGTGCTGCATCTTATTCAGGGGTTTTTTTTTGAAATGATTGAACCCTTCGGAGTGCATTAAATCTGATATCAAGATAAAATAGGTTGATGTCTCCCTTATGAAAATTTTTACTCCGAAAGAATATACTCCCCTTAAATTTGGGTTTTGTAACCCAAAGCAACCCACCATGAACTTGTGCATCACAAATATGTGGTAAGGGATTATCCAATGGTTTTAATACCGCACCCAAATGCCGTTCTTTTCCGACTAAATCTTGGTTGTATTCCCAACTAATGGGGTTAATACAAACAGCACGGTCCAATGCCAGTGGATACCAGGGTGGAATATAATCTCGCTCATAAGTACACCAACTCACAAAGCAACCCGTAGCAGAATCGTTTTTGCATACGGGTAAACCAGGCAATGAATCTGTCGGGACTGGCATTCCGATAAGGTAAGCAGCTACAAGTTTCTGTTGCAAGGGTTTCCCCACTATGTGTTCTTTCAATAAACGTGCGGCTAAAATTGTGCCTTGGCTGTGCGATGCGATGATAAAGGGTCGACCATTATTAAAATGTTCGAGGTAATATAAAAATGCGGTTTTTACATCGCTGTAAGCAATGTCTAGTGCGGCTATTTTGTCTTCTTTGTATTGGGTAAGAAATACATAATAGTGGGCTTCACGGTATCTGGGAACATACACCTTAGCGGCTAAATTAAAAGCACTTGCCTGAAATTTTGAAGGGCTATCATCAATCAAATTATAGGCGGTGGTATCTCGCAAGTCTCGGTTCCAACAGTATTTAGATTTGGGTTTTTTTATAAATGTTGAAGGATGAACAAAGAAAACGTCGGCATTGGCCGCAGATTGGTTTTCATTATACCCTCTAGGGTATTGGTCTGCTTGGTCTATTTTTGTGGGCAAGGCACTCCAAAATGTGGCTTTAGAATAATCTGGTTCTGGGGGTATGGGAGATGCAGAAAATCGTGTTGGAATTGAGTATACTTGAGCATCTAATGTCTTTACAAAAAGAAAAAGTAGAACACAACACATCCAAAGTATGTGGGATATCCAATCTTTTCCAAATTGCGCAACTAAGCCCCAAATATCGACCCCACCACGGAGGTCAACATTTTTCCGCCAATGGAATCCAGAATCTCTATGATTTTGCCGATCAATAATCTCTGAGTCAAGCCGAATAGATGTGCGATTCCATCCTCTAAAACAATACAAATTATCTATCATAGTTGTAAATGAATCAATAGTGTGTTGTATAACAGCAAATGTAAAAATGCACATAAAACCACTTGTGCGTTTTACAAAGGCATAACAAATTTAACCCCATGGGGATAGGATTGGTGCAAGCATCGTTTTTTTGGGTCAACAAATTCATAGTTGTGTATCTTTGAGACATGATTCCAGTGATTCCCAAGATAAAGGTTGCCAATACTGACCATTTTTTTGTTATTGCAGGACCCTGTGCCATTGAAGGTAGAGATATCACTTTTGAGATTGCAGAGCAATTGGTTCGGATTTGCGACAAACTTCAATTACCGCTAATTTTCAAGGGTTCCTATCGAAAAGCCAATCGGTCACGCATCGATTCTTTTACAGGAATTGGCGATGAAAAAGCCTTGCGAATTTTGCAAGAAATCGGATTACAGTTTGATATTCCAACCCTTACAGATATTCACGAGGCAGACGAAGCTGCTATGGCCGCCGAGTATACAGACGTGCTACAAATCCCTGCTTTTTTGTTTCGCCAGACAGATTTATTGGTGGCAGCTGCCAAAACCGGGAAATGGATTAATATTAAAAAAGGTCAATTTGCTGGATCGGATGCGATGAAACATGCCATTGATAAATGTATAGATAGCGGAAATAATCGTTTACTATTAACAGAAAGGGGCAATATGTTTGGTTATGGAGATATTGTCGTTGATTACAGAAATATACCTGCCATGCAGGAAACCCACTGTCCTGTGGTGATGGACATTACCCATAGTCTGCAGCAGCCCAATCAGGCAAGTGGCGTTACGGGTGGGAAACCGCAACTCATCGAAACCATCGCCAAAGCGGCGATTGCGGTTGGCTGTGATGGTTTATTTATTGAAACACATCCACGCTTAGACGAAGCAAAAAGCGATGCGGCAAATATGCTTCCACTACATCAATTTGAAGCGTTGATGCTGAAGTTACTTCGCATTCGACAATCAATTCTTTGAACAAACCCGACGGGATTATTTCTTTTTCTTCTTATCCTTTTTGGGGATTCCGGTATCATCTGAAGGGCCACTATCCTGATTTCCGTCAATCGAACTACCATCCGGATTGGTCTTGGGCTTTTTTGTTGGTCGGGGAACCCTTTCAACTTTGGCCTTCTTTGGACCTTTCTTTGGAATCAAAATATACTCATCAGCCGTGAGATAAGACTCAGGTTTAAATACCTTAAAGAAATTTTTACCCAAAACAGGTTGGTCTATTTTGTCAGTGATTAAAAATTGTACATTGGATACTACAAAATCTCCGATGCTCATTTTTTCAATGATGAATTTGGTGCCTGGCATTTTCACTTTTCCAACTTTCAGTTTTTCACCGCCTTCTAAAAAATCTTTCTTTAGTATCAATTTCGACTTATACCAAGCAGCTGCAACTTCTTTTGTAACAGCAGTATTTTTTCCATTAAAATCAAAAGTAAATAACGTGGGTTCTTTGTCTAAAACCATTGCTGTTATTGTAGATTTTCCTGATGTGCTAGACAATTTGGCATGCACGGCATAGGAGATATCCAATGCTGCGACAAGTGTTTTGGCGGCTTCAGATTTTTTTACACTGTCGCGTTCTTGTTTGCCGATATTGGTGTTATTAATGTCTATATCTTGATTAACTACAGCGCGAGAGATCTGATTTTCAAATCCAAAACGCACAGTGGTTCTTCTGTTTTGTTGGTGTTGGAATTCATCACAGGCTACATAGGGGAGTAAATTTTTACCAGAAGAATCAGCAATAAATGAAATTTCAGAGGGCTTGTAACGTTCGTAATAGCTATTTACCACGGTACCGATGGCATCTTTTTCAACAACCATTTTCTTTGTTTTGCCTTCTATATAGGGTGTAAAGCCAGAAATTTTTGTGCCTTCACATTTACAATCATTAATGAGTTGGGTTTCGCCGTAACCGCGAGCCACAATTCTAGAAGAATCAATTTTCCAGGTTTTCATAAGATACGTACGGGCAGAATCAGCGCGCCTTTGTGCCAATTTTACGTTGTAGTCAAAACTAGAACGGCAGTCGGTATGTGAACCCAACTCGGTAATTAATTTGGGGTAACGCAATAAAACGGTCTCGGCAAATGTGTCCAAAACCCGAGCTGCATCGGTACGAATGAATGATTTGTCTAAATCGTAAAAAATGGGTAAAGTGATAATCTTTTCCAATGCATTTTCGAGACAAAAATCTTGAACTAGTTCAGTAGTCAAACGAATTCCAAATGTTGTACGTTGCACGGATGTGGCTTCAAAATAGTAAAGTTCTGGGTATTTTGATGCGATAACATATTTTGTTTTTTCACGTAAGGTGGCGGTATACATGCCTTTCTCATCGGCTTTCAAAACCAACTTGGTAGTATCTCTGTCATTGGTAATAATGATGGTTGCACCTTTTAAGGGTTTTTTGGTATTGCAATCGGTAATGGTTCCGCGAAGGGTTATTACAATGGGAGTAATATCAAAGGAATAAATGTCGTCATTATTTTTACGATCACCCCTATTACTGGTAAAAAAACCTTTGTTTGCATTGCCTTCCATGAAGGTAATACCAAAATCATCACCACCAGAATTAATAGGCTCACGGAGGTTCTCACGTTCTTTCCACGAAGTAATTTCAGGACTGGTTTCTGCTGAATAAATATCCAAACCACCCAAGCTAGGCCATCCATCAGAAGACCAATACAATTTTTGGTAATTGGTCTTTTTATTGGTGTGTAAATAGGGGAAATACTCATTTCCCTTTGTATTGATATCAGGTCCCAAATTGACGGGATTTCCCCATGACTTTGATCGTTTACTGTATGTTACTGCCCAAATATCAAACCCCCCAAAAGATCCTTCGCGGTTGGAAGAGAAATACAGGGTTTTTCCGTCTGCGCTCAAAGCGGGATGCCCATAGCTATGAGAACTGTCTTCTTTACAAAAGTCGAGCACGTCTCCTAGGATCCATTCAGGGCCTACTTTTTTGGCTTCGTAGATGGCACATTTTTCAAATTTGCCCCTTTCTCCTCCACATTGCGAAATATACAAGGTAGAAAATCTGCTATCAAAAGTCATGGGACCATCATTGAACTTGGTGCTAATTTTATCTGTTTTCCCTTTATAAATTGGATGCCCCCATTTTTCTTTCCCTTTTTTTCCGGTTTTCTCCATGGCCCAAACATCGGTCCAATGTTCTAGAGTTCCAGAATACAAACGTTTGGCATCTCCTCCTTCGCGGTCAGATACCAGAAACAGTACATCATCGTTTTTTCCCGCAATCATGGGCGACCAATCATTCGATTTGGTATTTGCTTCTTTAAAATTTTGCACGACAAATTGTGAACTGTCGGGTGTCCAAGAAAGGGCCATTTCACATCCTTCCTTACGGTATTCGATCATGGTATCGCCCGGTACTTCTTGAAGATATGTGTCGTAGGCATCAATCGCCTCGCGGTACATTTCCATCTTTTTTAACAAATTGGCACGCATCAATAGGGCCTTTGTATTTTTGGGATCTTTTTTTAACGCTTTTTCATAAAGCCGAACCGCTTTATCATATTCGTCCGACAATCGATAGCCTTCGGCAGCCAAAAAAACGGCTTCTTCTTTCTTTTTTTTGTCTTTACTCGATTTGGAAAATTCTTCAAACACAACCGCTGCTTGTCTGTAATAACCTTGTTTGAAAAGTTTTTCCCCTTCTTCAAATTTGGGTTTACATGAACTTGCAAACAGAATAATGAGTGCAAGGAGAGTTCGGGTCAATCGAGAATATGTATGTCGCATTTCAAGGAAAGCATTGTTCATGGAGTTTATCTTAGGCAATCAAATCTTAAAGAGTTGCTAAATAATGGATTTAATGCCAAAAATCAAAGGAATTGGCCAAAATTAACCCATATTTCCGAATATCATTTTTTATGAGTACTTGCAGCATCCATTGTATTTGTGGAAACGCAATTGTTTTTTTTTATTGGATAATGGAATCCAGTTTTTTGAGTTGTTCATTGCTAAATTGCTTGCTGTAAACCAGTTTTGATAGCGACAATTGCAATATTTTCTTTTGAGCGGTTTGTTGTTTAAAATACTGAATCAATTCAGTTGCTGGTTGTGCCAATCGGCCATTAAAACCCAAGACACAGTCGTAGAGATTCTCAGAAAAGGGCTCATCCAAATAGTTGAGTCGTTTGAGTGCACTCATGGCATTTATTCGGGTTCGGAATTCATAATAGGGGCTCGTCATACGAACCAATACACCCACATATTGTGCGCGGTCATTTTCCATTCCACCAGGGGTATTATAGGTTTCTGATGCCAATTCGAGATACTTTATTTTGATATTATTTAGGTATCCGTCTTGGTCTTTAATTTTATCCAATATCAGATTATGACTTGCTTCGAAGTCAGGCACCATCCAAATTTTATTAAGAACCAATTCTATGTTTCCATAACTGCTGTCTGTTAAGGCATGTAAAAAAAGATCTCGAGTTGATGAATGTGCGGGCAGTTTTTCCAATACGGTTTTTCGAACTTCTACTATGGAATTCTGATACAGTAGGGTTCCAAGTTTAGCCGCACTGTCAATTCCGATTTTCAAAGCTGCATCTAACTGTTGTGATGCCAATTCTGCTTTCATCTCACGAAAACTTTCAGTTGCAAATGCATGTGACAGTAAATCGTTCTTCCAGTCAGTTCCAAGACCGCGGTTCTTCAATGCAACCAATGCATCGTATCGATCAATCATGGAAGGAGCATTTGACAATTGCCATTGGAGTTCGGCATCGGACTTTTCGAAATGCACTTGTTTCAAAACATGGCTGCCTTCGTCAAAGAGCACACAAACAACAGATTTGTATTGATCTGTGTCTACTGCAATTTCTGAATTTCGCAAGATGGGCAGGCGGATTTTTTGCTGAAGTTTGTCTACCATTGCGGTTTTTCGATCGATGCTTCCGTCACTGTAACAAACCGCAATATCGATGGGCATTTTAAATAGCCCAACCACTGGGTCTTGCATTTGCACTTGCTCTATGGAAATTTCAACCATGGGGTTTGTGAATACATCAAACATTTGCCAGGCCACCTTGTAATGGGGTTCTCCTCCGCGGTGAATCCATTGATCAAAAAACCCATCCATATTGATTCCTGTTGCATCGATAATGGCTTTTTGCAAATCCCAGGTTTCGACTGTGCCAAAAGCATGTCTTTCCAGATAAAGTTTGATACTGTTGCGGTAGTTTTCTTCTCCAAGCACATGGCGTAACATGTGAAGAACAGATGCCCCTTTGGGATAGTGTCGAGAAGAACCAGCAGCGCTATTTCTCACAGAGAGAGAATTCAATTTGCCGGCAGCGATTGCCGCATTCATCTGCCCGCGGTAATACCATGTTTGTTCATCAATACCGTAAATTGAACCCAGAAATAATCCAGGATAAAAGGTGGCAAAACTCTCTTGGAGCCACTGTTCGGCATCATGTCGACCTGTAATTAAATCACCAAACCATTGGTGTGTTGCTTCATGGGCGTTGACAGTGATATAGTTCCTATCTAAAAATCCCCGAGAATCAACAGAGAAAAAGTCACCAAAGGTAGTTGCAGAGGTATTCTCCATTGCGCCGTAAAGAAAATCTTGAATCATCACTTGCGAGTAACTCCCCCAAGCGTAGGGGATTCTCGTTTCGTCTTCTAAAAATTCGATAATTTTTTCGGAGTAAATAGAAGTGGGTCCAACGTGGCTTGGGTGCTCGGGATAATACCAAAAATGGATAGGGGTTCCCCTTTTTGTAACACTAGATTTAACGGCATATTTGTCTATGGCCAGCATGAGCAAATATCCAGAATGGGGTTTGGGCATCAGATAATGCCAGCCAATACTTCCATCGGGATTCGTGGTTTTGGATTTGAGTGCACCATTCGAAAGCACATTGTATTCTTTGTCGAAGCGAACAAATACTTCGGTAATGTATTTGTCGGCCCGATCGTCTATCATAGGAATCCAGTATCTGTTATCGGTGCCTTGTCCTTGCGTCCATATTTGTCGGCGACTCATGTGCACCGGGTCATCAATTATTCCCAAATTCCATCCAATAAAGTAAATTCCTTTTAGTGGATTGGCGGTGTATTCAAAATAAATAACATGCTTTTTTTTATAGTCATTTTTTAATTTGGTAACACATACAATACCATCACGATTGTTGAAATAGGGCAAGGGTTTTCCATCGAGTAATGCGTTGATAATTTGGATACCAGGTCCATCAAAGAAAATGGTATCGGTGGAAGCTTGAAGGGAGGTAAATGTATGTGTAACTTTTCCAAACACCTTTTTCTTGGGGGCATCAAAGTGAACATCGAGGTACATGTGCGAAACGTCAATATTTCGGTTGCGTTCGTGGGAATTTGCATCCTGATGATAGCTAGTGATAGCGGGGAATTGCGCGTTTGCTGAATATTCGTAAAATAGAAGAAAGAAGAAAATCGGAATAATTTTTTTCATAGTCTCGGCGAATATAATACCAATTTTATCCCATGCCCTGTAAAACATCAAACAGAAATAATTCAACCAGGCATTTCTGAGCGCATTTGAATTTTCAGAAAACAAATTTGCCTTGTGGCAAGTAATCGGTTAATTTTGTAACCCATTAAAAAACGGATTGGTAGTTCAGCTGGTTAGAATGCCGCCCTGTCACGGCGGAGGTCGCGGGTTCGAGTCCCGTCCAGTCCGCAAGAAAGCAGTTTCAAACTGTATCAAAACGTGTAAACACTAGTGTTTACACGCTTTTTTTTTGTTCTAGCATGTGTCAAAATGTTTCAATTTGTACCCACTTTTGGTAGCTAACTGGTAACCCCTTTTAGAAAATCAAAAAAGGTTCTGGATAAGCCCAGAAAATTATTTTACCGTGATTCCAATTTAATAGTCATGTGGATTCATTGATTTGGTATTATTGTCTCTCAATAACGATTTTGCAATTCAAATGCTGGAATCATTTTTTACGCCAATCGATGAATCTATTTGGGCACCCTATCGCGAGATAAAGGATTGTGTTGGAGGTCGATTGCTGCTCAATGGAAAATCATTTCCAAAACTTAAAAAGGCCAAATTGGCAGTGTTAGGAGCGGGCAAGGAAGCCGATTTGTTTCGGAAGCAATTCTATGGATTGACCTGGCGTTTTGGAGATTTGACGGTGGCCGATTTGGGTAATTTGGTCGAGGCAAGCACCGAAAAGCAACAACAATTTGCCGTTAGTGAAGCGATGGGAGAATTGTTGGGAATGGGAATCAAGGTGATAATGATAGGCGGTAATTCAAGTCATGTGTATTCTCATTACAAAGCCTACAGACAGTTTTCTGAACCTGTAGAAATTGTGCAAATAAGCCCTGGTATTGCATTAGACGAAGGAACGCCTTTGCGTCAGGTGCTGGTCGAGAAACCCTCGAATTTATTCAATATTGATTTTATCGCAACCCAGTCTTATTTTATTACTGAGGAAACATCTGCTTTGTTGGAGAAAATGTATTTTGAGAATCATCGTTTGGGGAAAGTGCGTGATAGTATTGAAGAAACAGAACCCATTTTGCGCAGTGCGCACATGCTTCAGTTCGATATGAATGCCATTAGACAATGTGATGCTCCGGGTTTGCATTTGGGTTCTCCCAATGGATTATATGCCGAAGAAGCAGTCCGAATTGCCCGTTATGCTGGAATTTCTAACCAATTATCCTCGGCTTTTTTTTATGGATTGCAGGATTCAACGAACGAATCCGTTACCTTGAAATTGTTGGCCCAAATGGCATGGTATTTTTTGGATGGATTTAACAGCAGATACAATGATCATCCCACACACGATTCAAAAGATTTTCTTATCTACCGCAATCGATTGAGCTCTACCGGCCACGAGATTATTTTTTATAAAAGTCGGAAAAGTAATCGTTGGTGGATGGAAATACCCCATCCATACGATAAGCGGAATTTTTTCATTGGATGTTCCTATCGAGATTATGAAGAGGTTTGTGCCGACGAAATGCCCGATCGATGGTGGCGCGCATACCAGCGATTGATGTAAGTGTTGATTTTTGGGTAGAAATAGTTTTGGTTTTTGAACCAATTGGTTCTTGGGTTGTTCTAATACAAGCAACTACCTTAAATTTGCTTCCAATTATGACAGAAGGTTTTTTCCCCCTTACACTAAAAAAAATTGTTCGTGAAACCGAAGATGCCAAGAGTTTCTATTTCGAAATTCCCCCAAATCTCAAAGATAAATTTACCTATACAGCGGGCCAGTATTTAACCATTGAGGCGGAAATCGATTCTCAAAAGATAAGGCGTTCCTATTCTCTTTGCACCTACGAAGGGGTGGATGACGATATGGCCGTGAGTGTCAAAAAAGTAGAGGGTGGAAAAATGAGCGAATATATGAATGTCCAATTGCAGGTTGGGGATGTTCTTTCTGTTATGCCTCCGCTTGGAAATTTCACCGTAATCCCCCAAATAGATCGGGTTTTGCATTACGTGATGTTTGCAGGAGGGAGTGGCATTACACCCATCATGGGAATCGCAAAAGCTATACTGGCAGATGAACCGAAAAGTAAGGTCAGTTTGGTGTATGCCAACAGAAATTCTGATGCAGTTATTTTTAAGCAAGACTTGGCTGATATGGAAAAGAAGAATAGCGGGCGTTTCCGAGTTTTCCATAACTATGACAATGCACCAATGACCTATTTTGGTATGAAAGGTCTCTTAACGAGTCAAAAAATAGAATCTATTGTAAAGACAAAAATCGCTGGATCTTTCGATCAATTCCACTACTATGTCTGTGGTCCTGGACCCATGATGGAAATCGTAAAGCTGGGTCTGCGTTCGCTGGGGATTGCCCCAGACAAGGTGTATACCGAATATTTTTCTGCACCAATTTCCAAATCCCCCGCAGATGAAAAACCCCAGCAAGAAACGGATTTTGACGGGGTGTCTAAAATAACAATTTCTGTTTATGGGAAAACCCATACAGTTTCTTGTGACCAAAATACCACCGTGTTAAATGCTGCCATGAAAGAAGGTATTGATCCACCCTACAGTTGTACCGTGGGTGTTTGTACAACTTGCAGGGCCAAGGTTAGTAAAGGCAAAATACACATGATTGAACGCGAGGGATTAAGCGATGCTGAAATTGCAGAAGGGTATGTTTTAACCTGCCAGTCTGTTCCAAGAAGCGCCGAGATTACCCTGCAATACGGATAATTTCACTTGTTTCAGATTTCTTAATCTTCTAAAGCCCCATCAACAGACTTTTGGGTTGCACTTTGCGTATACTTGCGAATTTTGTTCAGTAAATTACTAAAATCTATGGGGAGCTCACTGCTAAAAAACATTTTTTTACCCGATCTGGGATGGACAAATCCAAGTTCTTTTGCATGCAAAGCTTGTCTGGGCATCATGTTAAAACAGTTTTCGATAAAGGGTTTAAATTTGGGTAAAGCAGATCCTTTTCTCACCTCCATCCCCCCATACATTGCATCTGAAAACAGGGGGTGTTTGATGCTTGAAAAGTGAGCCCGTATTTGGTGTGTCCTGCCTGTTTCCAATTCGCATTGAATGAGCGAAGAAAAGTAAAATGATTCTATGGTAGAATAATGGGTGATTGCATTTTTCCCTTCCTCCAGGGTAGAAAAACTTTTGGATCGTCTGCGGTCGGAAGGGTCTCGTGCCAAATAACTCTGAATGGTTCCAGATTGTGGTTTGGGTTCGCCCCAAACCAACGCCCAATAACGCCGGTGAATACTGTGGTCAAAAAATTGCTTTCCCAAATGGCTGAGAGCATATTCTGTTTTTCCAATCACCAACAATCCGGATGTGTCTTTGTCGATTCTATGGACCAGCCCAGGTCTGTGATATTGGTCTTTACTCGGTAGTTTGCCAAAATGGTAAACCAAGGCATTGACCAATGTGCCGTTGTAGTTGTTGTGGCCGGGGTGCACAACCATCCCGGCTACTTTATTTACAACCAATATATCATCATCTTCGTAAACAATATCGATGGGAATATTTTCCGGATAAACTTTTGTGTCTCTGGGAGCTGTGGGAAGTAAAACCCGGACAATATCGCTGGCTTTTACTTTATAATTATTTTTAGTGGGCTTGTCGTTTACTACAACCGCCCCCGATTCAATGCCTGCTTGGACTTTAGATCTACTGGCATTGGCAATCTTGTGCATGAGCCACTTGTCGATTCTCTGAGGCTCTTGTCCAGGGTCAACCGTAAATGAATAATGTTCAAATAACCCCTCGTCGGCAATTTCCTCTTCTTCTTCGTTTCGAATCACCTTGCAAATTAAACGTTAAACTGCATCTGTCCGAGCATTAATCCTGCCCAATGTGCTTGATTCACCAAAACAATTCCCCCCTTTATATTTTTTACCAGGGAGGGTTGCTCCAAGAAAGTATGGGTATGTCCACCCATAATTGCATCAATTCCGTGGGTTCGTTCTGCCAATTTGATATCATCTATTTTGTCTGAATTGTATTGATATCCCAGGTGTGACAAAACAAAAACAGCATCGCAGTATTCTATTTTGCGCAGGTGATTAACAGTATTTTGTAAGGGCAAAATGGGATCAGAATACACAAGTCCCGGGATGAGCCTTTCGACAATCAGATTATCCGGATTGATACCGATTCCTGTGATACCAATTTTTTTACCGGCTATTTCCACTATACGGTAGGGCTTAACCAAATTATTTAGGGGGGTGTTGCTTAAATCGTAATTGCAATTGACCATGGGAAATTTGGCGTGTTGTTCGAGCATTCTTGCAAGGTGGTCGATTCCGTTATCAAAATCGTGGTTACCCATTGTACTTGCATGGTAATTCAGCATGCTCATCCACTCAAATTCAATTTTGCCGCCAAAAAAATTGAAATACGGTGTGCCCTGAAATACGTCTCCACAGTCGAGCAAAAGAACATTGTCAGCCTCGGTTTTTTTTTGTCGAATCAGGCTGCCCAAATTACGAATACCCCCTTTGCCTGCTTGGCTATGATTCGATGGGAACGGTTCCAATCTCGAATGAAAATCGTTGGTGTGGAGAACCAATAATGAAATTTTGTGTTTCGGTGAATTGTGGGTTAAGGGATGGTTCACTGAGGGTAAAACAGTTTGCTCTGCAATGATCCAATTGCCTAAAGACCGACCCGGGATGATGCCAGCGGCACCAACCAGAAGGGAGTTTTTTATAAATTTTCTTCTAGTAGTCAAGGCTATGAATCCGTAATTGGGGTCTTTGGGCAATGGTTTTATTGCGTTTGTATTCGTTTTTAAGGCCTGTTGCTATTACATCTCTTAAAAGAAGTTTGGTATAATAGAGGGCCTTTGCATGCTTAAACATTGTAAATCCATCGCCACCCAATACCATATATGAATTTGTGGCAATCAGGTAATCGCGACTTGGGTCTAAAGGCAAATAACTGATGGGTTCAGGGCTTTCGGCGCTAATAATACCGGCATTTACCATTACAGAGACAGGGATATTCTCTTGTTGTGTTTTGCCTTTTTTGAATTGTACAAGCAACCCTGCAACAGGACTACCTTGAAGCTGGGCAATGTATTGGATTAAACTGTCTACGTAAATCCCTGGAATCTGAACAATAACAAGTTCGTTTTCAAAAGGCATCACCTCGTAAATCTCTTTCATGGTAATTTCTCCGGGAAACAAGTTGCTCTTGAATCCACCATTATTGCTAACTGCGAAATGACAGGGAATTCCAAGCGTGCTTAGGCTGTATTTTGTAGCACTTTGCAGCATGTAGTCGCTACTTAAACGACCGAGATTGCCTGTGCCATATGTATTGAAAAAAGGCGAATCAATTGTGGCGATAAAAGTGGATAAATCTGATAACAAATCAGAATAGGGTTGTAAAAAACGTATTGCCTGGCTATCGTCAGGTATTTCCGGCAATACAGCAATATTTCTCAAAACTGGAGCTTGGACATTTTTTATATTTGGTGTATTCTTAACACTCTGTGAGCCCATTCCACAGTAGGAAAAAAAAGTCATCAAAAAAAACAGAAGAAGCGAAACCCGTGTTCTACTCATTGGTATTTTGTCTTGTGGTTGTCCTTCACCTTGTAATAAATGCAAATTTCATCATTTATCGATGTATAAACTGTCAAAAAACGATTATTTTATGATTCAAGTTGGATTTTTTTTGTGATTTTTGCAGTATGGTAAAAAAATTAGCTAGTATTTGCCTCTTTTTTACGGCAGCTTTTCAATTAAAGGCCCAGTGCAACGAGTTATTTATCTCTGAATATATTGAAGGCTCTCGCAATAACAAAGCCGTAGAAATATACAATCCAACAGACAATCCTATTGACTTGTCTCAGTATCGATTAACGCGATGGCAGAATGGTTCTGCTTCATGGACAGCCCAAATGTCGGACCTTCTCTCTGGAAAAATTCAACCAAAAGATGTGATAGTACTGGTTATCGATCGCCGTGATACCACCAAAACTGGCATAGATACCCCAGTGGTTCGTCCCCTGCGTTTAAAAGCCGACTTGTTTTTAAGCAAGGATTATAATACCAGTTACAGTATGAGTTTTAACGGCGACGATGCAATGTCGTTGGATAAATTAAACCCAACAACCAGCAAGTGGGTACCCGTTGATATTTTTGGTAAAATTGGAGAAAGGCCAAGTCCAGCTTGGAGCGATAAACCACCCTATACGGGTACGGGAACTTGGTATACGATGGACAAAACCCTCATTCGAAATGACAGTGTATTGGTAGGTCAAAAAACAAATCCTACCGAATTTAATCCTAAAAAAGAATGGTTGTTGAACCCGCGAGATATGTTTGACTCTCTGGGTTTTCACCGTTGTTTGTGTGCCAATATGCCCACTACGTCGACACAAAAACCAACCCTTGAAATGCCGACAGTGTTTCCAAATCCAGTGGTTTCAGTAGCCAACGCTTTTTTGTCATTTTCCCCTACCCAGATTCTTTGTATAAATATTCAGGGTCAGTCAATCCCCTTACAATTTTCCGTAATTCAAAACAGGGGTATGGTTCAAGTAATAGCCAAGATTGAGAATTTGGCAAAAGGTGTTTATTACATAGAATTTTTAGGAATCGATGGGGCAAGAGCCATTGCCAGGATGCTAAAATAATGCAAAAAGGACTTCTTCTTTTTGTTCTTTTTTTTCTATCTGGCGCTGGATTTGCCCAGGTGAATCGTGTTGCAGATACTGGGGTGGTTTTGGCCACAATCAAGGGAAAAGTTGTAGATGCACAGAGTGGTGAATTATTGGAAAATGTTACTATTGATGTCTTTCATTCGTATAACAGGTTTCGGGTAGGCAGTTCGTTTCTAACGGATAAACAGGGAAGTTTTTTAATGCAACTTGACAAAGGTGAATTCGTCATTATCGCAAAATTAGACGGATATAGTAGTGATAGTATATTGCTTCAATTCAATCGAACCAAAATAAACAACCTTGTATTTAGATTAGAAAACCAAAGTGCAAGTATGCAAGCAGTTCAGATTACTGCGGCGATTGCAAAAAACCGAAAAACACCCGTTGCCTATTCAAATTTGACGGGAAAAGAGATTTCCGAGCGATTGGGAAGCAGTGACTTGCCCCTTCTATTAAACCAAATCCCGGGAGTGTACGCAACCTCTCAGGGGGGAGGTGCGGGTGATGCAAGAATTACCATACGCGGATTTAGTCAACGAAATGTTGCGGTAATGGTGGATGGTATTCCTGTGAACGATATGGAGAATGGCCAGGTTTATTGGAGTAATTGGTTTGGTTTGGGAGGCGTTACGGCATTAACCCAAGTTCAACGCGGATTGGGTTCGAGTCGCATTGCCAACCCTGCAGTGGGCGGAAGCATAAACTACATTACGAAAGGCATTTCGCAACAATCTAAATTAGAGACAGTGGTAGAAATTGGCGATTCGAAATACGAACAATTTTCGTTGAATTATAACAGTGGCAAATTGCAAAATGATTGGGGAGTATTGCTCAGTTTTACCAAACGTCAAAGTGCGGGGTATATTGATTATTTATATGACGACATGTATGCCTATTTTGTTAAGGTAGAAAAGCAATGGAAGCGAAAATCGAAGGGTTCACACACCCTCAGTTTTGTCGCTTTGGGTGCACCCCAAAGTCATGGTCAGCGCAGTTATCGTGCAAGGGTTTCACTTTACGATAAAAACCTGGCGGAGAAGTTGGGTGTTGATACACTCCTTCCCCGGATGGCATATGATAAGGGCCGAAAATACAACCAGCATTGGGGAAGTGTTCAAGAAACCACTATCAATGCAGACAAATCGGATACAATTTGGGGTAAATCACGCATTGTAAATGAGCGTGCCAATATGTTTCATAAACCGCAGTTGTATGTAAAACATGATTGGATTGTATCGCCAAAAACAATCGTTACCACTACTGTATACGCTTCCTATGGTCGAGGGGGTGGGGTGGCTTCGAATAGCAGTTTAAAAATATCCCAAATACCCCAGAATTACGGCCAATACGATTTTCAAAGTACATACTTCCTCAATACTTCTGGAAACGATTTTGTTTCCTCTATCGATCCAAAATACTCCCTTACCGAAAACAAATCGACAGGGATTTTACAACGTGCAGTAAACAACCACAATTGGTACGGACTGTTAAATACGTCACAACACAAACTCCATTCAAACTGGGTTTTTACGCACGGCATTGATTTAAGAACCTACCGTGGCAGACATTATCGAGAGGGATATGATTTATTGGGTGGCGATTATTTTATTCCCAGTGTAGCGGAGAAAAATCCGAGTATCAATGATTCTTTGCCCTATCGAACAGGAGATATATTTGGGTATAATAACGATGGGTTGGTGCGATGGGCAGGTTTATTTTGCGAACTTGAATACAGTAAAAATCGAACAACCGCATTTATAAATGTCAGTGGCTCGAATACCTGGTTGAAGCGAATTGATTATTTCAAGAAAAACGAGCGGGGCAATTTTGGCCAAGAAACCCCGTGGATTCTTCGCAAGGGAATAACGCTAAAAACAGGAATGAACCACAATTTTTCTCGCAGGTTTAATTTCTTTTCTAATCTGGGGTATTTAGATCGACCAACGCGGTTTAGCAATGTATTTGACAACCGAAACAAGCAAATCAAAGACATCCGAAATGAAAAAGTATATGCTTTGGAGGGGGGATCGGGATACAATACAAAAAGATTGGCCTTAACGGTGAATGCATATTATACTCTTTGGAAAAACAAACCCGTAGATTTTTTATCTACTTTCAGAGATGTGGACGGCAATGATTATAGTTTTAACATCAATGGTTTGGGGGCTCGCCACATGGGATTAGAATTGCAAGTGGCTTTTAAGCCCATCAAGGGCGTTGCTTTAGAAAGCAGTTTTTCTGTAGGTGATTGGATTTGGAATTCGGGTAGCGAGGTAATTGTAAGAAATGATCTAGGTGATTCAATTGACAAAGTCGATTTTGATCCCATTGGAGTGCATGTTGGAGATGCGGCCCAAAAACAAATGACGTTTCTTATTCGCTGGGAACCCACTTTCCTCAACGGGGCTTATTTTTCAATGCAATGTATTAATTTCGGGAAACACTATGCCGACTTTGATCCAACTTCTTTAACGGGACTGTACAAAAGGCAGGAGTCTTTCATGTTACCCAATTACTGGTATGTGAATGTTTCGGGTGGACATAAAATTAGCATGAAAAACAATCTAACCTTGCAGTTCTATGGGATGGTTTCCAATATCACAAACAATCTTTATATAGCGGACGGACAGCATAGAAACCAAGGAAACAACCCAAGCCAAACATTTAATCCCAAAAATTTGGAGGTTTTTGTATCACAAGGATTGCGGTTTACTACGGGAATTAAAATTGGCTATTAAAAAAAGTATGAATAATAAATCTGTATTTTATGTTGTTGTGGCTTGGATGTTAGGTTTTGTTGATGCCAACGCGCAAGCAACCCTACCCGCCTATTGGAATTGTAATGATCCCTTACAAGCACCTGCGGGTTGGACATTGAACCAAGGGAGTTCAGGCAATTTTGTTTATACCTCTGCCAATTTGGTTAAGAGTTCACCAGCCTCTTTGCGATTAGATGTTACAGGTGAATGGGTGAAGGTAAATTGGAGTGGGAGTGCAGATACGATTCGATATTATATTTCTGGGACAGGGGCTTCCGGTGTAACTTCTTGGAAAGGAACTTTTGATATTGAACAAAGCGATGATGGTGTTTCTTGGAGTTCTGTTAAGCAATATTTAGACAATATGCCCATGGGAATCGTCCAGCAATTTGCCATGGTTAAAAGTACTGCACGCTTTGCACGGTTTATTTTTACTTCCAAGGCTACGGGTTATAATATGGCCCTGGATGACATTACTGTTCGCCCAGGTCAGGGTGGGAGTATGCCCGAATTACAGGTATTGTTCAACGGCAAGATTCAGCTAAACAAATCGGAGATTAAACCAGGCAATGGAACCCAATTTTCCATTGGTATCAAAAATAATAGCAAGGTTTCAGATTTGGCAGTGCATAAATTTATTTTTGGTGGAGCCAATGCGTCAAGTTTCAGTTCTAAACAGTCTTTACCGGCAACCATAAAGCCTGGTGAAACACTGGGTGTGGCCATAGATGTCAACAGCGCTGCTGCCGATGGGTCATTAAAATCTGAATTGGAGATATACAGCAACGACAGCACACAACTTCCTTTTCGTTTGAATATGTATGCCATTAAAGGGAGCTTGCCCACCGAACCTACGGCCCCCCCGGGCAATTTGCTTGTTTCTGTCAATGCTGCTTGGAAAACGGTTGTCACGTTTTCAGAGGCTCCAGCAGATGGATATTTGATACTCTTAAAAACTTCTCCGATTACAGAGTTACCCACAGATGGAATTGTCTATGAAAGAGGCCAGTATTTGGGGGGTGCACGTGTGATGCAGTGTGATAAAATTTCGGAGTCTATTTTCGATAATATTGGTGCCTCTACATCATATTATGTCAAGGTTTTTGCCTTTAATGGGTATGGTAATTATCTCAATTATTATACCGCTGTGACGGCTGATGTCAAGTATACTTCACCGGGATTACAACCCGGAAATTTTTATGGCGATCTAAATGAGAAAGATACTCTTTTACTGCAAAAACTGCGAAGTATTGTGCGTCCCCATTTTCAGGTTTATTATTCAAATTTCGGAAGTACCATTGCTACACATTTCGAATCCAGAGACACGGTTGGCGGAAAGAAAATCATCAATTGTTTCTATACCGGTTATCCATATGTATTTACACCGCCTTTCTTTTTTGATGTGAACGATCCAAATTACTTGAGCCGTGAGCATTCCTATCCCTACTCTTGGATGGGAGAATCTAGTCAAGATAGCGCAAACTACAGTGATTTATTTATGTTGTATCCTGTTCACCAGAATAAAAGTAATGTGGTGCGCAGCAATTATCCAATGAACAATCTCCAAAAGGTAACCATGCAATTTTATGGGGGCAAATTTGGCACAGATTCGAGCGGGGGATTTGCTTATGAACCCCGAGATTTTGCGAAGGGAGCAATTGCGCGTTCAAATTTTTATATCTGTGCCACCTACAACCGACCTGGTGCTGTATTTACCCTTCCTACGGCAAATGATTTTTTGGGAACCAACCAAGATCAAACAGTACTAAAACGTTGGAATAAACAATTTTTACCCAATGCATGGGAAGTTGCGCGCCATGAATACATTGCTTCGGTACAAAAGAATCGCAATCCTTTTGTTGACCATCCCGATTGGGCTTGTTTTATTGATTTCAGTAAAATGAAATACCTTTCTGGAGGCAATTGTGATCAGCAACAAAGCTCCGTCATTACACAGCCCGAAATTGTAACCTTAACCGTGTATCCAAATCCAACAGGCACATCATTTTCAATAGATTTAACTTCATTTTATCCGCATTCAACCACGATTACGATGCTAGACTTTTTTGAACGTACTGTCTTTGAACGCAAGGATTGCGAATTTTCTGGACCCGATAAGATGGCTACAATTGAAACAAAAAGCTTTTCAGCAGGCACGTATTTATTGATGGTTCGTTCTGCAAATAAGCAGGCCATAAGCAAGGTTGTGATTCAATAAGATGAATTTCCGTAGTCCCGAAATATTGGCTTTGATTGATCGCTCTTTGGCAGAGGATATCGGTGGTGGCGATCATTCAAGCCTTGCATCAATTCCTGCTGGTACCCAAGGGCAATCTCGCTTGCTACTGAAACAAGATGGCGTTGTTGCGGGATTGGAATTGGGGCAAGTGATTTTTGAGCAATTGGATCCCAAAGTCGTTTGGATTGACAAGGCCCAAGACGGCGATTTTCTAACTTCGGGTACCCAGTTGGCATCGGTATGTGGTTCTGTTCATGCTTTATTGGCTGGAGAGCGGTTGATGTTAAATTTTATGCAACGGCTTTCAGGAATCGCAACCCAAACAAAACAAGCTGTTGAGATGGTTAGGGGTACCAAGACAAAAATTTTGGATACACGAAAAACAACCCCTGGATTGCGTGCTTTAGAAAAATGGGCGGTGCGATTGGGTGGAGCGAGCAATCACCGCATGGGTTTGGATGACATGATTATGCTCAAAGACAACCACAATGATTCAGCGGGCGGGATTAGTGCGGCAGTATTGCGAACCCAAGCCTATTTAAAACGCAAGGGACTGGTTTTGGGTATCGAGGTTGAAACGCGCAATCTTGAGGAAGTGCAGGAGGTATTAAATTTAGGCGGGATTCAGCGCATAATGCTCGACAATTTTTCTGTGGCAGATTGCAGAGAAGCCGTTTCATTAATCGGGGGCCGATGTGAAACTGAGTCCTCAGGAGGAATTCATATAAATAATTTACGGGAGTACGCAGAAACTGGTGTGGATTTTGTTTCTTTGGGTTCTCTTACCCACAGCGTTCGCGCAATCGATATTAGCTTCAAAACACAAATTCAACCGCTATGAAACGTAATTTGACAAAATTTTCTTTGTATGGGATTGTAACACTTATGATACTTGTGATGTTCAGTTTCCAAGGAGGATGCAATTCTGTAGGCGATGAAAGCAATACCAATGCTGAATCAAATGAAACCTCTTCAAGTGCAGAAAACACCGAAGATATACCTCCAGTAGACAATCAAACTACCCCAGAAAATGCAGAATCGACGAATACAAATTTCGCCAATAACCAACAAGGTATTCAATCTGCTCAAAGTATAAATAACGGCAAACTGGTTTGGTTTGGATTTGTAGAGGGGTATTTGAGGGCAAAGTCAGAGAATAAAACCCTTTTGGTGGATGCCTATACCGATTGGTGTGGTTGGTGTAAGGTGATGGACCGTGAAACCTATGCGAATGCGGAGGTCATTGCTGCCTTAAATAAAAATTTTATTTGTGTTAAGTTTAATCCTGAGCTTGAGAAAAACCATGTATTCTCCAAGTACAAATTTAGCAGTGTTCAATTGCTCAATTGGTTGGCGCAGGGACAGCCTGGGGGATACCCAACCAGCTACTTTATTTTTAATCCAGCCAATGGTGAGGGCCGGGCTTCACAGTCGGGTTATCTGCCCCCCGATAAGTTTTTGAATTTGTTGGCGGAGGTGCTGAAGCGCAAATAATGGATGGGCAAACGCTTCAAAAGTATTCGTATTTGCGAAGAATTAAAAATTGAATCGGCTGCGGCCGAAGGTCATTGTATTGCCCGTCACGACGGACAGGTAATTTTTGTGAAGTATGCCGCGCCGGGCGATGTGGTGGACGTGCAAATCGTGAAGAAGAAAAAGAACTTCATGGAGGGTAAAATCATTAAGTTCCACGAAAAATCGTCGTTGCGGGTGGATCCTACGTGTCCGTATTTTGGCACTTGTGGCGGTTGCAAATGGCAGCATTTGGGCTATGCGGATCAGTTGGCATTCAAGCAACAGCAGGTGGTGGATGCGATGGAGCGGATTGGCAAGGTGGAGGGATTTGAGGTGATGCCGATTTTGGGTAGCGGACAGGTTTACGGGTATCGCAACAAGCTAGAACTGACGTTTGCCGATCGCAGTTGGGTGACGGTAATGCCTGCCGAGGGCGAGCCTTTTCCAACGGCGTTGGGGTTTCATATGCCGGGAAAATTCGACAAGGTTTTGGATATTGAGGCGTGTCATTTGATGCCCGATTATGTGAATTTGATTCAGCGCGGGGTGAAGGGGTATTGCGAGGCGAATGGAATAGACTTTTTCAACGTGATTAAGCAGGAAGGGCAGATGCGCAACATCATGTTCCGATGCAACCGCGATGGCGAGTGGATGGTTTTGGTATCGTTTCACGAGGAGCGCGAAGAGAATGCGGGGCTGATGCAGTTCATCGCCGATACTTTTGATAAAATTGTGTGTTTGGTGTACGTGATCAATCCCAAGCGGAATGATACTTTGCAGGATTTGGAGGTGCAGTTGTTTGCGGGCAAGCCCTATTTAACGGAGCGATTGGGTAACAGAACGTATACGGTGAGGCCGCAGAGCTTCTTTCAGACGAATACGTTGCAGGCCGAGAATTTGTATGAAATCACCAAGGATTTTGCCGGGTTAACGGGCGATGAGTTGGTGTATGATTTGTATACGGGAACGGGCAGCATTGCTTTGTTTGTGGCCGATCAGGCGAGGGAAGTTGTGGGGATTGAGTACGTGGAAGAGGCGATCAAGGATGCCAAGGACAACATGTTGTTGAATGGGGTGGAGAACTGCAAATTTTACGCAGGCGATATGAAGGATATTCTCACGGCAGAGTTCATTGCTGAGCACGGTAGACCGGATGTGGTAATCACAGATCCTCCGCGCGATGGCATGCATCCGAGTGTGGTTGAGCGATTGCTGGAGGCCAGACCCAAGCGCATTGTTTACGTGAGTTGCAATCCAGCGACCCAGGCCCGCGATGCCGCGTTGTTGGATGCGGCGTATCGCTTGGTGAAAGTGCAGCCCGTGGACATGTTCCCCCATACGCATCACGTGGAGAATGTGGGTTTATGGGAGTTGCGGGACTAATTTATCGCTTTAAATAAATATTCTTTGATAGTTGAGGGCGATGACCGTCGTTGTAGTTGAAGACGATGAAGTAAACGCCCTCGGGGAGTATTTCTGCGGGTTTATTGTTTTGGCTTTGGCCCGATGCGTGATTGCGGCCGTCCCAGGCGATGTTTTGTTGGGCTTTGGACTCAAAGACCACCTGTCCCCAGCGATTAAAAATCACCCACGATGCTTTTGGGAAAGCCCAGAGTCCGGGAATTACTAGAGAGTCATTTACGCCATCGCCGTTGGGGGAAATGCCTTCCGGGATTTGGATTTCGGTTTCGGGTTTGATGGGCAGATCCAGACAAAGCGTGTCATCGCAACCAAAGGAATCCCTCACCACCAAGCAAACCTTGTAGCTGATCCATAGAAATGATTTGACATAACTGTGCGTGGGACTTTGTACGTTGCTGCCATTGAGGTCCCCAAAATCCCAGATCCATTGTTTGGCATTGGTGGTTTTGCCGATGAATTTGAGCGTTGGAAACTGCGAAGAGTCTATCGAAAAATCGGACTTAATGTTGTGGCTGATGACCGATAACTCAAAAACCGAATCGCAGCCGGTGAAGGCCGATAGCGTATCGCGGAGCGATAGGGGTAATGGGTATTTTTTGTTTCGGTAAGCAAAGGAATCGGTGTTGCAAAGGCTGAGCTGCTGTGATACAAATTGGGGTGAATTGACGGTCAACTGAAGGTTGATCAGCGAATCACAGCCGTTGGTTCGTGTTGTTTTGATTTGGTAGTTGCCCGTGGCAAAAAACGGCAAGTTGTTGAATCGAAGGGTATCGCCCAAGCAAATGGCCGACTTGATAGAAATGGTGGTGTCGGTGAGGACGGTCAGGCTCGTATTGACAATGGAATCGCAGCCGCGGAAATTGGTGAAGGTATCGGTATAAGAGCCAGAAATCCGATAGGCCCGAGTGCCAACCGAGAAACTATCGCCCCGACAGATTTTAGGATTTAAAAAAGTAAACGAGCGGGGCTTGAAAGTGAGCTTGTACTGAATGAGGGAATCGCAGCCGTATTGGTTTTTGAGGGAGTCGGTGAAGGTGGTATCGCGGTGATGCGAGAATCCGTTGTGGATCCAGGTATCGGCGGCACAGAACTGTAGCGACTGGTCGATGAAATTTTTGGGGTTGGACTGAAGTTGATACCGAGTAAAGGCACCGTTGCAATGAAAATTGCGCTGGATTTTCACAGTGTATTGCTGTCCTGGGGTGGGATTAAACAGGGTATCTGAAAAGTGGTTGAGCGAATCGACTTGCTTGACGATTTGTTGGGTTTTGTTATCGGTCCAAACGAATGAATACTTGGAGGCTGAATCGCATCGGGGCAAGGTGATAAAGAGATAATCATCGCAGGTGGCGGGGCCGTTGGAGTTGAATAACAGGGTGGAATCGATGCTGACGTAGGGGTTGGCAATTTTGGCTATTATACTATCTCCGGTAACTATGAGTGTATTGCTGTTGATATCATATTTAACATCTTGAATGCGACGGCGAGATTTGGAGATGAGAACTATTTCAGGTTGCGGAGTGAACTTTTTTCCGTCAAAATAAAAGACTTTTATGTTGCTTGAATCGCAGCCAACAAACACGTGATTGCTATAATCAACAGTGACACCGGATTGTTGACGTGGGGTATCACAAATTGTTGAATCTACAGCGAGTAATTTTCCGGAATTAGCATGAAATCCGTAGAGGTTTTTTCCTTCATAGACAAAAATGTAATTTTTATCTGATGCAGTAGCATTCATGCTCCAAATTGGATAATACCGGACAGAAATATTCTTTACACCTGCATATTTTGCTACATCTCTCCAATTTGTGTAAATCCTTCCGCTAATTAAACGATTTGCGTAACCAGCTAAAAATGAATCAAGAAATATATGGGACCAAATTGAAGAGTCTAGGCCTTTATTTATTTTTATCAAAGAAGTCTCAATGATGTATGAATTGGTATTGGTTTGGGTGCGTGTTTTATTTCGACCGAATAACACAAATCTATTTCCGCTGGGGTCTTGGGTAGCATTATTTATTTGATGCTGATTTTCTGGCCATTGCCATTTTTCAGGGTGAGAAAAACGCTGAATTCCCGTGTCAGAAAATTTGAGAATTAACTCTTCACTTCCATTGCCACCATAAGAACTCCAAGCATCTGATCCAAACGCAGTGTAGGAATTGTCCGTGCAATTACATAATAATTTATCCACTCGGAATCCGTTACGATAGTTAAAATCTAATTTTTTGGTTTTTAGTTGTCTGATAAAATTGTCATAGTTTCCATTAGAATCGAGTCGAATCAGTTTGTTTCCGTTTAATTCATTGAAATCTTGAGTGATGTAAATTTTGTGTTTACCGGGAGTAACTAGAAAGTTCCCTGCGCCAAACCAATTTGAGTTACTATACCAATTAAGACTGTCGATTTTTCCTTGAAAAATCCAATTGAGGGCCCCATGGGTATTGTATTTGGCTATTCTAAATAAGTTATTTTTTCCTGACAAACCAGAATTCTCCAATCCACATCCGCCATAAACATACACATTGCCCGCTTCGTCAAAATCTGCATTGATTCCAGAATTTCTATAGAACGGGTACTTCGTATATTTTAATGTGTCCATGTTTGTTATTGTATAAACCCATGGGTCTATGTTGTAGGCTTCATGCAGTTTGTAGGATTGTATTTGAAGTTTTACAGTATCATGTTCGCGAATAAACCTTAAGGAAACTGGCGTGCCTATTTCGTCGTAAACCTTCCATTCAGTTTGGTTGATGATTAAATGTTTGGATATAATTGTGGTCTTGGCCGTAGAACTCCAAGTAGAGGAATCATCACCAGTAATTTTCCATGAAATATCAGAAATATTGGATCCTTTTTTTAAAATAATAGAGTATTTGAATCCGGAGGCTATTTCTGGATGTACTTCATATCTCAGATCGATGTTGTGGTAGAGATTTTGGATGGTAATAGATGCGTACCCATGTGCGTTCAATTTGGCCAGACCATAGCTAAAATAATGTTGGGTTTTACCCTCTACGATGATCGTTGCATTGGGGTTTGTGTTTTTGAAAATTTGCGATATTTGATTGTCTCCTGCTATACAAGAAAAACCATTTTTAAATATTTGAATGTCACAATCTTTGTCATTCAATTCAAAATCTGGTGCAGAGGAAAATTCACTATTGGAATTGAATTGACCCTTGTTTTCAATGAAATAATGCAGCGGAAAGGGATTGGTGTTGACAAACTGGGTTTGGCTTTTTAGTATTGACGCGAGTGTAAAAAAAGTAAGTAGTATTATTTTAACTCTCATATTTTTATTTTATACTTTTTCTACAAATATTATGAAAAACAAGTTCTTGATTTTTATTTTATTACTTTTTGTTCAAGTATGCAGCGCGCAGACATTCGAAATCGAAGAACAAAATATGATAGTTCCTTGTACAACGGGTATTTGGCAAGTGAAGGATTCTTCAGGCTCAATACTTGTTTTCGGTTCATTTAAATCTGGAATCACACCTAGTAATGGTACATGTCATTCTGGAATTCCTCACAGTGTAGTTTTCAATAGTACAGTTTGCACACCTAGTATGGTGACAGTAATTGTTGGTGGTCCATCTGGTATTGCTGATTGTACATGTGCATCGACCACCTCAACACAGAAAGTTCAATATATTGCAAATGCCAAATCACCGACAGGTAATTGTACTATGATGCTGTCAATTATTTATTAACGCGACGTTAATCGCAAACGCAAAATTTTGGGTGACCTAAAATTTTTGTGTGACAATATTGCGAAATTAAACGTTCCTTTCGGGAAGAAGCCCTGCACTTCGCTAGCAGGCCTGTATACTTTGTGCCTTGTGATGTTTATGAACTCAAGTATTACCATTAACGTTTCAGCTAAACATCCACCGAGATGTTTTTGTGAAGACCGTCACTGTATTCAAAAACGATAAAATAGATGCCTTCGGGAAGCAGGGTGTTGTTTTGAGATTGGCTTGAAATGTTGTTGGCAGAGGCAACATTCCCCCAAACGGATACATTGCTTTTGCCATCCCACGCGATGTTTTGTTGGGCATTGGATTCAAAGACTAGCATGTTCACACACCCATCACTTGGAGAACGTGGGTTTATGGGAGTTGCGGTAAGACTTTGATAGATAGGTAGTCGTAGTAAGTTTTCTTGTTTGTATTGGAATCGGTTTGATTGAAAAAATCGAGTCGTAATAGTGATAAAAAGATTGGCAAAGGATTAGTCTTCAGTACACTAACTGTCGATGCATCACATTATCATTGATTTGCTGAATACCGAAAATAAATACTTGCTT
>SXGS01164283.1_pt1 | contig 31448 bp, 38 predicted proteins | sample 3174681 | NCBI WGS metagenome assembly SXGS01 (sample SAMN11356861, study PRJNA531348) | freshwater metagenome | isolation source: freshwater sample F1-80 | place: China: Fuxian Lake, Yuxi | collected 2017-12-25 | reverse complement strand
CCCTCCTTCGTCGTGGTATTCGATGTAGCAAGAGGTTGCCATCAGCGCCAGGGTCGGGTTTGCTTGCATCAGAGGCGGGGACTGGTGTAGGCTCCAGCCTCGACTACAGTCCCCGCTACGGAGGAAGCTATGGAATTCGGCGTTGTTTTGCCTCATGTCGGCCCGCAAGCACGCGAGCACGTCGTCGAACGCATCCAGATGGTCGCTCGCCAAGCTGACGCCCTTGGGTATCATTCGGTGTGGGCGGCGGACCACATCGCCATGCCTACCAACCTCGTCTCGAAATATCCCTATCATCCCGAAGGCAAATTCCCGGTAGAGGTGGCAGATAATTTCCTCGAACCGCTGACGGTGTTGAGCTACGTCGCAGCTTGCACCACGCGCGTGCGCCTAGGAACCGGGGTGTTGATCATTCCTTATCGCAACCCGCTGGTGACGGCAAAAATCATCTCCACGTTAGATGTCCTCTCCAATGGGCGCGCCATCTTGGGTGCCGGTGTAGGATGGATGGCCGAAGAATTCGCCTACCTCAACTCGCCGTATCGTGAACGCGGCGCACGCACCGACGAGTATCTCCAGGTCATGAAAACCTTGTGGACGCAAGAAGAGCCGGAATTTCACGGACGCTTCTTCAACTTCTCCGACTTGCGCTGCGAGCCGCGCCCGGTACAGCAACCGCACCCGCCGATCTGGATTGGTGGCCACAGTCAGGCGGCACTTCGGCGCACGGCAACGATTGGCGATGGATGGTACGGCCATGTCTTCTGGCGCAATCCCGAACACTTGCCGCAGGATATCCAGACCATCAAACAATTCGCCGAACAGGCTGGGCGCGATCCCAACGCGCTGACCTACGCCGCGCCAGCTTACGAGCGCACGTTTGAGGATGTATTACGTTCGCTGGATCGCTACGAGAAAGCCGGGCTTAATCATGTCGTGCTCGCGTTCTTTATGTGGACGGAAGGTTTCGATGAAGTGCTGAGTTTGATGGAGCGTTTCGCCAGGGAAGTCGGGCTGAAAGCAGCATAGAAAAACAGCGGACAGGACCAGTGCAGGATATGACTGCTCAGAAACAGACAGACGAGACACAGCAGCGCAGCGAAGAGTATTTTCGCGCACTGATCGAGAACGCCCAAGACATCGTCATGGTGCTCGGCCGGGATGGTACGATCCGTTATCGCAGCCCCAGCGCCAGCGGCAAAGGGGTACTCGGGTATCAGGCGGCAGATCTCATTGGCACCCACAGTTCCAAGATCATCCACCCGGAAGATGGTCCAAGCATGCGGGCCGCGTTCCAGGCGGCAATGCAACGTCCAGGCGTGACCCTCCTGCCACAGTGTCGGGTGCGGCACGCCGACGGCTCGTGGCGCGTGCTGGAGTCTATGGTCAACAATTTGCTCGACAACCCTGCAGTGGCCGGGATCGTGTACACAGGCCGCGACATTACCGCACGCAAACAAGCGGAAGAACTGCGCCTCGCCAAGGACGCCGCTGAAGCCGCCAGCCAGGCAAAGTCAGAATTCCTGGCAACCATGTCACATGAATTACGCACGCCACTCGGTGTCATTGTCGGCTACGCCGATCTCCTTGAAGAAGGAACCTTTGGGCAGCTTGCCCCCAAACAAGCCGAGGTGGTGCAGCGAGTCGGCCAGAAAGCACGTGAGCTGCACGATATCATTTCCACCGTGCTCGATTTCGCGGCTCTGGAAGCAGGACGAATGCGGATGCATATGCAGAACGTGTCCACCTCAGCCTTGCTCAAAGACCTGAAGAGCGATCTTTGGGAACTTCAGACACGCTCGGGGCTGACGTGGACGTGGCACGAGGAGCCAGAGGTTCCGACCATCGTCAGTGACCTCAGCAAAGTGAAGATTATCGTGAAGAACCTTATCGGTAATGCCGTAAAATTTACCGAGCAGGGTAGCATCACTGTCGTTGCCCGAAGCTGGCAGGACGGGCTTGAAATCAGCGTCGCCGACTCAGGAGTTGGGATTCCTCCCGCTGAGTTGGAGGCGATTTTCCAGCCTTTTTACCAAATCGATGATTCACACACGCGACGCTACCAAGGCTCAGGGATGGGGCTCCACATCGTCAAACGTCTCGTTGCCCTCCTCGGCGGTTCAATCACGGTCGAAAGCGAAGTGGGCCGAGGCTCGATTTTCCGGGTATGGCTGCCACTCCAGCCACCAGAGACGACCGCAGCGCAAGCCTGACCCCGCCGACTTTCCCGCGCTACGACAGACCGCCGAAAAGTTCTTCTACTTGCTGAAGCACAAAGTCTGGACGCTCCTCGGCCATAAAATGACCGCAGCGCTCGACGGCCCCACCGTGCACCTGTGCAGCCACACGTTGCCAGAGCGGCACAATATTCCCCATAAACCGTTCGCCACCCCACGCACGCACTGGCATGGTGAGCTTGTCCGTACACCCGGTCAGATTGGTAATGTCGTCATCCAACGCGGCGCGGTAATAGTGAAATCCAGCACGCAGCGCTCCGGGTTGCGAGTAAGCACGCACGTACTCCGCCATCTCTTCCGCGCTGAATAACGCCGGGTTGTAACACGCCACGCTGCACATGCGACTCAAGTAGAGGGCTTCATTGCCACGCACTAACAACTCGGCGAGGTCCGGTTGCCCGCCGTGAAAGAAGATATGCCAGAGTCGGCGGATGCCCTGGAGGCTAAGCTGATCACCTTCCCGCGCCATGCCAGGAGTAGATTCGAGAATGAGCAGGCGCTCGACTAAGCCGGGGTAGTCATGGGCAAGATAGTACGCGACCGTGCCGCCCCAGTCATGGCCAATAAGGCCGATCTTGTGGATACCAAGTCCTTTGAGCAGTTGATAGACATCCGATGCCAAGGTGCGCTTATCGTAGCCAGTCATCGGCTTCTCGCTATCCCCAAGTCCGCGTAAGTCCGGCGCGACAACGGAGAAGCGCTGCGCGACGGTAGGAATAATCTTACGCCATTCGTACCACGTCTGCGGCCAGCCATGAAGAAAGACGAGCGGGTAGCCGGTGCCAGCGGTGACGTAGTGCATGCGAAAGCCGTTAACGGTGGCGATATTGTGTGTCCAAGAGTCAGCCATAGGAGAAGATTCCTTTCCGTAGATTGACTTAGCGCCGGGTGTTCGTTGCCGTCAAGAGTCACTGTGGTATGGCGCTTTCCGCCAATAGCAAAAAGCTGCTAGAGAGAGAGTGTTCAGTGGATAGAACAAGGAGGGAACTATGGCACAAGATCTCGAAACTCGGCTGCAAGCGTTGGAAGCCGCTGTGCAGAATATAGACGACCAAGAAGCGTTGCGTGCGCTGCGCTACCGCTATCACGAGTACATCAACGAGCGAAAATTTGCGGAAGTGGTGGACTTGTTCACCGACGACGCCACCATAGATTTCGGTTATTTGGGGAAAGGCAGTGGTCGTGCCGAGCTAGAGAAATTCTTTACCGGCATCGGTCACGTGCTCACCTTCATAAAGCAATTCGTCCACAACCATATGATCCAAGTCCAAGGAGATCACGGTACAGGCGTGAGCTATCTGGAAGCGAAGACCGTCGCCAAAGGTGAGAGCTTTGTGGTGGCGGGCCGCTACGAAGACGTATACGTCAGGCAGAACGGGCAATGGAAGTTCAAGAGCATGAACGTGCTGCCCTATTTCACCGTGCCGCTGCGCGAGGGGTGGGCGCAGGAAGATCGCTTGAAGATGGGCAGGTGAAGTGCTTCGCGCTCAAATTGAGCACATGGGCGATGGCGGCTGTAATGGCAAGGTGAGGAAACTCCAACCTTAATCGCCTTTATATGTCAGGCGGCGATAGGAGTAATCTTTTTCCACGCTTGCGACGCTTGGGCCGCCTGCCAGAGATCGTGATTGCGCTGTAAGTTCAGCCACAGCTCTGCCGAAGTGGTGAAGGCCCGCGAAAGCCGTAATGCCATGTCCGCCGAGATTGACTCGCGTTCGTTCAGGATGTTCGTAAGCGTCTTCCGTGAGACACCGAGGATTCTGGCGAGTTTCGCCACACTGAGCGAGAGCGGCTCAATGTATTGCCGTTTGAGAATACTCCCAGGGTGTCCTGGCACACGTTTCTTGTTCATTGCGAACCCCTTCCGCTCAGTGATAATCGGTGTAATCAACGTCAAAGGCGTCGCCGTTGTGGAATCGAGCGGATGACGGCATGGCCATTGAGCAAAGTGACGGAGCTGTCGGGGCAGATGGGGTGAGGAGCAAGGGCGATCACGAGGATCTGCACATGAATAGGGGCGAGCATACGCCCGCCCTTGTTTCAATCATAGATTCATCATTCCGGATAAATCCGTTTGCTCATGATGGCCTTGATGTCCTTGAGATGCGGACGCATCCGCCCCGACCACTCGGTATTGCGGGCTTTGTCCCACTCGGCGGTTTTCGGAACGTTTGAGTTGTCCATCTCATATACGGCCAAGTATTTGGGCTCGCCTTCGACGGACTGGAAACGCCGTGCGCCACGCACGCCCGGCACGCCCACCAACGCCGGAACATGGTCGATATTGTACCACTGATTGAAATCGTCCTCTTTGTCGGCAGGGATGCCTAAGCGAACGCTCAACACATAATTCGCTTCTTGGAGCGGGTAGTTATTGCACGCGAAGAGCTGGCGATACATGCCAATCGTCGTATTGCGAAAGAGTGGGATGATCTTTTTGCTCCACGCGGTGGGCAGTTCGCGCACTCGCCGAAAAGCATCGCCCTTCAATACTTCGACATTCGTCAGCTCATAGAGCGCTAAGTATTGCGGACTGCCATCGACGGCTTGATAGCGTCTTCCGCTGAGAAATCCCGGCACCTCTAACAGTTCGGGAATGTGTTCGGTGTTATACCACTCGTTGAACTCACGCTCGGCCTCGGGCGCGATGTCCGTCCAGACAGCCAATAAACCTTGTGCTACTTGTCCTGCCATTGCGGCACCCTCCTTTTCTTTGCACAGTAGGACAACTCACCACTGAAAGTAAAGACTTGTGGACACACGCATGAGCACAGCGACGGGAGCTACGACGTGAACGAATCTGAACTGCTTTTTGCGACGGAAGGCCCATTGGCTTTCGTCACCTTAAACCGACCGCAGGCGCATAATGCGCTGACTTGGGCCATGTACGACGGACTGGTGGCAGCATGTGAAGCCGTAGATGCCTCGGCGGACATTCGCGTCATGATTATTCGCGGCGCTGGCGGGAAAGCTTTTGCCGCTGGCACCGACATCAGCCAGTTCCAAAATTTTCACACGGAAGACGATGCGCTGAACTATGAGCGACGGTTAGACGAAGTCGTCGGTCGTTTAGAATCCGTCAGTAAGCCGACCATTGCCGTGCTCGAAGGCGTAGCCACCGGAGCCGGAGCGGTGATCGCTTTGACATGCGACTTGCGCTACGGCACGGCGAAAAGTCAGATTGGCGTGCCTATCGCCCGTACCTTGGGCAACTGCCTCTCGGCTGCGAACTATGCGCGTCTGCTTGATCTCATCGGTCCGGCACGCACTAAGGAACTGATCTTCCGCGCCCGCCTTGTTTCAGCAGAAGCTGCATTGACACTCGGTTTGCTCAACGACATCGTTCCTGCCGAGCAGTTGCACGAGCAGGTGCAAGCCGTAGCGCTAGAAATTGCTGGTCATGCACCGATTACCTTACGCACAACGAAGGAAGCGATTCGCCGTTTGCAGGTGCATCGACGCGCGGTGGATACCGATGACCTGACCGTGCAGGCCTACATGAGCGCCGATTTCCGCGAAGGCGTGCGTTCGTTTCTAGAGAAGCGTAAAGCTGAGTTTCGCGGACAGTAATGAGCGTGGACAGACACCAATGCTATTGACGAATGCAGTTGGGCGCATTGCAATGCGCCCCTACAAATCAGGCAATCGACTGGAGGACAGACATGGGTCAGAAACGTTGGGCGATCTCGTTGCCCTTTGAAGGATTTTCACTTGCCGAGCATGTGGCCATTGCCAAAGAAGCCGAACAACTCGGGTATTCGGATGGCTGGACATCAGAAGTCGATGGCGTCGATGGCTTTTCACCGCTGGCAGTAGTGGCTGGTACCACACAAATGCGCGTAGGTATCGCGATTGCCAATGTCTATACACGTGGACCGGCCACGCTGGCGATGACGGCGGCTGGGATTGCCGAGGTCGCGCAAGGGCGGTTTTGTCTCGGCATCGGTGCTGGGTCGCAAGCCATTGTCGAGTTCTGGAATGGCGGCAAATTCGAGAAAGTGACCCAACGGGTACGCGAGACCGTACAGTTCCTGCGTCCAGCGCTCGCAGGTGAGCGCGTGGTCTTTCATGGCGAGACCTTCTCGGTGGAGGGGTTTCGCATCAGCCGCACGCCGACGCATCCAGTGCCGATTCATGTGGCGGCCTTGCGTCCGCCCATGTTGCGGCTCGCCGGCGAGTTGGCCGACGGCTGCATCATCAACTGGCTCTCGGCTGACGATGTAAGAAAATCGACAGCGGTGGTGCGTGAGGCCGCGCAAAAATCTGGGCGCGATCCCGAGTCGGTGGAGATCACGGCTCGCGTTTTCATCTGTGTCGATCCACCCTCGCCAGAGGCCGAGCTGGGCGTACGGCGGCACATCAACTTTTACCTGAATGTGCCCGTCTACCGTGCGTTTCAGAAATGGCTGGGGCGTGAAGCAATCCTCGCGTCGATGTGGAATGCTTGGGATGCCGGGGATCGCAAAGGCGCGGTGGCTGCTGTGCCGCAACAGGTCATGAACGACTTAGTGTTGTGGGGCTCTCCGGAACATGTTCGCGAGCAAGTACGTCGCTACATGGAAGCTGGCGTGGATACCGTGTTCCTGCAATTCCATTCGTTCGTCGGTGATGGCGCGCAGAAGCGCGAAGCGGCGCTGCAAGCGATGCGAGAGTTGGCTCCGACAAAATGAGCAGCGTGTGAAGCCAGCACGGCTACCACTTCACCTGCTTCTTTCCTCCCTCACTCACGATGCGCACTGCCGTCGGCGTATTGAAGTGCGTGCCCAAGATCAACGTGTCGGTGTCGCAGTGCTGGTCTACAAATTGGGTGCGCGTCTGGATGGCCAGAGGTTTATCCGCGTCCGCGAGCTGACTCCATTGCGGTTCGGCAATCTGAACCGGGTGGATCATCATGTCGCCGGTGACGATGGCCGTGCGGCCGTTGGACCGCACCTGCACGCTGCAATGACCGGGGGTATGGCCGGGAGTTGGTAGGAGCATGACTTCGTCGTCGATGGCCCACACATTATCGACCCACTCTACTTGTCCGGCTTCGATAATCGGCAGAATGTTCTGCTGCACCACGGCTTGATCCTCAGGCGTCGGGTCGTCTTTCCAATGCTCCCACTCGCGCCGGTTGAACAAATACTTCGCGTTGGGAAATGTCGGCACACAGCGCCCATCACGCAACTGCGTGTTCCAGCCGCTGTGATCGAGATTCATGTGGGTGCAGAACACGTAGTCGATGGCTTCCGGGGCGTAACCAGCGGCAGCAAGGTTCTGGAGGTACGGACCTGTGCGTCCATTCCACTGTGGGAAAGCTAGCCCTTGTTTCTCATTGCCCACGCAAGTGTCGATCAGCACGGTGTGGTGCTTACTCTGAATGAGAAAGGTATGGATGCTGAGCAAGAGGCGTTTTTCCGCATCAAGAAAATGCGGTTGCAGCCAATCCAAGTACGGATCAAAATCTTCCCGGCGCTTCTCAACATAGAGAAATCGCGGGCTGGTAGGCTCAATCACGTCGACGACTTTGGCTACCTGGACGGAGCCGATGCGAAAAGTTTGGACGGTAGGAGTTGAGGTGTCAGGCATAGATTCCTTCCTTTTGTCTGCCCAACCCTAGAGCTTCGTGCCCTTTCTTTCAACAGCCGCTTTTCTCCTTCCCTTGACCGAGAGCAGGCAGAGAGGATAGCGTCTGCTGAGCATTGTAACGAGGGGAGAACGACATGGCGGTGGGAGAGCTAACCCAATTGAGCATCTCAGAGGCGCGAGCGCACATGCGCACTCGCGCACTGTCGCCGGTGGATCTCACCCGCGCCTATCTTGAACGGATTGCTGCCGGTAATCCGTCCTTGAACATCTATTTGACGGTGTTGGCAGAAGATGCATTGGCAGCAGCACAAGCCGCAGAGCAAGCCATCATGCGCGGGGAGGCGCTGGGACCATTGCATGGCATTCCTATGGCGCTCAAAGATAACTGCGATGTCGCTGGTGTGCGGATGACGGCAGGGACGAAGTTCCTGAAAGACCATGTTGCGACGACGGATTCCGAGGTCGCTGCTCGCCTGCGCCAAGCTGGAGCCATTCTGCTGGGCAAGTTGCACATGCACGAATGGGCGATTGGCGCGACGACACGTAACCCGCACTTTGGCCCGTGCCGCAATCCGTGGGATCGGCAACGGATTCCTGGCGGATCGAGCGGCGGATCTGGCGCGGCCATCGCCGCAGATATGGCTTTGGCGACCATCGGCACTGATACCGGTGGTTCTGTGCGCGTTCCCGCTGCCCTCAACGGCATTACTGGGATTCGTCCCACCGTTGGTCGGGTAAGTATTCGCGGCGTGGTGCCAGTCAGTTGGACCTTCGATACCATCGGCCCTATGGCACGACGTGCCGAAGATGTTGCCCATGTTCTGCAAGCAATTGCCGGTTACGATCCACAAGAACCGACCTCTGTTGATGCTCCAGTGCCGGACTACTTTGCCGAGCTACGTGCGGGCGTGAAGGATCTGCGGATTGGCCTGCTCGGCGGGCATTTTCAACGCGAACCCGAAGCCGCAGCCATCAGTGCTGTCCGGCAGGCTGCGCAGGTGTTTGCCGATCTCGGTGCACGAGTAGAAGAAATCGAACTCGCAGGAGCCGAGGCTACAATCGACGGTATGAGCGAGATTATTCTCACCGATGCTGCGGCTTTTCATAAGGAACGCATGCACGAACGGCCTGACGATTTTGGGCCGGATGTCATGACTCGCTTACGCCGTGGTGCTGCCATCTCGGGCGTGCAGTATGCACTCGCACGGCAAGCACAACGCCGTTGGCAACGTTATGTAGAACAGGTATTCGAGCGCTACGATATTTTGTTGGCACCAACCTGCGGGATTGGAGCCCCGCTCATCGAAGAGAGCGACGGCGTCGAGACCACACGATTGCTCACACGTTTCACTTACCCGCTGAACCTTGCCGCTATTCCTGTCATCAGCGTGCCTTGCGGGTTTACCACTGGCGGCTTGCCGCTCAGTCTGCAAATCGCTGCTCGGCACTGGCAAGAGGCCCTCGTACTGCGCACTGCATGGGCCTACCAACAAACAACGGACTGGCATCTGCGTCGGCCCAATTGATGACTCGTGCTCGTGGCTCGGTACTCATTACTCGGTACTCAAAAGAAGGAGGTCCCATATGGCTATTTTTCGTCTGTACACCGGCAGCGATGGACAATCGCACGTCGAAGAACAAACGCTTGCTGCACATCCCGCATTGAGTCAGGAGCGCCCCAGCGTGCATATCCAGTTTCGCGAACTTGATGCTGGTGCATTCATGGATTGGCATCCCGCGCCACGCCGGCAGTACGTAATCGTACTCGCTGGAGAATTAGAGGTAGGGTTCAAAGACGGGACAACGCAGCGCATGCGTCCTGGCGATGCCACCCTCGCGGAAGACACGACCGGGCCAGGGCACACGACACGTGTCGTCAGTACGACGCCAGCTCTCGCCGCCATCGTGCCGCTGGCGTGACGAAGGAGGTTCGATGCACAGCCAACGTTCGTTCCCACCCTGGGTGAAGAGACTCAATTTCATCCTCGCCGCTGTGGCTGTTGGATTCGGCAGCCTCGCCAGCACGGTCTACAGCCAACAAGCACAGCAATCACAACAATCTCACGAGGGAGATCGCACCATGAAAGTCACGCGCGTATATACTGGCAGCGACGGGAAGTCGCACTTCGAAGACGTGGAAGTTCCGCTGAAAGATGGTGGGAAGGCTGGGTTTATGTCGGCATTGATTGCTGCGAAAGGTGTGGTGTTTCGCGAGACCTCTGGCGACTACAACTTTGATTTCCACAACGCGCCGCGCCGCCAATATGTCGTCAATCTTGAAGGTGAGGTCGAGATTGAAGTCGGCGACGGCACCAAGCGCATTCTCCGTTCCGGCGATATTCTTCTTGCCGAAGATACCACCGGCCAGGGACACATCAGCCGCGCGGTCGGTGGCAAGCCGCGCAAATCGTTGTTTATTACATTGGAATAACGTGCGAGGCACGACCCTGCCGCGCCCGAAGATGCTATTCTCCCGCAAACCACCGCCGGGGATTGTCCACCAGCATGGTGCGGATTTTCGCGTCGCTGAGGCCCGCCTCTTTCATTTTGGGAATGAGGTTCTTGAACAGATGGGTCGGATGCCAATTAGCAGTGAGCAACTGTGCGGCTCCTTGCATCACCATTGCTCGCCCTTTGAAACAGCCGACTGAGTCGTGCGACAAGACAATCTGCTTTTCGTAGCCGACCCCACACAAGCCGATAACTGTGGCGAGACGCAACCGGTCAGACAGAATCATTTCCAGGCCGAAGCGGTCACAACCGACATACGCGCCTTTATCCATGATCGAGGCGTGGTAGGCCAGGTTGGACGTGTCACCAGTATGACCAACAATCACATCTTTGGGGTTGACGCCTTCTTCAGCGAAGATCGCCAGTTGCTCCAAGCCTAGCATCGCTTCATCAGTGTGCGTCGTGATGGGAGCACCGGTCGCCTTCGAGGCGCGGGCGGCGGCGCGCAGACACATCTCTTCGTACGGCGTGATATGCGGGCGTCCGGCTTGGTTCTTCAGCACGCCAGTCGCGCATTTGATGAAGGCTGGCTTGATGCCAGTGTCGCCAACGCCGTCGGTCAGCTCCTGCGCATAGAGGTCGGCGATTTCGCTGACGTTGGCAGCTCCGATTTCGTGATAGAACTTGAAATATGTGCCTCCGAGATCCTCTTTGTAGAGACCGGTGGCACAAATGACGCGCAGGCCGGATTTGGACGACGCTTCCGCCATAAACTCGACATCGCGGCCAAGATCTGAGGGGCACGGGTCCATGAATGTATCCACACCCAACGACTTCAGCTCTTGCATGCGGTCCACACAAACCCGCAGCGCTTCATCACGCTTGAAGCCTTTGATGACGACGGAGTCGGCTTCCCAGCCGGCCCACGCAATTAAGAGATGTTCATGAACCAGCGTCGTACCGAGTTCTTGCGGCGTACACGTCCCAGTAACGGTATTGATCTTGCGCATAGCGTCCTCCTGTTTTTATTGTAGAGATTAGTTGTTATAGCCGGCGAGTCGTCGGTCGTGTCCAGCGTAGAGCATTCCGCTGGAGCCATGCCGCTACGATATCTTGGTATTCCAGAAAGGTCAGCTCTTCAGCTTGTTTATGCAGTTCACTGCAGATGGCAGACAGCTCACTGCGAAACTGGCCAAATCGCTTCCTGATGGCTTCTCCACCTGGAATGGTTGTGCGCCGTGATGCAGTGGCAAGCCAGCCGCGAATGCGACGAATCAGCTCATGCACTTCATTCTTATGAGCTTCAATATCCTGACCGGCAATATCTGACAGCGAGGCTCGATAACGGTACGATTCGCTATCGAGCACAAGGCAGCATTTTGCACGATGCTTCCGCCCTCCAAATGCCTTACATCCTAAGAAGATTCCCAATTCCAGCGGCATATTGAATCGCGGGAGAGCAGTGCCTATGTCGAGGGTCACCCGAGAGATGTCGTGAATACCATACTTGCATGAAGAGATGAGCTGGAGAATTTTGCTCAGCCGATTTTGTGAGCTATCGCTAATTTCCAATGCGCAACGGGCAACGAAACCTGCGTCATGGATACAGAAGATGGCGGCGTCAAAGAGAGGTTGATATTCCTCATCGAAAGGGCAATTGAGGAACACATGGTTGTCATAAGAATTCGGGGAAGGCATACGCCAGTCATGGTCGGCTTACTGGCCATGGGCCGCTTCGCGTTGCGAGGCGATCTTCTCCACAGCTCGAATGATTTGCGCTCTCAGCGGACTTGCTTTGGCACCGAACTTGACCGTGCGCTCTGGCTTCCTGCGAGGGGCAGTCTTCAGTTGATGGTCCTTCGTCTCTGTCTTTTTCATGACGCTACCTTGTGTCTCTGTTCTGCGAGTACGACCATAGCCCAGGTGTTTCTACGCGGCTACTCCAGTCTCCCAGGCAGCCCAGTGATTGACCATCACTGAACTCTGTCTTCTCTGCCTAAAAAAGTGAGGCTCTGTTCCATCTTTCATTCGGCGACCTCGCATGGTGCCTGGCGCAGCAAGTGTGATATGACACCCGACGGCAAGGCCAGAACTGACCCCAAGGAGAACGCGATGGAAATTGGACTACACTACCCACCGCTGGTTGGCTCGTCAAAAGATATTCTGCAAGGTATGGCCGGGCAGCGGACGGAGCTGTATCAGCGCATGCTCAAACATCTGGTGGAGCAAGCCCAGTACGCCGACGACAATGGCTACTACGGTTTTGGCTTTTCCGAGCATCATCTCAACATCGAAGGCATTACGGTCTCGAACAACCCGGCGATGCTGGACCTCTATATCGCTGCCCACACCAAGCATATCAACGTGGGTGAGCTGGGCTTCGTGCTGCCCGCGCACGACCCGCTGCGCGTGGCATCAGACATCGCCGTGCTCGATCAGATGTCACAAGGCCGCGCTTATGCTGGGTTCGTCCGCGGCATTCAAGAACGCTGGCTCAACACTTTCGGTCAGCACTTCTCGCCGGCCCTGGCCGATAACATCACCGACCTGAAGGCTCACATGCAAGCCCGCACCGAGCTGTTCGACGAAAGTGTAGCGATCATCCGCAAAGCCTTTTCCTGCGAAACCTTCAGTTTCCAAGGCAAATACTGGCAAATCCCCGCGCCCAACCTCAAATGGACCGGTGCCCCAGTGACGCGCGAAGTCGGCAAAGGCGTCGATGAGTATGACCGATTGTTGGAAGTCGGCCTCGCCCCGCGCTGCTACCATAACCGCATGCCAACCTTTTTTGAGCCGTTCGCTATTTCCACTGGCCAAGGTGAAGAAGCCGCTGCGCGTGGCTCAGTGCCGGTGATCGTGGCGACAAATCCACAGGTGGTGCAAACCTATCTGCGCCGTGCGCAAGAAGGATGGGCGAAGTTCGGACGCACGACACGACTGGGCGAAGGCGTTGGTCTCATTCGCTATGTCCTTGTCGCTGATACCGACGCGGAAGCCCAAGCAATGGCCTCCGACTACGTGTTCGAGTGGCTGTATTGGTTTGATCGCTGGAAGTTTAGCGGTGCTTTAGCGGAAGAAGGGGAAGACCCGGCGACAATTACCAGTTCCGCGCAAACTCTCATAGATCGCTCCATGCTCATTGCCGGATCGCCTGCGACTGTCTGTCGGCAGATTGAGAAGCTCCTCAGCTTCGCACCGGTCGAGTATCTATGGCTGTTCATGCAAAACGAATCACTGCCACAAACCAAACTGATGCGCAGTTTAGAACTCATGACCACGCAAGTGTGGCCGCATTTTACCGACCGTATCGGTAAGCCACGTCCTACTGCGCATCGTGAAAAATGATGCCAAGCGTGTAACGAGACCCGGAAGTCACGCGGCTGACTCCGTGTCGCATCTGCGCTCGTGCGTAGCCGCGTTTACTTGGCATCGGACGAAAGCGGGTCGTAAAGATCAAGCCTTCACCCTGGCGCGGCGAGATGGCCATTCCGCGCGACTGCGCACGCGGTTGCTGTTCGACAAGCAGAAATTCGCCGCCGTCGTAGTCCTTCCCCGGCTGGCTGAGGAAACAGACGAACTGCAAAGGGAACGCGATTTCTCCGTACAAATCCTGATGTAAACAGTTGTACCCTTCGGCTTCGTAGTGCAGCAGGAGCGGCGTGGGCTTGGTTTGCCCACGCTCGTGACACTGCGCAAGGAAAGCCTGCAGATCTGGAGGAAAATGCTCAGACAGACGGAGCGCTTGCATCCAACGATTAGCGATAGCCGCAAGCGGGGGATACAGACTCGTGCGCAGGGCTTGCACCAGCGGCGGCAGCGGCGCAGCAAAGTATTTGTACTCGCCGACCCCGAAACGGTGGCGTTCCATGTTGATGGTTTTGCGAAACCGTTCTGACTCAGTGTAGATGGCGATCAGCGTCGCACATTCTTCTTCAGTCAAAACCTGCGGGGTTCTGGCGTAACCATGTTTCCACAGTGAGTCCTCAAGTGTCGGCCAATCGCACGCGGCCAACCGGCGCTGCACGAGAGCGTATTCATCCTTGTCAGTGCGAGAGAGCTGCGGCATAGTCATTCCTGAAGCATCGCAACGAATTCGTCTTCCGCGACGATGCGGAGCCCCAGCTTTTGGGCTTTTTCGAGTTTCGCGCCAGCCTCAGTACCAGCAACAACATAAGTGGTGAGCTTCGAGACGCTGGAGGACACTTTGCCACCTAGGGCTTCGATACGCTTTTGCGCGTCTGGTCGCGTCATGACAGCAAGCGTACCAGTCAAGACGAACGTGGCTCCGCTGAATTTACCGTCACGCCGTGCGGCCACAGCCGGGAAAACGACCCCGGCAGCCAGCAGTTTGTCGATCACCTGAGAGTTTTGTGGCTGAGCGAAGAAGTGAGCAAGGCTGCCTGCCACCTCCGCACCCACATCCCGCACCTGTTGCAATTCGTCTGCACTGGCCTGCCGGATTGCTGCCAGCGTACCGAAATGTTCCGCCAGTTGTTTGGCGGTGGCTTCGCCAATATGACGAATACCCAGCGAGGCCAGAAACCGAGGCAAGGTGGTCGTCTTGCTCTTGTCGATAGCAGCAAGAAGATTCTGCGCGGACTTCTCCGCCATGCGTTCGAGCGAGGCGAGCTGCTCTTGTGTCAACTGGTAAAGATCGCCAGCATCATGGACCAAAGCTTTGTCCACGAGTTGGTCGATAAGCTTTTCACCCAGGCCTTCGATGTCCATTGACCCTCGCGAGCAGAAGAACTTGAGGCTCTCCTTGAGCTTGGCTGAGCACGCAAGTCCAGTACAACGATAGGCAGCTTCTCCGGCTTCGCGCTCGACTTCCGCGCCGCATACCGGACATTGCAGAGGCATTTGGAATAGCCGTTCCTCGCCAGTACGCTTCTCAGGGAGAGATTTCACGACATAAGGGATGACATCCCCGGCACGCTCAACGACGATGGTGTCACCGATACGGATATCTTTCCGCAGAATCTCATCCATGTTGTGCAGTGAAGCGTTGCGCACGGTCACCCCGCCGATGCCGACCGGTTCCAGCTCGGCAACCGGGGTGAGCACGCCAGTGCGCCCGACTTGCGGGACGATACTCAACACTTTTGTCGTAGCTTGACGGGCCGGAAATTTATAGGCGATGGCCCAGCGCGGCGAGCGCGAAATTTCGCCAAGCTGACGTTGCAAAGCGAAACTATTGACCTTGACCACGACCCCGTCAATCTCATACGGCAACGCATCGCGCTGCGCTTGTAGCTCATCGAAAAACGCGAAGACCTCGGCGAGATTCCCGCACAAGCGTCGTTGCGGCACCGGCTTGAACCCCCAGGCTTGGAGCGCTTGGGTAAGGTCCCAATGCGAGGCTAATGACATCCCGTCAACCTGACCAACTCCATGACAAAACAAGTCGAGCGGACGAGTGGCAGTGACGCTGGAGTCCAATTGCTTGAGAGAGCCAGCCGTGGCATTGCGGGGATTGGCAAAGAGCGGCTCGCCAGCGGCGGCACGTTCTTGGTTCAGTTGCCGAAATGGAGCGCTGGCCAGGAACACCTCGCCACGGACTTCGAGCCGCGCTGGCAGCGGACGGGGGTGCGAAGGCAGCAAGACGAGCGGGACGGCGCGAACGGTTTTCAGATTCTGGGTGATGTCTTCGCCCGTCTCGCCATCACCCCGGGTAGCGCCAACGACCAGCTTGCCTTGCTCATAGACGAGTTCGACCGCCACCCCGTCAATTTTTGCCTCGGCGACGTATTCAATCGGTTCGTCATTTTTCAAGAAGCGTTGCAGCCGTTCTTGGAACTCCTGCATCTCCTCACGACTGAGTACGTTGCCCAGCGAGAGCATCGGCAACGAGTGCCGGACCTGAGTAAAGGCGGCGAGCGGCGGTGCGCCGACCCGTTGGGTTGGAGAAAGAGGAGCTTGCAGCTCAGGGTACTGCTTCTCCAGTTCGAGCAAGCGACGAAAGAGGGCATCATACTCGGCATCACTGACGAGCGGATCATCCAGCACGTAATAGCGATGATTGTGGAGTGTCAGCTCCTGCCGGAGGCGTTCGACTTCGGTGCGGATGCGATGCAGTGTTGGCATGGTGCGTCTGGTTTGGTGGTAAGTTTCGCTTTTAGTAAGGTCCAAGAAAACGCTCACCATTGAAGTGGATCATATGATCTGGAGCATCGGCAACCCACACTTCAGTTTCCCAGGCAATCTCTCCGAGATGCTTCAAGAGTCCTCGGCGATTCAGAAAGGCAGTCACAAACACCAAGCCTGCCCGACTCCTAGCAAATAGGGTCTTCAATTCCGTTAAGCGCTTCGGGTTTACCGGCCCATGACTGGTTACTGCCTCAATGAGAATGAGCCAATCCTTTTCCGCAAAGTGCACCACTACGTCGGGTATTTTTCCGTGCCCTTCGATAGTCACGCCAAGATTCCGCAAATAATCTGCATCGAAGTAGGCCCACTTTTCAGCAGTATCGCCAACATAGACCGGCATCCCACCGGGCGTAAATCGAGGGCAAAATTCGTTGAGGATCTTTTCCACCAGCGTATTTTGCCCACCTGGCGATAACCTGAGCGTCGCTCCAGACGCAAGCTCAAGCGGAATACGTTGCGAATCACGCGCCTGCGCGTAGCGCTGAGCAAGTGTTCGCGCGTTCGTCAGATACCGCCGAAGAGCACTGTCCCATTCTAGAGTATGGAACTTGTGGATCACTGCCAACGCACTGGATTCGATCTGATAACAATACTTGGGACTGTTTGTTGGACGATTAGGCTCGTCGGGGTTCGCGATGACGAAGCCGGCCTGCTCGAACTGGTGCAAAGTGAATCGTCTGACCGTCTCACGTGTATTTGGTGCCCACTGCTTGTCATAGTGCTTAGCTACGAATTCCATAAGGGGCGTGACGCCTCGGAGTGGGTCGCTAGCCGCAGCCCAGGATTTGTGTGGGGGAAGATTGAGGAGAGCGAGAAGAGTGAGGGCTGCTCGTTCATTCCGCTGTTCGGCTGGGAAACCAAACGCAGTGAGGACCTCCTGCGCTTCTTCGATACGCCGTGTCCGTTTGTCAGCCATCATCCCACCTTGAGCATATCTACCACGAGTGCGTCGAGGGCATCCTGAGCTGGAAGGGTGCCTTGGACCCGGCGTCCGAGCGCGATTAGGGTGTCTCGTGTCGGATAGCGCAGAGAGCGTAGATCAGTCGCATTCACTTGCGTATGTCCGTTGAACTGCCGGAAATACGTATCGAGGGGAGAACAATTCAGGAATAGAGAGAGGCCCCAGGCGAGCATCCAGTCTAACGGCGCTCCTTGTTCGTGAAAATAGTTGAGATGATTTTCCAAGCCCACGGCTTCACAAGGAACGGTGGCAGGATCAAAGACCGCAGCTACAACCCGACGGCGTTCTTCTTTGGCTGAGAATCGCCTCACGAGCACGTAGACGCCTGCCGGAACCATGAGGGATGCGCTGTCAAGATTAGACACGATGGCCTGAGGTTTCTTCGTATCGGCCTTTGGCCAGCGGATGAGACCATTGTCGAAGTGGGTGGGATGGATCAGAGGCACAGTTTCTGGAGTTGGTCTCGCCCGCAGCCACTGTTGAGCGCGAAAATCCACAACACGCCCAGTGCTAACGCACAACCCCAAATCGGCAAGGGTACAGGGAAGCCCCTCCATTGCCTCAGCCAGTGCGCTACCCTCGCCATCGGTAACAAGATGAATAAATACCTGAGCATCGCCAGGGCGCACGACACGCTCGAATGGAATGTCGCGCTCTACTCTGATGGGATCGTCTGGCGTATGGCTTTGGACGATGCAGACTCGAGGCTGCTGCGGGACACCTTTCACGGCGTGAAGGATCACGTTCTCTTGAAGGACCTCATCTTCACGGAAAGCCGCGTCGCGAGCCGCAAAGACGTGGAGATGCGTAAGACTCACATGTTGCAGGAAATGCTGGCGAAATGGCCGGAAATATGGACCATTACAGAAGCTTCGCGGAGTAATGGCGGTCAACTCGCCGCCGTCGCCTAAAAGGAGCACGGCAAGAGACAAAAAAGCCGTATAGAGATTGCTGGTCTCAATGCCGAGTCGGCGCAACAGTTGGCGGGTCCGCGACTCGGCGTGGAATTTCTTGTACGGAGGATTGAGGAGAGCAACATCAAAGACGGAGTGCTCAGTGCAAAAAAGTCCACCATCCAGATCATTGACTGCTGCCGCAATAAAGTCAGTTGCGTGTATTTTCCACGTGCAGGTGATCTCGGCTGCCGCACATGCGCGTGCGCACGCAATCAATGTCTTTCGTAACGCGGGGATCAAGGTTTCATCCAGCTCATAAGCCGTCAGTATAACCTCCCGCGGGCGGACTGGTCGTGCACAGATTTCCGCAACCCAAGCGGCCGAGAGTGCGCCAACTCCGGCACCAGCATCCAGCAGGCGAACCCGTTCGCGCACAAGGTTACATACAGAAGCCATAAGCCGCGCTGTTGCCGGCGGAGTGAAAAATTGGCCAAGCGCACTACGTCGGGCCGGGTCGAGCACGGTGCCGAGATTTTTCCTCGCCTCCTCTGCCATTGAGAGAGGATCAACGTCCCTCATGTGCTCCGTCAACCTCCTACCAGTTCAAGGGCTGGGCTACGACTTAAACGCCATGACCAGTTTGCGCCAACGGGCTTCGTGCTGACCAATGCGGTAAGAATGATAGAAAGAGAGGCGATCAAGCAGGCCGTTGTATTTGGCTTTGAGCATGGCCGGGATTTCGTCGGGTGCACCTTCGACGGCGTATTCCCGCAGCATCTCGTCGGTGATTTCTTGCGCTATAGATGACCACTCGCCCTTGGCGATTTTTTCGTGAAGCCGGAGACAGACATCACCCCAGCCATGCGCATCAAGCACGGGCTTGTAGGTCCGCGTCGAAGCATAAAACGCCAACTGCAAGCGCACTTTTTCGCGCATCTCGTCCAGCTCGCGCTTGTTGTCGCCGGTAATCACAAACGCCAGCGAGCAGAGTTTGACATCGCTACGCGCACGTCCGCTTTTTCGTGCCCCCTCTTCAACGAGCGGGTTCACCACCTCGCGCAGATAGGTGGCCGAATGAAACGGATGCACGTGGAAGCCCTCGCACAGTTCGCCAGCAAGCCGGCACATGTAAGGGTTCACGCCTGCAATGTAGAGAGGAATGTGCGGATGGCTGATCGGCCCAGGATTGAAGGCGGGTGGCATGAGCGTGAAGTTGTAGAACTGACCAGTGGCATTTAGCTGGGTGCCATTCTGCCAGCAGTCCCAAATCTGCCGCAGCGCCAGGATGATCTCACGCATTTTCGGTCCGGGCGAACCCCACGGCACGCTGTAGCGCTTCTCGTTGTGTCCTTTCACTTGCGTGCCCAAGCCCAGGATGAAGCGTCCGTTCGTGGCTTTTTGTAGATCCCACGCAGTATAGGCCAAGGTCATGGGGCTGCGCGGAAAAGCGAGGGCGATGGCAGTACCAAGCTTGATTTTGATGGTCAGAGTCGAAGCAATCGCCAGCGGCAGGAATGGGTCGTTGGTATTCTCTAGCGACCAGAGCGCATCAAACCCCATTTCCTCGGCGGCACGCACTGCTGCCGGCACCTCGGCGAGGGAGTTGAAAACTAAGTTGGTGTCGAGTTGCATCGCTGGTCCCCTTTTCCGTCGTCCTACGCTTTTGCGCTTGGGCGCGACGATACTGCGGCATACCAGCGCTGGGTGCTAGTGTTGCTCGCAGGAATTGGCATTTTGACGAAATTCTGCGCGGTATCTATCACGCAAAGCGCAGTGATGTCGGCGATGGTGAAGCGATTGCCAGCAACGAACTCAGTCTCGTGCAAGCGCTGCTCAATGCGCGTGAAGAACCGTGCCATGCTGGCGGTACCGCGTTCGACCAGCGCCGGAATGGCCGGGACTTGCGTCGTCCCCGCCAAGCCGCGCGAACTAAACACAGGAATGGAATTGCGCACAACTTCGCTCACGGCTTGCAACCCATCGAATTCCATATGCCGTTGCCAGGACTCGATGGTAGCGCGTTCAAGCGGCGTCGCTCCCATGAGGTTAGGTTCAGGATGGGTTTCTTCGAGATAGCGACAGATGGCCACGGTTTCATCCAGCACCGTACCGTCGTCCAGCTCCAACACGGGAAGAAGGCCACGCGGGTTGATCCGTAAAAATTCCGGTTTGAGGTTGTCTCCGTCAAGAATACTGACTTCGACTTTGGGGAGCGGCAGACCTTTTTCTGCGATAAAGATGCGGACACGTCTCGGGTTCGGTGCCATTTGGCAGTCATAGAGTTTCATACGGTTCTCCTTTGTCTCGGCGCATAGCGGCGGCAACAACTAGCGCGGTGCCAGAGCTTCCAGCACGCGCACGTCAGGTTTTAAGCTGTTCTCTGGACTCAGCGGCAGCACGCACACGTGACTGGCTCCGGCAGTGTAGTACGCAGTGATGCGGTCGCGGATCGCGGTTTCACCGCCCCAAGCGATGAGGGCATCCACCAGCCGATCACTGCCGCCATTGGCAAAGTCTGCGTCGCTAAAGCCAACCTCACGCAAGCGTTGGACGTAATGTTCGACCCCTAAGTACACTTGCATGTAGCGGCGTGCCGCATCCCGGGCTTTGGCAGCGTCGGTCTCCAGCATGACGGCGAGTTCAGCACAGACCCAAGGCTGAGGACCGATGGCTGCGCGAACACGTGCGACTTGCTCGGTCGCGGTGAAGTAGGTGTGGGTCCCTTGGGTTTCCGTCGCGGCAAGTTGCAACATCTTGGGCATCATACCGGCAATCACAACAGGCGGCTCGTGGTGCGGAACCGGAGCGTTGTATGGCGTGGCTTTCATTTTCGCCAAATAGTCGCGCATGAACGCGACCGGCTTCCCGTAGGGAATACCGCGTCCAGCATTGCCGCGTTTATTGCTCACACCCAAACCGAGGATGAAGCGATCTTCGAACAATTCGCCTAAAGTCCTGGTGGCGTTCGCCGCCGCAATCGGTTCATAGGAGAAGACCACAGCAATACCAGTCGCAACGACAAGACGGTCCGTCTGGCTGAGGAGATACGACGCGAAAGAGAAACTTTCCCGGCCTCTGGTTTCAGCGAACCACAGGGCACTGTATCCCAAGCGCTCGACTGTCCGCGCGAACTGCCCGGTCTGAGCGCCGCTAAGTCCATCGAGAAAACAGAACACGCCGAGATTACGCAGCTCCATGTGGCCTCCTCTACGATTCGAGAGCGTAGTCTTCTTACTTGGTGTAGCTGATGCGGTAAAGAGCGTCGGCAAGGTCGTCTGAGACCAGCAATGCGCCGTCGGGCATCACCTGTACATCTGCCGGGCGGCCCCACGGGCGGCCATTCTGAAGCCAGCCTTCGGCGAAGGTTTCTGCTACAGCCGTAGTCTGGTTTGCTCCTACTCGCGCCAGCGTGATGCGGTAACCGATTGGGGTACGGCGGTTCCATGAGCCGTGTTCGGCAATAAACATTTGTTTGCGATATTCAGCCGGAAACATCTCGCCGGTGTAGAAGCGCATGCCGATGGCTGCGACGTGCGGACCAAGTTTGAGCGCTGGTGCAGTGAATTCACCGCAGGCCCGCTTGTCGCCAAATTGCGGGTCGGGAATGTCGCCACCGTGACAATACGGAAACCCAAAATGCAAGCCAGACTGCGGTGCGCGATTGAGTTCGTCGGGCGGCAGGTTGTCACCCAACATGTCACGCCCGTTGTCCGTGAACCACAACACCTGCGTATCTGGATGCCAAGCAAAGCCGACCGTGTTGCGAATGCCACGGGCGAAGACTTCGAGATTACTGCCATCTGGCTTCATGCGCAGCAGCGAGCTGTAGCGCTCATCTGACTGCTCACACACATTGCAAGGCGCACCGACAGGAACATAAAGCAGCCCGTCGGGGCCAAAACCGATAAACTTCCAGCCGTGATGACGCTCGCTGGGCAGAGTATCGAGGACGATCACGGGTTGCGGTGGATGATCGAGCTGCGCCTCAATGTTGTCGTAGCGGAGAATACGACTGACTTCTGCGACGTAAAGCGCACCTTCACGAAAAGCGACCCCATTGGGCATATTGAGGTCACGGGCGATCAAATACGTGTGATCGGCTTTGTGATCCTTGTTGTTATCGACTACCGCATAGACGTTGCCTTCTTGCGAGCCGACGAAGACTGTACCGTTCGGACTCAAAGCTAAGGAGCGAGCATTGGTGAGGCTTTCCGCGTAGACACTGATGGAAAAGCCAGGCGGGAGCTTGATGAGGTGAAGCGGGAGTTCGGCCCGACTCTGAGTGGGAAAACCGACGAGTAGGGCAAAGAAAAGCAACAGTGCCGGGTTACGCTTCATGTTTCACTCCCGCACTCGGCTCTGGCAATGCCTGCTGTCCCCAATGATCGAAGTGCGTGACCTGTGCCGCCGGTTTGCGTGAGACCGGGCCGAACTTCCCTTCGGGAAAACCAATGGGAATCATCACGACCACACCATATTCTTTGGGGATGCCGAAGCGTTCGTGCAGCTCTTCTTGGAAGAACTGATGCATCGTGGTGAGCGTAGCCCCAAGGCCCAGCCCGCGACAAGCCAGCAAGATATTCTGCACACAGGGATAGATCGACCCATAGGAAGGTGGCGCAAGCCCCACCCGTTCGTGCTTCGGTACAACGGCTGGCCAGTCTCGTTTGCCACAGACGAGCAGCAACACCGGAACTTCGTGCAAATGCTCAGCCAAGTGCAGCGCCGCACGTGTGATCTTGGCTTGTTGTGAGCGGTCCTCTGGAGCTGGCCGGACTAAACCAAAGCGCCGTATCATGCCGGAGTAGTAATGCTCCTGAAGAAATTGCTTTTCCTGCGGATTTTGGACGACGACAAACGCCCAGGGCTGGGTGTTTTGTCCACTCGGGGCTTTGGTACCAGCATCCAGCACCGTGCGTAACAGCTCTAGCGGAATCGGGTCCGGCTTCAAGCGCCGCATCGAGCGCAGGGTGTTCATAGCCTCGAACAGACTGATAGTGGACATGGGGGCCCTTCCTCTTCTGTTTCGTTCAAGCGGCAAAGGCTGCGAGTATCCGTTGCCGATAAAAATCTTGTTGCTCGCGGGTGGTGCCAGTCACCGGCACGCCAAGAACGACGGTATCCAGCAATCCTTCGCGTTCTCGCACTTTGGCGCGGACACGATCAACCGGACCTACAGCGCAAAAGGCATCCACCATCTCAGGTGGGACGAGATCGACAGCGTTCATCCGCTCCGACGTGCGTTGCAAAGCCCGCACTCGGGCAACCGTGTCGGCAAAACCGTGAGCAATAAAGATGTCATCGTAGATCAGTGCCCAGATACTAAAGACCATCGCCCCGGCACCAATGCGATAGGCCGTGGGCAGATCGTCCTCGACCACGGTGAAGCACTGGCCTAGCACTTCGAGGTCTGAGCGCGGACGCCCGGCTTTGTTCAGCCCGGCTTGCAGCGGCGGCACGATATTCTCGCGTACATGCTGTGGCGAAAACATGGGGTTGCCAATCAATCCGTCGCCCAGTTCGCCAGTCAACCGTGCCATCTGCGGCTTCACTGCGGCAAGATAAATCGGCACTCGGAGACGTGGCTGCGGCGTGGAGCGCGCGAAGAAATTACGTGAACGAAGCTGATAAAACTCGCCTTGAAACTCGACCTCTCCACCGGTTGACGCTTTGTCCATGATGAGGCGTAACACATGCAGATATTCCCGCATCTGAGCAACGGGTTTACCGGCATCGCGGCCAGCATACCAATTATTGGTGCGGTGCTGATGGCCGACGCCAAGCCCCAAGGTGAAGCGACCGTTACTGAGAAAATCGAGATCGAGAGCAGCAAAGGCCAGCATCACCGGACTATGTGTAAATGCCAGCACCACGCCAGCGCCGAGCTTAATGTTCTTCACGGCTGGAGCGACAGCAGCGAGCGGCAGCAAAGCCGAGTTGGTCAGTTCGCCTTGCCACAGTGAAGCGAACCCGGCGGCCTCAATCTTCTGTGCCCAGTCGATCATGACCTCGGACGAACCGTTGGGAAGGAACATGGCGTGTTTCATCGAAGACCTTCATAGAGACGAATCACCACCCTTATGCTTTCGGGATTGCTTGTAAACAATCGAGGATCGCCGCTGTCTCCAAGCGATGTGTATAGTCCACATCCACAAACGCCAGCTTCACCGTGCCATCTTGCGCGATAACGTAAGTGGCTGGGACTGGTAATTCCCACGACTCGTCGCCGTTGTAGGCTGGCAGGTCCGCACCGATGTTTTTATAAATGGGCCGCAGGGCGTCGGCGACTGCGAAGGCCAGGCCGAATTGCCGCGCCACATTGTGGCCACTATCCGTCAATACTTCAAACTGGAGGGCATTCTTCTCGACCATAGAGAGCGATTTATCCGGAGTTTCTGGAGTGATAGCAACGAGCGAAGCTCCGGCGGCTTGCATTTCCGACAAATGTTTTTGGTAGTCCCGCAACTGCAGGTTGCAGTACGGTCACCAACCGCCGCGATAGAACGTGACGACAGCAGGACCTTTCGCGAGCAGGTCAGCAAACTTCACCTGTTGCCCACGCGCATTCGGTAAGGTGAAATCCGGAGCTTTGGCCCCTTCATGCAACGCGCGTTCAGCGATGCCGGTTTTGATGAGATCAGTAGTGGTTTTCTCGAACAGATCGAGAATCTCTTTGGGAATCTTCGGCAGCATCTGCTGCTGGAACTCGCGAATCTGCGTTTGCAGCTCGCCATTCAACCAGTTAGCTGGTGTGGTCATGCGATTGCCCTCCTCGGTGTTCGTTGTTCGGTGCGCGTCACTGTCCGCTAAACTTCGGCCCGCGTTTCTCTAGAAAAGCATTGATGCCTTCGAGTCCATCACTGGTATGCGCACGGGCAGCAATGGCTTGCGACTCAAGTTCCATCTGCGTTTCCAGGGTGTCGTTCCAGGCGTTGTGCAAAAGACGCTTGGTAGCTCCGAGAGCACCCGTGGCAGCGGAAGCCAATTGTTTCGCCAGCGCCTCAGCTTCAGCTTGGAGGCTGGCATCAGGCACAACTTTGGTGACAATCCCCCATTGTTCGGCCTCTTGCGCGGTAAGCAGACGATTGGTCATCGTCAATTCCAATGCGCGTTTCAGGCCGACAATACGCGGCAAGAAATAGGTCGAAGACCCGTCCGGCGTGAGTCCGGCGCGGGTATAAGCCATAGTGAATTTCGCCGACTCTGCGGCCAACACCAAGTCGCACGAACAGGCGAGACTCATACCAGCCCCTGCCGCTGTCCCATTGACTGCGGCAATGACCGGCGCGTCCATGCGAGTAAAGCGCGAGACGGCGGCGTGCAGATAGGTCGTGACTTCTTTGAGATGGTAGGCGAGTTTCTCACCCTGGGCCGCAAAACTCTTGAGATCGCCTCCGGCGCAGAACATGCGCCCGTTGCCAGTGATGATGACTGCGCGGATCGCCGAGTTTTCACTGCATTCAAGCGCAGCATGCATCAGGTCCTTGCTCATCTCGATGTTGAGTGCGTTAGCCGCGTCGGGGCGATTCAGAGTAATGCGGGCGATATTATCTTTGATATCAAACTGAATGGTTGAGTATGACATGGATGCTCCGTGATGCGTTAGAATTGTGATCCTGCTGTATGCAACACGCACTACGTAAGGCGTGCTACGTGATTCGTGGTACGTGGCTTAACTCGGCAGTCCTCGTAAAAAGCTTGCAATTGCCTCACCGATCTCGTCTGGTGAGTCCTCCTGGATGAAATGCAGTCCTTGCACTGTCACTTCGCGCTGGTTCGGCCAAGTGCGGCAGAAGTCGCGCTGCTTGCCGATCAAGATTGTGCCGGGCTCAGCATTGATGAAAAGTTTAGGGATCGAATTTGAGGCCAGCCATTGGCTGTAGCTATCGACGATGGCAACGACATCCGCTGGTTCTCCGGCCAGCGGAATCTGTCGCGGCCAAGTTAACGTCGGGCGACGTGACTCACCGGGTTCGCGAAAGGGACGACGATACACGGCCATCTCTTCGTCTGTCAGCTTCCGTATAACGCTTGCCGGAAGCACACGTTCGACAAAGACGTTCTTTTGCAACACCACTTCTTCGCCAGCAGGCGAGCGAAAGACTTTGAAGATGTTCGATGCACTCGTCGGCCAGTCTTCCCATTGCATCGGCTGAGTAATCGCCTCCATATAGGCAAAAGCTTTCACACGCTCGGGGTGCCGCCGCGCCCAATGAAATCCGAGTGCTGAGCCCCAATCGTGCAGCACCAGCGTGACATTCTTAGTGAGCCCCAACGCCTCGAACCACGCATCAAGGTAACGTGCGTGATCGACAAAGCGATAGGATCCAGTGGGGTTTTTGCCCGAATCGCCCATACCAATAAGATCCGGTGCCAAACAGCGTCCAAGCTTTTCGCAATGCGGGAGGATGTTGCGCCAGAGATACGAGGACGTGGGGTTGCCGTGCAGAAATACGATAGGATCACCCGTGCCGGTATCGACATACGCCAGTTCAGAGTCGAGCACGGCAACACGTCGGCGGGGGTAGGAATCGAGAGCGGAGATGGAAAGATTCATGATCCACTTTCCTAGGCGTAATTGTAGGCTGGCAGTTGTACGTACTCTTGGGCTGGCATGGAGGAAAGGGCTTCCATCCGTCGGATGGCTGCCGGTGAGAAATACTTCTCGCCGCAGACAAGGCACACCTCACAGGGCACGCCGCGAAATTCAGCCGTACCACGTGGGGTTTGGCGAAAATGGGTAATCAGACGTTCCACCACTTCGCCTCCACAGAAATAGCATTGCATTTGTCCTTGCTCAGTCATGAGTCGCTCCCTCGTTGTCTTGGTGAAACCCATTTGGGCGGCTCGGGCGTGTACAGTGTGATGATGATAGCGAGCTTGCGGTATCTGTTATAGCCAACCTGCACATGCAGAGGTTGGCCATCAGAGAAGCCAAGAATCAAGTAACTCCAGCCACGCAAGTCTTCCGTGTAAGTTTCGATGATCTCTCCTGTGAGCAGCGTTTCTCTCACCTGCCCATCGGTAATGCCGCGTTCCGCCATTCTCTCTTCAGCATGGCCTGAATAGTGGTACCGATCTTCCTTGACGAATTCTACGATTTGCTCAAACGTGACTTGTGTCTGCGTCTTAGCCATCTTGTCACCCATGCTCGGGGCAGTGGTACTCTGGCGGTTCAGATGCGTCAATTGGGGGAGTACCTACGCGCGGAACGCTTCCGCCACCTTCCTAAAATCCTCCAACCTTGGCAGGAGTAACGGCTCATCGACGCCAGCGCGGCGATATTCCTCAATCCGCGCTCGGCAATGGTCTGCTGGTCCAACGATATAGAACGCCTCGACCATCCCATCAGAGATGAAACCAACAGCGGCTTTCTCGCCGTCGCTTTTGACGGTGGCACGTAGCGTTGGCAAGATCGACGGATCGAATCCACCTGTGTCAAGGAGGATTTCTCCGACATGCGGCTCTTCAAGCAAGCGGACGAGGCGTTGCTTCAAGGCCGGGTACAAACTGGCGGGATCATCGGTCAGCCGCACGACCAGCATACAGGTCATGTCGATAGACTGCGGATCACGGCCTGCGGCTGTCGCGGCGTCGCGGATCTCTTTCACTGCATAGCGGACATACGCCGGCGACACGTAGGCGTTGAGCACAGCCCCATCGGCGATCTCTCCGATCAACCGTAAACCTTTGGGACCGATGCCGGACAAGTAGATAGGAAGTCGAGATTGAACGGGTGTGGTCGCCAGCCGCACGTTACTCAGTTTGTAGCGTCCATCTGGGGCAGAGACACGCTCCCCAGCGAACAAGCGTCGCAGATGCTGCACGGTTTCCGTCAACGCAGTGCGCGAGTTGCCGTAGGGAATCCCCATTTTATCTTGAATGACTTGCGCCTCACTGCGACCAAGTCCGAGCAGGAAACGTCCACCCGAGAGACGATCCAACGTAGCACTGGCCATCGCCAGCAGCGCGGGATTCCGTGTATAGGGATTAACCACACCTACGCCGAGTTTGATCCGTTCCGTGGCAGCAGCTAGAAAACCCAGCATGGAAAAGGTTTCTTCGTGGAAATAGCGTTCCGTGACCCACAACGAGTCGAAGCCGTTGTCTTCGGCAAGCCGACCGTATTCTTGCAGCTCAGGTCCGCTGTCGATGCCGTGATAAAGAACGAGGCCAAGTCGGGACATAGGGAAGCTCCGTGTTGGTCGCCAATTGTCGGTGTTCGGTCCACAAGGCGGAGAGTTGTGCTATCGCCAAATGGTCCGAACGTGCCGCGAGGCTGTTATATCGGGGTCGTTGGTCAGAATCGGGATGTTCAACCAAGCCGCGGTGCCGGCAAGCACTCGGTCATGCAGTTCGGGGATATCGTCAATCAATGCGCTTGCGGCAACGACATCAAAACTAACAGGAATAACGACATAGTTACTGCTTTGGGTAAACAAATGCTGAAGAGTCGCTAGATTCACAGAGATACGCCTCCGCTCCGACAAATACAGGACTTCCATCAGTGTGACCCCAGAAACAGCGACGGTGTGCCGTCCTTGCTCTGATGCAGTGAATATTTGCCGTGCTCGCTTGCCGAGCTTACGATCTCTCTGACTATGCCACACCAACGCCATTGTGTCGGTGAGGTAGTACATCACAAGACTTTCTCGGCCCGGCGTTTAAGCGCTTCGGACAGCTCATGACTCGCTTGGCGAAAATCTTCATCCGTCAGATCTGCTGGACTATCTTCCCAAAGACCTTGCAATTGCACGACATATCTTGAGGGATCCATTCCCGCTGGTCCCCAGATTTTTCGCTCGATCTCTTTTATTTGCTCATCGGTAAGGCTCTGCGTCTTGCGCGTGCGGGGCGACGGCTTCCGTTTCTTTGGCTCCTGAGCCTGCACGATCGGTTCCAAATCTACTAGGACACGCTCTACTAATTTGAGCTTTTCCGCCGCGCTCAGCCTTTCTGCTAGTCCGACCACTGTCTCTAGAGTAACTGCCTTGGGGGTATTCATCGATTTCTTCTCTATTTCTCCGCTACAAACGTCCAGTAGGTCGGCACGAGGTCGGCATTTTCCTGCGAGACGGTGAAGCCGCTGTCGTTCAACATGGTGAGGATTTCGCTACGAGTATTGACGATATTTCCCCAAGTGACTTCGAACCACTGCTCGAGAATGCTCATGGTGAAGCGTCGATTGCGTAGGTCAGCCCCGGTCGCTGGCGAGCAACGATCTACTAACAGCAACATGCCGCCGGGTTTGAGGCTCTGATGGCAGCGGCGCAGGATGTCGCTTTTGGCACCGTCGGGCAGTTCATGAAACACTTGCACCATAGTAATCAGATCAAAGCGCTGGGCGAATTGCATGCCCTCACCGCCGTTCGCCTCGATGTGAACACGGTCAGCAAGTCCACGAGAGTGGAGCATCTGGCGTGACATGTCTTGAAAGAACGGTAACGGCTCAACGCCGGTCACACGACACTGTGGGAAGGCTTCGGCGAAAGCGGCAAGCACGGTGCCGCTGCCGGAGCCGACATCCATCATCGCCCCACCGCTACGCAGACGTTCTTCCATGCCGGGCAACTGGCGGGCGACTGACAGGATCAGCGGGGCGCGCTGTGCAGACACTTTCCCTTGATACGAAAAGAAGTCAGCGTCGTGCGACGAGAAGGGCTTGGTCGCTCCGGTGCGAAACGCTTCCGGATAGTCGAAGAAGTCGCGTGAAAGACTGACGAGCGTATGCGTCATAGAAAGATCGGGCGCATCCTCGGCCAGGACTTCGTCCATGAATGGGGCAAAGGTGTACCCGCGTGCGTCGTCGTAGCCCAGCACACCGACCGTACATGCGGCACGGCACCAAACCTCGGTACGCCAAGGATCGAGACCAAGTGCGGCAGCAAGGTCTTTGGAGAATGCAGCCCCACCACGCCGGGTGAGTTCAGCGAAATAACCACACCGTCCGCCGACATTCAGAATGTGCGTAGCGTGGAAGCCGAGTATCCAACTGCGAAGCGTGCGAGTTTGCGAATCTTTCGTGAGCTGGTGTTCCGACATGTGGTGCCCTTTTTATAGTTGTGCGCTAAGAAACGATAAAATTGCTTCGTAGGAACGTTGTGGCTGCTCTCCCCAAAACAAATGGCCAGCAGGTTCGAGCAAGACGAACGTGGCCCCAGGAATGCGACCAGCCAAGAGCCCCGAGTTTTCCCAGGGGACCAGGACGTCGTCTTTGCCGGTAATGACGAACGTGGGACAAGCAATCTGCGGCAGGCGGTCGTAGGTATCATGAGTAGATACAGCGTGCATGCGATGCTTCAACGCCACCGGGTCGATAGGACGTTGCCGCCGCGATTCGATCATCGCTGGGATGATTTCTGGGTGTTGGTCGATATACCCCTGGGTGAAGCAAGCTTCGGCGAGCGCTCGTCCGCGTTCTTCGGCTGACATCTCTTTGGTGGAGTAAGCTTTAGCGAAAGCGCTCGCTGGGAGCGCCACAGCGTTCGGTCCACCGGGCGTAGTGCAGCCCAGCACTAGCGAACGAGTTTTCTGTGGATGGCGGAGCACGAATTCTTGCGCGATCATGCCGCCCATGGAGACACCAAGAACGTGCGCTGAAGCGAAGCCGACATGATCCATGAGTGCCGCAGTATCGTCAGCCAGCATCGCCATCGTACACGCTTGGTCTGGCTTCTCGCTGAGGCCCGAGCCACGTTGATCGAACGTCAATACCTGAAAATCTTTGACAAACGTAGGAACCACGCTATTGAACATGCTCTGGTCACCCTGCGCCCCATGAATCATGACCAGCAGCGTACCAGCGCCGCGCAGTTGATAGGCTAATTCGACACCGTTAATTTTTGTCCGCTCCATGGCACTGCCCTCCTTGCTTGTTATGGATCGCTCACGAACGTACCGGCTTGATACACCAGTGCACGCAGCGGTGCAACTAAAGCGCCGGACAGGCAGGGCCAAGGCATGAAGGCGCAGCCTGCCATGCTCTTGCGACTTTCGTAGATACACGGTCAGATGGGCCACCTTATGGCTAGGCAAGACCAGGGGCAGGGAAAGCCGTATGAGGGCGAGCGTTTCTTTTACGGCTGGTTCATCGTCGGCATTCTCTTTTTCATTTCTGTCATTGATGGCGGATTCACTTACATCTTTTCCGCTTTTCTGAAACCGCTCTCGCAAGAATTCGGTTGG
>SXGS01043499.1_pt1 | contig 31504 bp, 24 predicted proteins | sample 3174681 | NCBI WGS metagenome assembly SXGS01 (sample SAMN11356861, study PRJNA531348) | freshwater metagenome | isolation source: freshwater sample F1-80 | place: China: Fuxian Lake, Yuxi | collected 2017-12-25 | reverse complement strand
TGTGTCGGCGAAAGCCCACAAGGAGCCACTAGGGCCCAATTCGCGCCGCCTCCAGCGGCGCACCCACTCGATAGGTGTTCCATAGCACGAACTTTTCGATTGTCAAATTGGGTTTTGCAAGTAGTTCCTAAATATCGCGGAATTATTTCTGCAACCATTTCAATAACTTATGGAATTCAACCGCGGTCGCCCTCTTGACGCTGGGCGACCATTGGGCCGGGTGGCGCCTTCTTGCGCCCCAGTCGAGGAAAGGAGATCGAATGTCCGTAAGATGCTGGACCACCTGCCGGATCGTAACGCAGGCCGTTCTGGACCGATGCCTCCCGTGGCCTCTCCGGAGCCCGCTCGGACGCCGGATTGCGGCGGAACGTGCGCGAAAAAAAATAGCTAGATTGCAAAACGAACCTGACAAATCATTGAAAAAGCGAGATCGCGATTTTCGGAAGGGCCTATGTCACGCTGGTTGAACGAACGCGTCCAGTGCATCTTCTTGCGCCCCGATACCGGCCATTCGCGGCTCCTCGGCACGGATCGCTCTCGTCGCGACCGATCCGCGGCCCCGCCGGACAGGTTAGCGAACCAGGAATTCGCGGCCCTGTGTGTAATGAGGCTTACTCAAATTGGATCCAGTCCCCAGGCCCCGCGCGCCCGGCGTGAGCCGGCGGCGCGCGGAGAAGGGAACAGGATGGCGGCGCCGCGGGCGGCGGCGGTGAAAACGGAGGCGGGGAGAGGCGGCCGAACCGGCTCATTTCGACGCTGGCACCGCGGAGGCGCCGCCGTGCCACTGGCTTCCGCGGCCAGGCTCGAACAGTGCGAACACCTGCAACGAGGCTCCACTGCGATAGCCCTTCACCCACGGAGCGCCCGCTCCGGTGAATCCGCCCACCGCGCCCGACATGCCGGAAGCGATCGCCACGTATTGGCGTCCGTCGAGCTCGAAGGAGACCGGCGCGGCCCGGATTCCCGAGCCCGTCTGGTAGGACCACAGTGTCCCGCCCTTGGCCGCGTCATGCGCGGTGAAGTTGCCCTCGGCGTCTCCGAAGAAGACCAGTCCGCCGGCGGTGGCCAGCGTGCCAGCACCGGCCGGAGTCCGCAGTTTGACCTCCCAGGCGGCTTCCCCCGAATCGGCGCGGATGGCCATCAGCTTTCCGTAGGCCGCGCCGGGAAGGTAGCGGAATCCGCTCGGTCCGGGAGGCAGCCCCCTCGCCTTCGCCTCCACGCCGTGGTTGAAGAACGTGGCGCAGTTCTCGATCACCGGCACGTACACCAGCCGGGTCAGCGGGGAGAACGACATCGCGTTCCACTCCTTGCCGCCCGCCGCGCCGGGACAGACCTCCACGCCTTCGGACGACGGGAGCTTCGAGGGATCGACGACGGGCCGGCCCTTCGCGTCGAACCCCTTGGTCCAGGTCACGCGCACGAATGGGCGGGCGTAGAGGAACTCGCCCGTGGCGCGGTCGAGCGCGTAGAAGTGGCCGTTGCGGTCGGCGTGCAACAGCGCCTTCCGCTGGCGCCCGTTCACAAAGATGTCGGTGAGCACCATCTCGTTGACGCCATCGTAGTCCCAGACGTCGTGCGGAGTGAACTGATAATGCCATCGCAACCGCCCCGTATTGGCGTCGAGCGCAACCACGCTATTGGCGTAGAGGTTGTCGCCCTTGCGCGCGTCGCCATCGTAGACGGGAAACGGATTTCCCGTTCCCCAATAGACGAGATTCAGGGCCGGATCGTAGGAGCCGTTCATCCAGGTGGCCGCGCCACCCGCCTCATAGGATTCACCGCCCCAGGTAGCCGCTTCCGGCTCGCCTTTGCCCGGAATCGTGTAGAAGCGCCAGACGCGCCGGCCGGAGACGGCGTCGTAGGCGTCGATGAATCCGCGCGAGGCGAAGTCGCCGCCCGCCATTCCGGTAAGCACCTTGTCGCCGGCGATCAATGGGGGCGCCGTGACGCTCAGGTTATCGGAGACCTTGCCGGTCTCGACGTCCCAACGCACGCGTCCGGTGGCGGCGTCAAGCGCGACCAGATGGGCGTCGAGCGTGCCCATGTAGACCAGTCCTCCGCGAATCGCCACGCCGCGATTCACCGGGCCGCAGCAGTACTTCAGTTGCGCCGGCAGGCGCCTCTTGTAGTGCCAGATCTCGCGGCCGTTGCGCGCGTCGATGGCGAACAAGTGATTCCACGAGGTGGAAAGATACATCACGCCGTCGGCCACCAGCGGCGGCGCCTGCAATCCGTCGGGCGTGCCCGTTTGAAACGTCCAGGCCGGCGCGAGGTTGCGCACGTTTCCGTTGTTGATCTGGCGCAGCGGACTGAAGCGCTGATTGCCGTAGTCGCGGCCATACATCAGCCAGTTGGCGGCGTCGCGCTCGGCCTCGAGCAGGCGCTTGGGCGCCACTTCAATCTTCGGCGCCGGCCATCGCGGATCGGCGGGGGCCGCGGCGGCCGCCAGCGACCGGATGTGCTTCACCAGGGCCTCCGCGTCCACCTTCGTTCCGAACGCGGGCATCGCCGTCCCGGTCACTCCGTCGCGAATCGCGCGCGCCATCTCGGAATCGGTGACGCCGGCCTGCCACAGCGGGTTCGACAGATCGGGACCGGAGCCGCCTTCCGCCGCCGCGCCATGGCAAACCGCGCAGTGTTCGTTGAATTGCGGCGGAGCCGTCTGCGCCGCGGCCGCCCACCCGGCGGCCAGGATCCAGGCGGTTCTACGAAGCATTGACGCGGTCGCGGAGGGCCTTCATGTATCCGATCGTATAGGCGTTGTTGGCGTGCGGATAGCCGCCGCCGGGGACATGGTCCGGAATGACGATTCCCTGGAAGCTCACCTTCTTCAGGGCGGCCATCACGGCGTACATGTCGAGGTAGCCGTTGTCGATGAAGGTCTCGCGGAACTTCGGCAGCGGGCTGGACACGTTGCGGAAGTGGACCTTGAACAAGCGGCCCCGGCGGCCGAAGTCGAGCGCGGCGTCAACCGGAGTCGTGCCCATGTCCTTGCCACCCTCGCCCCAGGTTCCGACGCACAGGCAGACGCCGAAGTTGCCGCTCTTGGCTATTTCGAAAGCGCGCTCGTAGGCGGCGTAGTTGCGGAACACGCGGGCCACGCCGCCGAGCGACGCCACCGGCGGATCGTCGGGGTGCAGGCCGATGCGGACCTTCGCCTTTTCCGCCGCCGGGATCACGGCCTGGATGAATCGCGTGAAGCTCTTCCAAATGTGTTCCTCGAGGTACTCGCGGTCGAACGATTTGGGCAGCGTCCGCGCGACGGCCAAATCGAACTCCCGCGTGGAGGCGCCGCCGCGGGTGGTTGCGTTCGAAGTCGCGTAGAAGCCCGGCGCCGGCTGGTTCTTGATGTTCGACATGTGGGCGTACGTCGTGTAGTGGATACCGGCCTTGCCCAGATTGGCGAGGTACGTCTTGTAGCGCTCGATCTGCTGTTCGACGCCGTCGAGTCCGAGCACGATCGTGGGATCGCAATGGAGGTCCAGGATGCCGATGTTGTAGACCTCTACTCCGTTGGCCTCGAGCTTTTTCCGCGTGGCGATCATCCACTCGGGACTGTTGTTGGCGAGGGAGGTCCAGATGGAGACCGCATCCACGCCGGCGTGCCGCAGCATGGCGAGATCGTCGTCACCGGGCTTGTCGGAGAAGAACGTGCCGAGCTTGATCCCGGAGGGACGGCGGGACTGCTGAGCGGCGTAGGCTAGCAGTCCCGCGCCGCTGGACGCGGCGGCGAGACGGACGAAGTTGCGTCGTTCCATCGAAACATCTTACTTCAGCGGGTGATGCGATAGCGATCGCGGCGGGAGTTGTGGCTCCGCGTGGGCCGGGTACGGCTGTCAGTCGTGGCGGAGCGCGTTCAGCGGGTCGACCCGCGTGGCGCGCCAGGACGGAACCAGCATCGCGGCGGACACCACCGCGGCTTGGAGTCCGGCGTTGAGCAGGTACGCGGTAAGGGGCAGCTTCTCGAGACCCTTCAGCCACGATCCGAGCGCCTTCTCCGAGGCGTAGCCGCCGGCCGCGCCCACCAGCAGTCCCACCGCGACCAGCACGGCGCCCTGGCGAAACACCAGCGATAGCACGTCGAACCTTTGCGCTCCCAGCGTGATGCGGATGCCGATTTCGTGCGTGCGCCGCGCGGCCGCGTACGCGGTTACACCGTAGAGTCCGAGCACCGCCATCGCCAACGCCGCCAGCGCCACCGCTCTGGCGCCCGCCGACGCGAGCTTGGGACCCAGGCTGGTGAAATCGACGATCGACTGAAGCGGCGTGGGGTTCACCGACAGTTTCGGATCGATGTCTCCGATCATCGACCGGATCGGACCCATCAGCCGGTCGCGATCGCCGGACGCTCGCACGAGCAGGTAAGAGATGTTGGATGGAGTCTGTGGGAGGTAGATCTGGTACTGGCTCATGCCGCCCGCGGCATCGGCGATATCGCGCGCGACGCCGGCGACTCGCAGCCAACCTTTGGCGGGATCGATCCGGATGTACTGGTCCACCGCGTCCCGGCCCGGCCAGAGCTCCCGCGCGAACCGCTCGTTCACGATGACGGCCGGCGCTTTCGAGGCCGTCTCGGCATCGGTGAAATCGCGGCCCCGCACGGGGCCGAGCGCCATCGCCGCCAAGGCGCCGCGCGAGACTCCCATGATCTGTGACGTTCGCGGCTTGGGCCCGCCGTATCCCTCGACCTCGATTTCCTTGGACTCCCCAAGGACGATCATCATGGGAAACGCGGAAAGGCCCGCCGCGGAAACGCCGGGCAACGCGCGGGCGCCGGCCGCGATCCGTTCCGCCATCGCGTGCCCTTTCGCCGCGTCGTATCCATACGCGATCAGCGGAAGCGGCACCTGGATCACCGGTTTGGCGTCCAGGCCCAGCAACTGCCGTTCGAGCGCGCCGAGCGCCGAAGCGAGACTCGCCGTCGCGACCAGAAGAACGGAGCATGCCGCCAGTTGCACGACGATGAGAACGCTTCGGACGCCGCCGCTGAACGAGCCCCCTCCCGCCGCGGCCGTTCCCGCGCCCGACCGGAGCGCGGTCAGCAGATCGGTTTTCAGCGCCTCTCGCGCCGGCCACATGCCGGTGAGGACGGCGGTCCCGGCGCACACGGCCAGCGTGCAGAGGAAGGTGCGGTGGTCCATGCTGGTGTCGAGCCACAAGTAGGAGGCGGCGGCGGGAACGGCGCCGTTGAGCCAGGCCACGAACGTGCGCGATCCCACCTCGCTCATCACCATTCCCGCCGCTCCCGCGAGCGTCGTCACGATGAGGCATTCGGTGAGGAGCTGCCGCACCAGCCTCGCCCGGCCCGCTCCCAACGCGAGCCGGGCGCCGATCTCGCGCCGCCGCGACTCGGCGCGCGCCAACATCAGATTCGCGAGGTTGATGCAGGCGATCGCCAGCACGAGGATCACCGCCACGATCAGCATCCCCGCCTGCCAAACGCCCGCGGCGGTCAGACTCCCCGAGACCAGGCGCGCGGGCGACACCTGGATGCGATACCGGCTCGCGATTTCCGGATGCGCCGCGAACCATCGCGCCGACGCCACGTCCAGGGCGGCCTGGCTTTGCGCGAGCGACGAGTCTTCCGCCCAACGGCCGGTCAACCGCGTGTTCGCGCCCCGCTCGTCGAGCTCGAGCGCGCGTTCGAAGCCGCGCGGGAGCAGTATGTCGGCCGGAGCGTCCAGAATCGCCGCCGATCGATCCGCCATGATTCCCACGATCGTGAACGGTTGCCGATTCAGCGAAATCACCCGGCCAACCACCGCCGGATCGGCGTTCATGCGCCTTCGCCAAGCCTGCTCGGTGAGGACCGCGACGGGCTCGCGCTCACCGGTCTCGAAGAAGCGCCCCGCCAGCATATCGGCGCCGAACGTTTCGAAGAAACCGGCGGTTTGAAACACGATCGCTCGCGACGGACCGGCCGGCCATTCGGCCGTGACACGATCGTCGGGCGAGCACTCCACCAGCGCCTCCAGCGCGCCGGAAACCCGGTAGTGCGCCGCTTCCTCGCGGCTGAAGGAGGGCTTCCACCGGCCCTGGTCGTCCACCGCGCCGATGCGCGCGACACGCCCGGCGTGCTTCACCGGCAACGGCCGCCAAAACATCGCGTTGACGAAAGAGACCACCAGGGTCACCAGGCCGATCGCCAAGGCAAGGCCGCCGAGAGAGACAGCCGTGAAGAGCGGATCGTGCGCCAACTGGCGCGCGCCGAAGCGGACGTCCTGAACGAACTCCTCCAGCGGACGAGGAATCCAGACGCCGCGCGCCTGCTCGGCGAGCCCGGTGGCGTTGCCGAACTCGCGGCGGCCGCGCAGGGCGGCGTGCGTCTCCATCTCTTCGCGCAGTTCGCGCTCGTTGCGGTCGCGGTCCAGCCACCAGGCGACGCGGCGTGCGAGCTTACGCGGTGCGGAGAACACGTTGGATGGCCTCGATGGTTCGTTCGAATCCGGCGATCTCGCGCGCCAGTTGCTTGCGCCCGTCCGCGGTGAGCCGGTAGAACCGGGCGCGGCGGTTGTTCTCCGACTTGCCCCACTCCGCGTCGACCCAGCCCTCGAGCATCAGCCGCTGAAGCGCCGGATAAAGCGAGCCCTCCTCGACGTCGAGCACTCCCTCCGTCGCCAGGCGGATCGACTCGGCCACTCCGTAGCCGTGGAGCGCGCCGCGGCGCGCCAGCGTTCGAAGCACCAGCATGTCGAGCGTGCCGGGCAGCAGTTCGGCGCGCGTCTTTTCTTTTCCCATAGACGATCTATTGAAAGAATGCCCGATTCACGCCGGAATGTCAAGAGCCGCGGCTACCGCTCCGGCGGACACGCGGCGACGGCGCGCCGCACCGCTTGAAAGTCAGCCTTCAATTCCGGCGTCTCGGACTGGGGATCGTCCTTGATCTCCTCATACGCGGAAAGGCTCCTTCGGTACCAGACGCAGGTCTCCGGCCCATCCCGCGTGGATGCCATGCCGCGGTAGGCCGCCGCGCGCGTCTGGCCCCGGTAATACCCGGACCGCCGCTCGAGGCCGGCCGTGACGTACTCGAGCATACGCGCCGCCGCGGTGCTCGCTTCGGCCTTGCGGCCCGTTCGCAGCAAGAGCTTGGTGCGATCGTCGAGCGCTCCCACCAGCATCCGGTCCGACGTGACATCGCCCGGCTTTTGGACCAGCGCGCCGCGGAGCGAGTCCTCGACGCGTTGGAGATCGGCCAGCGCCGCGTCCGTACTTCCCGCGTCGAACAGGCGGCCCGCGCGCATGCGGCGGCAATAGGCGAGATTCCATCGCGCGACCGCGAGTCCGGGATCTTCCGCCAACACCCTTTCAAACAGAGCCTCGGAGCGGCCATAGGTCTCCAAGGCCTCCCCGCCGCGCGCCGGATCGATGACGTTGCCGAGACGCGTCAACGCAATCGCGAGATCGAGCGCCGGCCGCTTGTTCCGCGGATCGGAGGCGTGCACTTCCTCGGCGATCTTCACGGACTTGCGATACGCTTGCTCGGCCCCGGCGCGGTCGCCGAGATTGGCGTTGCCCGGCCAGCCGAGGATGTCGCCGGTGTGCCCGTGGGCGAACATCAGGTGCTGGCGCGCACGCTCGTCGTAGCGGTCCGCCGCCACCACCTGCTCGAACGCCGCCGCGCTCTCCCGGGCCGCCGCGAGCGCGCCGGGAAGGTCGCCGGTGCGGTTCCGCGACTTCGCCAGACTCGCCAAAACGGCTCCTCGTTCGATCCTCCAGCGGGTGTCCTTCTCGAACGCCGGCCCGGCGTCCCGAACGATCGCGGCCGCCTTCTCGGAGTGGCGCAGAGCCTCCGCGGACTGGCCGGTGGATCGCAGTTCGTCGGACACGTCGGTGTGAAGCACCGCGCAAATGCCGCGCGCGTCGATACCGAGTGAAGCCAGGGACAGGCCATCGCAAACGGCGATGCCCTTACGATAGATCTCGAGCGCCTTCACCCGGTCGCCGGAGTAACTCTCGAGCGAGCCCTGGGCGGCGAGCACCTCGGCGAGCTCCACTTTCGCGTCCGCCCAGGAAGGGCGCGCCGCCAGCGATGCCTCCAACATTTGCCGGGCCTCGCCGTAGTACTTCGCCGCCGCCGCACGGTCGCCGAGATTGGCGCGCCGGGGACCGCCCATCGAATCGCCGATGCGGCGGAACGCCGACGCGAGTTCGAACCTGACGATGGGATCGTCCGATTCCTTTCGCAGCGTCTCCATCTGCTCCACCGCCTTGGTGAGCAGCAGTTTGCGGGCTTCCACCGCGCCCGGCAGTTTGGCGAGCGCGTCGTGAACTTCGAACACGATCGCGCTGGCCAGCCGGCGCAACTGTTCGGCGCGGCGTTCGGCGCGGCTCGCCTGATGATTCGCCACGATCACTCCGCCGATCAGGCTCGCGGCGGTGAGAACTCCGGCGGCCAGACTGGCGCGGTGACGGCGGACGTACTTGGCCGCCCGGTACGAGATGGTCTGCGCGCGCGCCCGCACCGGAAGAAACTCCAGATACCGGCGGATATCGTCCGCGAACTGATGGGCGCTGCCGTAGCGGTGGCGCGGATCCTTTTGCAGCGCCATGGCGACGATGTTGTCGACGTCGCCCCGCAGGTCTTGCCGCTGCACCGGAAAATCCACGGGCGGTTCGGTCTGGCTGGGCGGCGCGGCCTCGGTCTCGCAGATCGCGTAGGCGAACTCGATGGGCGAATTGGTCGGAACCTGATAAGCGGGACGTCCGGCCACCAGTTCGTACAGAAGCGCCCCGAGCGAGTAGATATCGGAAGCCGCCGTGATGTCCTCGCCCCGGACCTGTTCGGGACTGGCATACTGCGGAGTAAGCGGACGCACGTCGTCCACGGTGAGAGTGGTAACCGCCGAATCGGGATCGAGCAGCTTGGCGATGCCGAAATCGAGCAGCTTCGGCTCGCCCGCTTCGTCCACCAGAATGTTCCCCGGCTTCAGATCGCGATGGACCACCATCTGCTGGTGCGCGTATTGAACGGCATGGCAGATCTTCAGAAACAGTTCCAGCCTGGGCCGTAATCCCAATTTGTGGCGGTTGCAATGGACCGTCAACGGCAGCCCGTGGACATAGTCCATCACCAGATAATAGATTCCGCCCTCGGTGCTTCCGCCGTCCAACACGCGCGCGATGTGGGGATGGTCCAGCCGCGCCAGAATCTGCCGCTCGCGGCGGAAGCGCGCCAGGATCTGCTCGGAGAGCGTGGCGCGCGTCACCACCTTGATGGCGACTTCTTTCGCGAACACGCCGTCGTTCCGCCGCGCGCGGAACACCGTGCCCATCCCGCCTCGTCCGACCTCCGCCAGGATCTCGTACGGACCGATCGTCTTGCCCGGCTTGGGTGTCTCTCTCGCCTTCACGTTCTCGGCGAGCAGCCCGACCGCGCCCTTCACCGAACGCTCGATATCCACCGTGGCGGCGTCGGCGGCCAGCAACCCTTCCACTTCGGCGCGCAGTTCCGTGTCCGGACAATGGGCGTCGAGCCAAGCGGACAAAGCGTCCGGTTGCACCTCGACCGCCTGGTCGAACAGAGTCTCGATCAGCTTCCAGCGGCCGGCCGTCACTTCGGATCCGCGGAAGGCGGTCCCAGTTTCGACCGCAGCCAAGCCTCGGCCAATCGCATGTCGCGCCGCACCGTCGCCGGCGAAACCTCGAGCAGCGCGGCGGTCTCCTCTTCGGTGAAGCCGCCGAAATATCGTAGCTCCACGATGCGTCCGCGCCTTTCGTCGAACTTCGACAGATCCTCGAGCGCCTCGTGCAAGGCGAGGATATCGGCGCCTTCCACCGACGCCACGGCCGAGCCCTCGTCGAGTTCCACCTTCACCGCTCCGCCGCCGCGCTTCTGCCGCAGTCGCGAACGCGCCTCGTCCACCAGGATCTGGCGCATCATTCGCGCCGCGATTCCGAAGAACTGCCCGCGGTTCGACCAGTTGGGGAACGACTGGCCGGCCAGCTTCATGTAGACTTCGTGGACCAGCGCCGTGGGTTGCAGCGTGGATACGCGTTTCTCATTGCGCAGGTGCTTGGAAGCCAAACGCCGCAACGAATCGTAGACCAGCGGCAGAACCGCGTCGCGCGCGGATTCGTCTCCGTCGCCCCAACGCTGGAGCAACTGCGTTACTTCACGCGGTACCGGCGAGTCTCCATCCACTTCCGGTAATTGTACATCCCGCAAACACGTCTTGTCAGCGCGGGATTTCCCCTAGTTTTCGCGCCCGCAAAGACCCGGTGTCCGGCACATCCCGGCGGGACATCCGCCAGCCATGGGAGCGGGAGACGCGTCGCGGCCGCCATGGGCGGCGAAGGTGGAAAGCTGCTTTTCAGGCCGCTCGCCTCCGCACGACGGGCAGTGGACGCCGTTGACGTCCGAGGAACGCACCAGCTTCTCGAACTGGCTTCCGCAATCCTGACAACGATATTCGAAGAGGGGCATGAATTTACTCCAGTAGCGCCACTACGATTTTATCAATGAATCCCCGGATCTCGCCGGACCTGGCGTTGGCATGGTTCACGATCACGGAAAAAGCGATCCACTCGCCGCCCTTCCGGCGGGCGTAGCCGGATAGCGCGCCGACATGGCCGATGGTTCCTGTCTTTGCCCAGACTTCGCCGTCTTTCCAGTCGCGATACCGGCTGTACAGCGTGCCATCGACGCCACCTTGCGGCAGCAGATCGCGCCACGCGGGCCGGTCCATGTGGCGCAACAGCGTCACCACCGCGGACGGCGAGATCAGCGTTTTGCGCGACAGCCCCGAACCATCCTCGAAGTGAAACGCATCCTCCGGCACCCCGATTCCGCCGAGGAAGGTCTTCATTTCGGCGATCCCCGCGGCAAGCGTGGGGGCCGCTCCCGTTTGCCGCGCCACCTCGCGCAGAGCGATTTCCGCTTGCAGGTTCTGGCTCACCTTGTTGATGGTTTTCAGGGTCTCGATGAGCGGCGGCGAAACGCGCCGCGCCACCTCCCTGCCGGATTCCACCGGCGCCGGAGCATCGCCGGAGCGGTGCCGTGCCACTGCATCGCCATCCACGGCGATGCCCCTCCGGATCAGCGCCTCGCGCAACGCGAAGGCCGCATACAACGCCGGATCGTCCACCGCGATCTCGAGCGTCTCCGCGCGGGCGAGCGATCCTCCGATCTCCACTAGCCGCGATCCGGGCGCGCGCGACAGCGACAGCTTGTTCGGACCGCAGCAGTGGCTTCGAGCGCGCACGTCGAACTGGAAATACGGCAGCGGCGGCGTCACCGTCACCGTGGGCGGCGAACCGGGCGACACGCGCATCGCGAAGTAGTTGTCGTGCAGGATCAGCGCGCTCACCGGAGCGCCGTACTCCCACAGCGTGTCGTCCTGCGTCCACCCTTCGGGAAACGGCTCCCAGGCATACGCGGTATCGTCTCCCACGATATTGCCCCGGACGCGCGAGATTCCGGCCGCCGCCACCTGGCTGGCAATCGCATCGAGCGGCCCGAGTGGATCGCCTCCGTTGCGATCGCGCGCGTAGGGAATGGGACGGGCCGACAGCGTGGGATCGCCGCCGCCGATCAGCCGGAGGTCGCCATTGGAATCGGCCACCACGCGCGTGACGAAACGGTGATCCGCGCCCAGCCGTGTCAACGCGAGCGCGGTGGAGAAGAGCTTGGTGTTCGACGCCGGCGTGAACAACTGGTCCGCGTTGCGCGCGTAGCGGACCCGGCCGTCCTTGGCGTCCACGGCGAGCGCTCCCCAGTGCGCGCGGCGCAGGACGGGCGTTTCCGCGAGGAAGCTCTCGATCTTCTCGTCGAAGGCGGAAGCCGCCAGTAGGAAGGAGATCGCGGCGAGTGGCAAACCGCCATTCTCGCAGACTCGGGCGGGCGCCGGAGTTCGGGACGGATGGCGCCCGCATTTGTCTCATCCTACAGCCGGGGGAAATGGACTGAGACTCGCGGCGTTGTGGAGAGGAGAGCGATGTCCGCTCGAGTTTCGTCGTTACTCGCCGTGTTGGTTGCCTCGCTGTTCGGGCAGGAACCGGCTCCACCGGAGATCGAGCCGGCGGCGCCGGCGCAGGTGAGGGCCGCGGCCGCCAAGAGCGGCTATATCGGAGATACCGGCGCGATCTGGGACGGCTTTCCCACGAACCCGCACGTCAAGAGGTTCTCTGAATCGCCGCGAGCGTACCGTCGAGCACTTTTCCGCCGCGATAGATCATGCAGATCGAGAATCGCGCCGCGAATCGACTCGGCGGCCACCGGATCGAGTCCGGTGAACGGCTCGCCGGGCACGAGCAGCCGCGGTTGGTGAACCACTACCGCGATGAACTGGACCTTCTGGCTCATCCCCTTGCTGAGCGTCTCGACGAGACGATCGGCGCGATCCTCGATGACCGCGGGTGGAAGGGCGAAGGGCTGGAACTACGCGGCGGGAGGAGGAGGACGCTGGAACAGCGGGAACGCGAGAAGGCGGTCGGGAACGGGCTAGACCGGCGCGGCGGCCAAGTGGATCCGCGGCTCCACGGGACGGGCCTCGCGGGAAGCTTCGACGAGTCGCACGGACGGCGGCCGCTACTCATGAGCCACTCAGTGCTTGCTCCAGAAGAACCAGAGCGGCGGCAGCACGGCCGTCAAGTTCAGCAGGACCGCCATCACGGGGAGCCAGCCTGGCCGCTCGCCCCGCACGAGCGCGGCTACGGCCACGATCTCGCCCAATAGGCAGGCCGCGGCGAACACCACATATCTCGCGAGGCCGGCGCCGATGGCCGCGCCCAGGTTGCCGCCGCTCGATTTTTCCTCGAGCAGCAAGCCGTATAGCGCGCCACCCAGCGGCAGCGCGATGGCGATGATACCGAGCAAAGGGCCAGGTGCGGTGGACGGCATACTGGAGTCTAACACCACCGCCCCGCCGTGAAACGAAGCCGCCGACCAACGTCAGGCGTCGAGATCGTCCCAGCACACACCCGCGGCGGGCGCCGCCAGTGGCGAGACGGGCTCGCCGGCGGCATACACCGTCAACGACCGGTAGACGCCGGACTCCGGTGAGCGGTGCACGACGATGCGGCGCTTGGCGACATCGAAGACCCAGTAGTCGGCGATGCCCGCGCGCGCGTAAAGGCCCGCCTTCGTGGTGGTGTCGAATGCCAAGGTGGAGTCGGCGATTTCGACTACCAGGACAATGTTCGAGGGGCCGGGGAGGCGGGCTCGAAAGTGAGAGGCAGGTTGCGCGGTGACGCAGAGATCGGGCTGAGGCTGGCTCGCCGGGTTATCCTCCGGCGCCACGTCGATCGGAAGTCGTGGCCGGACGCGCGTACTGCCGAACTGCTCGATCAACCACGTCGCGACGAACATGAGATACGCCGCGCGCGGCGGGTTCATCCCCATCTTGTCGATCAACTCCCCCTCGACCAGTTCGTACCGCTGTCCGTCGAACGCTCCGATTTTCTCCAGCGCTTCGCAGTCGGTGCGCGTCCAAGGCTTGCGGCGTAGAATCGACGGTGGGGCGCCCAATTGCTCTTGGGAAATAGCGAGCGGCATCAGCCCGATTGTAACGAACAAGGATCGCGGCGCGGGAAGCCGAGCGCTCAAATTCGAACCGCGCGCGCCGATGAGAATCCCATGGACAGGAAAGATTCATTCCTCGAAAACGCCGTCAGCATCTTCGACGCGGCGCAACTCGCGGCCAACGATGGCGGCGCCGAGGACACCAGCATCCTGGTCGGCCACGACGGGTCTATTCGCGTCGTTTCCGGTTCCACTTGGCCGTTGGCTTCGCTGGAAGCCCACCACGGAGCCCGGATGGCTTTCCGGGTTCGCCCGACCGCCTCGCGCGGTGTCCGGTTGGAGGGCCGGGCAGGCTCTCGCACTTGCTTGTTCGAAGCCGCAAAGCCCGATGGGGCCGCCCGCCTCCTACTGGCGAACTCCTACCGCTGCGTCCCTACGCCAGTCCGGCGTCTCGCAGAAACTGCGCCGCTTCCTCCGGCGGCGTAGGGTTGATGTAGAATCCGCTGCCCCATTCGAAGCCCGCCACGCGCGTCAGCTTCGGAATGATCTCGATGTGCCAGTGATAATACGGCAGCGGACCTTCCTGCAGCGGAGCGGTGTGGATGATGAAGTTGTACGCCGGCTTCTCGAGCGCCTTGTCCAGCTTCCGCAAGACCGTCCGCATCACCCACCCGAGATTCGCGTACACCGCCTGCCCCGACTCGAAGTGCGATACGTGCGCCTTGGGCAGAATCCACGTCTCGAACGGAAACCGGGGCGCGTACGGCGTTACCGCCGCGAAATGATCGGTTTCCAACACCAACCGCGAGCCGTCCTTCAACTCGTGCTTGACGATGTCGCAGAACACGCACCGTTCCTTGTATTCGTAATGGCGCCGAGCTCCGTCGATCTCTTCCTGGACCCGCCGCGGAACCACCGGCAACGCGATTAATTGCGAGTGCGTGTGCTCGATGGAAGCGCCCGCCGCCTCGCCGTGATTCTTGAAAATCATGATGTAGCGCAGCCGCGAGTCGCGCTTCAGATCCACGATCCGGTCGCGGAACGCCCAGAACATCTCCTCCACCTTTTGTTCCGGGGCGGTCGCGAGCGTCATGCCATGATCGGGCGTCTCGATAATCACTTCGTGGGCGCCGACGCCATTCATGCGATCGTAGATGCCGTCGCCCTCGCGATCCACCTGGCCCTCCACGCGCAGGGCGGGGAACTTGTTCGGCACCACGCGCAACGTCCAGCCCGGCCCGTTCGGCGCGGTCGAATTCCGGTATGCCAGCACTTCCGGCGGCGTCTTCTCCTCGTTACCGGAACAGAAGGGACAGACGCGGACCCCGCGAATCTCCACCGGCTCACGAACGAAGTCCGTTGGACGACGGCCCCGTTCGGTGGCGATGATCACCCATGACCCAATGATCGGGTCCTTACGAATTTCCGGCAAAGCGATTCCTTATTCCGACCGGAACGCGGATGCGGGCAGGCCCTCCGCGTTGATCAAATTGCAGACCGGATCGCTAGCCCATGCGTAACGCACGCGCACTGGCGCGGTCACGTTCGGGCTGGAAGCGACCACGGTTGCGCCGTCGGCCGCGGCGTCCGCCGCGTGGAACCGGCCATCCTCGCCCGCGACCTCGAAGCCCTTCAGTTCGGAGCCGCCCCGCGCCTTCAGCCCACCACCCACCGAATCGAACCAGACGCGGATCTTGGCGCCTTCGGCCGTCGCCTGACGGAATCGCGGACCCGAGTACACCAACTGCTCTTTGTAGGCGATGTGGCGCGCGGCCAATGCCAGCCGCTCGCCGACGTCCTGCTTGTTCTTCGGGTGAATGTCGCCGGCCTCGCCGATGTCGTTGATCACCGCCATGCCGGTGTTGCGGAGTTCGAGCGTCTTTGCTTGCGCCTCCTGCACCAGCACCCAGTCGGCCGGCGAGCCGGTCTTCGCGAAGTTGGCCAATTGCACGAACAAAAACGGGAACTCGCCCTGGCCCCAAGCGCGGCGCCAGTCGAGGATCATCGTCTCGAACAGGCGGCGGTAGAGGGGCGCCTGCGTCTTGGTTGCGTTGGTCTCGCCCTGATACCAGATCGCACCCTTGATCGTGTACGGCGTCAGCGGGTGGATCATCGCGTTGTAGAGTCCCGCGGGCGTGTGCGAATGGCCGGGTCCCATCGGCGGCTGCGGACGGCGGCCGCTCTTGCCCGCCGCTTCCCATTCGGCGAGTTGCTTCTTGAAACGGTCCGAAGCGTCCGGATACGCCTCGAGCACGCGGTTCCATTCGCCGAGGATCGGGAACAACGACGAATCGGCGTGCAGCGCCTTACGGCTGGTCCATGCCTGAGCCGGCGTCCCGCCCCAAGCCGACTGAATGAATCCGAACGGGACGTTCATGTTCTTGTGCAGACTGCGCGAGAAGAAGTACCCGACGGCGCTGAAGTTCGCCACCGACTCCGGCGAGCAGACCATCCAATTGCCCTTCACGTCCTCCCGCGGAGTGTCCTGCGAAGTGAGCGTCACCTGGAAGAGCCGCATCTTCGGGTAGTTCGCCGATGAGATCTCCTGGTCCGCGCGGTTGGACGCCTTCACGGTCCACTGCATGTTCGACTGGCCCGATCCAACCCACACTTCGCCCACCAAAACGTCGGAGATCGCGATCGAGTTCTTGCCGCTGATCTTCAGATCCGCGCCCTCACTGGCGGCCTCCATCGGCTTCAGCCAAGCCGACCAGCGGCCGTTGGAGCCGGTGGTCGCGGCGACGGTCTGTCCACGATACTGGACGGTAACCTGCTCGCCGGGATCGGCCCATCCGAAGATCCGGGAGGGCGTCCCCCGCTGGAGCAACATGTGATCCGACATCAGCGCCGGCAGGCGCACGTCGGCGAACGAAACGGGAACGAACAGAGACGCGCCACACACGGCGGCCATGGCCCATTGGCGGAACATTGCGGTCTTACTCTCCCTTAGAATGTGAAATCGCCGGCGGCGGTTCCCGAAGGCGCGACGGTCAACTTCGCTGTCTGCTTCGGAAGCTTTTCATGCCAGGCTTCGATGGTGTATTCGCCCGGCGGCAGATTCGAAATCTCGAACGCGCCGTCCTCGCCCGTGACGGCGAAGTACGGGTGATCCAAGACATGGATGTAGGAACGCATCCAGGCATGCACGTTGCACTTTACGCGGATGCCGGTTTCGGCCTTGGAAAACTGGCGCTCTACCGGCGGCGCCCCTGGCGGCTGGCCCTGGTTCCACTCGCGATTCTCCTTCGGCATCGGATGCACGTTGTGGGTCACCTGATCGGAATTGGTGACTTCCACGGGCTGCCCCACCCGCACCGGAAGCGCATGCGGACGGAAACTGCATCCGCGTTGATCGAAGACCACCTTGGTCTCGACAGGCGCGAACGTCTTGCCCTCGAGACCCGCCACGACATGCACGAAAACGTTGGCTAATCCACCGGACGCCCCCACCACCAGGTCCTCGGCGAGCAGTTCGCCTTGCATCGTCTTCCCGCAGTCGCCGTCCTCCACCACGATCTTCTTTCGGACCGGCTTCTTCCCAGCGAATACCGCCTTGCCGGCGATCTTGCCGGCGGTTGCGGGATCGGCTTGGAAGTAGGAGGCCGGCTTGGCCGCGTCTTTCTTTTCCGCCGGAGGAGGACCGCCGGAGCAGGCGGCCAGCAATACGCCAGCGGCCGCCGCGAACCAGCGCACGACTAGCGTCCCTCCGGAGCGCCTGTTCCGGGCGGAACCTCGCCGTTCAGCGCTTCCATGAACGCCACCAGGTCGGCGCGCTCTTGCTTGCTCAGGTGATCGAGCGACTTGATTTCCTTGTCGCGATAGGGATTCGAGTTGCCGCCGCCGACATAGAAGTCCACCACTTCGCGCAGCGTCTTCAAGCTGCCGTCGTGCATGTACGGCGCGGTAGTGGCGATGTTGCGCAGCGTGGGGGTCTTGAACGCGCCCTTGTCGGCTTCCTGATTGGTGATCTTGAAGCGCCCCAGGTCCTTGAGTTCGCCCTTGCTATCCAAGCCAACGCCGAGGTTGTGGAACTTGTTGTCGGTGAACAGCGCGTATTCTTTTTCCACCGTGTGGCACACGGCGCAGTTGCCCTTTTTCGGGTCGTTGAACACGTTGAAGCCGCGGATGGCTTCGGGCGTCATCGCCTTCGCGTCGCGGCCGTACTTCCACTTGTCGAACGCCGAGTTGCCGCTGAGAACGGTGCGCTCGAACGAAGCGATGGCCATTCGGACCTTCTGGAACGTGACCGGTCCGGGTCCGAACGCCCTCTCGAAATCGCCTCTGTAGCTCGAATCGGCGTTCAGGTTCTTCACCAGTTCCGGGGCGGTGTGCGCCATTTCGATCGGATTTTCGATGGGCCCGCCCGCCTGATCCTCGAGACTCGGCGACCGGCCGTCCCAGAATTGGACGGTGTTGTAGGCGGAGTTCAGAACCGTGGGCGCGTTCCGGCCGCCCAGCTTGCCTCCGACTCCTACCGAGCCGGGGCGGATGTCCTGGAATCCCGTCTTGGGGTCGTGACAGCTCGCGCACGACACGGTGCCGTCCTTGGACAGACGCGTGTCGAAATAGAGGCGGCGGCCGAGCGCAATGGTGTCCACGGTCGGCGGATTGTTTGCCGGAAGAGGCACGGGAGGCAGACCCAGTGGAGCCTTGATTTCGACGACGGCGCCGGCGGGTTTCGCCGGTACTTCGGGCTCTTTGACCTCGGATTTGGGCTCCGGCCCCGTGGCGCAGCCGGACAGGAAGAGAGCAATGGTGATGAGAGCGTGCTTTCGCATAGGATAAAAAACTATTCTTGCATCTTGCGCGGATCGGGTTCGGGAAGAGAGAAGCTCAACACGAAGCCGCAGACATACACGAAGAGGCCGACCGCGGCGGACGCGTAGGCGAGTTTGGTGGGTGGTGTGGCGCCCGGCATCATGCCGCTCAACTGCGCGCTCACCGCCGCGAACGATGTGCCGATCATGCGGCCTCCGACATTGGCCGCGAAGCTCTCGCCGGTTCCGCGCAAGTGCAGCGGATAGACCAGCGGCAGGTAGTTCCCCCAGAAGCTCAACTGCGCCACCGTGACCAGGCCGGCCGCGCCCGCGCCCCATCGCAGCCACTCGAGGTCGTTGGTGGCGGCCCACAGGAACGTGAACGGAATCACCACCAGCCCGGGAAGCTGGAACACGCGGATCAGACTCCGCCGGGACACGAAGCGCATCGCCAGGTACGCGAAAATCAACCGGCCGATCAGCCCGCCGATTTCCTGGAAAAACTGAACGTTCGAAACCACCTTCTGTTGCAGCGGACGCGCCAGCGAACTGACTTCGGGCAGCCCCGGAACGATGCGCGGCAGTTGCTGCAACGCGCCGAACGCCGCGCCGTAGCTGCACGCGAACATGAGCGCCGTCACGATCGTGGTCTTGCGGTATTCGGGCGCGAAGATCTCGAGGAAGCTGGGCCGCCGCAGCGTGCCCTTGTCCTTCTTCTCCTGCCACTTCGGCGATTCCGGCAGGAACGGCCGGATGATCATCAGCGGAAACGCCGGAATCACGCCCGACATCACCGTGTAGCGCCAGGCCTCGTGCCCACCCGCCACTTCCGGCAGCGAGTTCGCGTAGTGGACCGCCAGATAATAGGAACCCGTGATCATCAACCCGCCGATCGACGAGAACGCCTGCGTGTAGCCGAGCACCGCCTCGCGCTGCTTGGGATCGGGGAACAACTCGGCGAGCCACGCCACCGCCGCCACGAACTCCACGCACACGCCAACGAACACCAGTACGCGGTAGAACAGCAACTCACCGGGCGTGCTGGCGAATCCCGCCATCCACGCGCCGCCCGCGTAGAGGAAGATGCTATAGGTGAGCACCCGGCGGCGGCCGAACAGATCGGTGAGATAACCGCCAACCAGTCCGAAGAATCCGCCCGCCAGAGCCGGCACGTAGAACAGCAAACTTACCCAGTCGTTGTACTCCTTGGTTCCGGGCTTGAGCTTTGCCATCTCCTGCAGAGCCGGTCCTACGATCAGCGGAGCCACCAGAATCGCGTAGATGTCGAACGCGAATCCGATGGAGGCGACGATGCAGATGAGCCACTCGGTGGCGGTCAGCTTTCGGGCGAGTGCGGGCATGGGTTGTTTCGCGAAACGGGGTAGTCCAAGAGTGTATCGCGGATCGCCCCCCCGGCGCGAGTACGTCTCAAACGCCGCGATCGAAGGGAAATTTCGGCGGTGGTGCGCCGGTCACCGGGTCGTCGAACGACCGCAGCGAGGCGTCGCAGATCGCATAGCCCAGGTTCATCAGGCGCTCCTGCAACTCGGGCTCCATCGATTTCAGCCGCGTCGCGACGCGAGCCAGCCCGGCTGCCGGCTCGAAATCGCAGGGCAACTTATCCGGACACGGCAGGCCGGCGATGTCATCGAAAGCCGACCAATAGCGGCCGGCCCTCTCCTTGCTCTTGAAAGCCGCCATCAATTGACGCTTGCGCAGACTGCGAACCTGATTGTCGATCAGGCTCAGCACGCGGAGCGAATGATGCGCCCAGTCGCGCTTGGGATCGGGCTCGTCGTCGTACCCGCCTCCTCCGTCGCTCACCCAGAGAGTCCTGTACCGCTTCCACGCGGTCTCGAGTCCGAGGTTGTCGTAGACGCCGCCATCGGTGAGGATGATGTTGGAGGTGTATGGTGGACGCTGCAAATCCGCGCCGCTGCCGGGGGTGAACGACCGCGGATCGACTTCGATCTCGACGGGCGAAAGAAACGGCGGAAACGCCGACGACGCGGCCACCGCCACCGCCAAACGCAGGTCCGGGTTCCTCACCTCGCCGACGCGCCAATCCCGCATGTACGGCTTGGAGAACCGCCACAGAGCCTTCGACTGCACGTTGGTCGCGTTGAAGACGAAGCGGGGCGCGCCGGGCAGGTCCTGAAGGGTCGCGCCTTCGAACAGGTGCTTGTCGTAGGCGCCGGCCAGCCGGTCGCCCACCGATCCGAACCAGAGCGCTCCCACGGCCACCGACGACGCGTCGATCGTGCGCGACGCCATGCCGCGCAGCGGGTCGATCACCAGATCGAACAGCCGGGGCGAGACGCCCCGCGCATCGAAGGCCAAGCGGGGCCACGCCAAGGCGAGTTTGGCCGCCGCGATCGATCCGCCGGAAACGCTCGAAAAGCGCGCGATCCTGGGCAGCACTCCCATTTCGTTCAGACGAATCAAAGCGCCCGCGTGAAACAACATCGCGCGGTACCCGCCGCCGGAAAGGCAAAGAGCGATGCCATCCTCGAGCCTTGCATCCGGATCGCGATCCACCGCCGCGTCGACGGGTGGTTGCTCCTGGGACATGTCAATCCTCCACGGGAACGAAGTAGTCGAGGTATAGCTTGTTCGTCTCGTCGGTGCGCAGCAACCGGCTTCCGGCCTTCTCCTTCAGCCGGTTCACCAAACCTTCGCGAGGGATGGAAGGCCAAGGCTTGTTCATTGTCGAGAGCATCGCGGCGAGCCCGGGGTTCGTCATCTTCTCGAGCGCCGATTTCGGTGTGCCGTTGTAGCTGCCGTGGTGCGAGACCTTGTAAAAGTCCACTTTGCCGAGGATCTCGGCGGCCTCAGGCTTCTCCACCCAGGCGCGCCAGTTGCCGTATTCGGCGTCGCCGGGAAACAACAATGTCCGGCCGCCGTACTCGAACAGCACCACCAGACTGGTGTTGTTGCGCACGCTGTCGAGCTTCATCGCCAGGGCCTCGGGATCCTCCAGAATCGATTCGCGCAGCCGCGCGGCGAACTTCCCGTCCAGCGGCGGGACCTCCGGCGTCCATTTGTAGCGGTCCAGAAACGGCTGCAACGGCTTCGCCGCTTCGCCCGCCTCTTTCGCGGCGGCGGCGCGAAAGTAGTGATCGCCGGGAGGCGGCTCCATCTGGCGCAGAAACGCTTCGTCGCGCGGCGGCCCGAGGATCGACGCCTTCAAGCCAGGTATCCCCGCCGCTGGCGAACGCAGGTCGCCGGCCGTCAGGAACTCGATCTTGGCGCCAGCTCCGGGCCAGTATTTTCGCAGCAGATCGAGCGCCGTCCGGTTGGGCGCAAGGTTGTTCAACGCGTAGTGGTCCGGGCGCACGGCCGATAGCGCGTGCACCAGGGCGTCCTGCCTCTTGGCCAGCCGCAGCGCCGAAGCGTCGCCGTCGTTGTCGGTCCACGGCATCCAAACGTGATTGGGACGCATCGCCCGAAACCGCGCCACATAAGTCGAAAATCCGGAGATGTGGTCCTGGTGAACATGAGTGGCGATGACGAGGTCCAGCTTGCCTTGGGTCTCGGTCTCGATGTCGGCCACGGCCTGATCGAGCGTGCCGGCGTTACCTCGGAAGTGGACTCCACAATCCACCAGAATCCAGCGCGAACCGTCCGCGCTGGGGAGCGTGATCAGAAAGCAGTCGCCGAAACCGGCGCGATACATACGGATGCGAATCTGGCCGGCCATGTCAGCAGCCCCTGTGAATCGCCGCGATGGCCGGGGGTTCGTAGTCGAGCTTGCCATCGTACCGGCTGCCCGCCGCCGCGTGGGCGATGCGCGACCGGTAGGCCGCCTGCGTCAGTTGGCGTTTCTGGTTGTCCACTCTCTTGAGAATCGTGTATCGAACATTTCCCTTGTGGTCGAAAATCACCGTGCTTCCTCCCCGGAACGTCATCGTCGAATCGGGATCGGCCGGATCGGCGAGCATGTCTTTCTGCTGCAGGAACTCCACCACGAAGTCGAACACCAGCCGCCCGTCGGGACGCACTCGATGGATCGGATGGAACGAGTGGGCTTGCACCCGGCAGCTTCGGATTCAAGCGGAGCGCCTTGCGATTCTTCACTGCCCAGGCGTGCAGCGCGCGGGCGTTGTCGCGCTGATCGCGGGGCGACTGATCGCCCGTCCGGTCGAACTTCAGCGCCGGACACGGCGTCACCGGATCGGACGGAGCCTGCCACAGGAGCGCCTCCTCCGAATACGAGCGCACATCCTCCGGCACGATCCCGCGCGATCGGAACGCGTCGATCAACGCCTGCCGGTACCCGTGCGGATCGTCCTCCACCAGATCGGCGTCGGCGGTGATCATCGCCCGCAGAAACTCACCGAAGCGCAGGTCCACCGGGGGGCAATAGTCGATCGCGCGAACCGCGACGTTGAGGAAGTGGTCCGCGGTCTTGCGCGCTTCCTGCGCCAGCCGCGAGGCGAGATCCGGATGCAGATCGCCCGTCATGGCGAGCCCGGCCGCGCGAGCGATCCTGAGAATGTCGCGGGTCCGGCGAATGTACACGGTGAAGAAGGCGTCGAAGAACGCCGCCACCAGGATCGCGCCGCGATCGTGCGCTTCGGTGGTGTCCTTCAACTGGCGCGACTCCGGCGGAGTTCCCAAAGCGGAACGCAGCGCGCTACGCATCCCGGACGCTTCGCCGAACTGCAACGCGAGGTTGACCAGCGGATTGTCGCGCGTCAACTCGGCCTGCAGCATCGGTCCGTCCTTGCCGGGATCGGCGTCCGGCCGGATCACTACCTTGTGAATCAGCCCCGCGGTCCGTTTGATGGTGTCGAGCAGCGCTTCCTCGAACGAGAAATGCTGCAACAACGCCACGATGTCGGCGAAGCCTTCGTGGAACGCCGGCGTGTCGTCGTGCGTGGATTCGTTGAAGAACTTGCGCAGCCCGTCGAGCAGCGCATGCGTGGTCTCGTGCACCACCACGTCGTGCGAGAGGCACGTGAACACTACTTGCCCCGGCAGGTTGCGGCCCGGCTCGTCCTTGTCCGCCGCGAAGTAGCCGAACAGCAGGGCGCGCATGTCCGGATCGTAGTAGGCGTTGGCGTCCTCCATCGCGTGGGGGAAAACCAGCAACTTGTTCTTGAAGGGAGCGCCGGCTTCGCGATGGTCGGACCGCCATTTCACGCGCCGCCCGAGGGCGAACTCGAACCGCCGGATCGTCTCGCTAATGACGGCGTAGACCATCTGCTGATGGAACCGGGGGTCGAACTCGGAGGGATCCAGACCGCCGCGGACCAGCACCGGAGGGCTGTCGAGATCCACGGGCTCGTAATAGCAATCGTTCGAGGCATCGTAGTCGACCACGGCGATGTAGGCGCCGGACGGCCCCGGCTCCAGCGGCTCGTAAGGGACGCGGACCGCCATGTGGTTGTTCAGGTTGCGGCCCCGGCTCGGGTCGAACGCGTAGACCTTGAGCGGCCGGTATTGCGGCATGCCGATCGAAGCGCGGCTCATTTCGGTTGTGCCTCCTGGCCGGAGATCGTACCACGCCGGATAGGGGGAAGGCCCCATCGTGGCATGACTTTGGTCATGCGCGCCGGGTACTTTGTTTCCATTGCGCGGCGGCGCGGCGGCTCCCATACTGATGCCATGCCAGACGTTGACGTCTACCTGAAGCCCGAAATCCTGCCTCCCACGAATTACACAACCGCGCCGGGAGATCCCGATACCGCGGAAGCCGCCTTGGCGCTGCTCCCCACCCGGCTGGTTCGCAAGACAGGCGTGGAAGTGGTTGGGAACTGGGTCATCGACCGCGACCTGGCCGTGGTGCGGCGCCGCTACTGGGGCCAGACCGGTGGATTGACCCAGGAAATTCCAGAACCCTGACCAATGGTAGGCCGGACCGTGGGGCCATGCTAGAATGCCCCTTATGTTCAACGGCCTGGAACACACCGCCATCGCGTCGCCCAACCCCAAGGCTCTCGCGGAATGGTACCGGGATTATCTAGAGTTCCGCATCAACTTCGAGTACGACGGCAACTACTTCGTTCGCGCGGCCAATGGCGCGATGCTCGAGATCATCCCCTCGGTTGGCGAGCGCGCGCCGCAAGCCCTGAAGGACCCCGGCATTCGCCACCTAGCCGTGGAAGTGGACGATTTCGACGCCGCCTACGAGCACCTGAAGGGGCGCGGTGTCAAGTTCTACACCGAACCGTTCACGGTCCAGACCAACCGCTTGGTCTTCTTCGCCGACGGCGACGGGAATTACGTCCACCTCATCAAGCGCGCTGCGCCCCTTCCGTAGCCGAACCCCTTGCTGGAACGTACGTTCAAGGCGTTTCAATATCCCCAGTTCCGGCTGATGTGGCTCGGCGCCTGCACGTCGAGCATCGGAACGTGGATGCAGTCGCTCGCGCAGAGCTGGCTCGTCCTGGAAATTTCGCGGAACCCGTTCTACCTCGGCCTCGATTCCTTTCTCGGCCAGATTCCGATCTTCCTGTTCTCGATCGTCGGCGGCGTCGTGGCCGACCGCATGGACCGCCGCCGCGTGCTGATCGGATCGCAGGTGGTGCAGATGTCGTGCGCCTTTCTGTTGGCGGCTTTGTTCGCCGCCGGCGTGGTGCACGTCTGGCACATCATGGCGCTTTCGTTCGTCGTCGGAACCGCGCAGGCGTTCGGCGGCCCGGCCTATCAGGCGCTGGTGCCCACGCTGGTCAAGAGCGAGGACCTGCCGAACGCGATAGCGCTCAACTCCATCCAATTCAACCTCGCCCGCATCATCGGACCGGTGCTCGGCGGACTCGCTCTCACCCAACTCGGCGCATCCTGGTGTTTCTCGTTGAACGGCGTCTCCTTCATCGCCGTCATCGTCACCCTGTTCCTGGTGCGGCCCGATTTCTCCCCGAAAAAAGACACCCGCCCGATGCTCGACAGCATGAAGCAAGGCATCTCGTTCATCCGCGAACGGCCGGAGATGGGCTCGCTCATCGTCATCGCGTTCCTGATGACCATGTTCGGCTTCCCGCTGGTGGTGTTCCTTCCCGTGTTCGCGCGCGACATTTTCCACCTGGGGCCGGATGGCTTCCGGAACTTCCTGGTGGTGTCCGGGGCCGGCTCGGTTCTCGGCGCGCTGCTGGTGGCGACGTTCCACCAGGGGAGAAAAAAAGGCCGGCTGGCTGTCATTGGACTCGCGGTCTTGGGACTCTTGGTAGTAGCGTTCTCCCTATCGCGATTCCTGCCTCTGAGCCTGCTTGCGTTGTTCCTGGCGAGCGCCGCCCTGATGACCTGTTTCGCCATGATTAGCTCGCTGGTTCAATTGATCTGCACCGACGAAATGCGCGGCCGCGTGATGAGCGTCTACAACGTCGCGTTCCGGGGCGGAATGCCGTTCGGAAGCCTGATCACCGGATACTACGTCAAGGATCTGGGCGCGCCGGTGGTGCTGACCGTGTGCGGCGTGCTGCTGGTGGCCATGGGACTTTATCTGATGCTTGTCCAGAAGAAGGTGTACGAGCTATGACCGCCGCGTTGGCGCTGCTGCTTTTCGCCGCCCCCGCTCAGCGCTCGCCGGGAGAGCAGGCGCTGGACGCGCAGGATCTCGGCAAGCTCGAACAGATCGCTTCGGCCGAGGCCTCGGTGGCGGGCAGAACGAGCGACCCCGCGACCTGGTATCGAGCCGCCGTCGCCTATTCCCATCTCGCCCAGTTGGGCATCGAGACCGGCGACAAACTCCTCGGCAAGAGCGCGGCTGAAACCGGAATCCGGCACGCCGAAAAGGCCGTGGCGCTAAAGCCGGCCGACGGCGAGTACCGCCGCATCCTCGGAACGCTGTGCGGACAGGTGATCCCCGCCAATGTCCTCGCCGGACTCAAGTGGGGTAAGTGCGCGACGGAAGAGATCAAGAAGGCAACCGAACTGGCCCCCCGCTCGGCGAAGGTCTGGCTCAGCCGGGGTGTCGGCAACTATTACCTGCCGTCGTCGTTCGGCGGCGGCGTGGACCGGGCGATCGCCGATTTCGACAAAGCGGTCGCGCTAGACGCCGGTCTCGCGGAAGCGCATCTGTGGCGGGGCGTCGCGCTCCGCAAGGCGGGCCGCAACGCGGACGCGCGCAAGTCGATCGAGAAGGCGCTGCAACTCAACCCGGATCGCAAATGGGCGCGCCAGCAACTGGAGAAGACGCCGGCTCGATGACGCAGCGACACGCCGGCACGATCGCCGTTCTGGCCCTTCTGGTGGTGTGCGGATTCTTCTACTTTCCCGGCCACACCTTCCTCCATTCCGACACCCAAATCTACATCCCGATCCTCGAGCACCTGCGGGATCCGGCGCTTTTCCCGAAAGACATGGTGGCGCAGCGGCCCCACGTGAGTTACACGATCTACGACGAGACGGCTCTCGCGCTACGCGCCCTCACCGGGCTCGAATTCCGTTACGTGCTCCACGCGCAGCAGATCGTCTTCCGCGTCTGCGGACTGTCCGGCGTCTTCCTGATGGGACGCTCGCTCGGTTTCTCGTGGATGATGGCGGTGCTGCTCGCGTCCATCTACGGACTGGGCGGAACCATCGGCGGCCCCTCGGTCCTGATCCACGAATACGAACCCGTGCCGCGTGGATTCGCCGGCGCGCTCGCCATGTTCGCCGTGGGCCTGATCTCGGTGGGACGGTGGCGATGGGGCGGGATCGCGCTGGCCGGGGCCGTGCTCTATCACCCGCCAACCACTTATCCGCTCTTCCTCGGGTTGTCCGCCTACGCCCTTTACAAGCGCGAGTTCCGCTGGGTGGCCCCAGCGGCGGCCGGCGTCGTGCTGGCGTTCGTGCTGCACAAGCTGCAGGCGGGCCACACCGAGCCGCAAAAATTCCTTGGAACGATCGATGCGCCGCTCGAGAAACTGCAGCGGCTGCGAGGCTCGTACAACTGGATCTCGATGTGGGGCGCGCAGTGGATCCGGCACCATCAGTTCGCCGCCCTGGTGTGCGCCGCCGCGCTGTGGCGCCTGCGGCCGCCCCAGCCGCTGCGGTGGATCTGGATCTCGCTGCCGTTGGTGGGAGTGCTCTGCATGCCCGCGGCGTATCTCCTTCTGGACGTCGCCAAGTGGCAATTCATGCCGCAATTCCAGCCACTGCGCGCCGTGTTGTTCATTCCGATGATTGCGGGCCTGGCGTCCGCCGCGTGCGCCATCCAGGCGGGCCGCCACCGGCGTTGGTGGGAAGCGTTCGCATGGTTCGCGATCGCCTTCGCGATTCCGGCCCAGTCCGATGTATTGCAACTCCTGCTGCCCGACTGGCGCGATCCGGAACTGCGCGGCCGCGCCCTGGTGGTTCTGGCACTGGCCGCGCTGGCAGCCTCGGCGGCGAGATGGGAAACCGAGCGCCGGGCGGTGGCGATCGCCTGCCTGGTGTTGGCGCTGTTCGCGCCTTTCCATGCGTACACGGAGATCGGGAAAGTCCGCAATTACCGGAATCAGGATCAGCCGGAGGTCCGCGAACTGGCCGCCTGGGCGCGAGCGAACACGCCCGTCGAAGCGGTGTTCCTGTTCCCGGCCGCGGACGCGGCCCTGTATCCCGGCTTCTTCCGCGCCTACTCGCTCCGCAACGTCTACGTCGACTGGAAGGGTGGCGGCCAAGTGAATCTTTTGCGCGAATTCGCGGTGGAATGGTGGGATCGATGGACGAGGGCCACGGCGAAAGGCAAGGACCTCGCTTACTACGGCACGCTGGGCATCGACTATGTGGTGTATCCGAAGCCGTCGCGACCGGCCGGAGCGGCCCCTGTGTGGGAGAACTCGGGCTACGCGGCCTACACGGCGAAGTAGAGCTGAGCCGGCCGGAACGGGTATTGGAATATCTGGGCCGGTACACGCACCGCGTAGCTATTTCCAACAACCGGCTGTTGGAATCGGACGAAGGCGAAACGCGGTTCCGGTGGCGCGATTACAGCCGAGGGAACAAGAGACGGGTGATGACGGTGAGTTCGGAAGAGTTCATCCGGCGGTTTCTGTTGCGCACGCTGCCCGCTGGATTCCAACGGATCCGGCACTATGGATGGCTCGCCAGTTCGGGCAAGAAGGAGCGCGTCCGGCTGTGCCTGGAACTGATCGCGCGGGCAGGCCATCCAGCCGGTCTGCTTCCCACCGGACTGGTGACGGCGCGCCAACGGCGGGAGAATCCGGGCGTTCCGGCCAGCCACGTCTGTCCGCGCTGTGGGCAGGGAATCATGGTCAGGGTGGAGAACGTTCCGGTGATCCGCTGCATCCGTTCCCTGGGAGATACGTCCTCAGCCTTGCCGCGCGCTCCCGGCGTCCGATCACGGCCTCTCTCCAGGCACGGCGCCGGAAGTGTGTGATCCAGCGCCGGGGCCGCCACCGGCCAGATTGGCGTGCAGCGGCGGGCGGACGCCGTCCCCTCGGAGCGAAATCGAAGGCGCACGGTGCGTCATGCGGGTCTGAGGGTCCCCGCTCGGGCGGCAATTTCCATAGGCTGCTGCCCCGGCCGCGGAGTGCGGTTTAGTTCAACGGGCGGTTTGGCGCCACGCAGGAGGACCAATGGCACGCAGGTTGAGCGAGCGCTTCCAACACATCTTCCGCGGCCGGACGCCGAAGTCTGATCGGCCCAGATCTCGGAAATACGGACTCGGGGACCGAACTCCACAACCGGTACGGGCCGTCGCGGATCGCCCTGTGAGTCTCGTCCATGCCGGAGGCGCGCTACGATCTTGAAGATGGGTCAGCTATTCACCCGCGCGGGATTGGTCGAACGGCGCAAGGATTGGAAGGCCGCCGGCGAGACGGTGGTCTTCACCAACGGCTGCTACGACCTGTTGCATCCGGGCCATGTCCGGCTTCTCGAGAGCGCGCGATCGTTAGGCGGAGTGCTGATCCTCGCCCTGAACGCCGACGAATCGGTCGCGCGCCTGAAGGGCCCCAGCCGTCCACTGATTCCCCAGGCGGATCGCGCCGCGCTCGCCGCGAGCCTCGCCGCCGTCGACGCGGTGGTCTTCTTCGAGGAGGATACGCCTCGCGAACTGATCGCCGCCGTACTGCCGGACGTGCTGGTCAAGGGCGCCGACTGGTCCCACTTCATCGCCGGCCGGGAAGAAGTGGAAGCGGCCGGAGGCCTGGTACGGGCGCTGCCGCTCGAGCCCGGCTATTCGTCCACCAACATCGAGAAGGATATTCTCGCCCGCACGCCGTGACGCATCCGGCCCTTCGAGATCTCCTCCAAACGTTGGGCCGCCATCCGCGGTTCACCGACTTGGCGCGCGGGATCGCGGCCGCCCAACACGGGACGTTCCGCTTGACCGGACTCACGCCGACCGCGAAGGCGCTCTACATCACGCTGCTGTGGCAGGCGCTGGAACGGCCCATCGTGGTGGTGGCCGATGGCAGCAAGCAGGCCGAGCTTCTCGCCGAGCGGATCGGTGCGTTCTTCGACCTGCTGGCGCCCCGCGCCGATCTGCGCCGTCCGCAGTTGCTTCCCGCGCTGGACGTGCTGCCGCATCAGCAACTCTCGCCTCACTCCGGCATTTCGCAGCAGCGCGCGCTCGCACTGTATCGAATGGCGCGCGACGTCTCCACCATCACCGTCGCTCCTGCCGGGTCCGCTCTGCTTCGGGCCGAATCGCCGCGATTCTACCGGCAGCTTTCGGTCCGGCTCGAACTCAACGAGGATATGGCGATGGGCGACGTGGTGTCGCACCTCCAATCGATCGGCTACCAGCGGCGCGAGCCGGTCGAGATGACCGGCGAGTATTCGGTTCGCGGCGGCATCCTGGACGTGTTTCCCGCCGAGGCGGCCCGTCCGGTTCGCGTCGAGTTCTTCGGAGATACCGTCGAGTCGATGCGCACGTTCGACCCGGAAACGCAGCGCTCCGTTCTCAAGATCAACGACGTGGCGCTGCTCCCACTGGTGGAGTGTCCTCGCTCGCCCGAGACGATCCGCGATCTCGGCTGCGCCAACGGCGAGCCGTTCCCCGGCTGGGAGTTCCTGCTTCCATCGATCCGGCCGCGAACCGGCGCGCTGATGGACCTGCAACCGAAGGCGCTCGTGGTGATCGACGAGCCGGAGCAGACTCGCGCGGCCGCCGAACGGCTGTGGAAGCGGCTCGACGAGCCGGGCCGGGGGGACGCTCCCGATCCGTCGTCGCTGTTTTTCCGTTGGGACGAATTCGCCGCGCGCGCCGCCGGCCAGGCGCTGCTCGAGCTGCGCGAACTCGATCTGGACGCGGACACACCGTCGATCTCCACGCGTCCATCCATCGCGTTCCATGGCAACATGCAGGTGGCTGTGGCCGAGGCGCGGACTCTTGTCGAGCAAGGCAACCGGGTGGTGTTCTTCGCCGCCTCCACCGGTGAGCTCGAACGGCTGGCCGACATCTTCGGCGAGTACTCGGCGCCGTTCCAATTGGCGCTCGATCCTTCCGAGGCCAACGCCCCTTATCTCGCTCAGCGCGCCTATCACGGAGGCTCGGCCAGCGTCATTCTCGGCCGCGGCCTGATTCGCCGCGGCACGTCGTTTCCCGAATCCAAAATCGCGCTGATCGGCTCCGAGGATCTGTTCGACCGGGCCGAGGCGATGGCGCAGCCCGGCGTGCGCGCGTCGCAAATGGGCGTGTTCGCCGCCGACATCGGCGATCTCAAGCCCGGCGATCACGTTGTCCACGCCACGCACGGCATCGGCCAGTTCCTCGGCGTCCGCGAAGTGGCGCAGGGCGAACTGAAGGGCGACTTCATGCTGATCGAGTACCACGGCGGCAACAAGTTATACCTGCCGTTGTCGCGTCTCGATCTGATTCAGAAATACCGCGGCGGCGGCGAAGCGGGACCGGCGCTCGACAAGCTCGGCGGCGTCACCTGGGCCAAGACGAAATCGCGCGTCAAGGCCAAGATGCAGGACATGGCGGAGGAACTGCTGCGCCTCTACGCCGAACGCAAGATGGCCGAAGGCTTCTCCTTTTCGCCCGATTCCAACTGGCAGCGGGAGTTCGAGGATTCCTTCGAGTACACCGCCACGCGCGATCAGACAGCCGCCGCGGACGACATCAAGCGCGACATGGAAGCGCCCAGTCCGATGGACCGCCTGTTGTGCGGCGACGTGGGATTCGGCAAGACCGAAGTCGCCATGCGCGCCGCGTTCAAGGCGCTCGGCGACGGCAAGCAAGTGGCGATCCTCACTCCGACCACGGTGCTCTGCCTGCAGCACTTCGAAACCTTCAAGCGCCGCTTCGCCGCGTTCCCCGTTCGCGTGGAGATGTTCTCGCGGTTCCGCAACGCCAAGGAGTTGAAGACGCTCGGCGATGAACTGGCTGCCGGTAGGATCGACATCGCCATCG
>SXGS01772901.1_pt1 | contig 31545 bp, 32 predicted proteins | sample 3174681 | NCBI WGS metagenome assembly SXGS01 (sample SAMN11356861, study PRJNA531348) | freshwater metagenome | isolation source: freshwater sample F1-80 | place: China: Fuxian Lake, Yuxi | collected 2017-12-25 | reverse complement strand
TCCTCGTCGTAGTTGAGGTCGAGCACGGGCGTCCCAGCCACCACTCCGACGCTTACCGCGGCGACGTGTTCGAGGATCGGGTTCTTGACCACCTGCTTGAACTGGCCCAATTGGCGGACGGCCAGGGCGAGCGCGACGAATCCACCGGTGATCGCCGCGGTGCGGGTTCCGCCGTCCGCCTGGATCACGTCGCAATCGACGATGATGCTGCGCTCTCCCAACACGTCGAGATCGATGGACGCGCGCAGGGCGCGGCCGATAAGCCGCTGGATCTCCATGGTGCGGCCGGACTGCTTGCCACGCACGGCTTCGCGTTGGGTTCGGGTGGTGGTGGCGCGCGGCAGCATCGAGTACTCGGCGGTCACCCATCCGCGGCCGGAACCACGCATCCACTGGGGGACGGCGTCTTCGACCGTGGCCGCGCACAACACGCGAGTGTTGCCGAACTCCACCAGCGCGGACCCCTCGGCGGTGGCGATGTAGCCGGGCGAGATCGAGACTTCACGCAGGCAATCCGGCGCGCGGCCATCGCGTCTGACGCCGTTCATTTGGCGCTCTTCAGGAAGGAATAGAAAAACATGGAAAAAAGGAGAATGCCACCCAATATCAAAATCGAACAGGAAACCAAGCCGGCCATCTTCGGCTTCGCCGCCGCTTTCGCGGCCTTTTTTTCGCGGGACTTGCCCGGCGGTATGAACTTGGCCATTCGTGTCTACTTGAGGCGCTTGGAGACTTGCTGGAAGAACTCGTCCAGCGCGTTCAGACAGGGCTCCTCGAGATCGCGCAGCAGGATCGATACGACGGGACGGCCCTTCTCGGCGAGCGCCATTTGCGTGGCCAGAAACTGCGCCGTGTGATAGCCGGCGGTGTAGCCCGCCGCGGGGATGGACTCTTGCTTTTCCGTCATGATCACGGTGGAAAAGCACTTGCCGTGGCCGATGATCATCTCGTGGTAGGAGTGGTTCATCGCCGGACCTTCGTACACGTCCACCGGCATCTGGAGCCGCGAGCGGAACACCGCGTCGCCGGCCCGTTCCAGGCACCGGCGAACGGCGCGGCCACGCACCGCGAATCGTGTGTCGCCGAAAAAGGTGAGTTCCGCGCTATCGATGCCGCCGGACGCGATCCTGTCGCGAAGCAATGCCGCGTAGATCGAAGCCGCGTCCTTGGCGTCTTCGGCGGAGCCGCCGTTGGTGAAGGGGAAGTGGAGCGACACCCCGCCGCGGTACTTGGCGGTGAAGGCGGGATCCACCATGCGTTTCCACGCCTCGCTTTCGCGGACGCCTCCCGCCGATTCCGCCTCCGTGTGGATGCGGTTGGTGATCGCCTTGTACAACTCGACGCCCGGTTGCGTGACGAAGTTCATGTCGCGCAGATATCCCAGGCCGAAGACCACGTAGTGGACGAACTGCATGTACGCCGACAACGGAGCGCCCTTGGCGATCTTGAGAACGGCCATCGGATAGCCGGCGCGGCGCAACGCGGCGACCTTGGCGGTGTCGGGTCCGGCCTCGCCGGTTCGTTGCACAACGAGGAAAACCCGATCCTGCGCGGAGTCCTTGGGCCGGCGGTAGTTGGCCAGGCGGATCTTCTCGCCCACGGCGATCTTGATCCCGATCGCCTCGCTCTTGCCGAGCGACTCCTCGAAGTCCTGCTTGGTCCATATTCCGGCGCCGCGCCAGGAGCCAGGAAGCAACAGAGTCACCTTGTCGCGCCCCGCTTCCGCCTGCGCCTGCAGGAACGCCGATAGTTGCCACGCCGTTTGCACCGTCTTCGGATCCAGGCGCGCGCCGTCGAGCCAGTGATCCAGGTCCACTCCCGCCAGGCCTAACGGATACAGGCTTCCGCGCGTCATCGGCGCGCTATGGCGTCCGGCCGTCGCGTTGCCGCCGTCGAGTTGCAGTTGCACGCGACGGTAGCCGCGCGCCGAGCCGAACTGGTCCAGCAGCGATCCCGGCAGCGTCATATAGATGAAGTTGGGCTTGCTGTCGACTTCGTGCTTTTCGTACAGCGCGAACAGCTTTTCGAGGTTGACGACGGGCTCGTACGAGGTCATGCCCATCGCCATCCCAACCACCAGCGTGGATTTCAGAATGTCCGGCAGGCCGGCCTTGGCCCGCCGGGTCATGTCCGCGAGGATGCCCTTCAGTTTGGCGGGGTCGGTGGAGTCCAGCACATAAAGCCGAGGGCCCTTGTCCAGCAGTCCGCAGGCCTGGTACATCGCCTTGTCCTCGGCGGACCCGCCCATTCCGGCCCAGATCACGAAGCGGAGCCGCGTCCCGTGGGTATCGCGAATGGCCGCCTTGATCTCCTCGAGTTCGGCCAGCACGCGTCCCGCCCAGTTTCCTTCTTCCTCGGCGCGCCAGGGAAGATGCAGGACGCCGTAGGAATTCTTGGTGACGCGGCCCTCGGAGTCGATCTCGGACCCGAGGGTTATCAAACCATTGCGTTGGGGATCCAGCGACTCCAACCCCTTGCGGCGCACCCTTGCGTCGAGCGCTTTCAGTCGCGCCAGAACATCGTCTTTGGTGAATTGTCGAGCGAGGGTTTCGGAGGCAGGCTGATCCCGGTAGAGCGTGAGGACCACTGAATATTTGTAGCATATCTTTGATGAACCGTTTTAGATTCCTGATCGCGGCGTGGCTGCTGGCATCGTGCGGCGGCGGAGCCAAGCCTCCGGCCATCCCGGAAGAATTGCCTGGCGGCTGGAAGCGCGCATCCCTCTCGACGCCGCCGCCCGAGTCCGCTCCGGAGCTCGCGCGGAGCCTCGGCGTGAAATTGGTCACGGAGGCGGTTTTCTCGGGCCCCGGGAAAATCACCGTGACTTACTACACCATGGGCGCGAGCGCGTCGGCGTTCGAACTGGTCCAGAAATGGAAGCCGGAGCCCGGAGAGGTGTTCCTGTCGGAAGGTCCGCACTTCGTGGTGGCGCGTGGACCGATGCTCGACGGCAAGCCGGTTAAGGAAATCGCCAAGGCGATCGAGACGGAACTGCGCCGGTAGCGTTTTTTTTGAAAGGCCGGTCCGTCCGGCGGCATTCCAATTTTGAACGGAAACTTTGCCGGAGCCCGCGGCGTCCAAACGCTACGTCCGGCGCCGTTCGATTCCAAATTTTGCGTTCAGAGGAGTGTCGCATGAGGCGAATCATGGCCGGAGTGTGTTTGATGGGGCTGGCTGCCCTGTGTTTCGGAGCGAAGGAGCCGCCCGCGGTGGACGCCGCGCGCGCGGTCAAACGCGGCGTCGACTGGCTGGCGTCGGTGCAAGGCGCGGACGGAGGCTGGGGACAAGACGGAGGCGGCACGACCACTGTCCGCCAGGGTGAGCGGCTCGAGACGCAGAGTAACGATGTCGCCAACACGGCGGTGGCGGTGATGGCGCTGGTTCGCGACGGCAGCGGCGTGGATCGTGGGCCGTACGGAAAGCACGTCCGGCGCGGCGTGGAGTTCATTCTTCGCCACGTCGAACAGGCGCCACGGGAGGGCTTGGCGGTGACCAGCGTCAGTGGCACTCAGATTCAGCGCAAGTTGGGTCCGTTCATCGATACGTTTCTGACTTCGCGGCTGTTCGCCGATCTCGACGGGCACATCGCGGACAACACGCTCGCCAAGCGCGTCCAAGCGGCGTTCGGCAAAACGCTCGACAAGATCCAGGCGAATCAGCTCAAGGACGGGAGCTGGAATTTCTCCGGCGGCTGGGCGCCGATTCTCGGTACGTCGATGGCCTCACAGTCGCTGGACCGCGCGAGCGCGAAGGGTTTCCGCGTGGATCGCCAGGTGCTGGCGAGAGTGGACAATTATACCCGCGAGGCGCGCAAGAGCGAAGGCGGGGCGGCGGGCGGCGGCGTGGTAGGAGGGGTTGCCGGCGGTGTCCCGAGGGGCAGGACAGGCTCGGTGGCCGCATCCGCCAGCCCGGTCGCCCTGTACGAGGGCGCGCAGCAACTGGAACAGATGAGCCGGACCGAGTCGGATCGAAAGAAGAACGCGAAGGAGATCTCCGAGTTGAAGTCCAAGCTCGGCGACGCATCCTACGTGCGCGGATTCGGTTCCATGGGCGGCGAGGAGTTCTTCTCCTATCTCAACGTCAGCGATTCACTCAAACGAGCGGGTGGCGCCGAGTGGGAGAAGTGGAACTCGAACATCAAGTCGACGCTCGTCAACCTGCAGAACAACGACGGCACGTGGGCGGGCCATCAGTGCATCACCGGCAGAGTGGCGGTCACCGGCGCCGCGATTCTCACCTTGGCCGCCGAGCGGCCGGAGCGGTAGGTTCGACATGACGCGCCGCGCACTGATGGCGCTGGTGTTGGCACGGTCTTCGGCTCGCGCGAAGGCCGTGCGGCATCTGCTGGCCGCCCAATCGGACGATGGTGGATGGAAGAGCGAAACCTACGGACTGCTGCGGCGGGGAGAGTCGCTCACTCCGCTGGTGCTGACGGCGCTGCTCGAAAGCGGCGAGACCGTGCCGCGCGCGGCCGTGGACCGGGCGGTGGCATTCGTGCGGGCGCGTATCGACAAAGAGGGCGCGTTGGGCCGTAGCGATCCCTTCGCGGTCGACTACCCCAACTACGCCACGTCGCTGGGCGTCCACGCGCTGATCCGCGCCGGCGCGGACGGCTGGCGGCCGATGCTCGCGTACCTGCGCGGCCAGCAGTTCACCGAGGCCAACGGATGGACTCGGGACGACGCCTGCTACGGCGGCTGGGGCGTCGGCGGCGACGTCCGGCGTCCGCCGCACCCGGGGCATGTCGATCTGTCGATGACTCGCTACGCGCTGGAGGCGTTCCAGGCGGCGGGCGCCGCGGCGTCCGATCCAGCGCTCGGGAAGGCGGCCGTGTTCGTGAACCGGCTGCGGAACTCCGATGGGGGCTACTGTTTCTCGACCGTGGTGGAGGACGCCAACAAAGCGGGCTCGGGCGTGAGTTACGGCTCCGCGACTTGCGATGCCTGGCGGGCGTTGCGGATCGTGGGGGCTCCTGCGGATTCGGCTCGCGGGTGGCTGCTGCGGAGGCATCGCGCGGACTCGGTCGCCGGTTTCGAATCGCACCCGGACAAGCGATGGACGCGGGGATTGTTCTTCTACTACGCGGCCGGGTATCCGTTCCCGGACAAGGGGCTGGCGGCGAGGCTGGCGGACGAGCAACGCTCCGATGGATCGTGGCGGAACAGCGAGCCGCTGGTGAAGGAAGACGATCCGCTGATCGCGACGGCGCTGGCGTTGCGAGCTCTGTCGCAGGGTCAGGCGCTGTAGGACACTCGCGGGGCCGGCGCTGCATCGGCGGGGCGCGAGTACGCCAGTTCGACCCGTGCCTTGGCCTGCATTTGCGCCGCCTGGGCGGCGACGGCGCGATCCTGGCCGGACGGTTCGGCGGGTGCGTTGGCCGCGGCGATGATGGCCTGCGCTTTGCGAATGGTTGCGCGGGGATCGCCGGGAACGGCGGAGGTATCGATGCGTACCTCGCCCGACACCGCGTATCGCTTGCCGTCGGGGCCGGTCACGTAGCTGTAGCTAGGTCCGGACGAAGCGTAGGCACCCGCGGCCGACAGGTGCGCTTGCTCGTGAGCTTTCACTTCGCGATCGGTCTTGGCCAGCCGTTGCAATTCGGCCTGAACCGCCGCGACGCCAGAGAGAGAGGAGATGCCGGCCACGGGTGAGTCCTAGACGCACTCATCGTCCGCGTCCAGCGCGCCTTGAGCGAAATTTCGCCGCGATCAGTCGAACACGCGGCGTGTGGGGTCGATCTTGAACCAGCAAAGCGCGCCCAACATGTAGAGCACCCCGGTCACATAGAGCGGCGCGTGCCAACTGTAGCCCCACTGCACCAAGTGGCTTGCCAGGATCGGACAGATGAACGCGCCCACCTGTCCGGCCGTGTTCATCGCCGCGCCGACCACACCCGTGTGGTTGCCGCCGATGTCGAGGATCGTGCCCCAGGCCGCTCCCAACAGGAACGCCGACAGCCCGCCGCCGATCGCGATCAGGATCGCGGAGGTGAGCGGATCTTCCATGCGCGTTCCCACCACCACGAACACGCCCGCCAGGAACAGAGATCCGCCGCCCACCATGGCGCGGCCCTTGCGCAAACCGTATCGCCGCGAAGCCCAGTCCGCCGAGAGTCCGCCGAACAGGTCGGCGAACACGCTGAGCGTCAGCGGCAGTCCGGCGAGCAGCCCGAGCGCGCCCGCGTCGAAGCCCCGTTCGGACTTCAGGTACTTGGGGAGCCACGTGATGTAGAACATGAAGCCGTAGGATTGGGTGAAGTACATGCCGCACAGCGCCAGCACGGTGCCGCTCGAAAGAATCCGCTTCCACAGGTTCCAGTCGAGGTGGCGCCCGCTTTGCGGCGGCCGTCCCTTCTCGATCAGCGCGAGTTCCTCGGGAGTCACTTCCGGGTGTTGCGACGGCTCGTCGCGGAACCACCAATACCAGACCGCGCACCACAGAAATCCGATGGAGCCGAACAGCACGAACATGTGGCGCCAGTGCACGTAGGCGAGCATCTTCTGAACCAGGTACGGCGTGACGCCGCCGGCCAAATGCGCGCCCATGAAGAAGATCCCCTGCACGGTGCCGCGTTCGGATATCGGAAACCAGCGTGAGAATGTCCGCGCGACATTGGGCCACGCGCCTGCCTCGCCCATGCCGAACAGGAATCGCGTGACCAGCAGGGACGGATAGCTGAACACGGCGCCGGTCAGGCAGGTGAACGCCGACCACCACACGACGATCCTGGTGAGTACGCTACGCGTGCCCGACTTGTCGCCCCACGCGCCGGTTGGAATCTCGAAGATCGCGTAGGCGAGCGTGAACGCGCTGAACACGTAGCCCATCTGCACGTCCGAAAGACCGAGGTCCTTGGAGATCGACGGCGCCGCCATCGCAATGCAGATTCGGTCCAGGTAGGTCACGCCGGCGAGCAGCACGGCGAGGCCGAGCACCTTGTACCGGACGGGGAATGCCATAGGGCGTAGAGTAGCAGACCCGCCAAAACAAAACCGGGCCCGCGCGTGGAGGCCCGGTCCGGCAAGGAAACGAAACGGCTAGAAGACGTACTTCAAAGCCAACCGCGGATTGCGCATGCTGCCGCGCCCGGCGTTGGTGATCTCGCCCGCCGCGTTCCGTTGAATCTGGCCCACGTTGGCGCCGGGGCGCCCCAGTTGTGTGAATGGGTGTCAATGCGGCTCAAAACGATACCGGTTTATCATAACCGGTCATCTCGAGGTACCCCACGCCGCGAACCGGGCGGCCCCCCGAGACTCCCGAGAAGTCCATCGCGCCCTCCCAGTAAACGGGCGAAAAACGGCTCTTGCCGGAAAGCTCCTGACCGGCCAGTGGAGTCGAAGCGGTCAAATCCAGGCCGAGAACCGGCGCGGCGATCTTCCACCGGACCGGATACGACGCACCGGTCGACGGGCTCTTCCACGTATCGAGCGGCGTCAGGGTGAAGTCCTCCCTTCGTAGCGGACGCGCGCGGCCGGCGGCGTCCACCTACGTGCCCGCCGAGTAGCGGTCGACGGTTCCATCGCGCCGGCGCAGACGGAACAGCATCAGGTCGGATCCGTCGTCGAGCTGGATGCTCATCCAGTCCCAGCCCACCTGATCCGGCTCGAGCTGGTGGGTGAAAAATTCGTGATCCATCCACGCGGTTCCGGTCACCGGAATCGCGCGGCCGCCGAGTTCGATTTCGCCGGACGCCTCGATCCGCGTGAACGAGACATAGTGGGAGGCGCGGCCCTCTCCCTCGGCCTTCTGGCTGATCCCGTTCGCGCCGTGAATCACGGGAGGCTTGACCGCGCGCAGCTTCAAGCCGATCCGGAATTCGGGCGTCACCGCGCGGAGGAAATCGAGACCGGCTTCCCAATTGCCGTTCCACACGCGGCCGTTGGCGCCCGCCAGACCCGGCCCGGCGCGGTTGATCCGCTCGTAGCGATGGAACTTGGCGCCTTGCACATCGCTCAGCGTCAAGTGCGCCAGATAAAGGTCGCGCGGGTCCCAGACGCCGCGGGCGGCTTCGGGTGAACTCGCCTGGCGGAAGAAGGTGAGTTCGAAGCCGAAGCGCCTTCCGTCCGCGGCGCGCAGGTTGCCGGTCCAGTACCACCATTCGGTCTTGAACTCCGGGTGGGACCAGTGGTCGCGCGGGAATTCGAACTGGTATCCCGGCCGCGCGGTGGCGAAGATTGCCAACAGAGCGAGTGTCTTCATTCTTCGTGGATCGCCTCGATGGGATCGAGCTTGGTGGCGACACGCGCCGGATACAGGCCCGCGGCGACGCTCGCCAGGTACAGCGTGGTCAGCGCCGTCAACAGCAGCGCGACCGGCCAGTGGAACTGGATGGTCCAGCCGAACGACTGCACGTTCACGACGTAGATCAGAATCAGCGAAAGCACGTATCCGAGCGCCAACCCCAATGCGTTGGCCAGCAGTCCGAGCAGCCCCGCTTCGCACAGGATCAGCGAGCGAATCTGGCCGTGCGCGGCGCCGAGGAATCGCAGCAGCGCGATCTCGCGCCGGCGGTCGATCACCAGCGAGACCAGCGCCCCGGCGACGCCGAGCACGGCGACGAAGATCGCCACCGCTTCGAGCGCCCACGTCACGGCGAAGGTGCGGTCAAACACGGCGAGCGCCTCACGGCGAAGGCGGCCGTTGGAAAACAGGAGCACTCGATAACCGTCCGCCGCGCTCTCGATCTCGCGGGCCGCGGCGTCCGGATCGGCCCCGGGCTTCAGATAGACGGCGAGGTTCGACGGCGCGGGATCGGGCAGGTAGCGGAGCAGCGTCTGGCGGTCGAGAATGACGAAGCCGCGTTCGTTCGAATAGTCGTGATAGATTCCCGCGACGGGGAACTCGGCGAACGGCAGCTTTACGTTGTCTCCCACGCGGATTCGATGCTTGTTGGCGAACGGTTCGCTGACGATGGCGTGCGTGCCCGCGATCAGTTGCCGCAGCACCGTCGCGCGATCGGAGCCCGGCAGCAGCGGGAGCCGGCCGCCCGATTCGAACACCTGCGTTTCGCCGCCGCCGAGCAGGGCGGGCAAGCCGCCATACGAGATCTCGTACACGCGGAACCGGTCGATCGCGCGCACCGAAGGCAGGCGCGCGATCTTGTCCGCGAGCTCCGCCGAAAGCGTGGGCCACTGATTGGCCCCGCCTCCGCCGGCGGGCCGCAGATAGAGGTCCGCCTGGAGTTGGCCGTCCATCCAAACGGCGACCGTTTCGCGAAAGCTGCCGACCATGATTCCCACCGAGACCAGCATCGCGACAGCCGTGGCGAGCGCCGCCACCAGCACGGATGTGCGCGACAACGCCGCCGCCGATCCGCGGACGGCGAGCAGTCCGGGCGCGCCGAACCATCGAGCGGCCAGCGCCGATGTGACGCGCGCCACGATCACCACCGCCGCGGGAGCCGCCAGAGCGGATGCGAAGATGAGCAGGAAGGTCGCCACGTAGCCGCCGATCGGGCGTCCGTCCCAGGCTTCGCGCGTCGCGGCCCAGGCGGCCAGGCAGGCGGCGGCCCCGCCGATCGCCAGATCGCGCCATACGCGGATGCGCGACGCGTACTCGCGGCGGCCGCGCGCCATGGCTTCCACCGGCGCCACCAGCGACGCCTCCCGAGCCGGGGCCAACGCGGCGATCAGCGACACCAGGAGTCCCGTCACGCCGGCCTCGAGCATCACCGGGCCGCTGAGCGCGATATCGCCGGGGGTGCTGCTCACGTAGAGTTGCCGCACGGTGGCCGAAAGCAGGAGCACGGCGCCTTCCGCCATGACGCGGCCCATCGCGAGACCGGCCAGCGAGCCCACCAAGCCGAACATCGCCGCTTCGCCGAGGAACAGCGCCTTCACTTGGCCTCGCGTGGCTCCGATCGCGCGGACCACGCCAATCTCCGGACGCCGGCGCACCACCGAAACCGAGATCGTGTTGTAGATGAGGAACGCGCCGACGACGAGCGAGATGTAGCTCAGTATCCGTAGATTCCACCGGAACGCGGTGAGCATGCGACGGTTCTGCTCCGTGCCCGATCCGAACGGCCGCATCGTCGCGCCCGCGGGCAGATGCGGGGCGAGCGCCGCCTGCCAGTCGAGCGCTTCTATTTCCGGCGGCACGTGCACCTCGACGCGGTCGACGCGGCCCGCGCGACGGAGCGCGAGTTGCGCGGCTCCGATGTCCATCACGACGAACCGCTCTTTCGAGTCGATGCGGCCGCGGATGCGATACTCGCCGGCGGTGTCGTTCACCGTGAGTCGAATGACGCCGCCGGTCTGGCCGATGGCGGACGAGATCCACACCGACGACGGGTCGCGGAGCGCGTCGAACTCGCCGCCGGACTCGCTTGGCGCGGTCTTCGGAGCGTCGGGTTGCGCCAGCAGGTCCAGGCCGATCAGCGGAACCACTCCCTGTCGTGGCCCGATCGCCGCGAAGCCTTCCATCCTCGGGACAAATCGCAACGGATGCGGCAGCGCCGCGAGCCGGCCGAGGAGCGCCTCGTCAAGGCCGCCCGTGGCGGTAATCTCGAACGTCGCGCGGCCGGCCAGAGTTTCCATCGACGAGCGGAACGATCCCGTCGCGGCGTCGCCCGCCAGCCGGATCGCGACCACCACCGCGACGCCCAGCGCGACGGCGAACGCGGTCAGCCCGGATCGCATCGGCTCGGCGCGCATCGGGCGCAGGATCCAGCGATGGAACAGGGCGGGGAAGCCGCTCACTCGATCTTCCCGTCCCGCATCTTGACGACGCGATCGCAGTATTGCAGCGACTCGGCCGAGTGGGTCGCCATCACCACGGCCGCGCCACGCTCGCGCGCCGCTCGCCGCAACGTTTCGAGCACCACCTTACCGGTCGCCGTGTCGAGGTTGCCGATCGGCTCGTCCGCCAGAATCACCCGCGGCGAGTTGATCAACGCGCGAGCGATGGCGACGCGCTGCAATGGGCCGCCGGAGAGCTGATGCGGGAATCGGGCGCCGAGCTCGCCGATCTCCACCCAGTGGAGGAGTTCCGCCGCGCGCGGACGGGGCTGTGATGCGCCAGCCAGCAGCGCAGGGAGTTCGACGTTCTCGATCGCGGTCAACGTCGGCAGTAGCTGAAAGAATTGGAAGACGAAACCGATCTTGGTTCGCCGGATGCGGGTCAGCGCCGCGTCGTCCATCCGCGACGTGCACTCGCCGCCGATTTCGACCGTGCCACTAGTGGGAAAGTCCATCGCGCCGCACAAGTTCAGCAGCGTCGACTTGCCGCACCCGCTCCGTCCCACCAATGCCGTGAACTCTCCGGCCCGGAAATCGAGCGAGACGCCATCCACCGCGATCACGTCTCCGTACCGCTTGTCGACGCAATCCAGCCTAACCGCTACTTCACCCAGATCGGAGAACTCCAAGCCAATTGGATGTCTTTCTGCATCACGCGGATGTAGTAATAACGTTCGCCCGGGCCCGGATCGGCGTCGGCGAAGTCGAACCGCGCGGTGGAGCCGGAACCCGGATGCGAGAACACCACCTTGTTATTCTTGATCACGTCCACGCGGTCGATCGGGCCGGTTCCGATCACGTTGGCGCTCAGCGGAACGTTGCCGTCCGCTTGGAACGCTTCGCCCATGAACCGCTGTCCCATGCGCAAGTCGACGACGATGTTGTCGGTGGCCGCGTAGGCGCGGCGGGCGCGAATGGCGTCGAGAATCGCCTGCCGCTCGATCTTGTCGACGTACAGCGCGGCGTAGGAGATGTGGGTGGAGACATGGTCGGAGCTCGACTGCACGCCCATCTTGATCCCCTTGGCCCAGGCGTTCCAGACGAACCCGGCTTCGAATCGCGACGGTTCCTCGCCCTGCGTGGGCGCGCGCGGCGTGCCTTTGCCTTCGTAGCTGCGGCGGTAGCCCTGATAGATCTCGACCACCGGTTCCAGTTGCTCGTCGGAGTCGCGCCAATCGGTGCCCGCGGCCGTGGCGGATGTGTGCGACGTGGTGACGCCGCGGAAGCGCCGCAGGTATTCGTAGAGTTTGGCCGCGCCCTCCACGCCCTTCTGTTCGTCGCTGGAGATCGCCAGCACGGGCTTGCCGCGCTCGGCGAAGAGCACGTTGCGGTGTCCGTTGGGATAGGACAGGCTGCGCTCGTACGAATAGAGCGGCGCGAAGCGGCCCTCGATCGAGAACAGGTCCACCGCCTTCTGGATCATCCACCAGTTGTACGGAATCATGTTGCCGGCCTGATGATCGCAGACTCCCAAATACTCGAAGCCGGCGGCATCCATGGCGTAGCGGTAGGCGTCGTGCAACGAGCCGTCGCGATTACCGTCCCAGGAGATGTCCGTGTGGCGGTGGATGTCTCCGCGCACGATCCGGTACTCGCGCCCATCCACGGTCACGCGATGGTTGCGGATGCGCTCGAGGTCGCGCGCTTCGTTCTGGTGCGAGAGCGGGAGGTTCTCGGCGCTCGGCGCGAACGGGACTAGCGGGACGTTGGCCGCGGTGGAGGCGGGCAGATCGGCCCACGCAATGTCCTGATCGCGGGGCACGCCGAGCGGCCACTCGCGTCCATCGGTGGTCCACAGCACTAGTTTGGAAGTCGCGGCCGTGGGCGCGTCGATGCGTCCATAGGCGTTGGGAAACTCCATCATGGGAGTCCAGCCCGCGCCGTCGTGCCGCGTCATGCCCAGCCGCCACATGGTCCGCGCGGACTCGGTTCCACCGCCGCCTTGCGGCGTGTTCACGCGAAAACGAAAGAACAGGCGCGGCGCGCCTGACGCGTCCAGCACCAGCTTCGGGGCCTGGAACGCCTGGCGGAAGTCCTCGGGCACGGAGCCCGCGAGATCGCCCGCCGGCTGCTGCAACCAGCCGTTGGCCCAGATGGCGACGCGCGCCTGCCGCCGCACCATCAATCCGCGTCCGTTCCCGGAGATTCCCTGGCCGTAGTCCTTGCCCCAGTTCCAATCGCCTTCGTCGTAAGCGATCCAGAGCCGGCCCAGCTTGTCGTACTGCGCGCTGGCTCGCGATTCGAAGGCTCCGCTATCGGCCACCGGACGCACGGGACCGCCTTTCGACGAACGCATCACGATGTCGTAGTTGCCCTTGTCGTAGGTGTCCCACAGCACGGTCATCGATCCGTCGGGCGACGCCGCCAGCGCGGGTTCCCAGTCGTTGGCGGCCGATTCGGAGACGCGGCGCTCCTTCGTCCACTTGGACCCATCCCAGTGCATCGAGTAGATGTCGAAGTTGCCGCTTCTCGGCGACATCCACGCCAGGTGGACGTTGCCGGCCTTGTCGGAAGCGGCGGCGTGATAGATGTCGGCTCCCAGTTCGGACGTGATCCGCTCGACGCCCAGCCATTTGGAACCGTCGAAGCGGCGTCCGTAAAGGTCGAAGTTGCCGCTCACCTGAGCGCTCCACACGGCCCACACGTTTCCGCGTTTGTCCTCGGCGAGCGCAGTGCGGAACAGGTCGCCACCCGGCTGCGTGAGCGCCTCGGCTGGTTGCCATGCGCCGTTGACGCGGCGTTTCGCCCATACTCGATCGCCCTGCTTGTCGTAAGCGATCCACGCCGACCAAGTCGAACCGTCGCGAGTTTCGAGCACCGACGGGTGGTCGTCGGCATCGGCGCCGCTCGTCAGCAATCCCACCGCGGGCGCCTCGACCACTCGCGCCCGTCCATCGAGATAGGAGCCTGCCGCGGTGAACGAAAACTCGCCCTGCGCGGTGACGACGCGAACCGGACCGGCGGGCTCGGCGTCGTACTCGGCGATCAAGCCCTTGGCGGCGACTTTGTCGCGCTTGGTCGTCCCCTTCATCGACCGTTCGTACGGCGTGTCCCAGTACGAGCGCCGGGCGGTCTTCAACTTCCACGCCGCGCCCGCCAGTTCATCGCTCTTGTCGAATTGCCAGGACTTGACGCGGGAAGGAGCGGGCGAAACACTGCCGCTCCAGTCGACACCTTCCTTGCCATCGGCGCCGAGCTTGATCAGCCACGCCCGCGGCGCCGCGCACAACGACGCCGCGACGAGGAGCGCTAAACCACGATGCGCCACGGTTTCCGTTCTTCCCGCGCCGTGAACTTGCGGGCTTCCTTCTGCGCGACGGTCCATGTCCTGGCATCGAAATCGACCCGCAGCTTGCTCCGCAGCGCGATGTTGCCGAGCAGGCATGCCGCCGTAGACCGGTTGCAGATCTCGATGTCGCTGGCCGGCTTCTGGCGGGTCTTGACGCATTCGAGGAAGTTTCGCCAATGCGCGTCGTTGGCGTTGTTGGACGACTTGGCCTCCACCGCTTCGAGCGTAGCTCCGCGCTCGGGGATCAGCTTGTACATGGAGCGGTCGACGAACAGCGTCCCCTTCGATCCATGGAACGTAATGCCATAGCTCTTCTCGAACATCGACTGGCCGTTGGAGTTCCGATTCTCGTAGGTCGCGATGAATCCAGGGTACTCGTAGGTGACCTGCAGCGTGTCCGGCGTGTCGCGATTGTCGTTGAGCCAGAACTTGCCGCCGAGCGAGGTGATGGAGCTGGGCATGGCCTCGTTCATCGCCATGTGCACGATGTCGAGCAGGTGGATCCCCCAGTCGGTCATCATGCCGCCCGCGTAGTCCCAGAACCAGCGGAAATGCGAGAACGCCTTGGGATCGACGCCGAAGCGGTTCTTGTTGAACTCGCGCCGGGGCGCGGGGCCGAGCCACATGTCCCAATCGAGATCGGATGGCGGTTCGCCGTCGGGAGGGTTGCCGATGCCTTCCTGCGCCATGTTGCCGTAGTTCCAGGTGCGCACGAAGCAGATCTTGCCGAGGTCTCCGCTCTTGACGATTTCGGCCGCCTTCTGGAAATGCACGCCCGAGCGTTGCATGGTTCCAGCCTGCACGACGCGCTTGTACTTTCGCGCGGCGGCGACCATCTTCTGACCCTCGTCGATAGTCACGCAGATCGGCTTTTCGACGTAGACGTCCTTGCCCGCCTTGCAAGCCTCGACGGTCATGTAGGCGTGCCAGTGATCTGGGGTGGAGATGCCGACGATGTCGATGCTCTTGTCGGCGAGGATCTCGCGAAAATCGCGCACGCCCTTGGCTTGACCCTTCGTCATTTCGACGGCCTGCTCGAGGTGAGGCTTGTAGACGTCGCACACGGCGGCGATCTCGACATTGTCCTGCTTCATCGAGTGGCCGAGATTGCCGCGTCCCATGCGTCCCATGCCGATGTGGCCGATGCGGACGCGATCGTTGGCGCCTTTCACGGCGCCGGTGAACAGTGAGGTGGTGAGCGCCGCTCCGGCTGTCTTGGCCAGGAACTCGCGACGGGGATTGGTATTTTCCATGGGTCCGGGGTCGATTGTACCAAGTCAGCGTCCGTAGTCGATCCAAACCGGCGACGACCACGCCATGTTGCCGTCCTTCTGGCGGACCCGCACGTAGTAGTAGTGTTCGCCGGGCGTGAGCGAAGTCTCCTTGAACCGGAGTTCGAACGAATCGCCCTGGGGCTCCTGCGAATAGACGTACTGGTTGTCGCGCACCACCACCACCTTGTCGAGCGGACCCGTGCCGCGGATCGACGCCGCGATCTCGGGCAGGGAAGCGGACTTGACGGCGTCTCCTTGCAGCCCGGTCGCGCCGCCGGCCGTAAGTTTGTAATCCATCAGGATGTTCGACGTCGCCGCGTAGGTGTGCCGGGCGCGCAACGCGTCAAGCAGCGTCTCCCGACTGGCGTTCTCGGCGATGACGCAGGCGTAGGAGGTGTGCGTCGACACGTGATCGGACGACGCCTGCACGCCGAGCTTGTAGCCCTTCTGCCACGCGTTCCACACGTAGCCGAGCGGCCGGTAGCCACCGGCGTGGAGTTCGGATTGTTTCCCGGTGGGCGAAAGCGGCGCGCCTTCGTGCTCGGCCGAAGTCCGCGCGCCCTGAAAGATCTCGACCACGGGTTCGAGCGCCGGATCGTTGTCGCGCCAATCGGTTCCCATGTTGGTGTGCGACGTGTGGGAGGTCGCGATGCCATTCCACTGCCGCAGGTACGGATAGAGCCGCGGCCCGGTGGACGACTTCTGCTCTTCCGGCGTGATCGGAAGAATCGGTACGCCGCGCTTGGCGAACACCAGATTCCGGTGCCCGTTGGGATACGAGAGGCTGCGCTCGGTCCCATACAGCGCGGTGAAGAACCCGGGCACATGGAACATGTCCGCCGACTTGTCGATGCGCCACCACGTGTACTCCTGCTGGCCGGACTGATGATCGGTGACGACGAAGTAGTCCATGTTGGCGGCGTCCATCGCGTACCGGTAGGCGTCCCAGAGCGATCCGTCGCCCGCGCCATCCATGGAGATGTCGGTGTGGCGGTGCATGTCGCCGCGATAGACGCGGTAGGTCTTGCCGTTGGCGCGAATCGCGTGCGACCGGAGCGCGGCCAGTTGCTCGCGTTCGCGCGGTTCCGAAGGCAATCCGGCGGGAGGTTCGGCCGTGCGCGGCGCGAGCGCCGGAGCCGGACCCGCGGGCGCGTCGAGCTTCGCCGCCAGAATCTCGTTGTTGCGCGGAAACGCCGCGAAGTTGGGGCCGCCGAACAGCCGCTGGTCGGTGACCCACGCGGCGTACATCGCGCCATTGGCGCCGGGCGCCAGTTGTAACTCACCCTCGTTCCGCCCCACGCTCTCGGGCAGGATCGACAATTCGGACCAACGGTCTCCCGAATACTCCGTCACCGCCACCTCCCACTTGCCCCCGGCCGCCCAGAGCGACGTCGGCAGCTTGGACGCGGTTCGCGGCCGCGCGGCGAGCCACACGCGCCCGGTCGTATCGCAGGCCAATCGCGGCGAATGGAAGTAGCGGCGGTACGAGTAGGGAACCACGTCCTCCGGTTGGCGGAGCGGCGCCATCCACTGTCCATTGGCGTAGACCGCCACCCGCACGGTGCGAGCCTCGTAGAGTCCGGTTCCGCCGGCGAGGAGGAACCCGGTGTCCTTGCCCCAGTTCTCCGGACCTTCGTCCCAGGCGATCCACACGCGGTTCCGCGCGTCGGCGGCGAGACTCGGGTGGGCGTGGAACCGGTTGCTCGAAGTCACCTCGAGGAGCGGCCCCGGCTGTCCCGCGCGGATCTCCCGCATATAAATGTTGTAAGCGCCGCGGGCATAGCCATCCCAGGCGACGTACACGTTCCCGTTGGGAGCCACCGTTACGGCCGGCGACCAGTCGTTGGCGCGCGCGGGCCGCCGCGAATCGCCGAGCGCGGTCTCGGCCCCCCAACGTCCGTTCGCGTAGGACCGCAGGTAGATCTCGCTCCGGCCGCCGCGCCAGCTCTGCCACGCGACATGCACGCCGCCCTTGCCGTCGGACGCCGCGCGGTGGAACAGGTTACTGCCGGCGCCGGAGGTCAGCGTCTCGACCGCGGAAAATCGCGAGCCGTCGTACGCGCGAGCCTTCAACTGCCAGTTGGCGCCCTCGCGTTCCGACCACACCACCATGGCGCGCCCGCCGCCGAGCGGCGCCACCGCGGTTCCGAACAGGTCGCCCGCGCGCTCGGTCGCCTGGGCCGGTCCCATCCAGCGCCCGTTTTCGAGCCATCGCAACAACACGTGCTCGGACTTGTCGCGATAGGCTTGCCAAGCCACCCACAACCGTTGACCGTCGAAAGCGGTGGACGGGTAATCGTCTTCCGTATCTTCGCTCGAAATCTTGTCGATGGCGGGCGTGGGGTAGACCTCCACCAGGGCGCGCAGCGGGAAGATGCCTTTCTCATCGACCGAGGCGGGCCGGAAGGTGAACTCGCCGGACGGCACGGTGACGGTAAGCTCCGCCGAATCCGGGGCCCGGTAGTAGATGGTCACGCCGGTGGCTTCGTTGGGAGTGGCGAACGGCTGCGGCTTCTCGTTGGGATGCATGCCGCCGGAGAAGCGTCCCCAGGCGTTGGTGGAGCATGTCCAGCGATTGCCCGGCAACACGCGCGCCTTGTCGTCGAAGTGGTGGCCCACGATCCTCAGGATTTCGCCCTGGGAGATCGTGGCTCCACCATCCCATTTGGACGGCTCCGGGTCCTTCGCGCCAAAGGTGATGGTGACGGCGCGCGCATCGGAACCGACCGACGCCGCGGTGGAAGCGGGCGACTGGCTGGCGGCGGGGCGTTGCTGCAGGACGATGCCCGCTGCCACCAGCACGACGAGGGCGATCGAGGCGAGACCTGTGGTGCGCATCAGGTGCGAATTATTTCACACCCGCTCGAGCGCCGTGGAGAGTCAGCGCAGGGCGAGGGCTTCGCGGTCGATCCAACGCCCGTCGAGCATCAGGCGGGAGATCTTCCGAAGATTGCGGACGTCGTCGAGCGGATTGGCGTCGAGCACCAGCAGGTCGGCGAGCCGGTCCTTCGCGATGGCCCCCAGTTCGGCGGACTTGTTCAGCGCGAGCGCTCCGTTCCTCGTAGCCGCCGCCAGCGCCTCCGCGGGCGTGAACCCGCCCTCCACCAGCAGTTCGATCTCGCGGTGAGTCATCAGCCCGGCCAGATCCATCTGCGATCCGCCGTCGGAGCCCACGGCGATGGCGACGCCTCGACCGGCGAGCTTCTTGCTATTGGCCAAAGCCAGTTGGAACTCCTCGCGCGCCAGCGGCGACGCCTCCGCCGCTTCGGCCGCCGCCTTGCGCATCCCGGCGATGGTCTCCGGCGTCGCGATCCGCGCGATACCGGGATCGTCGAATCGATTGGCGTCCTTGTAGTACCAAGCCAGTTCCTGCCGGATCAGCGTCGGCGTGAAGACCGCGCGCCGGTCGACGATTGCCTTGACGAACTGCTCGTCGAACTCGGCGGAGTCGCGCACCATGTGCAGGAAGCCCGCGCCGCCGTGGTCGAAGAAGTGCTTGGTGTCCTCGAGCGAGTGGATATGGGCATGCACCGGGATTTTGAACTGCCGCGCCTCGTCGAGGATCGCTTCAATCACCGGCCGGGAGATCTTGGGCGATTGGCCTTTGCGGCCGTCGATCCAGATCTTGATGAGGTCCACCTTTGGGGATGCCAGTTCGCGGACCTGCGCGCGCGCGTCGTCCGTGCTGGACGGCTGGCGGGCGATGTCGCCGATCTCCTGCGAGGGATGGCCTCCCGGGGCGGTGAAGCCGCGGCCGGCGGTGAACAGGCGCGCGGTGGTCACATCGCCGCAACGCTGCTGGTCCCTGAGATCGAGGCCCGCTTGGCGTTCGGTCCCCACGCTTCGAACGGTGGTGACGCCGAAATACAGGTAGGCGTTCAGATTTTTGGTGACGCGCTCCCGCGTGTAGTGTCCTGGCACGAAGCCCGCGCCGCCGGTGGAGCCGAGGTGGACGTGCAGGTCCATGAGTCCCGGTGTGATGAACTTGCCCGAGGCGTCGACGATCTCGGCTCCGGGAGGGATGGCGGCCGTTTCTCCCACGGCCTCGATCTTGTTGCCGCGGACAATGACAACGGCGGGCTTGGCTTCGCCGCCATCGATCACCGCGGCGCCGCGAATCGCGATAACGCGAGGAACCGGCCGGGAACATCCGGCGAACAGGGCGATGGCGGCGAGGACGAAACGCATGGGTGAATTATGGCGCGCCGGGAGCGGCAAGCGCCAGTGCGAATCCGGGCGAAGGTGGGGTGTTCGCCTGATGGTCAATCCATCGGGGTGCTCTTATACTCGGTCAAGGCCCCAGCCACTCCAATGCCCGAAACGACTTCCGCGCAGCCGGCCAGGCAGCGTCTCGATGAGGCGTTGCGCCGCCCAAAGGACACTGCCTGCCCGTTCTGCGCGATTCGCAACGGACAAGGCGAACTCTGCCGCGGATGCCGCGCCTTGCCCAATCTCGACGAACCGGAGCGGTTCCTTCGGCTGAATGAGGTGCAGGAATCCCTGGTCCGCAAGTCCTTGGTTAGCTGGCAGTCTCGCGCCGACGCCGAGCCCGCGGCGGAGACGCTGCGCGGCGTCACGCTGGCGCATCTGAACCTGCGGCAGTGGGGGCAGGCGCTGACGGCGGCGCGAAAGGCCTGCTCCCTCGCCGGAGCCGACGAGCAACTGTGGCGCGCCCACGAGTGGCTCCGCAGGCGGCCGGTCGTCATGGTCATAGACGATAGCTCCACGATCCGCGCGGCGCTGTCGAGGTTCCTGGAGCGGCAAGGGTACCGCGCGGTGCTGGCGTGCGACGGCTTGGACGGGTTGGCTCGTGTGAGCGACGAAAAGCCCGCGCTGGTGCTATTGGACATTACGATGCCTCGCATGGACGGTTATCAGGTGTGCCGGGTCTTGCGGGAGAACGGCTTGACGCGCAGTCTGCCCGTCGTGATGCTCTCCGGCAAGGACGGGATCTTCGACAAGATCCGCGGCAGGCTGGCGGGATCGACCAGCTACGTCACCAAACCGTTCGCCGAGGCGGCGCTGCTGGCCACGCTCCGAAAGCTGTTGCCGCTGGAAACATAATTTCGCGGAACGAAACGCCGGCGGAGTTCGTACTGAACCTGCATACAGCCATGGTTTGGAGAAACACGTTTTCCGTATTGGCGCTGGTTCTGGCCGGATGCGACCTCGACACGCTCGAGACCGCCGGGGTGACCGAGGAGTTCCGCCAGGAGTTCGCGATGAAGCCGGGGGGGCGGCTCTCGGTCGACAACCAGAACGGCTCGGTGGAGGTCACTGGCTGGGACCGCGACCGCATCGAGATCGAGGGAACCAAATTCGCCTCGGACAAAGCCGCGCTCGCGGAATTGAAGGTCGACATCCGCGACACCGGCGGATCCTTCGAGGTCCGGACCCTGCGTCCGGCCGCGTGGACCAGGCACTCGAGAGGCGGCGTCCGCTACAGGATCCACGTCCCGCGCAAGACGCGCCTGGACCGCTTCGGCTCCACCAATGGATCGCTACGCGCCGGCGCGATCGACGAACAGGTGAAAATGCGCACCACCAACGGCTCTATCGTGTTGTCGCAGGTGAATGGCGACGCCGATCTCGGAACCACCAACGGCAAGGTGGAACTGCGCGATCTCTCCGGTGACGCGGTGGTGCACACCACCAACGGCGATATCGTCGCGTCCGGCGTGAAGGGGCGCGTCGACGCTAGCACAACCAACGGCGGCATCGAGGTCTCCGCGGTCGAACTGGGAAACGGAGCCTCCAGCCGTCTCCACACCACCAACGGCGGCATCCGGCTAACCGTGGATTCGTTCCGGGGAGGCGACATCGATGCGGACACGACCAACGGCGCGATCAAGCTGCGCATTCCCGCCGGCGTGAATGCCGACCTGCGCGCTTCGACGACATCGGCGAAGATCCATACCGATTTTCCGGTGCAGCACCTGATCGAATCCAAAGGACGGCGGTTGGACGCCAAGCTCGGTTCCGGCGGACCGCGCATCGGTCTGCGGACGTCGAACGGGTCCATTCATATCGAGAAGCACTGATCGTTCCGGCGGCCGGGTTACACTGGCACTCATGACAAGGCGAACCGCGATCGCGCTTGCCGCCGCGCCCTTGGTGCGAGCGGCCGATCCCTGGAAATCGAAAAAGGCGGGAGAGGATTGGTCCCCGGCCGACCTGTCCAAGCTGACCACCAAGTCGCCATGGGCGAAGGAAGTCGTCGTGGAAATGCAAGGCGGCATGGGTGGCGGGATGGGCGGTATGGGAGGCGGCGGCCGCGGAGGCCGTGGTGGCGGCGGTGGCGGCATGGGCGGTGGAGGCGGCATGGGTGGCGGCGGTGGGATGGGTGGCGGAGCCGGAATGGAAGGGGGCGGCGGCGGAATGGGCGGTCCTGGCGGCGGAGGAATGGGCGGCGGCGGTGGCATGCCACCGATGAAGGTCATGGTTCGCTGGGAAAGCGCGCAGCCGCTGTACGACGCCACCAAGCGCCAGCGAGCGCCCCGGACCGATGAGTTCTACATCCTCAGCGTCACCGGACTCCGGATGATGGGCGGCGGCCGCGGCGGCATGGGCAAAGGCGGCGAAGGCCAGCCCGATCCGGCCGAGCGGCAGAAAGCGATGCTCGCGCGCCTGAAGGAATCCGCCGCGATCGAACGTAAGGGCAAGGACCCGATTCACCCGGACATGGCCGACTCGGTGAACTCGGCGCGCGGCTCCGTCATCATGATGGCGTTCTCGCGCAAGGCCCAACCGATCTCGCTCGAGGACAAGGAAGTCCTGTTCCACGCCAAGATGGGGCCCATGGAGATCAAGGCCAAGTTCCCGCTGAAGGACATGGTCTACGGCGGACAGTTGGCGCTGTAGAGGTTCGGCGGCGTTCCGTAACGCGGCAAGCGGTCCACGAATCCCCTAGCCAAGATTCGTGCACCGCCGCTCGCGCTTCCAGGAGATACAACCCGGCGCCGCCCACAGGTGCGCGCCGGTTTTTGGAAGGCTTGCCTTTGACAGTGCACGCCTGGCGCCAATCGCAAGTCCATGCGGCTACTGGGCGGACTCGCGCTGGATTGGGTCGAAGGGACACAGTCCCCGGGTCAACCCGGCAGTCGTCCGCGATACCCGAAAGTACGGATCGCCCAGGCGATTCGCGCCGCGTCGCGAGGTCCCGGCTCGGCGAAATCGAGCGCGCCCGCGATACGATCCAACACGTTGAACAGAAACGCCACGTAGACGGCCTCCCGCAGCGCTTCGGCGGAGACTCCGGCGTCGATCGCCCGTCTGGCATCGGCGGGCGTCAGCGCCTCTGGCCGCAACGTAACCGTCTCGAGGTAGCCGAGCGCCGCGCGCAGCCTCTCGTCCACCGGCGCCGTTCGCCAATCCTCGAGCGCCGCCGCCACCACCTCCCGGCTCATCCCATTCACCGCGACCGCGGTGTGCGTCGCCGTTCAGAATCCGCACGAATTCAGCTTCGAAACGAAGGCGGCGAACAGTTCCAGTTCGCAGGTCTTCCAGTGCCGGGCGCGCCGCATTCCCTCGGTGACGCAGTCGTCCCACGCCGCGCCGAACAAGTCCCGCCGGACGGAGGAGATCACGATCGGCCCCGTCTCCTCGACGGCCATCCGGAGCAGTCGAAGCGAGGCTCGCTGCACCGGTGAGAGCAGAGTCTCGAGACGGAGACGCACGTCAGGCCCGCTCGATCGCGTCCAGGCCGGCGCGCATGCGGCGAAGACCGGACTCGAGCGACGCCGCCAGCACGATTTCGAGGATCGCCGTCTCGGACAAGCCTCGTCCCCGCAATCGGTCGAGATCGCCATCGGTGACGCGGTGTGCCGCCCGGTCCACCTTGTCGACAAGCGGACGCAATTCGTCCGGCGCGGCGCCCGCGAGAATGGCGCGCCGGATCCCGGCGCACTCGCCCGGCGCCGACGACACGCTCTCCACCAGCCGCTCGACCTTCGCCGGAAGCGCCGCCATCACCGCCGGACCGGGGTCAGCGCGGGTATCGCCGGCGCGGGCTTGCCATCCAGCGGAATCGGGATCGCCAGATCGATGTTCTTGCACACGGTATCGGTGCAGGCCTGCGCGCGGATGGAGGCCTTGGCGGGACCGGCGCCAGTCTTCTTCGTTTTCACCGAAAAGTACGCCTTGTTCTCGAAGCCCCATGCGTACCAGCGAAGTTCGGGCCTGGAGAAGTCCTTGGGCGCGGACTGCGTCCACCCGCCGTCCGGCTCGAGCCCATCGGACAGCGAGATCGCGGTCGGCTGGTCGAGCCCTAGCGACTTCTTGCCGGCCAGTTTCTCGGCCGCCAGTACCTCGTTGTCCATCGAGAACGTGTGCCACCCCGGCTCGAGCGACACTTCCACGATGAGCGCTCCGTTGCCGTGCGCGGCGCGATAGGACACCACCGGTTTCAGGTCGTGCCGCACTACCGCGGGTTCCGTCCATCCGCCCGCCAGAAGCGGCAGGCTCGCGAAGCAAAGATTGATCGTTCTCATTTGCGAAAGCTCATGCGGAAGGTCTTGACCGGCATCCGCATCCGCTTTCCGTCGCGGATCACGTCCACCGTCACCGAATCGCCCGCTTTGCGCCGCAGCTTGATGTACAGCTCCGGCGTGTCGGCCATCTCGTCCTTCACCGTGCCGTCCACCGCGGTGACGATGTCGCCGACCTTCAGTTCGTTCGATTTCATCACCTGGGCGAACATGTCCACGTGGCGCACCTCGCTGGCGAACCCCGCCGGATCGAGGCCCAGCTTGGCCTTGGCCGCGGCGTCGAGCGGGCGCGATTCGAAATAAGGGCGCGGATCGATGGTCAACTGCTTGTAACGGATGTCGGAGAGCCACCAGCGCGGGGCGAGCGCGATGTCGAGATCCACCGGCTTGCCGTCGCGGTCCACGGTGAAGCGGACGCGTTCGGCCTTGCGCTCCACCTGGTCGTAACGATGTTGGAGGTCGGCGAAAGTCCACACCGGCGTGCCATCCACCGCGGCGATCCGGTCGCCGGGTTTCATGCCGGCGGCGGCCGCGGCGCCCTTGGCTTCCTTGATGGCGAGCCCCTTGGGAACGTCGAGTTGGATACCGATGGTCTTGATATCGGGGGATCGATAGAGGTGCTTCAGCTTGTCCAGCGTTCCGTCCAGTTCTCGATGCTGGTTCTGAAAGTCGCCGATCAGGTGGCACTCCACGCACTGGTTCCGGGCGATCGTGCGCTCCACCAACAGCGGGTAGTTTTTGGCGAAATCGGGACTTGGCCGGGCGGGAGGTTTCCACTCGCCGGCCTGCTTCTTGCGATGGAGCTCGAGTCCGCGTTCGAGCGCGATCTCGAGGCTCGCCAGATTGAGGTAGGCGTCCGGACCGGTGGCGTCGCGTCCGCCGTAGCGCATGTAGATCTCCTCGTCCCCGTTGAGGAGGAAGAAGTACAGCGTGTTGTTGCGGTCGTAATCGAACAACCCGATATCGATGTTGTCCATGCGTACGACGCGCGCCAGCACGTATTGCGACATCAGCTTGCCGCGGGGCGAATCCTTCGGTGACAGCACAACCTGTGCGTCAAATACGCGTCCGGCCGTTCAAGGCTCGCACCGGAACTCGAGGAAGAGCGGCTTGCCCGTTTTCCTGGCCTCCTCGATGGCTGTCTTATAGCTGTCGAGCCAGTGCAGGCCGTCCTCTTGCGCCGTTGCCGCGGCCGTGAGGAACGCCGCCGCGATCGCGATCCTGAAGTGCATCCCCCTCCATTGTGTCAAAATCGCTGGAGCGGAGGAGGGACGATGAACCGGAGATACGAACCGGTGGATGCGTTGCGCGGTCTGATCATGGCGATCATGGCGATCGACCACGCCAGTGGCATCGCCGCCCGCCAGCATTCGAGCGAGTTCTGGGCCGGGGCGATGAGTTCCTACGACGCCGCGTTTCCCTTTCTCACGCGCTGGATCACGCATGTGTGCGCACCGGGATTCTTTTTTCTGCTAGGCGCGAGCGTGTATTGGTTCACCGAGTCGCGGCGGAAGGCGGGCTGGTCCGAAGCCGCGATCCTGCGCCGGACCGCGCTTCGTGGGCTCACCGTCCTGCTGGTGGGTCTGACGCTCGAGAGTCCGCTGTTGCTTCTCCAGAGCAAACTCGCACCTGCCGCGGTGAAGCTCTCGCGGATTACGGAGCCGCCGCCCAACGATGGGTCGGACCTGTGGTGGGGCATGATTACTCTGTCCGGACTGGGCATGGTGATGATGGCTTGCGCCGTGCTGATACGGTCGCGTCCCTGGACTTGGCTGGCCACCACGATGCTTTGCGTGTTCGCGACCAATTCGCTGCTTCCGGCGAGCGGCACGCCGGGTCCGGTATGGCAGGCGATTCTGCTCGCGCCGGGAATCTCGCAACACCTGATCGTGATCTACCCGGTGCTTCCCTGGCTGGCAGGCGCGGCGGCGGGAATGTACTTCGCGCGCGCGTGGTCGCGGAATCCGGATCGCGCACCGAGGCTCGCGCTGGTCACCGGCCTTGTATTAGTGGCGGTGGCGGTGGCGCTCCGCGTTTACGGCGGATGGGGAAACATCCGGCCGCCGCGCGACTCCGGCTGGATCGAGTTCCTCAACAACGTGAAATACCCGCCGTCCCTGGTGTTCTGGTGCATGTCGCTCGGCATCGATCTCGTGCTTCTGGCCGCGATCTTCCGGTTGCCGGACTCGTGGAAAGCCCCAAGGTCGCCGCTGGTCGTGTTCGGGCAGACGCCGCTGTTCTTCTATCTGGCTCATTTCTATCTGCTGACGCTGTGTGCCTTCGTTTTCTTCCCGGTGGCGGCTTCGCTCGAAATGGCCTACGTGGCGTGGGCGGCGGTGCTGGTGGCGCTGTACCCGCTGTGCGCGTGGTATCGCGGGTTCAAGATGGCCAAGCCCGCGGAATCGCTCTGGCGCTTGTTTTGAGACTGAAGAAGTTCCGGCTTGCCGCCGAAGGATCAGGCATGAGACTCGTACTCGTCACCGTCGCAACCGCGCTGGCTTTGCCGGCCGGCCAGCAGGAAAACCTCGCCAAGCTGAAGTCCGACCTCGCGGCGATCCAATCGAAATCCCAGGTGACCGCGGCGATGAAGAACCAACTCGCCGCCGACCTGAAAGCGGCCGCCGAAGGCGCCACCAAGCCATCGCAGGAATCGGTGAACAAGCTGGCCACCGACTTGTCGAACGCGTTGGCCGACAAGAAGCTATCCACCAAGGAAATCGCCAGGCTGGCGGCCGACATCCAGCAGGTGCTCAACAGCGCCGGAATTTCCGAGGCCGAGGCCTCGGCGGTAGTAGCGGACGTACAAGCGATCGTCAAGGCGTCGGGTGTCACGCAGGCCGACGCGCAGTTGATCGCTTCCGATCTGAAGGCGATCGCGTCTCAGTTGAAAGCCACGGCCAGCGCCGCGCCCAAGCGGGCGGCGGCTTACATCCAGAGGTAGAAGCCCGCGGAGACTTCCATCAACCGGATCTTGCCGGTCTGATTCGGCAGGTCGAATGGCTTGCCCTGCAGATACTCGCGAACGTCGAACCGGATTCCGAACTTGTCCGTGAGCCGCGCCTTCACGCCGGCGCCGTAGTTGACGCCGAACTTGGTACTTCCGCCGCCGAACTGCGCCGACGATCCCGGTGGCACGAAGTTGCTGAAGTGGCCTCCGCCGGCGACGAACGGCCGGATACGGCTTCCTTCCGGCGCCGCGTAGAGCAGCAGGTTGTAGAAGCCCTGGTGGATCGCCATGCCCGCCTGCTCCGTGGTGCCCGGTATATGGAGCTGCGTGCGGTTATAGCCGTAGCCCGACTCCTGGCCCGCCCAGCGCCACGTATTGAACGCCATCCGAAACCCGAAGCGCCAGCCGTCTTTCAACGCCAGCTTGGTCGGATCGCCTACCCCCAGCGTTCCCAGTTCCTTGCCGTTCAACCGGCTGACACCGCCGCCGAATCCGACCTCGAACGACTGTGCCGAAAGGGCCGCCGCCGCTGCTATCCCGACGATCAGTTGCTTCATTGCACCCTTCTAAACCACCACGACGTGAATTTCTCCGGGGCCATGCACGCCTCGCACTAGAAACTGCTCGATATCGGCCGTGCGGCTGGGTCCGGTGATGAACCACATCCCGCTCGTCCGCTCCGCCGGAAGCGGAATCAGCGTGAACAACTCGTCCAGGCCGGTCAGCAGCCGCTCGCGAGGAAGCACCGCCAAATGGACCGGAGGAAGCAGGGAAATCAGACGAGCCTCTTCGTGCGAAGACAGCATGACCAGACTGCCCGTATCCGCCAGCCCAAACTGAGCAGACGTAATCCCGAGGGGGAAAGTTGCACAACGTTCCCGCAACTCGACGCGGTCAGTGAATCCGCTTTCCACTCCGGCGAGCCCGGTAATGCCGCACTCGGCCAGATAGGGAGCGTTCGAGGCCACCGCTGGACGTCCGCCAATGAGGCGCTCCGCGTAGGCCCGGGCATCCTCCTTCGACTGCGCGAGATAGGTCTTGCCGTTCAGCCGTTCGATGGCGGCCAGGAACGTCGCGATGCGGTGGGCCACCGGCACATCCGGCACGGTGAGCTGCGGCAAGGGAGGCGGCGGCGCGGCCTGACCCGCGCTCCGGTTCAACGCCGTGCGTACGCGCCCGAGAATGAGTTCGCGCGACATCAGTGTCCCTCCCCAGCCGGCCGCGAATCGAGCCTCTCCCGCCACAACTTCCGGAAGCTCTTCGGCGCTGGAGCGGGCAGGTCGCGTTGGCTCAGCCACGCCGCCAGCGGACCCACGTTCATGATCCCCGGAACCGAGCGGATCCACCCGTTCTCCGTCTCCGGCATCGTGTACGGCGCGCCCGCCAATGCCAGGCGCCACAGCGCGGGGCTGGTCATCACGAGGGACCACGCCTTGAAGGCCAGCCGTTCCACGGCGCCTTCCCCCACGCGCTCCTTGGCCTCGGCGATGTCCTTGCGCAGCTCGAGCAGGATCCTCGGGATCTCGATCTTCACCGGGCATACCTCGCCGCAGGCGCCGCAAAGACTGGAAGCATGGGGCAGCCACGGATCGCGAGTCACGCCGTGGAACTGCGGCGACAGGATCGCGCCGATCGGCCCCGAGTAAACCCACGGATAGTTGTGCCCGCCGATCTTGCGGTACACGGGGCAGTGGTTCAGACAGGCTCCGCAACGGATGCAATAGAGGGCCTGCCGTTTCGACGGACTCTCGAGCACGTTGGTGCGCCCGTTGTCGAGCAACACCAGATAGAACTCCTCCGGCCCGTCGATCTCGCCGGCGCGGCGAGGCCCGGAAAGGAACGATGTGTACACCGTCAGCGGCTGGCCCGTAGCCGAGCGTCCCAGCACCTTCAGAAAGGTCGCCAGATCCTGCGCTCTCGGTATCAGTTTCTCGATCCCGGCGAAGGCGATCTGGATGCGCGGCGCCGAACTCGACAGCCGCGCGTTGCCTTCGTTTTCGACGATCGCCACCGCTCCTGAATCGGCGATCAGGAAATTCGCGCCGGTGATGCCGAGATCGGCCGTCAGGAACTTCTCGCGCAGCACGCGGCGCGCGATCATCGTCTGCTTCTCGATGACCTCCTCGCGCTCCACGCCCAGCTTCTCGGTGAAGATATCGGCCACCTGGTAGCGCGTCTTGTGCAACGCAGGCGCCACGATGTGGTACGGCTTCTCGCCGGAAAGCTGCAGGATGTACTCGCCGAGATCGGTCTCGACGACATCCACCGAGTCCTTCTCGAGCTCGTGGTTGAGTTCCACCTCCTCGGTGGTCATCGACTTCGACTTGACCACCCGCTTGACGCCCTTTTCGCGGCACAGCTTGCGTACGAACTCCACCGCTTCGCCGGCGTCGCGCGCCCAAACGACCTTTCCGCCCCGCTTGATCACGTTGCGTTCCATCACCTCGAGGTAGTAGTCGAGATTCTCGATCGTGTGACGCTTGACCGCGTTGGCCTGATCGCGCCAGCTCTCGAACGCGGCGGCCAGCGGATCCTCGACCGAATCGCTCCGCTTCCGCATGAGGCGGCCGGTGGCGTCGTAAATCGCCAGTTGCAGGCGGTCGTCGGCGATCGTCTTGTGAATCTGTGCGGCGGGAAGCGGGTTCATCGGCTGGCCAGGACCTCCGCGAGATGGATCGTGCGGACGGAGTGGTTGCCCCGCAGCAGCGCTCCCTGCAATTGCATCAGGCAGCTCGAATCGATGGAGACGACGTACTCGGCTCCGGTTCGGAGAATGCTTTCGATTTTGGTGCGCGCCATGCCCCCCGAGACTTCCTCGAACTTCACCGAGAAGGTCCCGCCGAAACCGCAGCACTCCTCGGCGGCGTCCATCTCGACGAGCGAGAGGCCGCTCACCTTGGACAGCAGGCGCCGTGGACCGTCCTTGATCTTCAACTCGCGAAGCGCGTGGCAGGAGTCGTGATAGGTGACCTTGTGCGGGAATCGCGCGCCGAAGTCGTCTACCTGGGCGACCTCGGTCAGGAAACGCGAGAACTCCCAGATGCGCGGCTCGAGCCGGTGGACGCGGTCGAGCATCGCCGGATCGTCGCGGAAGATGTCGGCGAAGTGATGGCCGGCCATGGTGGCGCAGGAGCCCGACGCCATGACGACGTAATCGGCGCGGTCGTAGACCTCGAGGAAGTGGCTGGCAACCTGGCGGGCCTCGTTCCAAAAGCCGCTATTGAAGGCTGGCTGGCCGCAACAGGTCTGGTCCTCGAGGAACTCGACCTCGAATCCGGCCCGTTCCAGCACGTCCGCCATCGCGAGTCCGGCTTTCGGGAATAGCTGATCCACCAGGCAGGTGACGAAGAGCGAAACCCGCTTGGACATGAAACTTTGATTCTATACTAGGCATCAGATGGTCTGGGCGGAATCGAAAAACATGACGCGTCGAAATTGGACAGGGCTTGCAATGGGCTGGCTGGCCGGTGCGGCGGCTTGGGCAGAGGAGGCGCGGGCGTCGCTGCGGGGCAAGCTGGCGCCGGGATCGCCAGCCAGGCTCCTGGCGGCGCCGGAGCCGGTGGAACTGTCTGGCGACGATCCGACGATGGCGGTGCTCGCCGACCCCCGGCTTGCCGGCGCCGACTTTGAAGCGGCCGGTTCGTTGACCGCGCCCGGCAAGTTCCGCGTGGACCAGATCCACAAACGCAACATGTTCGTGCACAAGGACGGCAGAAAGCTGATGATCAGCTACTGGTGCGAGGTCTGCTCGATCCGCACCTGGGCGCCGGGGAAGTGCATGTGCTGCCAGGACGACACCGCGCTGGACTTGAAGGAGTCGTTCGAGACTGTGAAGTAGTCCGCCCGGAACCGGCACACTTCCTCAAGGCCCGCCTTGCCGCTCCGATATGAGATGCGAGCCTCATGTTCGCAATCATCGGCATCGTCGTGGTCACGGCCGCCATTATTGGCGGCTACCTCATGGAACACGGGGTTCTAGCGGTGCTGGTGCAGCCCGCCGAACTGGTCATCATCGGCGGAGCCGCGTTGGGGACGCTGTTCATCGCCAACCCGTTGCCGATCATTATCAAGCTGTTCAAGGGGCTTATCGGCGTGATCAAGGGGAGCCGGCACAACAAGGCGCTCTACCTGGAAACGCTCAAGATGATGAACGCGCTGTTCCTTTCGGCTCGCAAGAACGGCGCCACCAAGCTCGAGGCCGATATCGAGGATCCGCACAAAAGCGACGTGTTCAACAAGTTCCCCGGATTTCTGCACGATCATCACGCCGTGGACTTTTTCTGCGACACGTTGCGCATGTCGGTATCGGGCACGGTGGACGGGTTCGCGCTCGATCAGATGATGGAGCTCGACATGGAGGTTCACCATCACGAATCGGCCGCCCCGATCGCGGCGTTGAACGCGGTGGCCGACTCGCTGCCCGGCCTGGGGATCGTGGCGGCGGTGCTCGGCGTGGTGATCACCATGGGATCGCTGGGCGGCCCGCCAGAGGAAATCGGACACAAGGTGGGCGCCGCGCTGGTGGGCACGTTCCTCGGGATCCTGATGTGTTACGGGTTCCTGGGACCGCTGGCGGCGAACATGACCAAGATCTCGGAGGCGGAGGGGCAGTACTACAACGTGCTGCGCGTCGGCTGCATCGCCTACATCAAGGGCAACCCGCCGATTCTGTGCGCCGAGTTTGCCCGGCGCGCGGTTCCCCACGAGGTCCGGCCATCGTTCAAGGACATGGAAGCGGCGTGCAAGGGCGGCGGGGCGGCGTCGTAACATGGCCGATCAGGACGGTCCGGCGCCGGTAATCGTCATCAAG
>SXGS01751064.1_pt1 | contig 31550 bp, 25 predicted proteins | sample 3174681 | NCBI WGS metagenome assembly SXGS01 (sample SAMN11356861, study PRJNA531348) | freshwater metagenome | isolation source: freshwater sample F1-80 | place: China: Fuxian Lake, Yuxi | collected 2017-12-25 | reverse complement strand
GGCCACTTCAAGCAGGTAGGATTCAAATTCGGGCGCTGGCTCGATCTGGTTTACTTGGAAAAAATCCTGGATGGGCCGCTTCCGGAAGCGGCCGACCGAGCTTGACTTCCGATTTGGGGGACTGCTTTCTGGGGGCACATCTACCTCCAATGAAATTCCTTCTTTCCCTGGCCGCCATCGTTGGCTTTTCGGCTGCCGGACGCGGAGCCATTACCATCGAGTTTGATTACTCGTTGGACGCAGGTTCGCAGTCGCCGTTCTTTCCGGTTGCTTCGCCTGCCCGACAGAGTCTCGAAGCGGCTGGTGTGGCGATTGGCACCTATCTCAATGATTCCCTGGCGAGTATCACCCCATCGGGCGGGAATACATGGGCGGCCCAATTCTTCAATCCAACCAGCGGCGCTATCAGTTCGGTGGACAACCCAACTATCGGAGCGAACACGATTCGGATCTATGTGGGTGCCCGCAATCTGGCTTCGGGTGTTTTGGGAGAAGGAGGCCCTGGAGGATATTCTTGGAGTGGTAGCGGGTTATTTGGCGCGGGTGTGGGATTCCGTGGTCAGGATGCCACGGGAGCCACGCTGGATAGCTCCAGCACGGACTTTGGTCCCTGGGGCGGTTCGGTAGCATTCAACAACAGCGGGGTCAGTTGGTTCTATGAATCGACCGGCCTTCATTCGGTGGCTGTGCCAGAAGCCAGTGTGGATTTCTACAGCGTCGCGTTGCATGAAGTCGGCCATGTGCTGGGATTCGGGACGTCCCTCTCATGGGATCATTATGTGACGACTGGTCCGAATCGGTTTAATGGCCCCGTGAGCACCTCCTTAAATGGTGGCGCCGTGCCATTGGATGCGGGTCTTGGGCATTGGGTGAATGGGACCACCAGCACCCTCCCGGGTTTGGCCATTCTTCGAGAGGCCGCGATGGACCCGTCCATTGCGAATGGTATCCGCAAGCCACTGACCGTGCTGGACTGGGCGGGATTAGACGATGTGGGATGGGAAGTGGCCTCGTCGCAGTTGGCGATGGTGCCTGAGCCGGCAGAGATTGCGGTAGCCGCTGGTTTCGCTTTGATGGGTTTTGGACTCTGGAGCCGACGGTTTAAGGGAAATCGGTGCTGAAATGACCATGAGGACGTGGATGGCGGTGTGGTTAGGATACCGCGTGCTGCTTCAGGTCTGTCTGGGGCAGGTTTCAGAGCCTCCCGCTGACGGGTTTGAGCAGTTGGGAATTCCCGTGCGAATGGGTGGTTTGATGGGCTGTATTGTTGGGCCCAATGGAAAGGGAGGGGAGGCACTCTACTTCAATTTCAATCAACTGGATGCCACGCTTTTTCTCGTCCAGGTCGATCCTGACACAGGAGAAGCGCGGCAATGGGAAGCACCTCAAGGACCGGGAGCTTGGGCGTTGATCGCAGGTCCGGATGATCGAATCTATCTGGGAACCTGGGACGGTGCACTGATTCTCCGGTTCGATCCACGTCAACCAGAGCTGGGTATTCGGGTCTTGGGTTCGCCTTCGAAAACGGAGAGTTACCTCTGGCAGTATGCATTGGCGACGGATGGTTGGCTCTACGCCTGTACCTACCCGCAGGCGAAGCTTGTTCGGTTCGATCCGCGAAGCGGGACCATGGAAGATCTGGGGCGTATGCATCCCAAGGAAATGTACGCGCGGAGTGTGGCGGCCGGGGCGGATGGACGGGTCTATGTGGGGATCGGAACCGAGAAAGGGGATTTGGTATCCTATGATCCATCAACAAAAACCCATCGAAGCATACTTCCAGCCGGGCTGCGTGGACAGCAAGGTTGGACGACCGTCGGCGTTTCGGTGAGAGGCGATGGGGCTGTATATGCAGAATTCGGAACCAACCTCATGCGTCTCGAAGGCGACCGTGCCGTGAGGGTCACCCAAGCACCCGATCGCCCACCCATGAAATTTCGGGACGGACGAGTGGTGACATCGTTTGAACGTGGCAAGTTTACGGTGAAGGATCCGAAGACCGGCCAACTGACGGAACGTCGATTTCAGTACTCGGGAGCAGGGGATCGGATCTTCGTTGTGGGCAATGGTCCTCGAGGGTGTGTCTATGGAAGCACCGCGATGCCCTTGGAAATGTTTCGATACGACCCCAAACATTCGAAGAGCGAGCACCTTGGGAACATGCCTGGTGGCGAGGTCTATTCGATGATGCCTGAGGGCGACCGGCTGTACCTCTGCTTCTATGGCGGGGCCGTGATGACCCTTTATGATCCTGCGCGACCCCACTGGAAGTACGGCGTAGAACCCGACTCCAACCCGATGACATTCGGTGGCATCGGTGAGGGACATCTGAGACCACGCGCGATGATCCGGGGTCCTGATGGCAACCTTTTTGTGGGGAGCGAACCACCGTACGGAGAGTTAGGCGGAGCGATGGCGGTTTGGAACCCGAAGCTGAATCGGACGGTAGAGAATTACCGACATTTGGTGACCAACCAAAGTATTGTGTCGTTGGCGTGGGAACCAAAGAGCGGTTTAATTTTTGGCGGCAGTGGGAACTACGGCGGTGGTGGGACCAAACCGGTGGAGAAAGAGGCCAAATTCTTTGCCTTCGATCCACAAACCAAGCGAAAGGTATTTGAAACCGTTCTGGCGCCTGGAGCTCGCAACTATCCGGCAACTGTGGCCGCGGAGGGGCGAGTCTATACGACTGCGGGGAATCAGTTGTTTACCGTGGATGCAATAACCTGGCGCGTTCTGGCGACCAACACGTTACCAGCGGCCCAGGTGGAGATTTCGATGGGGGTGATTGGAAGCCGGGTTGTGGGACTGACGACTCGAGGTGTGTATTCTCTCGAGTTGCCGAGTGGGGTTCTGCGCGAAGTCGGAATTGCGCCTAAACGAATTGATTGCGGCTTTGCTATTGAGGGCAACTCGGTTTATTTCGGATCAGGCAGAGAGCTTTGGCGATATGGGTTTGGAATGAATTGAACCTGGGACATCCGCAGGGCGTCGCCGCGGCTACCGCCACTTACCGTATTCATGTCAGCACGTATTGTTTGCATTCATACACCGGTGCTCTTTGACGCTGCGGTTCAAGAAGCCGTGGATCATCTGCGGCGTGGCGAGGTGGTGGCAGTGCCAACAGAGACGGTTTACGGGCTAGCCGCCAACGCACTGGATCCACGCGCAGTGGCGCGTATTTTTGAGGTAAAAGGACGTCCGGCTCACAATCCGGTCATTGTGCATGTGGCGTCACAGGCCATGGTTCTTGAATGCGCTGCCGAGTGGCCACCCTTGGCAGAATCACTTGCCCGTGCATTCTGGCCTGGGCCGCTTACCCTGGTCTTGCCGCGTGGCCCATCCGTGCCCGACATTGTCACTGCCGGTGGAAACACCGTGGCTATCCGCTGGCCACAACATCCATTCATGCAAGCGATCATTCGCCGGTGTGGATTCCCTCTGGCTGCACCGAGTGCCAACTTATCGAATCGTCTATCTCCAACCACCGCACAGCATGTCGCGCGTCAACTGGGAGACCGGATTCCCCTGATTGTCGATGGTGGTGATTGCAACGTTGGCATTGAATCCACGGTGGTCGACGTAACTGGCAGGGTCCTTTGTGTGTTGAGGCCGGGGATGATCTCTGGCGTGGCACTGGTCGCGGCAAGTGGCATTGACTCGATACCCGCTGAATCGGTGGGGGCTCCCGGCGACTCATCGGGTCTTAATCGCAGTCCTGGGATGTTGGCCAAGCATTACTCGCCCAAAGCCCGCTTGCTGATATTGAGTTGGTCGGATGAGACGGAGCTGGAACAGCAACTCTTGAAACATGGGGTGCGTCTGGACCACAACATCCAAATCCTCGCGCACAACCATATTCCCATGAGCGGACGTTTTGCCCATGTGAATGTGATTCCCCATGACGCGGAAGCATTCGCGCGTGGATTGTACGGGGAGCTGCATCGGTGCGATGATACCGGTGCGGAATGGATTGTCGTGGAAGCGCTACCGAACACACCGGAATGGCATGGAATCTCGGATCGATTGAGACGTGCGGCGGTGCGGGAATGAACCTCCCCGACACTTTCGCAAGAAGGTTGGTGTGGACGTCAACCAGTCTGCACTTGCGCACTTCGAAGTTCTGGAGCTTTCTCTGGATCGATGAAACTCCGCAGGAGAACGAACCGATCTTTAGTCCGACTCTCGACGATAGCCGCTGATGGGGTTGGGCATGGGGTTACTGATATCGCGAGCTGGGTGTGGAGCCGTTGGATCTTGCTCTTGCTATTGGCCTGGACACCGCTTTCGGCGGCGGATTCCCAGGGTTGGGTGGGTACGGCTGTGCGCGACGAGATCCGGCCAGAATTCAGCTACAAAGAACGGGGAGGGCCCGGGATGCATGGCAGTTGGTCGATTCGAGCGGATGCGCGTGAAGGGCTTGATGGCCATTGGAAAAAGACGATGCCTGTGGTGGGTGGACGCCATTATCGGTTTCAAGCATTGCGGCGGGTAGAGGGTGTGCCAGTGCCGCGGCGATCGACGTTGGTACGGTTGCATTGGAGGGATGCCCAAGGGCGACCGGTCCGCCACGATGCTCCCGGCGCGCATAGCTTCGCGCCGGACCAAGCGCCGGTGGCGGAGCCAGAGTACCCGGCGGATGGAATATCCGACCCCTCGGGATGGACACCACTCACCGGTACCTATCGTGCGCCTTCCGGAGCGGTGCAGTTGATCGTGGAACTTCATTTGAGGTGGGCTCCTTCGGGTTCGGTGGAGTGGAGTGAGATTAAATTGGTGGAGATCGAGACGCCGGCGGCACGAAAAGTCCGACTCGGGACCATTCACTATGTGCCGCATGGTGGGAAGACGGCCGCGGACAGTTGTCGGCAGTTCGCGCCGCTGATTGAAGATGCCGCACGGCAACGAGCGGATCTGGTTGTGCTGCCGGAAACACTCACAGCGACGGGGAATGGGCTGAGCTATTTGCAAGTTGCGGAATCCATTCCCGGAGCTTCCACGGACTACTTTGCCGGACTGGCGAAAACGCACGGACTGCATCTGGTCGTTGGATTGGTGGAGCGAGCGGGACATCTGATTTACAATGTTTCGGTCTTGCTGGGACCCGATGGCAAACTCATAGGCAAGTATCGCAAAGTGACCTTGCCACGAACTGAAATTGAAGCGGGCATTACACCTGGCAATGAGTATCCTGTTTTCGAAACGGCGTTGGGTCGGATCGGAATGATGATCTGCTACGACGGGTTCTTTCCAGAGCCCGCTCGGCAGCTGAGCAACCGAGGCGCTGAAATCATTGCGTTTCCAGTGGCGGGATGCAATCCGATGCTGGCTGCGGCACGAGCCTGCGAAAATCATGTGTTCCTCGCTAGCAGCACCTACTGCGGCACGAACCTCAATTGGATGATCTCGGCGATTTATGATCGCGAGGGCCGTGTGATCGCGCAGGCGAAGAACTGGGGATCGGTGGCTGTGGCTGAAGTGGATCTGGGTGAGCGCCTTTATTGGTCAAGCCTCGGGGATTTCCGTTCGGAGATTCCCCGCCACCGACCGGTGGCTGTCGGTGAATGAAGACCCACTGGGCTGAGATGAAATCCGCCGCCACCTCCATTTGGGACCTGCACTGTCACTTAAGTGGGGTACCTGGAGACACACCTGAAGGCCGTCTAGGACACCTCATTGCCTATGCGGATCGCATGGGTGTGGAGCGACTCTGTGTGTTCATGGGAATGGAGTGGCATTATGACCCGACGCCGGAAGCTTTCCGGCTTGAGAACGACGATGTTCTGCGCGCGCTACGGCACTTTCCAGATCGCGCCTTGGGTTTTGTGTACTTGAATCCCAAGTTTCCTCAACAATGTCTGGATGAACTGAACCGATGTGTTCGAGACGGGCCAATGGTGGGCGTGAAACTGTGGGTGGCGGAACACTGTGATGCGGCTTCGTTGGATCCCTTGGTGGATCGCGCCCGCGAGCTTCGCGTTCCCGTTTTCCAGCACACGTGGCTGAAGATCACCGGGAACTTACCTGGCGAATCGACACCGCAGGAACTGGCAGCACTGGCTGCGCGTCATCCTCAAACGACATTTATCTGTAGCCATTCTGGTGGCGATTGGGAGGTGGGGCTGTGTGCCATTCGACCGCATAGGAACGTCTTTGCGGATCTCGGCGGTGGGGATCCTGTTGCAGGAATGACCGAAATGGCGGTTAGGGAACTCGGTGCGGATCGGGTCCTTTATGGAAGTGACATTGGCGGGCGCAGTTTCGCTTCACAGCTCGCCAAAGTCTACGGCGCCAAGATTTCCGAACCCTCCAAGCGCATGATTCTCGGAGGAAATCTCCGTCGAATCCTGGAACCTGTGCTGCGTGCGAAAGGGGTGAGATTTTGACATGAACCGACGCGGCTTCATCCTGGCTGGATGTGGTACGTCTTTGGCTGCTTTGACTGTTCAACCAGTAGTCGCAGCTAATCCTCTGAGCACCGTTGCGCGTCGACTGATCGATAGCAATGTGTCGCTGTTTCGTTGGCCGTTACGACGGATGCCATTGGATGAGACGCCACGCTTGCTTTCCACCCTTCGTGACCATCAGGTGGCGGAAGCTTGGGCGGGGAGCTTTGAGGGTTTGCTCCATAAGGCCCAGGGCAGCGTGAATTCCAGACTGACGGATGAATGCCGACGACGCGGGGGTGGCATTTTGCGGCCGGTGGGTTCCATCAACCCGAGATTACCCGATTGGGAATATGAACTCCGTCGCTGCGCCTTGGAACACCGAATGCCTGGGATTCGACTCCATCCAAATTACCATGGGTATGGTCTTGAGGATCCGGCCTTCGAGCGTTTGTTGCGAGTGGCAAGTGATCTGGGGCTGTGGGTGCAATTGGCGTTGGCAATGGAAGACGAGCGGATGATGCATCCGCTCATGCGTGTCCTGCCGGTGGATCCAACGCCTTTGAGTACCGTGCTAAAAGTAGTTCCAAAGTGCCGATTGTTATTGGTCAACGCCCTGCGAACCTTGCGGGCGAAACCACTGCTGGAACTGCTTTCGACAGGTCAGGTGTGGGTGGAGATCTCGATGCTGGAAGGCATTGGCGGGTTGGGCACGCTGCTGTCCCAGGTGCGAAACGATCGTGTGCTTTTTGGGTCCCACGCACCTCTATTCTACTTCGAATCGGCACTCCTCAAACTCCAGGAATCCGAGCTCACCCAGAAGCAATTGGATGCCATTGTATCTGGCAATGCGTCGTCGCTCGTGAAGACGAGCCCGTTGAAACATCGACATGGTCATCAGTAGCCGGATATTTTGACACTTATGAAAACCCGGAACGCCCTATCGCGGCGCGAGTTCTTGGCGGGGTCGGCAGGATTGGCCGCAGGGATGCCAGCCCTGAACGCCGCGGAAACCCAGGTACCGGCGACGGTTCCAATCACCGCTTCCAGGCTCGCATTGAATGGGGGGCCTAAGGCAGTGACACTTGCTCCAAAATTGGGCAAACGTTGGGGGGAACCTGAACGGGAACGTCTCAATGGCCTGATTTCCCAGGACACCCTATTTTATTGGAAAGGACCGCAGACCACGCAGTTTGTCGAGCGCTTCAAACAGATCTGTCCATTGGAGTATGTCATGCCCTGTTCCTCCGGCACAGCGGCCTTGCATATTGCCGTTCTAGCGGCTGGTGTTGGTTTGGGTGATGAAGTGATCACGGCTCCCATCACCGATATAGGCACAGTGATTGGTGTGTTGTACCAACAAGGCATTCCGGTGTTCGCCGATCTGAAGTCCAATTCGTACAATCTGGATCCAACCGATGTCGCGCGACGGATCACGCCTCGAACAAAGGCTATCATTGCGGTGCATCTGTGCGGGAATCCATGTCAGTTGCGTGAATTGCGCGCCCTGTCCGATCAGCACGGGCTTGTGCTGATTGAAGACTGTGCTCAGGCATGGGGTGCACGGTATCAAGGTCATCCCATTGGCACGATCGGTCACATCGCTTGCTTTTCGCTTCAGAATTCCAAGCACATCACGTGTGGCGATGGTGGCGTGGTGGCGTCGAGCGACAAGAGGTTTGGGCCGGTTTTGCAAAAATTTGGGGACAAAGGTTACGATCGCACGCATGGCGGGTTATTTGAGGTAATAGCCCCGAATTACCGCATGACCGAAGCCCAGGCGGCGATCGCCGGCGCCCAGTTGGATCGGTTGGAAAACATTGTGCGACGGCGTTCTGAGCTCGGGAACCTGATGACCCAGAAGCTTGGCGGTATTCGCGGGATACATCCACATGCGGTGGATGAGCGGGACCGATGTGGTTATTGGTTTTATTTTCTGAGACTTGATCCCCGAAAGCTGCAGTGCGATCGCGCAGAATTTGTGAAAGCGTTGGTGGCGGAGGGTGTCGAGGCCGGTGCGGGTTACATCGCAGTCCCCTTGCATCGAAACCCGGTGTTTCTGAAGCACGGATTCTTTTCGGGTCGCTGGCCGGTGAAAGAGATGGGGCTGACCACGATGGATTACTCCAAGCACGAAACCCCGGAAGCAGAAGCGATCCTCAAGACCGGGGTACGGCTCACGATCCATGAAGGAATGAGTGAAGAGTACGTGTTATCTGCCGCCGAAGCGGTGCGAAAGGTGGCAGCGCATTACGCGGGGTAAACTTAGCGCAGGAACAAGCGCGAGCTGCGGTGACAAGTCATCCCAGGTTAAAAATGAGGAGGGGCCGCTCGGCGAAATCCAAAGATGGCGCCTTCTGAGTCGGAGGGCCAAGCAGTTGAGGACCTTGAAGGGAGGCCGGACAGCCCCGCTGCTGGTAGCTCAATCCAGCGGTAGGCTTCGGCGGAACTCGCAAACGTTGAACAAAGTTGCGAGGCGATCGCCTAGAGCTCATCAGATTCCCGAAACGTATGATGAATCCCACTACTGTGAATTGAAGCGAATCGCTGCAACCCCAACCTTGACGCTCTGGCGACGGGCCAACAGATTCCAGGGGCGATTGTTGAGGAACTCAGAGACCCTTTCAGAACCAAAAGCATGAACACCGCTCCTGTCACCGCTCCGCCCCCAGTTGTCACCAAAGGTTTGGAGGGCGTGGTCGCTGCGCACACTCGGCTGAGTGACGTCCGTGGCGATATTGGCCAACTCATTTATTGCGGGTACGACATCAACGAACTTGCGGGACGCGTGAGTTACGAAGAAGTGGTTTACCTCTTGTTCCACAATCACCTTCCCAACCGCGTTGAGTTGGCGGAGCTAAAGTCTGCCCTCTCGGCCTACCGTGAACTACCACAAGGCGTCATAGACATCATCACGCGCTTGCCAAAAACGACCCCGCCCATGCATGCCATCCGAACGGGTGTGAGTGCGCTGGGTTGTTATGACACGGTGGCGGACGACGACACGATGGATGCGCAGCGCCGGAAAGCGTTGCGACTGATCGCGCAGATTCCGGTGGTGACCGCCTACTTCCACCGATCGCGCCAGGGACTTCCCTTAGTGCATCCGGTGCCGAGCCTGGGTGAAGCGGCGAACTTTCTCTATATGATCGATGGCGAAAAGCCATCCGCTGAGAAAGAAAACACAATGGACATGTGCTACGTCCTGCATGCGGACCATGGCATGAATGCGTCGACATTCAGTGCGCGGGTGACCATTGCGACGTTGAGCGATATGTATTCTGCGATCACCACGGCCATTGGCACCTTGAAAGGACCGCTTCACGGTGGTGCCAACGAGGGGGTGATCAAGATGCTCCAGGAAATCGGATCATTAGATAAAGTCGACGCCTACGTGGAGGACTGCCTGGCGCAGAAACGTAAGATTATGGGTATCGGCCATCGGGTCTACAAAGTGCTTGATCCCCGTGCACCACACTTGAAGCGCATGGCCCAAATCCTATCCGCGAAGTTGGGCGATCCGAAATGGATCCAGATGTCGGACCGCATCGCGGAGTTGATGCTTCAGAAGAAGAACCTGCATGCGAACGTGGATTTTTATAGTGCTACAGTCTACTACAGCCTGGGCATACCCACCGACCTGTTCACGCCGATTTTTGCCATTGCTCGCACCAGTGGCTGGACGGCACATGTTCTGGACCAGTTGGCGGATAACCGTCTCATCCGGCCACAATCGGTTTACACGGGACCGGTCGGCTTAAAGGTAGTGCCGCTTGATAAACGGTAATGACGGTTGGCGATCAGCGTGATGCCCCAGGTGACTGCGCTTTGCTGAACGCCATCCGCCCCCGGCGGGGCCATGACAACAACTCACACCCCACTGAATCGACCATTAATCTGCAGACCATTTTCTAATCGTTCCACGCTGATCGTCTCCTAACCGCATGAACATCCACGAATTCCAGGCAAAACAACTTTTGAAGCAATACGGCGTTGCCGTTCCCGCTGGCGACCCGTGCAAGACGGTCGAGGAGGCTAAAGCCGCCTCTGAAAAACTCTTTGGCGCTGGGCACAAGCTCGCGGTGATCAAGTCTCAGATACACGCGGGTGGCCGCGGCAAAGGCACGTTTAAGCATGGATTCCAGGGCGGTGTGAAACTCGCCAAGTCGGTCGCCGAGGCTGTGACTGTTGCTGAGAATATGCTGGGAAAAACCCTCGTCACCAAGCAGACCGGTCCTGAGGGTCGATTGGTCCAGACCATTCTGGTGGCAGCCGCCGAAGACATTCAGAAGGAGTTCTACATCGCGGTTCTGCTGGATCGTGCTAATTCCCGTCCGCTCATCATGGCCAGCACCGAAGGCGGCGTCGATATCGAGGAAGTCGCCGATAAAACACCGGAGAAAATCGTCAAGGAATGGGTCGACCCGGCGGTCGGGCTGCAACCCTTTCAGACCCGCAAGATCGCCAGTGCGCTCGGGTTGAAGGGCGATCTCTTCAACCAGGCCTGCAAACTGATTGCGGGTGTCTACCGAACTTGGTGGGAATGCGACGCGAGCATGGTGGAAATCAATCCCCTTTGCATCTGCCTCGGCCCCGACGGCAAACAGAAACTAATCGCTGTTGATGCCAAAATCGGCTTGGATGACAACGCGCTTTATCGTCACGCTGACATACAGGCCATGCGGGATCTGGCCGAAGAATCCCCCTTGGAGGTCGAGGCCAGCAAATTCAGCCTCAACTACATCAAGTTGGACGGCAGCATTGCCTGCTTGGTGAACGGTGCTGGTCTTGCGATGTCCACGATGGACATCATCCAACACTTTGGCGGTTCTCCTGCGAATTTCCTGGATGTGGGAGGTGGGGCGTCGAAGGACCAAGTGGCGGCGGCATTCCGCATTATTTTGAGCGATTCTTCGGTTAAGGGAATTCTGGTCAACATTTTCGGCGGTATCATGGACTGCAACGTGATCGCCACCGGCATCGTTGAGGCAGTGCGGGAAACCGGTCTCAAGCTGCCACTGGTCGTCCGCTTAGAAGGCAACAATGTCGCCGCTGGAAAAAAGACGCTCGCTGAATCCGGGCTGACTTTAATCACTGGGGATTCCATGGCGGATGCCGCAAATAAAGTCGTTCAAGCCGTCGGACGCTAACCCAACTCCAATTTCAATCCGCTTCCAACATGGCCATTCTCGTCACTCCTCAAACCAAATTGCTCGTCCAAGGCATCACCGGCTCTTTCGGTGCGCGCCACGCCCAGCTATCACTTGATTACGGCACCCGAGTGGTCGCAGGTGTCACCCCCGGAAAAGGGGGTCAGTTCTTCGAACACAACGGCCATCGAGTCCCAGTTTTCGACACGGTTTCGGATGCCGTGAAGCAAACTGGCGCGACTGCCAGCGCCGTGTTCGTGCCGCCACCATTCGCCGCTGACGCGATCCTGGAAGGAGTGGATTCAGGTTTGGACCTCGTGGTTGCCATTACCGAAGGCATCCCGGTCCGGGACATGATCACGGTTAAGCGCGGCATGGCGGGTTCGAAGACCCGTCTCATTGGTCCCAACTGCCCCGGCATCGTGACCCCTGGCGAAGGCAAGGACAGCCATGGTGGCTGCCGTATTGGCATCGCCCCGGGTTACATTCATAAGAAAGGCCACATCGGCGTGGTCAGTCGTTCTGGCACCCTGACTTATGAGGCGGTTTACCAGCTCACCGTCCGGGGCGTGGGTCAAAGCACGTGTGTTGGTATTGGTGGCGATCCCGTCAACGGCACATCGCATCTCGATGTCATTCAAATGTTCATGGCCGATCCCGACACCCATGGGATCATCATGATCGGGGAGATCGGTGGTTCCGGCGAAGAGGAAGCGGCGGAATGGATTCGCCTAAACGGAACCAAACCGGTTGCGGGTTTTATTGCGGGATCGACAGCACCTCCAGGACGCCGGATGGGTCACGCCGGTGCGATCGTCAGCGGCGGCAAAGGAACGGCAGCTGGCAAAATTGATGCATTCTGCGCTGCGGGCATTGGCATTGCGGCGACGCCAAGTGATATGGCGGATACACTGCTAAAAATGTTGTGAGCTGGTTTGGGCTTTGTATCTGAAGCACAACCCACCGCGGCTTCGGTCGTGTTCATACCTCTTTCCAACATTCCCGATATTGCCGCCCACTCGCCATCGGTGAATAGGTGACAAGAGGCTGGGGTCGGTTGCACACTGCCGACCTCACGTCCTTAAGATCTTGTTGCCATGGCGCTGATTGACCTGTTGCTCAACCTTGCTGGATTGATCTTCTGGCATGGGTGGCGCGGTACGAAAGCCGAGTCCCCCACCGGTAGTGCCCTGACGCTCGCATCCAACCTGAAGCCCGCCGAAATCCAGCGCCCGCGCCGCTGGTTGCATTTGGTCACCCTGCTGGGGTTGCTGCTGTTCAGGCCGATTTTCTATTGGCACTTGGGATCAGCGCTTGACTGGTCCGCCTCCTGGTCTCCCGGGCCCGTCATCCTTTTGTTCCGCAGTGATTTCCTCTCGCGAATGCTGTTGTACTCCTTCGTCAGCTTCTTCTGGACTCTGTTTGTTTGGCACACGTGGTTTTGTTTGTTGAGCGCCATCCATTCACGCCGAGATGCCAACCCGATCCTGCAAGGGGTGCGTGAACAACTTGGCTGGATCGGTCGATGGCCTGGCGTGTTCCAGTTGATTCTGCCCTTTCTGGTCTTGGGATTGGTTTGGTATTGGACGGTTCCATCGTTGGCCAGCGCCGGGCTAATGCCTGCGCCGCGCACCGGCCCGCACCTCGTCCAGCAAAGTCTATTGGTTGCTGCCAGTCTTCTATTGACGTTCCGCTGGCTATTCAGCGCGGTTTTTGTGATTCAGTTGTTGAATACCTATGTATACCTCGGGTCGCACCCAGTTTGGGAATTTCTCCATCGGTCGGGACGTCTCCTGCTGTGGCCTCTTAATTGGCTGAGAATTGGAAAGCTGGATTTCGCACCGGTAGCTGGACTGGTACTTGTGTGGTGGCTTGCGTTCCTGGGTGAACGTAGTGTGCGTCACGCCTTTCAAAGCATCCCGTTTCCCTGGCCATGACCCTGCCACCGTATGTCAGCACTCAGGGCACGCAGGTCTGGCTTTCTGTCAAAGCCCAACCTCGCTCCAGCCGTACGGAAATCGCGGGGTTACTTGGCAAAGAACTAAAAGTAAAGGTCTCCGCGCCTCCTGTGGATGGTGCGGCCAATGAGGCCTTGACCGAGTTCCTCGCCAAGAAACTGGGAGTTGCTCGCCGGGCGGTTCAGTTGATCCGGGGCGCTTCCGCCGCACACAAGGTGTTTTGCATTACCGGTCTCGGCGTTTGCGACGTCGTGGCACGATTAGAAATCCAATCATCCTGAAACCCTGCCGTTCACATAGGCTTGGCTCCGCAGGTTCTCTTTATGTAGGCTGAATGCAATGGCACACGCATTAGCTGGCAAACCAGCACCCCAATCGCTGCTGGTCGATCTGACAGCGCTCGAACGCACTTATTACGATTCCAAACCGGACGCGAGCGACCCTAATCAACGCGTTGCCTTCGGCACGAGCGGGCACCGAGGAACACCCTTCGAAACCACCTTTACGGATGCGCATATTGCGGCCATCACCCAGGCGGTATGCGATTACCGTGCCTCCCAAGGAAACCGTGGGGTCCTCTATATTGGTAAAGACACCCACTCGATCTCGCGCCCCGCCGAACGGACTGCCCTGGAGGTCCTTGCGGCCAATAACGTCGAGACGTTCATTGCGTCGAGCGACAGCTATGTGCCGACGCCAGTGATTTCTCACGCCATCCTGACGGCAAACCATGGGCGAAACACATCACTGGCGGACGGTTTGATCATCACACCCTCGCATAATCCGCCGCAAGACGGAGGCTTCAAGTACAACCCGCCCAATGGAGGGCCCGCTGACACGGATGTGACGGATTGGATTCAGAATCGGGCCAATGAATTGCTCCGATCCAAAAATGTTGGGGTGAAGCGGGTATCCCTGGAGACAGCCAAGCGTGCCGCGACCACGCACGCCCACGATTTTGTGACGCCCTATATTCAAGATCTCGGGTCCGTGGTGGACATGGCGGCGATCCAAAAGGCCGGACTGAAACTCGGAGTCGATCCATTGGGCGGGGCCTCACTCCCCTATTGGCAGCCCATCGCGGAGCATTATGGACTGAATTTGAGCTTGGTGAACACCCGTGTGGATCCGGCCTTTGGATTCATGACCGTGGATCATGACGGCAAGATTCGCATGGACTGTTCGAGCCCGTATGCCATGGCTAGCCTGGTGGGATGGAAGGATCAATTTGATGTGGCCTGGGGAAATGATCCCGATGCGGATCGCCACGGCATTGTGACGCGAAGTGCCGGGTTGTTGAACCCGAATCATTACCTGGCAGTGGCGATCCGATACTTGCTGAGGCATCGTCCCGGCTGGCGGAAAGATGCCGTTGTGGGCAAGACACTGGTGAGCAGCACGCTCATTGATCGGGTCGTCGCAGGAGAAGGTCGTCTGCTCATGGAGGTGCCGGTGGGCTTCAAGTGGTTCGCGCCGGGACTTTTCGATGGATCGTGTGTCTTTGGTGGCGAAGAAAGCGCTGGTGCGAGTTTTCTTCGGACCGACGGCACGGCTTGGAGCACCGACAAAGACGGCCTAATTCTGGGATTGTTGGCGGCGGAAATTACGGCGGTGACCGGCAGCGATCCGGGACAGCACTACGGAGAATTGACCGCGCAGTTTGGCGCTCCGTGTTATACACGTCTGGACGCGGCGGCGACACCCGAGCAAAAAAACAAGCTCAAGAAACTGTCTCCTGAAGCCGTGCGCGGCGAAATGCTGGCTGGGGAACGGATTCGTGCGAAATTGACAAAGGCTCCTGGAAACCAGGCGGGTATTGGCGGCCTAAAAGTCGTGGCTGACAACGGGTGGTTTGCCGCTCGTCCGAGCGGCACGGAGAACATTTACAAGCTTTATGCGGAAAGCTTCCTAGGTCCCGACCACTTGCAGCGCATAGTAGCCGAAGCGCAGCAACTGGTGACGGAAGCCTTGAAGTAGAGCGTTGTGTTTAGATTACAGGGTGTTCGGTCGCTTTCCAGGCTCAGAAGACCGACTATTCCCTGATTGGCAGAAAGTCGCCGCGTTTCCCCATGATGCATGTCACACAGGCAAGTTCCCCAAGGACGTGAGCAGGTGTTTCTCTTTGGCCCGCCAATCGAGAAGACGTTGTTGGTGTTCTTCGAGAACTTTCGCCGGAACCTTTTGGGCGAAGCTAGGGTTCGCCAACTTTTCCTGAACCTTGCCAATTTCGATGCGGACTTTTTCCAGCTCCTTGTTCAAGCGAGTGAGTTCCGCGCTTGAGTCGACCTGCCCGGCGAGCGGCAAGTACAATTCACCCAAGGCATTCGCCGCCACCGGCGTCCCCTTGGCTGGCGTGTAATTGGAATCCACTGTCACCGCTTCCGCATTCAGCAGCAGTCGCAGACTCTCGGTCTCGGCTACCGGCAGTTCTCCAGTTGGCTTTAAAACAAAGCTTACCTTTTTATTCGAAACCAGTTGGAACTGAGCGCGCAAATTGCGGCCTAAAGTGACGAGATCGAACTTCGCCTGTGCGATCGTGTCCGAGGCGTCATCGAGACCGAAGTATTGTTTCTCCTCGTCAGTCAGCGGTTTGGGCCAAGTGGCGGCCATGAGGGTTGTGCCTCCGCGATCGGCGGGCAGATCCTTCGAAAAACCCATGCTGTGCCAGAGTTCCTCGGAGATGAACGGTAGGAATGGATGAAACAGCCGGAGCAGATGTCCCAACACGAAGTCAATGACGGCGAGTTTGTTGGTCTTCAACGCTTCATTGGTGCCATAGAATGCCGACTTGCTGGCCTCGATGTACCAATCGCAATACTCGCTCCAGAAGAAACGATAGAGGGAGGTGGTGATCTCGTTGAACCGATAGCCCGCGTAGGCGGCATCGATCTCGCGGATCGACAGATCGAGCCGCGATAGAACCCATTTATCGTCGCTGGTCAGCAAAAGCTGATCGATTTCACCTTCGGTCGAGCCGCCCTGCATCTGGCGAAATCGGCAGGCATTCCAAAGTTTGTTGCAAAAATTGCGGCCGAGTTCGACGTCTTTATCGTCGAACAAAACGTCCTGACCCAGCGGGGCGCTGCGCATCGTACCGAAGCGCAACGCATCCGCACCGTACGTGGCAATCAATTCCAGGGGGTCTGGTGAATTCCCCAGGCTCTTCGACATCTTTCGACCCTGTTTGTCGCGGATGATGCCGGTAAAGTACACGTTCTTGAACGGCAGATCGCCCATGAATTCGTATCCGGCCATGATCATGCGCGCGACCCAGAAGAAAATGATGTCGGGGCCGGTCACCAGATCGGTTGTCGGATAAAACGCCCCCAGCGTGGCGTTCTTATCGGGCCAACCCATGGTCGCAAATGGCCACAACCACGAGCTGAACCACGTGTCCAGCACGTCCGGATCCTGAGTAAAGCCTGCCTCCTCGAGCACTTGGGCTTCGCTGGCGGAATAGGTGGCGGCTTCGAGACGCTCCCCGCGCCACGTCAAACGAGTTTCGTTGCCGGCACCACCCGATAGGGAAAGGTCTAAGGCCTGGCCCTGGCCGAGGGCAGCGATGGCCGGGCCAACAACGGGTGAATTGGCCGCGGTAGTGTGAGCCAGGCTCCATACCGGAATCTGATGACCCCACCAGAGTTGCCGGCTGATACACCAATCCTGGAGATTGCTGAGCCAGTGATCATAGACCTTGGCCCAGCGATCGGGATGGAACTGCATCCGGCCTTCAGCCACACAGGCTTTGCTGTCGGGAACGCTGGGGTACTTGAGGAACCACTGTTCGCTCAGACGCGGCTCGATAGGAACGCGGGCGCGTTGGCTGAAGCCGACTTTGTTCTCGTAGGGCTCTTCCTTCTCAAGGGAGCCGAGTTCCGTAAGCTTCTCCACAGCGACCTTGCGCGCTTTGAAGCGGTCCAGGCCACGTAGGTCCGCGCCGGCCAGATCATTCATCTTGCCATCGGGATGCATGATATCCACCTGGGCCAATCGATGACGCAGGCCGATCTCAAAATCCGCCTTGTCGTGGGCGGGGGTGACCTTCAGTACACCGGTGCCGAACTCAAAGTCGACATGGTCATCTCCAATGATGGGAATGAGCTTTTGTTCGGGTGGTAACTCGATTGGCAGCGGGCGGGATACATGCTTCCCAATGAGTGACGCATAACGAGGATCCTTCGGATTGACGGCAACGGCGGTGTCGCCGGGAATCGTCTCGGGACGTGTGGTGGCGATGGTGAGCCAGGTGCCTGGCAGTTCAGCGACCTCAACCTTGAAGTGATACAAAAACCCCTTTTGTGGCTCCATTTCCACTTCTTCGTCCGACAACGCGGTGAGCGATGCTGGGCACCAGTTCACCATGCGTTTGCCCCGGTAGATGAGATCCTTTTTGTACAGCTCCACGAACACTTTTTGAACGCACCGGGAATACTCAGGATCCATGGTGAACCGCTCCCGCGTCCAATCGCAGGATGCCCCAAGTTTCTTGAGCTGTTGGATAATAATCCCGCCGTGTTTCTCTTTCCAGAGCCACACGCGCCTCAGGAACTCGACCCGACCGAGATCGTATTTGGATTTCCCCTCTTCTTTCTTAAGTGCTTTTTCCACCTGAACTTGAGTGGCGATGCCGGCGTGATCGGTGCCAGGAAGCCAAAGGACTTCCTTACCGTCCATGCGCGCTTTTCGGCTGAGGATATCCTGGATGGTGTTGTTGAGGACGTGCCCCATGTGGAGCATGCCGGTGACGTTCGGGGGCGGGATGACGATGGAGAATGCCGGGCGCTGTGCGCTGACGCGCGCCGGGTCGGCGGTGAAGCAATGATTCTTCACCCAGAAGTCATACCATTTGTCCTCAACGGACTGCGGCTCGTAAGCCTTGGGAATTTCGGTCATGTCGCGGGCAGAGAGTCTAGACGAGCCCATGCGCAATGATCAACAGAGGGAAGTTGGGTTAAACTAAGAAACGGCGGTCATCCAGATTTGGCCTGCCCTTTCACAGATTCCTTTGCCACCGCCACCCCTTTTGCTGGAGACTCGCCGTCACAAGTATGTCGAATCGCACTGCACCGGCTGCTCTCACGGCTTCGGAACCTGTCCGCCGAGAATTCCGTAAGTTGATGGCGGCAAATCGATCCGAGATCGCCGTTCGCATCTTCCGCGCTGGCACGGAGTTGGGACTGCGCACGGTGGCCATTTACGCCCAGGAAGATCGGTTTTGCATCCACCGGTTCAAAGCCGATGAATCCTATCAAATAGGGCAAGGAAAAGGACCTGTGGCGGCGTACTTGGATATTGAAAGCATCGTGGCTACGGCCAAGGAAAAAGGGGTCGATGGAGTGCATCCAGGCTATGGATTCCTGAGCGAGAACCCCGAATTTGCCCGCGCTTGCGCACGGGCCGGTATCACGTTTGTTGGGCCGAGTCCCGAAATACTGGACATGATGGGCGACAAAACGGCTGCGCGCGCGGTCGCGCACCGGATCGGCGTGCCGACGTTGCCGGGAACTGAGGAGCCTATTTCGGATCGAGATGCCGCTGTGAAAGCGGCTCGTGGCATTGGGTTTCCGTTGATCATCAAAGCGGCTTTCGGCGGTGGCGGGAGAGGCATGCGTGTCGTCAGGAAAGAGGCGGAGCTCAGTTCGCTCTTGGATGAAGCACAGGGCGAAGCGGATCGTGCCTTTGGTAATCCCGCGGTCTTTCTCGAAAAGTACATCCCGCGAGCCAAGCACATCGAGGTTCAGATTCTGGGGGACAAACATGGAAACGTCATCCACCTCTATGAACGCGATTGTTCCGTTCAACGTCGGCACCAGAAAGTCGTCGAAGTCGCCCCATCCTTCGGGCTTCCCGAACACATTGTCACCGAACTCTGCGAGGCCGCCGCTCGCCTGGCTCGCGAAATCCGTTACGACAACGCCGGTACCGTCGAATTTCTCTACGACCTGGATCAACACGAGTGGTTCTTCATCGAAATGAATCCACGCATTCAGGTCGAACATACGGTGACGGAAGTGGTGACTGGACTCGACTTGGTGCGCGCGCAAATCCTGATCGCCCAGGGCCATTCCTTGCACTCGAAGGAAGTCGGCATGCCTATGCAAAACCAAGTGCCTCGCAATGGTTACGCGATTCAATGCCGTGTCACGACCGAGGATCCGGAGAACCGTTTCATGCCGGATTACGGCAAGATTCTCGCCTACCGATCACCCGGCGGTTTCGGAATCCGACTCGACGGAGCGATGGGCTATTCGGGCGCTGTCATCACGCCCTTTTATGACTCGATGCTGGTCAAGGTAATTGCGTCGGGTCAGACCTACGAAATTGCCATGGATCGTATGGACCGGGCGCTGCGCGAATTTCGGATTCGCGGTGTGAAGACCAATATACCGTTCCTCGAGAATGTCATCCGCCACGATCAGTTCCGCAGTGGCCAGGCGACCACGACCCTAATTGACACCACGCCGGAACTGTTTGCTTTCAAGACCCGCAAGGATCGCGCAAGCAAACTCCTCAGCTTTCTTGGCAACGTCATCGTCAATGGCAATCCGCACGCCAAAGGGTTCGTACCCAGCAAACCTTTCGATCCACCCGTGGTGCCGAAATTTGATCAGACTCGTCCCATGCCGAAGGGCACGCGCGACTTGTTGATGGAACTTGGGCCCAAAAAATTCGCTGATTGGGTGTTGAAGCAGAAGCGTCTGCTAATCACGGACACCACCTTCCGCGACGCTCATCAATCGTTGATGGCGACGCGCGTGCGCAGCTTCGACATGCTGGCGTGCTCCGATGCTTTGGCCCATCGCCATGGAGATGCTCGTGACGGGCTGTTTTCGCTGGAGATGTGGGGCGGTGCGACGTTTGACACCGCCATGCGGTTTTTGAGCGAGGATCCTTGGGAACGCTTGCGTCAACTGCGAACCAAGGTACCGAACATCTGTTTTCAGATGCTCTTCCGCGGTTCGAACGCGGTGGGTTACTCGAACTACCCGGACAATGTCGTGGCCGGATTTGTCAAGCATGCGGCGGATTCCGGGATGGACATCTTCCGAATATTCGATTCGCTCAATTATTTACCGAACTTAAAGGTCGCCATGGAGGCCGTGCAGGACACCCATGCGATTTGTGAGGGAGCGGTCTGTTACACGGGAGATATCCTCGATGAACGCCGCGACAAGTTCACGTTGAAGTACTATGTGAAACTCGCCAAAGAGCTTGAATCGATGGGCGCCCACATTCTGGCGATCAAGGACATGGCCGGATTGTGCCGTCCGTATGCCGCCCACAAATTGGTCAAAGCCATCAAAGAGGAAGTCGGCATCCCGATTCATTTCCACACGCATGACACGAGCGGTGTCAACTCGGGCAGTATTTTGCGAGCGTCGGATGGCGGTGTGGACATTGTCGATCTGGCGATTGCCAGCATGAGTGGAAGCACCTCACAACCCAACCTCAACTCGGTGGTGGCCGGACTGCAAAACACGCCGCGAGACACCAAACTCAATCTCGAGTCCCTCAATGAGTTCTCGGATTATTGGGAAAAGGTCCGGGAGACTTACTCGCCCTTTGACACGGCTCCAAAAACCGGCAGCGCGGAGGTATATCTCCACGAAATGCCGGGTGGCCAATATACGAATCTCAAAGAACAGGCCGCCAGTATGGGTGTGTCCCATCGATGGCCCGAAATCGCTCGCACCTACGCCGACGTCAACCAACTTTTCGGCGATATTGTCAAAGTGACTCCTTCCAGCAAGGTGGTTGGGGACATGGCTCTGTTTCTCTTCAGCCGCGGCATCAAACCGATTGACGTGGTTAACCTCGAACCCGGTGTCACGGCATTTCCGGAGAGCGTCATCGATATGTTGAGCGGCGGATTGGGCTGGCCCGATGGGGGTTTTCCCGAGGCGGTGCAACGTGTGGTGCTGGGGGAGAAACGCTTCAAGGAAGCCCAGGCGGCGTTTAGGGAGAAGCGTGCTGGCAACCGCGCAGCGCCCGTCAGCCTTGAGAAACTCCGCAAGGAACTCTCCGAAAAGCTCAAGCGTGAAGCCTCTGAAGACGACGTCTATTCGCACCTGATGTACCCCCAGGTGTTTGCGGAATATTCCAAACATCACCACTCGTACAGCGACGTCAGCGTCCTGCCGACGTCGGCGTTCTTTTACGGTCTCCGGCGGGGTGAGGAAATCAGCGTCCATATCGAGGCCGGTAAGACGCTGATCATCCGCTTGATTACCGTCAGTGATCCTGACAAGGACGGCCGCCGTACCATTACGTACGAACTCAACGGCATCACACGAGAAACCTATGTCGCGGACAAGAAAGTGGCGCCGAGCGCAAAAGCCCGTCCGAAAGCAGACATTGCGGATCCCCTTCAAATTGGAGCACCGATTCCAGGTCTCGTCGCCGCCATTGCCGTAAGCGTCGGCCAGAAAGTCAATAAGGGGGACAAACTGCTTCTCATGGAAGCCATGAAGATGCAGACCACTGTCAGTGCCCCGGTTACCGGTGTGGTGTCAGAACTCCTATGCAGCCTCGGCGAAACAGTGGAAAGCAAGGATCTGCTTTTGCGCTTGAGGGCATAAGGTGTCAGCAGAGAATTCCTGGATTGAATTTGTTCAGGAGCTATTCGTCTGAACGCGTTCGGGACGAAAGTGAGACAACGCGGTGGGTCCCAAAAGCGCTGTGGAATTTTCACCCTATCGGATTTGTCGTCATGTTGAAATCATCTTTGTTCCAAGCGAATGCCCTCTCATTTGGGGCAATCCTCGTGTGTTCCCTCTTTTCCACCGCCACTGTCATTGGCCAGGATAAGGACAAGAAACCTCAAGTGAAAGAGGAGCTGCTCCAAAAGGACTTCCCGTTTCAGGTGGCTTGTATTGGGGCTCAATTCCCCAAGGAAAACATTGCCATGAAAGGCATCGCGATCCGGCTGGGGAACGAGGCCAACATGGTCTTTGACACCGATCTACTCCGTATGTGTGCTGGTTGGACCGGCGGTTATATCACCACCCGAGGTGTGGTGTTTGATGGGGCACACGGCGAACATCCCTCCATCGTTGGCGATCAAAAGTTTGGATCTGCCCCGGTGCCGGGAATCACCGACGAAAATGGGAACTTCCAGGATGCGCGCCCCGAACCGTTCGGCCCGATCGATGCTCAACTCGGGCGATGGGATGGCATTCACGTCCAGGGTATGGAGGTGCTCCTAAATTACACTGTCCGTGGCACACGGATCGCAGAACAACCCAGCTCGATGGCCCAGGGCAACCAGGTAGCCTTTGTACGCACTATTCGAGTTTCGCCCCCGACGGACCGGGTCGCCAGCGGCTTTTCAATACTGGTCTGCGATGCGGAGGGTGGTTCGGTGGGTCAACAGGGCAACATCATCAGCCATAGCGGCCGAGGACGTACCACAAAGGTGGCCACAGTGGGATTGCCCGTCGGAGCTAGCCTTCAGGCCAAGAACGGCCGTGTCAGCGTTCGAATTCCGGCCGGTACCCCCGGTGGCCTGTTCAAGGTCATTACCTGGAGCGGGCCAGACACCGATGCCAGTGTCTTCGGCCAGTTTCTTCCTGGGACTCCGGTCCAGACGGATTTTGCGAAAGGAGGACGCAATCGCTGGTCTGAACCTGTCGTCGTGCGCGGACAACTCAACACGAGTGCCACTCCTGACGGTGCCTACGTCACGGATTCCATCACGTCACCAGAAAAGAATCCTTGGAATCGACGGGTGCGTTTTGGCGGATTCGACTTCTTCTCCGATGGGCGCCGTGCCGCATTTTGTACACACGACGGTGACCTCTGGATCGTGAGCGGCATTAACGATTCACTGGATCGATTGGAATGGCGTCGGTTTGCTTCGGGCCAGTACGAGACGCTTGGTTTAGTGATTAAGAACGATGTTATTTACACCAGCGGGCGCGATCAAATCACACGCTACTATGATGTGAACCAAGACGGGGAGTGTGACTACTACGAGAACTTTAACAATCAGATCATGTCAACGCGTGGGTTCCACGAGTTTGTGTTCGATTTGCAGGCGGATGATGCTGGAAATTTCTATTTTGCGAAAGCCAACCCGGTGAATGGTGGTGGTCGAGGATTCGGTGCGGGCGGTGGGAATGGAGCGGTTTGTTCCCATGCGGGAGGACTTTTCAAAGTAAGTGCCGATGGCAAGAAGTTTGAGATCATTGCCCATGGATTGCGCGCTCCGAATGGTATCGGCGTCCGCGGCGATGGACAGGTGACCACCAGCGACAATGAAGGCACTTGGGTTCCAACGACTCCGATCAACTGGATTGATGGTAAGACGTTCCACGGTGTCGTGAACAAGATGACCCCCAAGGAACTCTCCGATCGTTGGGGACCCCCATTGGCTTGGTTATCTCACAGCGATTTTGACAATTCGGGCGGCGGCCAGATCTGGGTTACCAGCGAGAAATGGGGCCCGTTCCGCGGCGAAATGCTCCATGAATCCTATGGCAAGTCCGCGTTCTATCTCGTAATGAAGCAGGGTATGGCGGGCAACCGGTATCAGGGCGGGGTGGTACGCTTCCCGTTAAAATTCACTTCCAGCGTAATGCGTGCCCGCTTCAACCGTCAGGATGGTCAACTCTATGTCGCTGGACTCAGCGAATGGCAGAGTAACGCCGCCCGGATCACCGGATTCGATCGGGTTCGTTTTACGGGCAAACCTGTTTACACGGTTCGCGGTGTTCAGGTCACTCGGCAGGGAGTCCAACTCGCTTTCACCCAGCCTCTCGAGAAGGCCTCCGCAGAGGACATCCAGAATTGGAGTGGGAAACGCTGGAATTACACACGCAGCGAGAACTACGGATCGCCCGAACTGAATGTGACGAATTCGTCGAAGAAGGGTCGTGAATCCATAAACATCACGGCGGCAAAACTCTCAGCAGATGGACGAACCGTTACATTGTCCATCGAAGATCTGCGTCCCGTGATGCAGCAGTCGATCAAGTGGGACCTCAAGGCGACGGACGGGACAAAGGTTTCCCAGGAGATTCAACATACGATTCACGAAGTGGTGGAGACCGCTGCCATCAACTGAGCCCTTGGTGCATTTGTAGGCTCAGGGGACGGACGTTGAAAAACCGCCGGAATGAGTTCCAGCGGGTGTCTTAATGCAGAGAAGGAACAAGCTTAGGGCGTCAAAGCGGATCGCATTGGTAAACCCATTGAGCCTTTCCAGCGATTAAACCCCTTGGTCACCGATCGCTTCTACAGGACAGCCCTCCATGGCTTCCTTGCAGGCTTTTTCCTCTTCGGGCGTGGTGGGTTGCTTGTAGACGTGGGAGTAGCCTCCATCGTCGTAGCGGGTAAAGTTCTGAGGCGCCGTCTCGCGGCACAGGTCGCAGTCGATGCATTGGTTGTCGACAAAATACTTACCCGTGACGTTCTGCTCGTAGCGATTTGCGTTGTCAGCCATAGGTCAAATGTGCGCGGAGTTATGGTTCTCGGAGGGGTGATTGACAAGGGTGGAATTGGATAAATTCAGTCTTAAAGATCAGAATTTAGCAATTGGGTATGGAACATTGGCCTGAATAAGCCTGGCTTGTTCCCTAATCAGGGGATCGGGCGCAAATCCACGATTTCACCGCCAAAAAGGTGCATTCCGTTCGGGACACTGACCAGGATTGGCAACCCATATTCCGCAGTGGTGTTTCCCTGAGCCCGGGAGGGCAGCAGTTGAGGGTAAATCTGTTCCAGTTGCTCACCGACTGCCAGCACTTGCCCCAAACCAGAACTCCGGCCCGCAGACCGGGATCGCACTTCAACCATCTGATTGGTGGTAGGTTGGACTCCCAGAGGTTGGCGCAGAAAGGCTACAATACGTTCAGAGGAGGCCTGACTGATTGTCAGGATAGGTTCGCCAGGGACAACCGATTCCCCAGTGCGCCGATGGACAACACTGACAAAACCATCCATGGGAGCGATCAGCATCATAGGCGCCAGTCTTACCTCAATCAGGCCGAGTGCCCGCTCTTCCACAGCCACGGCCGTGCGGACAGTATCCGGCTCTTGATCCTCATCAGGTCCCTCTTGATTGAATTCCTTCATCACAGTTTCGAGATCGGCAACCAAGCGTCCTAATTCCTCGACCTCGGCGCGGCTCATATTGAGGTTGCCGAGAGCTTCCTGGAACTCTGCTGTGCTGATGAGGTTCGTGATGACACCTTCAATGGGTGGAACTTGAGTGGTAAGAGGCGCCCTGACGGTATTGTAGTGTTTGGCTCGTGCAAACTCGGACTCGTGAAAGATCATTCGAGCTTTAGCAATGGCGAGATTGGCGCGTTCTTTCATCCAATCCAAACGAAGCTTCTGATAGCTCAACAGATTGTTCTCCTTGCGGAGTCCTGTCTCGGAATTGGCGCGGACATATTCGATTCTGGCTTTACTCAGAGCGAGTTCGGCTTCCAGGACCTTTGGATCTGCGGTGAGGATTTGGACCAGATGTTCTCCGGCCAACACCCTTTGGAGATGCCCGACGTGTAGTTGGACCACTCGGCCCGACTGCGGGCAGGAAACGATGGCTCGGTTAGACTCCACCTCGCCAACCAGCGTTGAAGGTCCCACATAACCGGTCCACATCCGGGCCGTCACGACCAAGACCAAGCCGAACATCAGGAACGGCATCACCGTGATTCGGAACTCACGGAATGCGGTGCCTGGAGGGCTTGGGATGGGTGGAAGTTTGGTAGCCATGGCCTTACAGCTCGGAATCCTCTTCAGCTTTCAAGCTGGTGATTCGGGACACACCGGGGAGCGCCTTGAGCTCCGTGACCAGTTCATCAGTTCTTTGGGAGTCGCGTAGCAGCAGTCGATAGGAAAGATCGGTCCCTTCGTACCCTTGATTCGACCGCTGGCTGGCGATTTGCATCCGTCGGCTGTGGCGCTCCAATAGCATTCCCAACTCAGGTAGTTCATTCAGCGGACGCGCCCAATGCAGATTCAGGATCAGATCAAATCGGTGCCGACTCCCAAATTGCGACCAGTACAAATATAACATCAGGACGGCAAACAACACGCAACCAAGGACGCCCGTGCCGAACTTGCGGGTGCCCATAGCCATTCCGACCGTAATGCTGGCCAGAATGTAAGTGGTGTCCAGCGTATCGCGAAGAACGTTCCGAAAGCGAACAATCGCAAACACCGCCATCAAACCGAACGCAATCAACAGATTGTTCGCCATGACCATCATCACGAGCGCGACAATCACGCACAGTACCACTAACGCATTGACGAACGACTTGGAGTAGGAGAGCCCCGAATGGCAGACCATGTAGACCCAGCCGACCACATGCCCGCATAGAAATGCGAGCATCAGGCCGAGCAACATTCCCAACAAATCGTCAGGGGCCGTGCCGAAATCGGCTTTTAAAATCCAGTTCCCCATAATCAATGAGCAGTGGGCGCCTTCGAGAGCTGTTGAATTCGTTCCATCCGCGCCAGTTTGCGCTCCTCAGCCACGGCCGCATCCAACAATGGGGAGGGCACAACACCCCCTGAATAGAAATGGTATTCGCCCTTGGTGGCAATACCATCGGCATATTTTGACGCCGAACCTTGCTTCAATCCGTAAACACGCACCAACTCTTTAAACCAGCCCGGAAAACGACCTGTAAACTTTAGCTCGAGGATCACCAGGTCGCCAAATATTCGCGTGGGGTTATCCATCGTCTCTGAGAAACGCGTCACAAATTCTGGAGCAATGTACACCTCCCTGTCCAACGTCACTCGCACGGAGTTGTCTTGGGGACTAATCCAGGCTTCCCGCTGGTAGGTCACGTGCGCTTTGGGTTTGGCTTGATGATGCATCATCAACTCCACAAATCGTTGTACCGCAACCAACTGACGTGGATCCCCGGAGACCAATTCAGCAGGGGCTGGCAGATGACCTTGGAGTACGGCGTCGACAGCCTGTCGCTTAACGCCCCCGCGCTGCTTGATAATCGCGTCGTTCATCCGACGCTTTATTTCAAAGAAGATGGGCGCGTGGGAGTTGTCTTCGTAAAAGCGCAACCGGAGTTTGTACCGGTTCTTCGTACCGTTGATCGTGCCCCAATAGATGGCGAGTTGGTCGCTATCGAGGTACAGATTGTGAATCGTATAGGATAGATTGGGACGTCCGGCCCCGTATTCGTCGATCTCGAGATATGAAGACACGAAATCCCTCACTGAAAGAGCAAGCTCTTCAGGGATCACATACTTCAGCTCCCACCTCTGGAGCTGCATCTTGTCCTCTGCCATATGCTTTAAGACAGCCCAATCCCCAACCCCATCACGAAGATTAACCGGATTGACGCCTGAACGTCACGTGAACTTAACGTTCATGTCAAGCGGACGCGCAACGGCTCCGTTGAACCGAAGGCGCCGCCCTAAGATTCCACCGATCTGGACCCGGCTAACAGACAATAAAACTCTAGCACCGTTCATGCCGAATGGAGGCTAAACGAGATTTTCAACATCCACGGGGGCCAGCCAAGGCACCTGTATGACGACTCTGAGGAATAAAACCAGCCGAAAAAAGCTTGTCCAAACGCCCCAGGGGTCTTATCCCGTCCTTCGACAGTCTCCTGCGCCCGTGGCGGAATTGGCAGACGCGCTAGATTCAGGTTCTAGTGAGTAAAATCGTACAGGTTCAAGTCCTGTCGGGCGCACCATCTTGGAATCTCGCTAGAAACCCTCGATTCTTCGGGAATTGCGGGCATTTTCCTGGAGTTTTTCACACCTAGGCCATCGGCCAACTTCGGCCAGTTTCGGCCAACTTTCCCCTCTTTTCAGGGCACCAAAAGGCGCCGGAAGGCATTCTGCCCTGAGCTAGACCAAACATGACCATGAAGACTCAAGATTCCGCACGACTCCTGACAACCATCGCACCCGTTGCAATAGCCGTGCCCCCTCTCGCCATACTCGCCACGGTTCTCAGTGTTGGACTGCTCTGGCTCCTGTCTGATGAAGAAAGGAAGCCAACGCAAAAACGTGCCATGGACGAAGACTCACCTCCCGCCCCAAAGCCAGCTGCGAAGGCACAAGCACGGAAGGTGACGCGCGAAGACTTGGCCGAGGCGCTCGCATACGGTGGAAGGCCATTCACTCGCAAGGAGGCTGTCGAGGCGTTGGAGGCGCTCGGCTTTCGCAAGACTGCGGCTTACAAGGCGATGGCAGCAGATGGCAAATTTGCCTCCATGCTGGCCTTCTCGCCGGACGGCGTTGTTGAGTGAAAGGGTTAAGCTACATGCTCGAAATCACGAAGTGAGACTTGCGACTGGTGGTAGCCAACGAGGGCTTGCCTGCTCTGCGAAACGCTCGCGATACATCTCGCGGTCAATCCGCATCCCGAAAAGGCCAATCTCTTCACGGAAGATTTCTGCTATCGAGTCAGGCGAGGTGTTGGTGAAGTCGTCTATGCGGATGCCGCCGCCACCGCCTTCTTCGGACGGTCCTTTGGGCAGGGATAGCTTTTTGTCGTAGTCGAAATCCTCCTCGAAGTATTCGCAGTTGGCGAAGTAGTCGAAAAGGGCGAAGCCATCCTTCTTGGCCGTGCGCTGGCTTGCGCCTTCGACATGCTTGAAGGTGAACAACCGCGTGCCGCGGCCTTTGATTTAGATGAAATCGGTCGGCTAGAAAATCGGGCGCGTCAGCGCCACGTTCAGGAGGTCTTCGCAATCGAAGCCGGTGGTCATCATGCCGACGGTCACGCAGACGCGCGTGCGGCTGATGTCGTAATCGCGAAAGCCTCGGCCGGCCACTTGGATTTGCCGTTCAGGTTGTAGTTGGCGAAATCAATCGTCATCTGCTGCGCGCCGGGGATGTCCGACGTGACCTGCACGGCGAAAGTCGAACCTGCGGAGTATTCCTTCGGCCAGCGGCGCGTCGCTTCTTCGTTGAGCAACGTCACCAGTTTGGTTGCGTGCTTCCGGCTGACGGCGAACATGACGGTCTTGCCGGGCTCGCCCGTGATGGGGTCGCACTTGGCGTTCTCGAGGAAGCAGCGGATGAAGCTCAGGTTCGTTTCATCGGAGAAGAACTTCCGCTCGTAGTCGCGCTTTCCAAAGGTGACTTCGGTTTCTTGTCCGTCCTCATCGGGAGGCAATGTCACCGCGTAGCCTTCATCCGAAAGCATCTGCGTGGTGATGTCCGTGCGGGCGTCGAGCGTGACGGGATTGCAGAGGTAGGGAGAGCAGCACAAAGTTGGGGGTCGCCTTGGTGGATGCCGCGTCTTCGAACCATTCGGAAAACGCCAAATCGGCTCATGCCTCTACCACTGAGTTTTTGTAGGGACCCCGCGTTGGACCGCCTAGAAGCTGTTGGGTCGCGAAGACCTTTAAAATAGGCCCATTTATTTCAAACGCTTTACAAATGGCTCGCTCTTGAATCAGCGAAGACTTGCTGGCGCCGACCCCCGACTTTGTGCTGCTCTCCTGGTTTGGCCGACAATATGTTAGACGGCATCACGGACACCCAACGTCAGTGACGGCTGGCTCCGATCGCTGACCTTTGTATTAGGCATCATCACGCACTATGAATTCCGAAGACGCAGCCGAGCAGAGACGGAAGGCGGCGATTTTGAGCGGCGTTCAGGACCAGTTGGAGAGCCCTGACACTCCAGAGGTGCGACTGCACTATCAGCGCTTGTTGTCGTTGGGTCGCAGTGACTCAGAGGCGCGAGAGTTGATCGCGACGTTGCTGGCCTTTTACATTTGGCACACCAAACGTGGCGACGATTACACCTACTCGGATTACGTCGCGGAGTTGGAGCGACTACCAGAGATTGATTGGAGAGAGGATGACGATGTTGATGCCTAAAACCAAAGCGCATCAACGAGACGTTCGAGTTCGATTGTCCCCTCCACGCTCAACTCCGGCCGTGCGGCCTTGGGCAGGGGGCCATCAAGATGCACTTCAACCAACACCGCGCCGTTCAGCACGGCTGGAAATTGAGATCCGCGAGTAAGAGATCAAACTCATCCCGAGTGCCAGCGTCCAAAGCGGCGGCGGGTGAGCTGACGACTTCGACCCGCCAGCCCTCACCTTTAAATAGCAGGCGCAACGCTTCGGCGACATCCGGCTGATCATCGGCGATAAGAATGCGGGGCGGACGAACGTTGGCCACAGGTATGTTCTGCCAATGGAGCCCGCATGAACGCGAGCAAAATCCAGGTTCTATCGGACGCATCCAGACTGTTGAAACCGTCAGACTCATGACTTGGGTCAAGGGTTATTTGAGTGAGTTGGATTACTAGTCCTGCAGTCGCAACGAGCGATTCAGGAATCAGAATTGAAACGTTTGAACCGAACACTCCCAGTGAAACCCTTTCATCATGCTCCAACCCTCACGGCCCTGGCAGCCACCGCCTTAGGTATAGTCAGCCTCGTTGGTGCCGAGACGGCCGCCCTCAATCCCAAGCCCAAGCTGATCGACCCCAGCGTTAGGGGCGAAGAGAAGGCGGTGCTCACCCAAGCCCCCAATGTGCCACTGCCGATCACTCGGGGCCACGCCACGAAGGTCATCGTTCACCTCGAAGTGATTGAGACGACGAAAAAGTTGGCGGACGGCGTTGAGTATGTGTTCTGGACATTCGGTGGCGATGTTCCTGGCAGTTTCATTCGTGTCCGAGAGGGAGATCAGGTGGAGTTCCACTTGTTGAACCATCCCACGAGCAAGATGCCTCACAATATCGATTTACACGCCGTCACAGGACCAGGTGGGGGTGCGGCGTCATCGTTCACAGCGCCGGGACACAAATCCCAGTTCTCGTTCAAGGCCATCAATCCAGGGTTGTACGTGTATCATTGCGCGACGGCTCCAGTCGGAATGCATGTGGCTAACGGCATGTATGGGTTAATTCTGGTGGAACCCAAAGAGGGTATGACTCCAGTCGATCGCGAGTACTACGTCATGCGAACGGTGTTACCACCCCAATGGGTTTCAAGGAGTCCGCATTGGGGTGTAGTAAATCTTGAACAGTTCGTGGCGACCTTCGGCTGAAGAGCGGGACAGGGATCTGCGCGCATGTTTCGGACCTGTTGGTGAGGAG
>SXGS01289132.1_pt1 | contig 31585 bp, 17 predicted proteins | sample 3174681 | NCBI WGS metagenome assembly SXGS01 (sample SAMN11356861, study PRJNA531348) | freshwater metagenome | isolation source: freshwater sample F1-80 | place: China: Fuxian Lake, Yuxi | collected 2017-12-25 | reverse complement strand
CTCGCGGGAGGCCAAAATCCCTTGCGGCATAACTCCGCCCATTTGTGAGACACATCACTAGGCGAAGACGAGCCCCCTCGTTTCTTGCCGACGCGCCCCCATCCACATGTCTCCGCGTTCCCTCGCCGGCCAAGGGCAGTACGGAGATCGATTGCCGCCAATGTCCACCCAATTCGTGAACGGTACACTAGGCTAGAAGCGCTCGCACCACGTTCCCATGGACGTCCGTGAGCCGGTAATCCCGTCCGCCATGCCTGAACGTGAGCTTCTCGTGGTCGATGCCCAGCAGGTGCAGAATCGTCGCGTGGAAATCATGCACATGCACCCGGTTTTCAACAACCGCCGCGCCGATGTCGTCCGTGGCTCCATAACTCAGCCCCGCGCGCGCGCCGCCGCCCGCCAGCCATGAGGAGTAACAGGCGCTGTGATGGCCGCGCCCCTTCTCTCCATCCACGCCGGGAGTGCGCCCAAACTCGGTGGTCCACACCACTAGGGTGTCGTCGAGCATGCCGAGACGCTTGAGATCTTGTATCAAGCCGGCGACCGGTTGATCGATATTCTTCGCGTGCTTGGCGTGCTCGGCCATGTCGCCGTGCTGGTCCCAGTTGTGGCTGGAACTGCCGTCGACCAACTCGATGAATCGCACCCCCCGCTCGGCGAGCCGGCGGGCCACCAGGCAGGGCCAGCCAAAACCCTCGGTTTGTCCGCGCTTCATGCCATACAAACCCAATGTTTCGTCCTTTTCCTTCGAAAGGTCAAAAACCTCCCGCGCCTCGGTCTGCATGTGAAACGCGGTCTCAAAGGTCCGAATCCGCGCAGCCAGCTCGCTGTCATGGCCGCGGGCGTCGAGATGGCGTTTGTTCAAGGCTTCCGCGAGCCCCAACTCCAATTCCTGAACCGAACCCGATCGAGTGCGACGATCCAGGTTCGCGATCGGCTCCTGGCCCGGGACAACCCGCACACCCTGGTGATAGGCGGGCAGGAAATCGTTGTTGAAGATCTGGGTGCCAGCGTAGGGAGAACCCGCCGAGATGGCGACGAAGGCAGGCAAATTCCGATTCATCGCGCCAAGTCCGTAGCTAATCCACGAGCCAATGCTCGGGCGCGAGAAAAAGAAGGAACCGGTATGAATCGCGAGCGTGGCTTGGTAGTGCTCGTTATCATCCGATTTCATGGACTTGATGAGGCAAAGGTCGTCGACGCGTTCGCGGAGATGCGGAAAGAGATCGCTGACGAGCGCGCCGGAGCGCCCGCCAGGTTTGAATTGCCAGCCAGGCCTCAAAAGTCGTCGTTGCTGGTTGGAAAGCCCTCCCCCCACGCCCATCGTCTTCCCATCGGCGGCAAAGAGCTTTGGCTTGTAATCAAAAGTGTCCATGTGGGAAACGCCGCCATTGGAGAAGATAAAGATCACGCGCTTGGCTCTGCCCGGAAAATGAGGCGCCTTGGGCGCAAGAGGATCTGGCGACCCGTCTTCCGCGAGCAGATTCGACACGATCCCTGGAAGGAGGAGGGATCCGCCGACCAGGGATTGGATTGCGTCGCGCCGACGCAACGGGTTTGCAAGTGACTTCATAATCATGGGAACAAACGCCTGGTTGCGCGCATACAACCCGATAGCGGATGCCGGTTAGTCCACATACACCACCTCGTTGAGACGAAGGAGGGCTCGAGCCATCGCCCTCCAGGACTCGGCCTCTTGTTGTGATGCGGCATTGCCGCTGCCGGATAACTGCTGTCGGATGTCCTCGAGAAACTGGACGCAGGCGTCGCGCTCGGACGGTTCGGGCGCGCGTCCCAGACACGCCATGTAAGCGAACCTCAAACGAGTTTCATCATTCACAGACGCGTCCAGGATTCGCTGGGCGAAGGAGCTGGCTTGCTCATGCACGAAGGTGTCGTTGAGCAAGAACAGCGCCTGAAGTGGGGTGGTGCTGGTCGCGCGAGCCGCGGTGCTTGCCGACGGATCGGCGCCGTCGAAGAGGGCCAGATAGGGATGCCGCTGGATGCGCTGGGTCATCAAGTAAACGCTTCTGTGGCGCGAGTCGTACACGGCCTTGAACGGGTTGTGCTGCGTGAATTTCCACTCGCTCTGGGGCGGGAATGGATGAGCGCCGGGCCACCTGGTGTCCAGATGCCCCCCCAGCACCAGAAGGGTGTCGCGAATGGATTCGGCATCCATCCGGCGCCGGGGGTAAGCGGCGAGAAGTTCATTGTTCGCGTCGCGAGCCAGGGATTCCCCGGTTCGATCACTCGAAAGCTGATAGGTCCGCGACAGCAGGATCAGCCGGTGCATGGCTTTCATGGACCAGCCGGAATCGATGAATCTCGACGCCAGCCAGTCGAGCAGCTCTGGGTGGGTGGGCGGTTTGCCTTGCTTCCCAAAATCATTGGGTGTCGGCACGAGCCCCTTGCCAAAGTGATGCAGCCAGATGCGATTCACCATCACCCGCGCCGAGAGAGGGTTGTGCGGATCGACGATCCAGTCCGCCAATTGGCGCCGGCCGCTCGAGCTCTCGGAACCGGCAATAGCTTGCCCTCCCAGCACGGTTAGAAATCGCCGCGGCGCTACTTCCCCTGGCTTCGCCGGATCGCCCTTGAGCTGAATGCGCGCGTCCTCCGCCCTCCCCGTCTCGGCCATCGCGTAGGCGAGTTCGAATGGCAGCGGCGTCTTCGCAAAATCTTTCGCTGCCTGTTCGGCCTCTTTAATTTTTTCTTCGACCGCTTTCTTCCCTTCAGCAGGTGTCTCTTTCAGGGAATCCTTGAGTTTCTGTGTGATTTTATCCAAACGCCGGCTTTCGCCTTCGCGCGCCTTCCGCGCCGCGTCCGCCTTCGCGGTTTGGCCCGGTTCGACGAGCGGAACCAGGTCCCGCTGCTTTTGCTCGAGTTCAATCCCAGGCCAGGGATAACGCGTGTTGTGGAAAAAACCATAGAGAGCGTAATAATCCGCAGTGCTCACCGGATCGAACTTGTGATCATGGCATCGGGCGCAATTGATTGTGAGTCCGAGGAATGCCCGGCCAAGGTTGTCGATCGTGTCCTCGATGGTGAGGTGCTGGGGATAATCCTCCACACGAGAGCCGAACCGGCGCGCGTTTGCGAGGTATCCCGTGGCGATGAGTCGCTCAAGAGTTTCCTTCGTCGTGGCGCCAGGCAGGAGATCCCCTGCTATCTGTTCCCGCGCAAAGTCGTCGTAGGGAAGGTCTCGGTTCAATGCTTGGATCACCCAGTCGCGGTAGAGGCGGATCTGCGGGATGGGAAAGTCAGAATTGTCCCCCGCGGTGTCGGCGTAGCGAGCCACGTCGAGCCAGTGGCGCCCCCATCTTTCCCCGTGCCGCGGAGACGCCAGCAGACGGTCGACCACTGAGGCAAATGCGTGAGGAGTCTGGTCCGCTAAAAACGCCTCCACCTCGCCCGGCGTCGGCGGCAAGCCTGTCAAATCAAAGGTCGCGCGCCGCAAGAGCACCCGCTTCTCGGCATCGGCGGCGGGTTCTATCCCCTGTTCTTCCAACCGGGCGAGAACAAACCGGTCAATCGGGTTCATCGGCCAGCCTTTCCGCTTCACCTCAGGCGGCCTCGATGCCTTCAACGGCCTCAAGGACCACCACTCTCGCGCCTTCCCCCAGTCGATCGCTGATTTGGCGAGCGCGGCGGCGACGGTGTTCTCCGTTCGGGGATCGGGCGCCCCCATCCGCACCCAAGTCTCCAAGTTCGCGATCTCGAGATCCGAGAGTGTCCCATTTGGAGGCATGGCGAGGTTGGGATCGGCATGGCGGACGGCTTGGATCAAAAGGCTGGCCTCCGGCTGGCCCGGGTAGACCGCGGGGCCGGTGTCCCCGCCTGTCATCACCCCCGCGCGCGAGTCGAGCACAAGACCGCCCTTGATTTTTTTCGCGCCCGAGCTGTGGCATTCATAACACCGCTCCACAAGCACGGGGCGCACCTTGCCCTCGAAAAAGGCGATCTGATCCGCTGTCAACTCCGTCACGAAAGCCGCAGTCGCCGGCCTGGGTATGGCGCCATCACCGGACCAAATCTCGAAGCCGGAAAGGTTTGCGGCGCCGTGGCCGGGTCCGCGCGCCGACATCGTGACCTTGCCCTCCACAGCCGAGGTGCTCCACGGTCCGAGACGCTTCCAAGAACCCGCCGCGCCGCTGTGAAATTTCTCGAGGACGGTCTTATCGTTCACCAGCAGATCGAATTGCTCGCTATGATTATCCTCCCAGACGTAGAGCACTACTTGCACATCGCCGGCAGGCAGTCCGGAAACAGCAATGTCGACCTTGTTGCCCCACACGCTGCTGCGCAGCATTCGGGCGCGATTCGGGTCGGTGGCAGGCTTCAACGCCACTGCTTGGTTTTCAAAAGTCTTGCCTCTAACGACAACATTGGACGCGGCCGCCCCTTCCCATTGCCGTCCATCGATTTCCAAGGCAGGGCCATTGAGGTTGACGGCGCGCAGAAGCGTGGCGTCCTTGGCCTGCAGGCAAAACGACGAGTAGGTGGCAGCCAGATACAGCCCGAGGCATCCACGAATCCAGGTCCGCATCAGATCGATCATCGAATAACACCTTCTCGCATAGCAGCGCTGGGGAATGAAATCAATCGCATTAAGGCCTGAGGTTGGCCGCTAATGGGCGAGCACTCTGGCCAAAATGGCGCCATCCATCCCGAGTGGAGGGTATAACATCATTGGGAACCTTTTTCGGAGCGCGGGCAAGGTGCTCACTCCGACGCAGGACTCAGTTTGGCCGAGAGTCGCCACGCCTTCGATGCGAATCCATCTGGCCTCGCCAGGAACCAAACCCGCAGGGGGATTCAACCGCAATTTAAAGACGCTGGCTTGAGATGCCATCACCTGATTCGTGCCCGACAACAGGGTGTTTCCCCAGTTGACTCTCAGTGCGATCGGGCCGTCGAATTCATAACGCCTGGCCTTGATCTCCAGTTCCCACTGGCCGCCAGCGGCGCACTCCACGTGGTCCATCTCTGTCTCCAGCGCAAACCCCGGCTTCACACGGCCCGCTTTCAATTCGTAACGAAACTCAACTCCGCTTCTCCCCGACAATTCTCTTGCCTCCAAATAGTAAGTTCCTGCGTGGGCGAATTTATTCGTGAAACTCCCCTCGTCGCTGCGCGAGGCGTCCATTTCGCTCACGACGACGCCGTCGGCCCTAAGCCACCTCAACCCCGCGTCGCAAAAGCTTCCCAAGCTGCGTGTGCGCACATTCACAAACCATCTTTCATCGGCTTTGATTTCGAAAGCAGCCAGGTCACGGTCGCCTGCCTTCCCAAATCGTCCTCTCAGCCACCCTTCCTCCTTCCGGACCATCCCTCCGGTGATCTCATCGTTCGGCTCCGCCTCATCGCTCCACTGAGCCCTGGCCCGTTCTTCCCAATGAACGCCGCTCCTGCTCAAATCCAGTGTTTTCCTTGGACCCACCCCGGTTTGGAGGCGAAGTCGATACCAATAATTAGGTCCACCCATATAACGCGCATCCGTGATTTGAATTCCATGAGCTCCCGTGGCAGAGGCTCGAAAAGACGACACAGGATCCGCGCCCCCTTCCGAACTGTCATCCATCTTGACCAATGTCTTCCCCGTGGGCCCAGTCACAACCACCAGCGCGTCCAGGGGCGATCCCATTCGACGCGCCACGATTTCCATCCAAAACTCGTCGCCTCGCCGGGCACGGAACCGAATATATTGGGATTTCGCCTCCAGAATCACGCCCTCCACCGCGGTCGGCGGCGTGATCTCCAAAGGCAATTCCGAACCGTCTTGCGACGAATCCAGTTGAATCGTTTTCAAATCATCGACGAACCCGAGCCACAGCTCCGGTTTCCCGCCCGGCTGCGTGACGCACCATGGGATGATCCCAGCCTGGAACCGAGCGTCCCATGTCACCGAGAATTGGAGCGCTCCTCTGGGGGAATCGCCGGGGTGTGGCGAAAACGAGAGTGTCACCGGATCGAATGATTTGTCGTCCCAGAAGAAAGAGCTCAGGCGAGCCTGCGGCAAAAGGCCTGTGCCGCGAATCTCGATCACGTTCACTGCTCCAGCAACAAGGGCCAGTGGACGAACCGATTCGACCAGCGCGGCCAAGAGCTGGCCCATCATGAGGCCGAGCCACGCCACCGTCAGCGCCGACCAATGGATCCGAGGATGGGGTCGAGACAAAAGCAGGCTCATATCAGAAAGGCGGGGCGGGAATGATGGCACCTCAGGGTTGGGTGGATCAAGAGACTGTGAAGATGACGGATGCATATCGAACTTGAGCCTGTCCGGCGGGTCGGAACATCAGCGTCGTGCGAGGGTGCAGCAACCCCTCCAGGCAACCCGAGGTTCGCCCGCTCATGCCACCACACCCATCACGGGTCTGCCGGACGAGATGGCGATGGGCCGGTCGCCCACTCCACGCACTTCCGCTTGGGGATCAATACCGAGGAGATGATACATGGTGGCCGCCAGATCATCGGGCCGGATGGGGTTTTCGGCGGGGTGGGCCCCATGTTTGTCTGATGCCCCGTAAACAAAGCCCCGCTTCACGCCACCACCGGCGAGCAGCACCGTGTAACATTGAGGCCAGTGATCACGGCTGACATTCTCATTGACCTTCGGAGTTCGCCCGAACTCGCCCATCCACACCACCAGTGTCGTTTCCAACAATCCTCGCTGATCGAGATCTTCGAGGAAGGTGGGCAATGTCACGTCCGTGATCGGCAAATGATATTTTTCGATGATCGGAAACATTCGCGTGTTGTTGAACCCATGGGTGTCCCATCCACCTGCATCCGTGGATTGCCCGCCGATCGAGTTTGAGAAATAGACGGTGACAAACTTGACTCCCGCTTCAACGAGCCTTCTGGCGAGAAGACAGCCCTGGCCATACGTGCTTCTCCCGTAGGCCTCGCGCACTTTGTCTGGTTCCGACCCCAGATTGAAGGCCTCGCGCAGCGTTGCGGAACTCAGCATTGCCAACGCTTTGTCATAATAGGAATCCAAACCTCTGGCCTGCGGGGAGAACTCCAAAATCCGCGACTGCGCATCCACGAGACGCTGCAACTCCCGGCGCGACTGAAGCCTCTCAAAACTCACGCCTTCGGGCAAACTGAGCTCGGGCAGGGAAAAATCAGGAGCGTTGGGATCCTGCGTGATCAGCAGCGGATCATGGGCCTTCCCCAAAAAGCTCGCGTGCTGTCCCGGTGTCACGGAACCATCTCGAATCACGTGCGGATAAGCAATGAAGGTGGGCAGCTCTCCACGTGCCGGGGACAATCGATCCACGACGGAACCATAAGCCGGAAAGAGTTCGAGCGAGTCCTTCAGGCGAATGTCATCCACCGGCGGCGCATGCCCCGTCAACGCATAATAGGCCGCGGAGTTGTGGTTCTTCATGGTGTGGTGAACCGATCGAATCAACGTCACCTTGTCCATCACTCGGGCCGTCCGAGGGAGCCTCTCGGATACTTGGATTCCATCCGCGGAGCTGGAAATGGGCCTGTGCAAGCCCCGGATCCCCTCCGGCGCATCGGGCTTCATATCGAAGGTCTCCAAATGGCTGGGGCCGCCAAATTGGTACAGAAACACGATCGATTTTGCTTTGGCCTTGGGCTTGGCGCGATGGGAGTCGACACCCCCGGCGGCAAGCAGCTTCGGCAAGGTTAACCCCAGCATGCCCAATCCTCCGACGCTCAACAACCGCCGGCGGCTAAGCCACCGGCTCGCGGCCAATCCGCCGCAGGCGTCCGAATACGATCGCGTGATGATCTTCCGGTTCATGGCCAAAGTGTCGTCAACGGACAACCAAAACCTTGAGGCGGGAGGAATTTCGCTTTGGTTTGGCGCCAGCGATTTGAACGAAACAAGTGCATGGCTGAATTCGGCGCGACGTTAAAGGGCGATTCGAAACGGGCTACAATCTGAACAAGAACTCTTTGCTGTTCATCAGAGCCCACAGCAGGTCTTCGTACACCGCTCGGCGTTCCGACCCGCTCCGAAAGTGGTTCAATATGCCTTCCGTCTCGGCACGCGTCGGCGGGCGCGTGAGCAAGCTCCAATAGAGAGAGTCGAGAATTCGGGCATCGGGCTCGCCCGCCTCCAAATCGCGGGTCAGCCGGTTGTCCTTGCGCCGAATCAAATCCGCCAAATTGGGCCCGCTGATCATTTGAAACGCCTGGCTCATCGTGGCCTCACCTGAACGCTCGCACTCGCAGGATAGCAGACGAGCGGGCTTGCCGAATATCTCCAGAAGCTTGTCGATCCCGCCGCCTCTCTTGCCGCGCTTCGTCTCCAGACGCGCTCCCGGAACTTGCGTCACTCTGAACCCAGACGGATAGCCAGTCAATTCAGGCCGAACCCCGACCGACTCGTGTTCGATGTCGAGCAATTGCTCCGCCCCCAACCGGCGGATGATGGCTTTTGCGTAGTTGGCTTCGTCACTGGCGTTGCTCGCGTTTGGAGTCGAACTCAATTGATACGTCATCGAGCTCATGATAAAACGAATGAGTTCGCGTTGGTCGAATCCATCGCTCGCCAATTTCCGGGCCAACATCTCCAGCAACTCGGGATGCGAGGCGGGATTCGTCGAGCGGAAGTCGTCGATCGGTTCAACCAAGCCACGGCCCAGCAGATTGAACCAGATCCGATTCGCCTGCACCCGCGCGAACTGCGGCCGGTCACGGCTCGTCAGCCAATCCGCCGCGGCTTCCACCTCGTCCTTCGTCCTGAAATCGGGACCTTTCTTTGAAGCATCTCCTGCTCCTAAGAAGCGAGGTTGGGCCGCCTTCCCAGTCTTCGGATTTTTGACCTCACCCGATGACGCCAAGTAGACAATTTGCTCTCCCTTAAACTCGTGGGAATCGTTGGAGTCCCCTCGCTGGTTTTCGAGCACTTTGTACCGAATACGCCCGAAAACGGCCGCCCAATCATAATAATCCGTTTGCGACCATTTATCGAACGGATGATTGTGGCACTGCGCGCACTGAAGCCGGTACCCGAGAAACACCTGCGCCACCGTCTCCCCCCGGGTTACGGGATCGCGATTGGCCCGATAAAAATTGGACGGCGGAGTTTCATACGTGCTGCCCCGCGCCCCCACCAACTCCCGCGCAAACCGATCGAGAGGAGTGTTGTCCGCCATCGCATCCCTAATCCACCGATGGAAAGCGATCATCCCCTTTCGATCCAGAGTTCTTTCTTCAACCTTCAACAGATCGGACCATTTGAGAGCCCAAAAATCGGCGAACTCGGGACGTTCCAACAACGAATCGATGAGTTTTACCCGCTTGCGCTCGTCCCGGCTCGACACGAATTCCTTTGCTTCTTGAGCCGTGGGCAGCACGCCCAACAGATCGAGATAGGCTCTTCTGACGAACACAGGATCGGAGCTTAGTTCCGAGGGATTGATTCGGAGCCGGCGCAATTTTGCAAAGATGTGCCGGTCGATCTCGTTGGCGGCTCGTGGAGAGCTCCATTTGAAGCCTGGACGATCGGCCAGAAACGCGGCTCGCACGGCCTTCTGTTGATCGAGGTATCGAACGAGCACGACCGCCTCGCCTTCTCCCGTCCGCGTCACGGATCCATCCGCCGAAACGGTCGCGGGTCCCGAAGCCACTTCGTAGACACACCATCGCGCCACGTCGCGGCGTGTCGAATCGGCGAAACCTGCCATGGCGGAAATCTTGAAACTGGGAGTGCCTGGCGGAACGTCGATCAACTGAGGCGCAACCTCCAGCCGGCTCAATGAGGGTGTGCTCTCCAAATCCAGCGGAGCTCCGTTCACGATCCATTGCTGAAGCAATCGAAACTCGTCAGACTCTCGTTGAAACCGTTTCCCCCCTTCATGCGGGACAGTCGCCGTTGCTTTTTGCAGCAGGAGGCTTGACTCAGGTTCCACCGAGTCAATCCGCCGGCCCCCGAATTCCTCAGTCAAGGCGGCATGATCAGCGCCCGGATCTTCACCTCGCAAAGACAGCTTGAAGCCTCCCTTGCCATTCGCGTTCCCGTGGCATGTTCCCGCGTTGCAACCCGCCTTGGAGAGCACCGCCATGACATCGTGCTTAAAAGTGGCCCCCTCCAACTTGGGAACGTCCGAAACCACCCAAAGCGCCAGGAGCCACCACGCCGTCCCCCATCCTCCAGGGAGGGGGGAGCAAGAATCGCAGCCGTGGCTGGAACGGGGCATCCCTGCTTTTATAGCGCCTGAATGCGGGGGCGCAATCGTCATTTCAAATTCACTCCGTCAACACCCGGTAGAAACGCATGGCGCTCCCTGCCGCCTCTTCGTCTATGACCACGCTTTCATCCGCGGTCAAATTCCCGTCGAACACCAAACTCCAGCTCTTCAAGTCCACGGAGCTCTCCACGCGCGCTTTCACCCCGGCGGTGCCCTCGACCACCATCGATACAATCCCATTGGAGGTTCGCTGCACGGAACCGAGCCGGATATTCCCAGAATTCCTGCTCGTACTGCGAATTTCGCCATCCCCCGTGATCTCAAAATCCTGCCCGTCAAACGAGATCAATCCGGATAACCGGGACGAGGCCGAGGCGCCTGCGCCCTCTGGTCGAATCATATAACTCAGGAGGCGCGCGGCGGAATCCAGGAAAAGCCACTTCACCTCTTGATTCACGTTGTCCACGACTCCTTCTTCACCCACTGATTCGACGACCCAACCCGGGGGAATCGTCTCCGCGATGGCATAGGCGGACGATCCAGTCAAAGGAGTCACAGCAATCTCCACGCGGACGACCCCTGACGAACCTTGAACGGATCGCGCAGCCGGGCGAGCCACAGGCGGCGGAAGCGACTGGGATCCGAAGTTAGAAGACGCGGTTATGGAATCGCCCGCCCTGATCGATCCCGAATCCGAGCCAAGTTTCGACAATACAACGGCTGGGCCGCTTCCCAAGACTGAGCCCGATGCGGCGGCGGTGGTTCCCGTGTTCACCCACCACGCGGGGGCCTCCCCAAGCGATCCATCGACCACGTACTTGCCGCCTCCCTTCCACAAAGCTGCTGCTTTGGTCACGTATCCCACCGGGATAGGATTGGGGCCGTTGGCCCACTTGGCGCCTTTTTTCCAAGCCGCGCCGTAAGCGGTCACTTCGATCATTCCGATGCTCTTGTTCTGAGGGTTGATGTCCGCAGGATGATACTGAAACAGCCACTCCACGCTTTGGTCCCCTCCAATTTCCAATTTGGTGGTCTCCACTGCGATGATACCCTCGAACTTAAAAACTCCCGTCTCGGAAGTCGGGATCAATGTATAGGTGAACGTTCGGGCCACATCGTCAAAAAACGGCCCGATCCGCAAAGTCCCCGAGGCTGGGTCGAATCTGGAGGCGTCGGGAACGCTTTGGACACGCCAGCCTTTTGGAGGAGTTTCCTCAATCGCGTAAGAAGCGGTTCCCTTTACTGGAGCCACCCGAATCTGAACGACGAACTGTGATCCAGGCACCGTCATTTTCGGGAGCACGCGCGTGGCCACCGTCGGCGCCGCTCCCGGAGTCACCTCAAACTTAACAGCTTCCGATTCCGCCTGGTAGCCGGCTGAATCAACCACCTTCACGACCAGTTTATGAGTCCCGGCGACGGGTGATTTCCACGAAAAACTGTGGCGATATTCGCCGCCAACAGGTTTGTTCAAGAGATCAGGGCCCAAAGTCGAGGAACCCACACGTTCGCCGTCCACATAAAAATCAGCTCGCGCGACGGGACCCTCCGCGTCGGCCGCGACCGCCTCGAAAGTGATGCTCTCTGGCGAGACGAAAACCTGTCCGTTCGCCGGCTTGGTGACGGCGACTTTCGGGGGCGAATCTTTACCGTCGTAAATCGCGGCCTTCGCCTGGTTCTCCCGACCGACCGCATAGCACTCGGGCGGAGGCGGGAAGATCTTGAGGCAAACGGGCGGCTCCACGGTGATCACAACGGCTTCTACACCTTCCGTTAACGCATCCTTGATCGGCGTCACGACCACCTCCGCGGCTTTGGATCCTTTCTTGATGACGACGGTCCCTGAAAGTTTAGTGTAATCCTTGCCATTCTCGGCCGAGCCAGAAAGGGTGTAAAAAACAGGCAAATCAATATCTTGGCCGCCAGCGCGGGAAACCACGAAAACCGCCGTGTTCGGCCTCTCATTCGCTCCAAGGATTTCACCCGCCTCCTGATCTGGCGACGCGACGCTCACCACGGGTTGATTAGCCACCACGCCGGCTTCCACGGTCACGGAAACGGATTCGGACCTCACGAAGAGCTTTTGCGAATCCGTCGAACGCGCGTGAAGGACGTGCTTGCCTGCGCTTACTCGTTTCCACACGAAATTGTGCTTGATCGGAGTTCCTGGTTCGGGCGCCTTGATAAAGTTGATCTCGGACACGCCGATCCTCGTTTCTCCGGCAAAGAACTCGACTCGGGGCATGTAGCCCTTGGGATCCACAGCGGTTACATCGATGGAGATATCCGCTAGTTCTTTAAATGCCGCCCCGTTTTTCGGGTGTTCGACGGTTAATGTCGACCTTGCCGGAGAAGTCTGTGGAACACGGATCTTGACGTCGGCCGACTTGGCAATGCCGCCCCGGTCATCGGTTGCTTGCGCGAACAGCGTGTGGTCTCCCGCCGGGGGATTGACCCAGGCGATCACGTAACGCCCCAACACCGCTTCCGACTTTTTGCCTATCGACCGGTTGTCAGCAAAGAATTCAACCACCGCGATTTTCCCGTCCGAATCCATCGCTTCCGCGGCAATCGCCAAGGAACCATTAACCAACTTCACCTCCCCAGAGGACGGCGCCGTCAGAACCACCTTGGGAGCCTTGTTATCCATAACCGCCGTTGAGTTTTTCACCACCAGCTTCGCGGTGATGGCATCTCCAAAGGCATAACAGGTCCGTGGAGGCGGGAAAATCGTCAGGCACGCGGGTGACAGCACTGTCAGAATCACCGTTTCATCTTCTTCAACCAACAGATCGGCGAGAGGTTTGACTCCCACTTCAACGCTCTCTTTGCCCGTCGGAATGGTCACCATCCCGGACAACTTCGCGTAATCCACCTCATTTTTTGCGGTGCCGGAAACAGAGTAAAAGACCGGCAGATCGAAATCCACAGCGCCCGCGCGCTTGATGACAAACGCGCCCGCATTCTCCTTCCCGGCGAGTGGTTCCACCGCTTCCGCGTCCGCCACGGCGACAGTAACCCGGTTCACTGCTCCGGATACAACCGGCAACGCGGGCTTTTCTTGCGCGCGCGCCAACGTGCTTCTATCGCCAAAATCAAGCATCGCAGAGACCAACGCGAACCAGATTGAGACACGCATGAGAGTGGGAAAATTTGAAATCTGAATAGGCATAAGTCAAAAAAGAAAGCAGGCGTCATGCCAGCCTTCCTACCCTCTAAGATAGCAAACGAATCGTAATACTCAACCTTTGACTTGGAGTTGAGAAGCCCCAAGAACGGTTCTTAAGTTCCTGCAACCGAAAGGTGGCGATCATGAGGCAATCGATGGCACGGCAAGGCCTTCACCGGAGCGGAAATCCCAAAGTTACGGCGCCATAAACCCACGAAGATTTGACGGAAGGATGGTCGGGACGGTGAGAATTGAACTCACGACCTTCTGAACCCCATTCAGACGCGCTACCAGGCTACGCTACGTCCCGAACCACTGCGCTCTTTACAAACGCGCCACCATCCTAAGGCGTCATGAAACGAATTCAACTTAAAACCGAATTCCAGTATCGTTCGGGCCCATGAGCTCCACACCCGTCCTCTGCAAATGATAGGAGCCTGCTTGTGGGCCGCTCCCGTTCACGCATTGCGGTTCAAGTGGATCCTATCAATTCCCAGTTGGTTAGGGGTTGAGAGTGTTCTGCGCGTTTCTCAACCTTGATCAACCGGGCGTTTTCGGGCATCGTTGAAAAAAAGCTGGGAGCTCTGATTATTAGCATGAATCTTTTGTCGAATCGTCTCGCGGTCTGCAGTTGGTCGCTGCAGCCCTCAAATCCCTCTCAACTGGTCGAGAACCTTTGCGAGATTGGGATTCTTAAAGTGCAACTGGCGCTCGACCCGCTGCGAGAAACACCGGAAGTGTGGGGCGCCACTCCCCGGCTCTTCGCGGCTCGGGGGATCCAAATCGTTTCCGGCATGTTCGGCACGGTCGGAGAGGATTACTCCTCGTTGGAGAGCATCAAACGGACCGGCGGCGTCGTGCCGGATCAACATTGGGAGGAAAACTGGAGCCGCATCCAGAGAACGGTTCGGATCGCCAGCGACCTCGGCATTAAACTCGTCACGTTCCACGCAGGTTTTCTGCCGCACGAGGAGTCGGATCCCGCGTTCGCGAAGTTGCTGGCTCGAATACGTCAGATCGGCGAACTCTTCGCCGGCGCCGGCATCGACCTCGGATTTGAAACCGGCCAAGAAACAGCCGACACGCTGGGGACGTTCCTCACACGGCTCAACCTGCCAAGCGTCGGCGTCAATTTTGATCCCGCCAATTTGATACTCTACGACAAAGGCGATCCGATCACGGCGCTGGAGCAGCTGATCCCTTGGTTAAAGCAGTGCCACATCAAGGATGCCAAACGCACCCGGGTCCCGGGAGCATGGGGCGAGGAAGTTGTTGTAGGCACCGGCGAGGTGGATTGGAATGCCTTCTTTCGAGTCCTAAAAGCGAATCGGCTCCCCTGCCCTCTTTCCATCGAACGCGAGGCGGGGACCCAACGGATCGCGGACATCCGATCGGCCCGTTCGTTCCTCGAATCGATCCCTGATTGACACGCACAGAAACACGAATCGAGCTCCTGGCAACCTCGCGCTTCCTGACGAATTCCACTGCCTCGCGAGTCCTGCCGGATCCCCAGGCGATCAACCCTATCCTGTAAATCTCATCTCAACCTTCTGTCTCCCCTCATGCATCAAATTGCCATCACCGGACTTGGCTTCATGGCCGTGGCGCATCTCCGCGCCCTTAGACAACTCCCAAACGCGCGGGTGGCCGCCGTTTGCAATCCCAGCGGAAGAAATCTGGATGGCGATCTCTCCCGAGTCAGCGGCAACGTGGGCAGCACCGAACCTGTGCGGTTGGACATGTCGGAGGTCAGAGCGTACCGGGATTTCAATGAGATGCTGGCCGACCCGCTGATCACTGTGGTGGACATTTGCACTCCAACTGCCAGTCATCCAGAACTGACCATCGCAGCGCTTCGAGCAGGGAAGCACGTGCTTTGCGAAAAACCGCTCGCCCGCACCTCGGTTCTTGGACGCGAAATCCTGGCGGTCGCAAAAGAATCGAGAGGCTTTTTTATGCCCGCCATGTGCTTGCGCTTTTGGCCGGAGTGGGCCTGGCTGCAGACGGCCATTCGGGAAGGCCGCTTCGGAAAAGTTCTCGATGCCCGATTCCGGCGCGTCGCCCAAGCCCCCGGCTGGGGGCAGAAAAACTATTTCGACGGCCAGCAGTCGGGCGGAGCGTTGCTCGACCTCCACATCCACGACACGGATTTCGTTCAGTTTTGCTTCGGCCGCCCCAAGTCCGTTTTCTCGGCTGGTCACACCAAAATCAGCGGAGCCATCGACCACATCGTCACGCTCTATCAAGTCGGGTGCGGCGCCACCGTGTCGGCCGAGGGCAGTTGGTCGATGACCGAGGGATTCGGATTCAACATGTCCTACACGGTCAATTTTGAGACCGCGACGGCGGATTACGACATCGCCCGGGGCGCGGATTCCCTCAAACTTTTCGAATGCGGCAAGGAGCCCCGGGTGGTGAAATGCGACGGGATCGACGGATATGTTGGGGAGTGGCGGCATTTCCTTGAATCCATCGAGCAACGCCGTGCTCCCGGGATCGTGACGGGCGAGGACGGGCTCAGCGCGGTGGAGATTTGCGAGGCCGAAGAACTCTCGATTCGCTCGGGCATTCCGGTGGCCTTGTCTTCGTCCATTTGAGTGCCGACACGGCCCCGCTCGATCTCTCCAGGCCGCGGGGCCGTCGACAGTCGGACCCTTACAGACGAAGCAGCCATCGCCACAAGCGCCCGATTTCAACCGCCCACCAGAGCAAGGGCTTCAACCAAGGCACCCCGCCCGTTAGCAACGGGATAGAGAGGATCAAAACGAACAAGTTGCCGAGGATGATGATCACTGCAGAGAAAAATGCTCCCTCACTGACCACATCCGGCTGGCGCGTTCGGAGGATGCTCCAGGTCATTGTCACATGGAATCCATAGGCGGCGCCCATCAAGACCAGGAACACCGGCCGGCCGTATTGCCAACCCCAAAGCGCGTCTCCTGCCCCGAAAAAGGCGGCGATGAGCACGGCATAAAAAGGGAAAAAATAGGGCGCGAGGGTAATGAGAAAATTTGACTTGGTGAGCGCCACGTGGCCGCCAGTCGAAGTGACCTTGATTCTCTGCACTCGCCCCCCAAACGCCCAAGCCCACAAGGCATGGGTCAACTCATGCCCCAAGACGTATAACCAGAGAGGTTCGGGAAGCAACCCGTAGACAACCATCCAGCACAACAAACCCGCGACCAACGGCACCCAGACGACGTCGACCGGACCCGTGGCCGCGAGGACTTTCGCGAGCACGAAAAATCCGGCCCAGCAAGCTGGAAGGAGCAGCGCGCCGCACGCCGCTTTGAACCAGTCCACGGATCTGCCTCGCGTCGCACGACCTTGCCTGCCCTTGCTTTGCCTTTTCAATGTTGCTTTCCATCCCTCTGAGCGCCCATGACCGCAGCAGCTTAGATTCAAGGAGCGAATGATTCAACATTCCTCCTCGGCGGAGCAGGTTTTGACACGGCGATTTGCCAGGCCCTGCCGCGGCTTTACAGCCCCCGGGCGGACCCTTATGCTCAGGCCCGTGGAAGGCAAGCGAACCAGAGTGTTGGTGGGCATGAGCGGAGGAGTCGATTCCTCGGCAGCGGCTGCGCTATTGATTGAACAGGGCTATGACGTGGTGGGCGTCACGCTCAAGTTGTGGCCCCAGGATTGCGTTTCAAGGGCCGAGGACAAATGTTGCGGCCCTCAAGCCGTCATGGACGCAAGGTCCGTCTGCCACAAACTGGGGATCCCATTTTTTCTCGTGGACGAAGCCGCGGAGTTCCAAAAACAGGTCATTCAATATTTCGCCGATGAATACAGGGCTGGCCGCACGCCCAATCCCTGCGTGATGTGCAATCAAAAGCTGAAATTCGGCACCTTGATCAACCGGGCCGATCAACTCGGGGCGGCTTTCATCGCGACGGGCCATTTTGCCCGGATCGAACGGGGGGATGGGGGCCGTGCGCTGTTGAAAAAGGGCCGTGATCAAAAGAAAGACCAAAGTTATTTTCTATTCTCGCTGAAGCAGGAGCAACTCGCGCGCGCGCTCTTTCCGTTGGGTCACATGACCAAGAACGACACCCGTGAGGTGGCGCGCGACTGCCAATTGCGCACCGCGGACAAGGAGGAAAGCATGGAGATCTGCTTCGTGCCGGATCGGGATTACGGGAGTTTCCTTGAAAAAGCCAACCTCGCGCAACGCCACCGGGGGGAAATCGTGAACCGCCAGGGGGACGTCCTCGGCTTCCATGACGGGATTGAATTCTACACGATTGGGCAAAGAAAAGGCCTTGGCATCACCACACCGAAGCCGGCCTATGTGCTTGAGCTGGACGCCGCCACAAATCGGGTGATAGTGGGGGACGATCATGAACTGGACCGCGCCGAGTTCAGCGTGGAGCGTTGCAATTGGATTCCCTTCGACCACCCTCCGGCAGCTTTGGAAGTCACCGCCAAAATTCGGTACAACCATTCCGGAACCAGCGCCACCGTGACCCCATTGGACCAGAATCGGGCGCGCGTGTCGCTGCACACGGCTCAACGAGCCATTACGCCAGGACAAGCCTGCGTGTTTTACCAGGACGACTTGGTGGTCGGCGGCGGCTGGATCACACGGGACACTTGACTCAACCAAAACCTCCGCAACATCTTTTCCCCATGGCTACAATTCTTCTTGTCGAAGATAACGAAATGAACCGCGACATGCTCTCCAGACGATTGGAGCGCCGAGGTCTCAAAGTCCTGATCGCAGTGGATGGAGCCGAGGGGATTATGAAGGCTAAGAAAGATCTGCCGGACTTGATTCTCATGGACATGAGCCTCCCCGTTGTTGACGGATGGGAGGCGACCAAACAACTCAAGGCTCTCCCTGAGACCTACCAGATTCCGATCATCGCCTTGACGGCGCACGCCATGCCCGAGGACGAGCAACGAGCCCGGCAATCCGGCTGTGACGACTTCGACACGAAGCCCGTTGAGTTCTCCCGACTCCTCGATAAAATCAAAGCATTGCTTGAAACCCGCAAGGTTGCTTTTCCTGGGTGACACGGCCCACGATCCAAGCAGGGGTTTGGAATTCATTTTGAACGCGAAGCGGCTCCAAGCATCGAATGATTCAGAATGAATGTGTCCGTGAAGAACCAACTTAAACACAAATTATGAAGACCCGTTTCCATGGGCTGTCCGCGACATGCCTCGCGGCCATCATCGCCCTTTCAACGCCCGAACTCCGCGCCAAAGACTCCTCCGCCATGGAAGTGGCCCGCGAGCTAAACAAAGCGTTTATCGAAGTGGCGGACAAGGTCTCCCCTGCCGTTGTCGTCATCGCCGTGGCTCACAAAGAAGACTATGTAAGCCCGGACGAAGGCGGCGGATTTCCGGAGCTTCCACCCCAGTTCCGTCGATGGTTTGAAGAACAATTCAGGGAGCGTAGAGATCTCGAAAAGCGGGAGTCGCGGCCGAACCGACGTCCTGATGTCTTCGACGGCCAGGGCTCCGGGGTCGTGATCCGCGAGGACGGCTACATCATGACCAATCGCCACGTCGTGGAAGGGGCGAGCAAAATTCGGGTTCGGTTCAAGGATGGCAAAGAGTACAACGGGGACATCAAAGGGGTCGATTCTTACTCGGATATCGCCGTCATCAAGATCGATGCCACCGGTCTTCCAACCGCGAAGCTAGGGGACTCTGCCAAGACTCGCGTCGGGGAATTCGCCATCGCCATCGGCGCCCCTTTCAACTTGGATTACAGTGTTACATTTGGCCATGTCAGCGCGAAAGGACGCACCGGCGTAATCCCCCCCTCCATGGGAGGCGCGGCCATGGATCAAGACTTCATTCAAACGGATGCCAGCATTAATCCCGGCAACAGCGGCGGACCACTCGTTAACATCGACGGGGAAGTCATTGGAATCAACACGCTCATTCGTAGCTTGAACAGTGGAATCGGCTTCGCCGTACCCGTGAACCTGGCGAAGCAGGTTGCCGACAAACTCATCGAGTCCGGCAAGTTCGCCCGATCCTGGCTGGGCATTTACATTCGAGCCCTGAACGATCATCCCAATTACAAGGGATTGTTGAATGACGTGAAAGCGGGCGTGGTGGTGGACGCCATTCCCGACGACAGCCCCTCCGCCAAGTCCGATCTCCGACCTGGAGACATCATCACCATGGTGGACTCCAAGCCAGTGGCCACTGCGCAGGATCTCAAGTACGAAGTGCGCTCCAAGGACATCGGCGCCAACGTTTCGCTGGATGTCGTCCGGCTGGATTCGGACCTCAATCCTAAGAGGATGAAAATCAAGGTCAAAACTGGTGAAGCTCCGGATGACACGATGCCCGTGGGGATGCGACGGCGCGCGGCGCCCCCCGCCGTCTCTGAGGAAACTTCCAAAGACCTCGGAGTCACTGTGAAATCCATCACGAGGGAAGTGGCGAAGGAGTTTGGTTTCGAAATGACCGATGGCGTGGTGGTCACCGCCGTGGAACGAGACGGGATCGCGGCAACAAACGGCATCCGGCCCGGCGATATCATCACTGAGGTGAACCGAAAACCCGTGTCATCGCCAAGGGAGTTCCGTGACGCCTTGAAGGACAGCTCGTCGAAGAAGGGCGTGCTGCTGAACTTGAACAGCCAAGGCGTGAGCCAGTTCAAGATACTTAAGGAAAGCACGGAATAGCCGCTCGACCGTCCCCACTCATCTCTCTCGCAGCGCCCTCGGTTTACCTGAAACCGCGCCGCTTAAAGAAGCCCAATTCACGCCGCCAATCCTGCCGAAGGATTGGCGGTTGTGTTTAACCCAAAAAGGGCAATTGAACCTCGTGCAGATTTGCAAAATCCTGGATGAGAAAGGCTTGACGAAGAGCGAGGCATAGCCTTTATGGATCTGGCGGGTGATTTGGAAAGACTTTATCTCCAGGATCTTGCGAAAATTCACCATGGGCCGCTGCCGTTTTAAGGTTTAATCAACGCAAAGCTGCGGAGCGCCCCGCACGGGTCCGCGACACAATTCGGCGGCCAAAACGAGCTTTTGCCGGCAGCCGGCCTCCAGCGGGGTTCGGCAGGTTCCTCGACCTTCTTTTTTCGGGATCGACTTCCATCTGGATTTGCTAGAGCCTCACCCGCCTGTATGCGCTTCATCACCAGCGTGATTGAAAAACTCCAACGCCATCCCAAGCGGATCGTTTTTCCGGAGGGGACGGAGCCCCGCGTCCTGCAAGCGGCACGGCAATTCTCCGCGCTGCGATTGGGCGTGCCCGTTCTCCTTGGCAATCGGGGTGCGATCAAACTGGCTGCGGAACAGTTGAATGTGCCATTGGACGGTGTCCGGATCATCGACCCCACGCACAGCGATGAGCTCGATTCCTTTGTCAGACGCTTCGAGCGCTTGCGCCGGAACAAGGGCATCACGGAGCAGGAGGCGCGCGAGGCGATGATCAAACCGAACTATTTCGGCGCGATGATGATCGCCATGAGGCACGCGGACGGACTGGTGTCGGGAACGAGCGAGGTGAGCGGCAGCGTCCTCCGGCCGCTTTTCCAGATTATCAAAGTCTCGCCGACCGCGACCACGGCATCGAGTTGCATGGTGCTGGAGCTGGAGCAGACGTCGATCGGCGAGAACGGCACCCTCTTCATGGGAGATTGTGGCGTTATCCCGGAGCCGACCGTTGAACAACTGGCTGACATCGCCGTTGGAACTGCGGAGCTGGCCCGTCAATTGTTGGGGTGCCGCCCCCGGGTCGCTCTGCTGTCTTATTCAACAAAAGGCAGCGCCACCCACGCTTCCATAGGCAAGGTGCAAGCCGCCACGGCGCTTGCGGCTCAGAAGGCCGCTCAAAAACTGTTGGAGGCGGACTTCGATGGAGAGCTCCAGGTCGACGCGGCGATCATCCCCGAAGTGGCGGCAAGGAAAGCGAAAGAAAGCAAAGTGGCAGGGCGGGCCAATGTGCTCATATTCCCCGATCTTAATTCGGGCAATATTGGCAGCAAACTTATCCAGCACGTGGCGCGAGCCCATGCCTACGGCCAGATTCTGCTCGGATTGGACCGTCCCGCCGCCGAGATTTCCAGAGGTTCCAACGCTCATGACGTTCTCGGCGTGGCGGGCATTGTTGGCCTCCAATCGATCGAATACTCAAAACTTTACCCAGACGTCCATGGCCTCGATCCGTTCGAAAGCACGCCCCGCTGAAACCAGAAACTCCAAAGAGGCTCATCGACTCCACTGCCGCCGAAGCGGCCGACGAACCATGAAGCACCGATCGTGAACGAAACGACTCCTCGAGTTTTTATCGCTGCCACAAGGCAAAACGACGGCAAAACCACTTCCTCGCTCGGCCTCCTGTCGGCGCTGCAAGAGGTCTACCCTCGCATCGGTTATATCAAGCCCGTCGGACAGCGATTTGTCCGCATCGACGAACAGAAGGTCGACGAAGACTCGGTCCTCATGGACAGAGTTTACAGGCTTAATTGCCCTCTCGTCGACATGAGCCCCATCGCTGTCGAACCCGATTTCACACGCAAGTATTTGCAGTCGTCGAATAACGATGTGCTTGTGAAGCGCATTCAAAAGGCGTTCGATCGCGTTGCTTGGGAGAAGGACTTCGTCTTGTGCGAGGGGACTGGCCACGCAGGCGTCGGCTCTGTGTTCGACCTGTCGAACGCTCAAGTTGCCAAAGTCTTGAAAGCAAAGGTGATCCTTGTCACCCAAGGCGGCATTGGGCGGCCGATCGATGAAGTCTCGCTGAATCAGGCTGTTTTTCAGCGGGAAGGAGTAGAGATCATCGGAGTCATTTTAAACAAGGTTCACATCGACAAACGCGATTACGTGACGGAGTTTGCTCGCAAAGGGCTTAAGCGCAAGGGACTTGAACTCCTCGGAGTCATCCCCCATCAACGGCTGCTGTGCAACCCCACGCTGGAATCGATCCAAGAAGAGTTAAGCGCCGAACTCTTGAACGAGCAGGGCCGGCTTCACAACCTTGTCGAAGACGTTGTCGTGGGCGCCATGGGTGCGAGCAACGCGCGAGGATTCTTCCAGGAAGGAGTCCTCATCATCACTCCCGGCGACCGCGAGGATATAGTCATCGCGGCTTCTCCCTTCACGGAGGATCAACCCCATCCGCCACTTGCGGGAATCGTGCTCACGGGCAACATCCGCCCGTCGAAGCATGTGCTGGAACTGATCCGGTCGATGCCATTCCCGGTTCTCCTCGCTCGTGACGACTCCTACCAAGTGGCCTCCAAGGTTCACGATCTCACGGTGAAGATTCGACCGAACGACACGCAAAAAATCCTGCTCGTCCGGGACATGATTGCCAAGCATGTCGACGTGAATCGCATCGTCACCCTGCTTCAAGAAAATGCCTGACACCCTCCCCATCAATCCCGCCCTGGCGAGCCTGCCGGTCTATCAGCCAGGAAGACCCATCGAGGAAGTGGCCCGCGATATCGGCTTGCCAGCGGCGCAAATCATCAAGCTGGCCTCGAACGAAAACCCTCTCGGCCCTTCGCCGCTCGCCCTTGAAGCCATGCGAGGCGCCCTCTCCCAACTCCATCTCTATCCCGATGGCAACGCGTTCTATCTAAAAAACCGCCTCGCGGCCCATCTCGGTGTCAAACCCGAAAACCTCATCCTCGGCAATGGATCCAATGAGATCCTGGAATTCGTCGGCCATGCCCTGATCGCCCCCGGATCGGACGTGATCGTTTCCGAACACTGTTTCGCAGTTTATCCTATCGTGACCCACCTGTTTGGCGGAAATCTCGTGACGATTCCGCACAAGGAGTTCGGCCATGACCTCGCGGCCATGGCCAAGGCGATCACCCCGCGAACACGGGTCGTGTTCGTCGCGAATCCAAACAACCCGACGGGCACGCGCGCCTCCAATGCCGAGTTGCTGGAGTTTCTCGAAACAGTGCCTGCCAACGTGCTGGCCGTTCTGGATGAAGCCTACGTGGAGTTCCTGGACGATCCTCCCGATTTGATCGAGCGCATCCGCTCAAAGCAGCAACCCAACCTGGTGTTGATGCGCACGTTCTCCAAGATTTATGGATTGGCGGGGTTGCGCCTGGGTTATGGCATCGCGTGCCCGGAATTGATCGGGCACTTCGAAAAAGTTCGCCAGCCTTTCAACATCAACGCGCTGATCCAAAGCGGGGCTCTCGCGGCCCTCGGCGACGTGGAACATTTGCGCAAAACAGTCGAAAACAACCGGTCAGGCAGCCTGTATTTTGAAACCTGCTTCCGGGACATGGGGCTTGAATTCGTTCCTTCCCACGCCAATTTTGTGCTCGTTCGAACGGGCCGCGGGGCGGCCGTTTTCACGGCGCTCCAAGCCCAGGGGGTGATCACCCGCCCCATGGGAGCCTACGGCCTACCTGAATGGATACGCATTTCGATCGGCACTCCGGAACAAAACGAACGCTGCATGTTAACCCTGCGCAACGCGCTTTCATGCCGAACGTAAGCGATCAAATGAGGCTATCTTCCTCACGGCGCACAGAATGACCGCGTGGATTGAGATCCAGGCCCGCGCTCATTACCCGCCACCGACTCGCCGCCACTCGTCACTCACCCCGTTGCGCCGTTTGACACATGCTTAAAGGAGGAGCACACAATCCCGGGTTCGGCGCCGCTTCTCCGGAGTCATTCCCTTTCATTCCCGATCACGAACTGCTTCGATGCATCGGGAGCGGCAGCTATGGAAAAGTTTTTTTGGCCCGCAACGTCATGGGCACGCTGCGGGCAGTGAAGGTCATCCAGCGAGATGGATTCGCCGAAGCGCGCCCGTTCGACCGGGAATTCGCTGGAATCAAGAAATTCGAGCCACTTTCGCGCAACCATGAAGGGCTGGTCGCCATCCTGCACATGGGACGCAATGAAGACGCCGGCTATTTCTATTACATCATGGAATTGGCCGACGACGCGAACGGCCTGACCCCCCCCGACCCGGAACATTATTCGCCAAGAACTCTGAGCTGCGATCTCCGTGGCGGCCAGCCGTTGCCGTTCCGAAGGTGCATCGAAATTTGCGTGAGCATCGCGGCCGCGCTCGGCCACTTGCACAAAAACGGCCTGGTGCATCGGGATATCAAACCCTCGAATATCATCTTCGTGGGCGGCATGGCTAAGGTCGCGGATATCGGCTTGGTAACCGAAATCGGGGAAGCCGCGACATTTGTCGGGACCGAAGGCTACGTCCCGCCGGAGGGCCCCGGGAAGCCGCTAGCGGACATTTACAGCTTGGGCAAAGTGTTCTATCAGATGGCCACCGGCCGGCCGGCGCGAGATTTTCCGAAGTTTCCGCCGGCGCCTCCCAGAACAACAGAGCCCGGGATGGAGCCGTTCCGCAGACTCATCCTCGAAGCATGCCACTTGGACCCGGCGAAACGGTGTCCCTCCACGGACGTGCTAGAGCAGCGCCTGCGCTCGCTCATCCCCGACGAAGGCCCCAGAAAAATCCCCGGAGCGGGAGGATCGGCGACCGTCTCGCCGGCTCCAGTTCCACGATTGCGGGTGTCCATCGCGGCGGATCACACTTCCCGCGAAGACGGGCGACTGGCTTCCTTCCTCGAAGAAAAACTGGAAGGAAAGCTGTTCCAAGTGCTGGCGAACAGCCACTCGCCCGGCGCTGTGGAATGGGCCCGGCGACTTGAAGAGCGCGTGGGCGAGTCCGACGCGATGATAGTGGTTTTGTCCCCTGAGTCGGCGGGAAGCGAAATGCTGGCCTACGAAATCGAAATGGCGCGTGATTCCGCCCACCTTCGGAATGGAAAACCCAAGCTTCTGGCGGTTCGACTGAAGTGGAAAGGCTCACTTCCCGAGATGCTCGCCGGCGCCTCCGAGCTGCCTCGCGCCTGCTCCTGGGAAAGATCCCAGGACGACGAAAAAATCCACCAAGCCGTGATGGAGGCCTTGCTTGGCAAGGAGCCAACCCAAACAACGCTGGAGTTGGCCAAATTAGAAACGGTCGGCGGCGCCGTTCCTCTAGACTCCTTGTTCTATGTCCGGCGAGCGGCCGATGATGAGTTCGACCGATCCCTCGCCAAACACGACAGCTTGGTCCAGGTGAAAGGGGCACGGCAAATGGGAAAGACGTCGCTGCTCGCCAGGGGGTTGCAGTCCGCGCGGGAAAGCGGCTTGAAAGTGATCTTTACGGATTTCCAAAAGCTGAACGCGGGCTGCTTTGATTCGTTGAAGACATTTTACACAGCCCTCGCGCAGTCTGTTGCGGATCAACTCGATCTCGACACTTTCTTCGAGGATATTTGGGATACGCGGAGGAGCGAGAACTCAAACTTCGAGCGTTACATGGGCCGCCATGTGCTCCCTGAAATCTCGACCCATCTCGTGTGGGGATTGGATGAGGTCGACCGGCTCTTCAGCTGCCCGTTCAGCAGCGAAGTCTTTGGGTTGTTCCGCTCTTGGCACAATGCCCGGGCTTTCGACCCCACCGGGCCATGGTCGCACTTGACCCTCGGCATCGCTTACGCGACGGAAGCGCATTTGTTCATCTCGGACATCAATCAGTCCCCGTTCAATGTCGGCACCCTTCTGGAATTGAAAGATTTTTCCCCGGCGCAAGTGGCGGAGTTGAATCGGCGCCACGGACAACCACTGGCTTCGGCCTCCGATATCGAGCGATTTATGCGGCTGGTGGGCGGTCATCCGTTCCTTGTCAGAAAGGGGTTAAACGAGCTGGTGATGCGCGAGTTGACGGTGGATGCCTTTGAAACAGAAGCCCCGAGCGACGAAGGCATTTTTGCCGACCATCTCCGAAGGATTCTCACCTCCCTGGCCCGGGACGCGAGCATGCTTGAGGCGGTGCAAGGGATCCTCAGGGGAGATGGCTCCGTGACGCCTCAACAATTTCACAGGCTTCGCAGCGCTGGAATCATGGGAGGGGCCTCCCCACGGGAATTGAAGCCGAGATGCCGGCTTTACGAGATCTATCTAGCACGGCACTTGCTCTGACACATCCGGTGGAGATCTGCCATCTAAACAAACACGCGACGCCAACCAAGCGCCTCGCCGCTCTGGCTGGCTTGCTGGCGCTGGTTTTTCCTTTGCCCGTCCTGGCCCAAAACGTTCGCCTCACGGAAATCATGTATCATTCCGGAGGGGCGACACTCATGGATCAATGGTTTGAGTTGTATAATCCAAGCGCCAACAGAGTGGATCTTTCGGGCTGGCGCGTCACTCAAGGCGTGGAATTCGAGTTCCCGTCCAACACGGTGATTGAGGCTCGCGGGTTTTTGGTCATGGCCGCGCATGGACCGACTTTCAGATCCCTCCACCCGACCGTCACTCCCGTGATTTCAGGATGGATTGGCTATTTAAGCCGCGATGGTGAGGAAATCCGGATTGAGGATCGTGCGGGCAACACGATAGACAGCGTTGCTTATGCCCCGGAAGGAGATTGGGCGGCTCGCCGTCTCGGGGCTCCAGATGTCTACAGAAAGCAGGGCTGGGAATGGTTCGCGGAACATGACGGCCGCGGCAAATCTCTTGAGCTGATCCAAGGCGGCCTCCCAAATCACTACGGGCAGAACTGGGGTTCCAGCCTGATCGCCGGAGGCACCCCGGGACGCCCAAACTCCGTCGAAAGCACTGATATCGCGCCTTTGATCTTGGATGTGGCTCATTTCCCCGTCCTTCCCAAATCGAGCGATCCGGTGGCGGTCACGGCGCGATTGCTCGATGAAAGAGTGAATGGGATCACGGCGACACTTCATTGGCGGATTGACGGCTCCAACATTTTCGGCCTCGAGCCCATGTTCGATGATGGGAGGCACCATGATGGACTGGCAAACGATGGACGATTTGGATGTGAACTGCAGCCCGCAAGGGACGGGAGCATCGTCGAGTTTTACGTTACAGCGAGGGACGCCGGGAACCACGAACGCGCCTACCCCCATGTCATGCCAACGGGAGCCACGCGTTCGGCGAACCTCGTCTACCAGGTGGACAATTCGGTGTATGAGGGCCGGCAACCCATCTTTCGGCTCATCATGACTCCAGGCGAGTACGATTACTTGGCCTCGGAGATTTGGCGCGCTGCGCCGAACAGCGACGCGCAGGTCAACGGGACGTTCCTGAGCGCCGAAGGCGCGCTGAAAGCCGGCGGCACCATTCAATTCCGTTACAACGCCGGCTTCCGCAATCGGGGCCACGGCTCGCGCGTGGCATCTCCTCGAAATTTCCGCGTGAACTTCCCGAAGGATCGTCCGTGGAAAGGGCGCGCGGGCATCAATCTCAACACGCAATACACGCACAGCCAACAACTCGGAAGCGCCGTATTTCACCAGCTAGGCCTGCCGACGCCTAACTCCACTCCAGTTCAGGTCCGCGTGAACGCCGCCAATCTCGCCAAACCAGGGCAGGAACAATTCGGATCCTACGCCGCCAACGAACTGGTGGATGAGGAGATGTTGAGGAGGCATTTCCCGCTCGACCACGGCGGAAATCACTACCGAGGGATCCGAGACGCTTATCCTGGCAATCCAAAGGCGGATTTGGCGTGGCACGGTGATTCCCTGTCAAGCTACACCAATGCCTATTTCAAGAGCAACAACAAGACTTTGGACGATTGGTCCGATCTCGTCGGATTGATTGACGCACTCAACAACTCCACACATGAGGCCTACACCCAAGCCGTTCGTAAAGTAGCCAATGTGGAGGCGTGGATGACTTACTTCGCGGCAAACACGCTCTTCGCCAATGGGGAAACCTCCTTGAGCACGGGCTACGGTGATGACTTTTCCATGTACCGCGGAGTTGTGGACCCGAGATTCCTCCTGCTCCCCTATGACATGGATTCGGTGATGGGCCGGGGCCTGACCAGCGCAACCCCTCAAAATGGCCTGTTTAGGATGGTTTCTGAAGGCACGACGCACTTCATCCCCTCTCTCAACCGGTTCATGAAGCATCCAGATTTTGCCCCGCTCTATTTTCGCGAGCTCAAAACCCTCGCGGAGACCATTTTTTCCCCAACCCGGATGAACCCCTTGTTGAACCAACTTTTGACAAGCTACGTGGACGCGATTGCGGTCGATGCCATGAAGCAGTTCAACTCCAACCACGTGGCCTATGTGCTATCCCAGATCCCTCTCGCGCTCACGGTCTCGCACGGCCTGCCGCTCGTCAGCGGATACCCTAGAACCACCCTCCCGACAATGACCCTTCACGGCACGGGAAACGCCATCGAGACGCGCTCAATCCTAGTCAATGGACGGGAGGCCGTGTGGACGCCGTGGAAGGGCGTTTGGACAAACACGGCAGTCGCGCTGCAGCCAGGCTTGAATCACTTGCGAGTGAAAGCGCTGGGTGAGAACGGAAAAGAAGTGGGTCAAACCACGGTGGATATATGGCTGGATTCCGGGACAATCACGTCTGCCGGAGCGGTCCTCTCTTCGGACACAGTCTGGAAGGCGGAGGGTGGACCCTATAAAGTGGCGTCCAGCCTCACTGTCGAAAAAGGGGCCACTCTCACGATCGAACCCGGAACCTCTATCTTCCTCGGCCCAAACGCGGATTTGATCGTCGCCAATGGAGGCCGGCTCTTGGCAGAAGGCACTCCCACCTCTCCCATCCATTTCACGCGCGCCCCCGGATCTCCCGCAAACTGGGGCGGCATCGTCGTTTATGGTGGAATAGGCTCGCCCGAGACACGCTTGAGTCACGCGCACCTTGCGTTCAATGGTTCAACGGCCATCCATTCCTTGGGTGGAACCGTGTTCCTGGATCATCTCACTTTCGGAAACACCGCCGAGCAATATCTGTCGCTGGACAGCTCCTCGTTTGTCGTGCGGGACTGCGTCTTTCCAAACGCCACCGCCGAGTTCGAGCTGGTGCATGGCACGGGCGGCATCAAGGGCGGAGGGCATGGCGTCATCCAACGCTGCCTCTTCGGCTTGCCGATCGGTTACAACGACGTGGTGGACTTCACCGGAGGCAGACGGCCTGCGCCTATCATTCATTTTCTCAACAATGTGTTTCTAGGCGCGTCGGACGACGCGCTGGATCTCGACGGAACCGACGCGTGGATCGAGGGCAATCTCTTCTTGCATGTGCACAAAAACGAGTCTCCCGATTCCGCCAGCGCCATCAGCGGCGGCAATGACGGAGGCAGCGCCTCTGCACTCACGATCCTTGGCAATATTTTTTACGACTGCGATCATGTGGCGACCGCGAAGCAGGGAAACTTCTACGTCTTCCTAAACAATACGGTGGTTCGCCAGACCAAGGCGGGAGGTGCCGACGCGGACGCCGCGGTGCTGAACTTCGCGGATGAAGGCGACGCGGAGGGAGCGGGGATGCACATCGAGGGGAACGTGATTTATGACGTGGAGAAACTGACGCGATTCCTTGCTGCGGCTTCAGTGACGTTCACCAATAATCTCCTGCCGGTTGCCTGGGCTGGTCCTGGAGGGAACAACTCCACGGCCGATCCCCGGCTGAAGTATGTCCCCAAGCTCTCGGAGACGTTTTTCACAACATGGGAGGGCGCTCAGATCCTGCGTGATTGGTTCAGCCTGCTCCCGGGTTCCCCGGGCCGCGCGGGCGGATTAAACGATCAAGACTTGGGCGGCGTGAGACAGCTCGGCGCCTCCCTTTCGGGCGAACCGCAGACACCGACGGCTTGGAATCACGCAACCCTGCGAATCGGCCTGGGCCGCGCCGGGGGCGGTATCCCGAGGCTAAACTGGCCCAGTGGCGCGGGCATGACGCACTACAAATACCGAATCGATTCTGGCGCTTGGAGCGCCGAGCAATCCATCGACACACTCCTCGGACTCACTTCCCTGGCTGACGGCCCGCACGAAGTGGAGGTGGCTGGCAAACGGGATTCCGGGCTCTACCAGGATGACCCCCTCTTCGGGGTTGACGCCCATGTCACGCGATCCTCGAGGTGGGTTGTGGATCCCAGCGTGGAGCCTGTGAAAAAAACCCGCGTCCGGCTCAACGAGGTGATGGCTAAGAACACTTTACTTCCCGGCGGCAATGGAGCTTTTCCTGATCTTATCGAAGTTTTCAACTACGGAGAGACGGTCGTTGATCTCTCCGGCATGGGAATCACTGCAGAGGCAGCCCATCCCTATAAATTTGTTTTCCCAAAGAATTCCTCGATCCTCCCCGGCGGTTTTCTAGTGGTCAAAGCCGAAAGCGTTGCCAATTCTTCCGAACTCCAGACAGGATTTCAGCTCAAACAATCCGGCGACAGTGTTTACCTGTTCGACAAACCCGCCGGCGGCGGCCTGCTCCTGGACGCCGTCAGTTTCGGGCCTCAATTGCCGGATTTTTCCATCGGACGCGCCCCCGACGGAGTCTGGACACTCTGCCGCCCCACTTTCGGCGCCCCGAATTATGTCGAGGCCTGTGGCGACGGCCGCGCCCTGCGGATCAACGAATGGCTGGCCGAGTCGCGGTTCGCCGCGAATGGCGATTTCGTCGAACTCCATAACCCCGGTTCCCTGCCCGTGGCTTTGGGGGGATGGTTCCTGTCCGATGCCTCGGGTTCTCCCAAACGGAATCTGATCGCGCCTTTAACATTCATCGCGGGACACGGTTTTCTTTCGTTCATCGCGGACGGCAGGGCCGACAAGGGACCCGAGCACCTGAACTTCAAACTCTCTCAGGAATCGGGCCTCATCCTGCTCACGAACCCTGACGCCGTACGAGTTGACGCCGTCAGTTACTACTCCCAGCGCGCCGACGTCTCAGAGGGACGATCCCCAAACGGAAGCGAGACGCTCGCATTTCTGGCTCAACCCACGGCCGGTGGCCCCAATCCGGATGTCATGGCCGTCAGGTGCGCGGTTGACACCCTGGAAGTGCCGTTGCTTCCACTCAATGCCGCGTGGCGCTACAACCAGTCCGCCAACCTCGACAAAGAGGCTTGGAAGTCCCCGGGGTATGAAGATGGAGCATGGCCTATCGGCCAGGGTTTCTTCGGTGTCGAAGATTGCGGCTGCATACCCGCGCCGGGTCTGGGGACGGCGCTCGCCATCGGACGCTCGACTTACTATTTCAGAACCCATTTCGTCGTGGAAACCAACCTGGCCGCATTCAACCTGACATTGAAAGCCATCATCGATGATGGCGCCGTGCTTTATCTCAACGGGACGCGGTTCGCCGCGTTCGGGGTGAACAACGACGCACCGGCGTATGCGACCCTCGCCTCTCGCGATGTCGGGAACGCAACTCCCGAGTCTGTTGAATTGCCAATCGCAGGGCTGTTGCCGGGCACAAATGTCCTCGCG
>SXGS01030023.1_pt1 | contig 31591 bp, 31 predicted proteins | sample 3174681 | NCBI WGS metagenome assembly SXGS01 (sample SAMN11356861, study PRJNA531348) | freshwater metagenome | isolation source: freshwater sample F1-80 | place: China: Fuxian Lake, Yuxi | collected 2017-12-25 | reverse complement strand
GCAATGGAAATCCATCAACCCCTCTCAAGACGGTTGATGTCACAAAAGAAAACATTCCAACCCTTGTTGACCGCGCGATCATCCCAGGCATCCAGGGTGGACCACACAACCACCAGACAGCTGCCATTGCCGTTGCGCTCAAGGAAGCTCTTCAACCAGAATTCAAAGAGTACGGACACCAGATTGTGAAGAACGCAAAAATTCTCGCGGCTGAGCTCATGGCACGGGGCTTTGATCTGGTCACGGGTGGAACAGAAAACCATCTGATGGTCGCCGATCTCACCAACAAAAATGTCTCAGGAAAGCACGCATCCGTTGCACTCGATAAGGCTGGTATCACGGTCAACAAAAACACGGTTCCCTTTGAACCGCGTTCCCCGTTTGATCCGTCTGGAATTCGACTCGGTACACCTGCGTTAACCTCACGAGGCATGAAAGAAGAGGAGATGAAACAAATCGCTGCCTGGATAGAGAGCGCCATCACCAACCATACAGACGACACCAAACTCGCATCGATCAAGGCAGAGGTAAAAATGATGACTGATCGGTTCCCTCTGTACCCGACGATCAGTTACTAGATCGTAAAAACTCCATCAGTTTTTGAAACGCCCGACCGCGATGGCTCAGGGCGTTTTTTTGTTCGTCCGACATTTCTGCGAACGTCTGACTCTGCCCGCTCGGAGAAAACAAAACATCGTACGGGAGCTTCTTTTTGTGTGTCCCTCGAGGTGTGATCACAATCGTACCGACGATGGATCCCTCAAACGTCTGTTCCTCACCATCTGGTGACACCAAGGCAACGACTGAATGGAACGTCGCCCCACGACGACCCTCTTCCACATCTTTGAGTTGCTCGAGTGTGTGAGCAACAAGTTGTTCATCGCTGGCACCCTCCCCTGCCCACCGTGCTGTGTAGACACCAGGACGTCCCTCTAGGGCATCAATCATGATTCCCGAGTCATCTGCTACTGACCACGCCCCAGACTTCTGTGCAACGAATCTGGCCTTCTTGAGCGCATTCTCCGCAAACGTCTTCCCGTCCTCAACCACTACCTCATGCACTCCGGCTTCATCCGCGCTCATCACCTCGATGCCAAGTCCATCAACCAACTGTCGCATCTCTTCCAATTTTCCTGGGTTGTGCGTAGCAAAAATGAGACGTTTCATATTGATTATTAGTATATCAAATGCTATTCTACGATCCGTTATGGCAACCATCCTGAATGGTCGAGAACTTGCTTCGCGCATCCGTAAAAAGATTAAAACGCGAGTCCAGGCCCTCCAAACCCAGCCGGGTCTTGGTGTGGTTTTAGTTGGCAATGATCCTGCCTCTCATTTGTATGTGAGCCTCAAGCGCCAGGCGTGCGAGGAGGCTGGGATTGGCTTTGAGCTCTTTTTGTATCCCGCACAGACGACTGAGGAAGAGATCATCTTAAGGGTTACCGAACTCAATGATCGAAAAGACATCCACGGTATCCTCGTCCAACTTCCTCTGCCTTCCCAAAATCCTGACCACGTGATCGCGGCGATCGATCCCAAAAAGGATGTCGACGGATTTCATCCAGAAAATTTGTCACGACTCCGTCGAGGGGAACCCTGCATTGCCTCCGCAGTCGCACTCGGCGTCATGAAACTAATCGACGAGGCTAAAGCGCACGGCCGTGGGTGCATCGTCTCGTCCCCTCTTTTTGCTGCACCGCTCGAAATCCTTCTGAAAGAGCGACGCATCGAGTCAACGGTTGTTCAAGCAGAAGATCCTCATCTGGCACAGAAAACTCGAGAAGCGGATGTCTTGATTGTGGCCGAGGGAATCCCAAATCTTATCAAGGCCAACATGATCAAGCCTGGTGCGACTGTCATCGACGTTGGCACAACACGAACCGATGAGGGGCTCATGGGCGACGTAGATTTTGACTCCGTCGAGCCTGTGGCTGGAGCGATCACGCCTGTTCCCGGCGGTGTTGGCCCCATGACCGTGGCCATGCTTCTGGTAAACATCCTGAAAGCCTACGATCTACAACGAAAGGCTTGACGAATCCATTGTTTCCGTGTAGTTTGGCCGGTTCGTGAACACTTCTGTTCGCGACCCAACCACGACCACACGGAGGAACAGGTGATTCGACTGCAGACCCCCAACGGCACGCTCTACGCGGAAGTGTTCATCGTCGACAACGACCGAGAGATCGCGGTCGTCCTGCGCCGCGATTCCATGCATGGCCAGATCATCGCCTTGGAGACCTTCGCACCGGTCTCGAGGAGTAGCCTCGAAAGCGACTGCTTGACCTGGCTCAGTCGACGTGATATCAGGAGCGGAAAAGAGTCAGCTCTTATCTCTGAGCTCGACACCGTCTTCGAGATCTACGATGGAATCCGGAGCAATGGGCACGACATCGTCAACGGCTGGGCCGGTTCCCGCCGAAGCCGTCGACTGCCCGATCACTACGAGCTCGCCAACTAGAAACCTACGACCCATCTGGTCGCCTCCCCACGCTGCTCATCCTCACGAGTGAATCGTGGGATTTTTATTACTCTAAACCAACCGCCTAAGTTGTATTAGGTTGAGATGAAACAGATTTGTGTGCGGCTATGCCTCCCACCAAGATCGCGACGAGGTTGACCCAATTGGCGTTGATAACGTCCCAGGTAAAAATCGATGTCCAGGGATATCCGTACACTGGTTGCACCAGAAGCACAGAGCACAGGAAGAAGAGAATCATCCACCCAATTGCTGTCGCGAAACGGGCGGGCCAATCGTCCTGTGCCTTGCGGAAGTAGAGGTAGCTCACCAGAAGAATCCAGAGTGGCGTGAATACGTTGCCGGCAAAGAGAAAAATGGGGTGTTGGATAATGCTGTACATGGTGACAATCAAGAATGTCACCGGATACCAAACGACAAACAACAAGAAAAAATACGCAAACCATCGTCTTGTAAATATTGCTTTGACCCCCATATAGGCTTAGTTTAGCAGGACTGTCATGACTTCCCAAATAATCCCTGCACTGAAGATCAGGACGATCGTCCATGTGAGCGGTGCGGGGAAATTAATGCAATGATGAGTTCGACAGATCCCCTGTCGACGCATAGACCAATACGAGAGGGCAACAAGAATTCCCAGGACTCCACCAAAGACAGATCCGACGAATCCAATGATCTCTATAAACTCTCGCATCCCGATCGCAAACAAGAGTATCGGCATCGCACAGACCAAGAACCATGAAGTTCGATGAGGAAGGTCAAAGTCAAACTTAAATATATTGAGGAGTTCAATTCCAAGAACCATGAAGATGGATAGAATGGTAAGTGATCCTAGCAGTGTTGCCACGATACGGAATGTATCCCCAAGGAAAGGGACGAGACCATCAAAGGCAACGGCTGATGTACCTGACCCCGTCACTCCAACAATCGCAAAGGCGAAGAACGCGTACAAAAGAACAATAACTGTCATTGCCGTGACAATGACTCGACCTAACTGTCGTTGATGCTTGGTGCCTAAAACATCTTTGAGCTCAGGTACGATTCCCATGCCAGCAAGGGAAAAAAGGATCACGCCGTACGAGACAAAAAACTGATCCATCTCGATGCTCGAAAAATGCGAAATGTCGATATGGGGAAGACTGGCGAGGATGATGAACGTGAAAAGAAACAGGAGTGCTGCTACAAGAACATACTCAATCCGAGCCGCCAATTTGAGGCCGCCAAAAATAAGGAGCGAGGCGACTCCACCAAGAATATACGAATAGAGAGCCGGATCTCCCTCTAAGACGGGAGACAGGAGAAGATGAAGAAACGTTCCTCCTGCGACCATGTACGCAAGCATCGCTCCCCAAACCCCTAAACAGAACGCGACCAACGTCACCCACTTCCAACCCTTCCCGAGATAGATTCCAACGTAGTTTACCAATCGATGACGGCCGGGAGTCTGAACCACGATTTCGCCCAACATGAGTTGAAGAGTGACAAGCATGCCTCCCAAAAAAAGAAGTTCAAGAAGGCCGAGGGCAAATCCACTCTGAGCAAATGCATAAGGTAAACCGAAGACCCCGACGCCGATGATCGCACCGATCATCATGCCTACAGACCTCAAAAAAGGACGGTTTGGATGAACCATAAAAGAATCCACAAGTTACGCTCAATGATAGCATAATTTTGCTTGCACCGAGGGGTATGCGTGCTACTATGCCCCGTGAGCTATGGCCACACACGAACGAATTCCCCCGCAAAATTTGGAAGCTGAGCAATCCTTGCTTGGATCGCTTCTGATTGACAAGGATGCCATGACGAAAATTGCCGATCGGTCTAGACCGGAGGATTTTTATCGTGAGTCACATCAACATATTTTTGAAGCCATGCTTCAACTCTATGAGCGGCACGATCCCATCGATATCCTCTCGTTAGGGAACCGTCTTGAAGAACAATCGCTCCTTCAGCGCGTTGGAGGACGGGCGTACCTGGTTGAACTTTCAAACATGGTTCCGACCGCAGCCAACGTTGCTCACTACGCGGACATCGTTCAAAAAAAGGCAACCCTTCGTCGCATCATCACCGCCGCTACAGAAATTACCCAAATTGGATACGAAGAGGACGAGGATGTGGAGGCAAGTCTGGATCGGGCTGAACGTGCCCTGTTCGGTGTTTCTGAAAAATTCAACAAGCAAACATTCGTTTCGATTCGCTCTGTTCTCCACGATGCGTTTGAGCGCATTGATGAACTTCATCGTGATCGAGGAAAACTTCGCGGGGTTCCAACCGGTTTTCGTGAGCTCGATTCCCTTCTTGCGGGGCTTCAGAAGTCTGACTTGATCATCCTTGCCGCACGACCGTCCGTTGGAAAAACGTCACTCGCTCTTGATATTGCCCGACAAATTGGAGTCAATTCAAAACTCCCAGTCGGATTCTTTTCACTGGAAATGAGCAAGGAACAGCTCGTCGATCGTATGATTTGTGCGCAGGCAAACGTGGATCTCTGGAAACTGCGCACAGGCCGCCTGTCTGATCGCGATGATGACTTCCCACGTATCGGTAACGCCCTCGGAGAGCTCTCAGAGGCGCCCATCTTCATCGATGACGCGGCCGGACTCAACATCATGCAGCTTCGTACCAAGGCACGACGACTCAAAAATGAACACGGACTAGGAGTCATCATGGTCGACTATCTTCAGCTCATGGAAGGACGTGGAAGCAAGAATTCGGACAATCGTGTGCAAGAAGTCTCCGAAATTTCTCGGGGTCTTAAGATGATTGCCAAAGAGTTGAACGTTCCCGTGCTTGCTCTGGCGCAGCTCTCCCGTGCGGTAGAAATGACCAAGCCAGCGATTCCACGACTTTCCCACTTGCGAGATTCCGGTTCCATTGAACAAGACGCGGACGTGGTCATGTTTATTTATCGCAAGACGGCTGATCGAAATTATCGCCCCGAAGACATTCCACCAGAGGAACAGAACATCGCCGAGGTACACATCGCCAAGCACCGTAATGGTCCCACAGGAATGGTTCGATTGTTCTTCGACAAGAAACGAGCGTCATTCCTCAACCTTGAGATTCGTCCAGGATCGACCCCGCCTCCACCCGCTGAAGATTCAAGTGCGGGGTTTGCTCCGCTCGCTCGAGCACAAGCTCCCATGGCTCCCCCACCGATTGATCCTAACCCTGCCGGTGTGTAAAATGCTTCCACTATGTTCAACAAACTCAAACACATTAAAGATCTAAAAAAACAGGGCAAAATGATGCAGAACGAACTTGCCACCGTTGTGCAGGAAGGTTCCGCAGCCTGGGGAAAAGTAAAACTCATCGTCAACGGTAACCGCGACTTGATCGGCGTAACCATCGAAGAAGAGATGCTTAAGGACAAGACCAAACTCGAGGATGCGATCAAGGAAGCCTGGAAGGACGCAACTGGCATGAAGTTCCAGATGAAACTTGCAAAAAAAATGCAGGATATGGGTGGCTTAGACATGTTAAAAAACCTTGGCGGAGGAGCAGAATAAGACTGTGCGTCGGTTCCCAGAGCCTATTTCCAACTTAGTCGCAGCGTTTGCACGGCTGCCAGGCGTAGGGCCCAAGACGGCCCTACGGTATGTTTTTTACCTGCTGTCTCAACCAAAATTCGACCTCGAGGTCATGGCACGGGCGTTGACGCAATTAGGAGAGCGCATCAAAACCTGTCCTCGTTGCTTCACCTACACCGAGCATGCTCTCTGCGAGATCTGCTTAGATTCAAAACGTGACACGCGTGTACTTTGTGTCGTCGAGGAAGCGCGCGACATCTCTACCATCGAGGCCACTGGCATGTACAACGGCTTCTATCACGTGCTTGGCGGAACTCTGAATCCTATCGAGGGTATGACCCCTGATACCATCCGTCTGCGTCAACTCCGCGAGCGACTCGAGGCAGAGCCTTCCATTCAAGAAATCATCCTCGCTCTTTCTCCCACCACCCACGGGGAGGCAACCATCATGTTCATCCAAAAAACACTCGGACCACTGGGTCGCTCCATGTCTCGCCTCGCCCGGGGTCTGCCATTGGGCGCGACGCTTGAATTCGCGGACGAGGTCACCCTCGGCGACGCATTCAAGGGACGCAAATCCATCTGAAACACAAAAGCGCGTCGAGGCGCTTTTGTGTTTCTACTGGATGAACCCTCCGGCTTGAATCTCCCAGAGTTTCTTGTAGATATTATCTTTCTTTTTCAGAAGCTGTTTGTGCGTTCCAGAATCCACGACCTGACCCTGATCGATAACCACGATACGGTCCATTTTCATAATGGTCGAAAGTCGATGGGCAATGACAATAGTTGTCTTATCGCGCATCAACTCCTCAAGCGCCTCTTGGATCAAGGACTCGGACTCAGAATCAAGGGATGACGTTGCCTCATCGAGAACGAGAATCGGTGCATTCTTCAGAATTGCACGTGCAATCGCGATCCGTTGTCGTTCACCACCGGAGAGCTTCACACCCCGTTCACCAACGTAGGTTTCATACTTGTCCTGTAATCCTTCGATAAATTCATGCGCATGAGCCTTCTTGGCGGCTTCCATCACTTCTTCGTTGGAAGCATTGCGTCGACCATAACGGATATTCTCCATAATGGTTCGATGGAAGAGAACGGGTTCCTGCGGCACCAGAGCGATGTTCTCACGTAAACTCTCTTGGGTGACTTTGGCAATGTTCTGATTTCCAATGAGAATCTTTCCCCGTTCCAAATCATGGAATCGGAACAAGAGTTTGATAATGGTCGATTTTCCTGCTCCCGATGGTCCCACCAATGCTATCTTCTCTTTGGGTTCAATAACCAGATTCATGTCGCGTAAGACGCGTCGTGTTTGGTTGAAGCTGAAGTACACACCCTGGAATTCGATACGTCCGGTCTGCACCTGAAGCTCCTTTGCATTTCGAACGTCCTGAATCTCGTGAGGTTCATTCATGATCTCCACAATCTCATCTGCATCAGAAAGGGCTTCGTAGGTTCGTCGAACCGATCGACCGATATCCCACAGCACACTGAAGAACCCAATCAAATAGCCTTGAATGAGGGCAAAGTCTCCGACCGTCAATTTTCCCTCCTGCCACAATCCGATCGCGAAGTACATGATGAGGAACTCAATCACAATCATCAGAATCGCCTGAGCCGCATCCATAATTTCACCCAGGTTCCAGGTAAACGTGTTTACGCGTCGCCAGCGATCAAGGACATTGTGAAACAACCCCTTCTCGTGACCAAGTCCTGTAAAGAGCTTGATCGTGATGGCATTCGAAACCGCATCTGCCAACACTCCGGTTGCCTCCGAATCAAGTTTTGATCGTCGATAGTCAAACTTTGTCTTCCATCTTGAAAACAAGATATTGAACAACAGATAGAGAACCACCCAGATCAGGAGAATCGATCCTAGCAATGCACTTCGAGTCCAAAGCACCATCAGATTTCCGGTAATAATGACGGCTACTGGAACAAAGGTAAACTGCAGTTGATCCATGAGCTTCTCAAAGGAAGCACCGATCCTGTTCACTTTTCTTACCAACGAGCCGGCAAAATGATTCGAGAAGAATTTGTAGCTATGTCCCAGAATATATTCGTGTGCCGTTTGGGTGAGATCCGTCATCACACGTGGCTGAAACCAGTTACTCATGATTGCCATGACACGCCAACAGACCCAGGCTCCGATATGAAGCAAAAGAACAACTATCACAGTCCCAACGAGAGCCATTCGCAGATCGTCACTCACCACATCTCCTGAGAGAAGATCAAAAAAACGCTTGTAAAAAACGGGAACAAATACATCTACTGTTTTGGCAAGAACAATGAGGAGAATCATCACACCTGCCCGACCAGAATAAGGACGGACGTGCCGCCAGTAGAGTTTGAGAATCGCTTTTGTATTGATGTGTTCTCGCATAAAAGAAAATCGCCGTTTTAGGCGGCGATTTTTTCAATCTTGATCTTGGTGTACGGTTGTCGATGACCGACGTTTCGTCGATATCGAGATTTCGACTTGAACTTGATGACCGAGACTTTTGGAGTCCGGGCCTGTTCAAGCACTGTCGCCGTCACTTTCGCGCCGCTAAGTGTGGGGGTTCCCACCTGAGTTGTTGTTCCTTCTTCATCAGACACGAGCAAAACATCAAAATTGATGTTATCTCCAACCTCTGATTCGAGTTTTTCAATCTTAAGCTCCTGTCCTTCTCGGACCAGGTACTGTTTCCCCCCTGTTTGAATGACAGCCAACGTTGCCATAGCGTGATTTTCCGCGGTTCCTGTATGTCGATGACATCAGTATACCAGCGTCTCTTAAAGTGAATAACGCGGGTAGGTTACTCACTGGGGAGCACAATGTCAAGAATATCGCCAATTTCCAGTCTATTTTGATCAACAAAACCCACAGAAACCTCCAAAACCTTATCCACAGGCTCTGGCGAGGTATAGATGGTGAATGGTGGATCCTCAGGCTGAGCGTTCTGCACGAAACCGACAATGCTGTTTTCTTTGATCCAGATAATATCAATCGGAATGATCATCCCCTTCATCCAGTAGGTCTGCGTAGCAAGCTCGTTATGCAGAAAAAGAAGTCCTTCGCTGTCACTGAGCGAGCCGCGTCCAGCGAGACCTTTCTCACGTTCGATCTGATCGTCAGCGATCTCGATGGAGACCGTTGTGCCATTTGGGAATACGACAATCGACTTCTGTTGATCAGAAGAACGATCGATGACACCTACGATGACAAAAAGGAGCACGCCAACGAAACCCAAAATGGCGATGATCTTACGCATGACGATCTTTTTGAACGAGGAGTATGGCGGCAAGCACCATAATCACTCCGAGGATCAATAGGGCGACGAGCTTCTCGCGGCTTTGCAGAAACAGAGCACTCACCCCAAACGCAGAGGCGATCACCACGTACAGAAGCACGATGTGTGTTTGTCCCCATCCAAGCTTGAGCAATCGATGATGGAGATGCTTTTTATCGCCTTGAATGATGCGAGCGAATCCACCTTCTCGCCAGCGGCGACTCACAACCCACACAACATCTAACAGCGGAATTCCGAGAACAAGCAGAGCTGTGGCGAGTTTACCACCGGAAATGACCGCGAGGATTCCAAGCATGTAACCGACAAATGTGCTTCCCCCCTCGCCCAAAAAAATGGATGCCGGGTGCACGTTCCAAAACAAGAATCCGATAAAGGCGCCTAACACGACCGCAGAGAGAAGCGCTACGTCGGGTTGGAAGTAAGTAATAGTAAGCGAAAGTAGCATCACCATGAGGGCTCCCACGCTTGTGACTGATGTCGCGAGACCATCGAGTCCATCGAGAAACTTCGTCGTGTACATGACCACAAGAAGCCAAACGAAAACAAGAAGATCCGATTGCCAAGCCTGAAGGATGATCTGGCTCCCTAATGGATTTGAAAGTTTGTCGATCTCAATTCCGAATCCCACCGCCGTAAGCGCCGCAAGAATGGGAGCGATAATCGCGAGTCGAGGAGGTAGCCTAAACCGGTCATCGATAAACCCACCAATCATGAGGATGAGTCCCCCCAAGAGAACACCGATGTAATGACTTGGATCGATTCTGCCTGAGGTGAGCAGATCGCTCGTCATCAGAATTCCGGTAACAGCCGCCGCGATGGAGACAAACATTGCGATCCCTCCCAAAAGCGCAACCGGGCGTGTATGGATTTTTCGCAGGAGCCCTGGTTGATCGATGATCTGGAAATGAATGGCCAAACGACGGACGAATAATGTTAGAAGAAAAGACAGAACAAACGAAAGCGTACCCCAAAGAATAAGTGTCAGTGTCATAGTTCAACCCCCTTTTCAATGCGAATCTTCCCTCCTGATTCAAGAACGATGGTATCACGGCGACGAACCTCACCCTGTAAGAGCGCGCCCGCGATGGCATTATCAACTTCATCTTGGACAAGACGTCGAAGCGGTCGTGCACCAAACTTTGGATCAAATCCTTTCTGCGCAAGCTCGGCGACAGCCGCATCCAAGGCACGAAATCCAATTCCTTTTGGTTCGAGTCGTGTCGCTACGGCATTCATGAAGAGTTTGGTGATCGCAAGAACATCCTCTTGGACAAGCGGCTTGAAGACAATGATTCCATCAAAACGGTTCAAAAACTCTGGTCGATACACTCCACGCAATTCCTCCTCAACAAGGTGTGTCTTGATTGCATCAAGTGCCTCCCCACGCCCAACCGCGTCTTGAATGTACTGCGTCCCAGCATTGCTGGTGCAGATGATAATGGTGTTCGTGAAATCAATCGTGCGACCAGATGAGTCGGTCAGCCGTCCGTCATCAAACACCTGGAGGAAGACGTTCAAAATATCCGGATGTGCCTTTTCAAGTTCATCAAGGAGCACAATCGCAAAGGGCTGTTTGCGCACGGCCTCAGTTAGCAAGCCACCACTCTGCGAACCAGGGGCACCCAATAATCGATTGATGCTCGACGACTCCTGATACTCGGACATGTCCACACGTACCATCATCTCCTCACTGCCGAAATACGTTTGAGCAACCGTCTTGGCAAGTTCCGTCTTTCCCACTCCCGTAGGACCCAAGAACAAAAAGGTTGCGATCGGTCTGGCCTGTGAACGCAATTCTGTGCGCGCTCGTCGAAGGGCTGCGGACACCGCACTGACCGCTTCCTCTTGTCCAATCACGCGCCCGTGCATTTTTTCTTCGAGTCCCAGCAACTTCTCTTTTTCGTCTTCCGCGACCGACATGGTTGGAATACCTGTTTTGCTACTGACAATTTGGGCAACGTCTTCACCGGTCACAAGCGCATCCTTGCCACGAGACTTCGAAACCTGCAAAGCCGTCTCTCGTGCGACCTCAATCGCTTTCTTTGGTAGGTAGGTTTCGTGCATGTATCGGTCGGAGAGTTTCACGCAACGCTCCACGGCCTCGTAGGAAAAAATAACATTGTGCTCGTATTCGATGCCGCCGATCTTGGATTCCAGCATGAGAATAGCCGCTTCTTGATCTGGCTCGAGAATATCAACTTTCTGAAACACACGCCCCAAAATCGAACGCTCGACGATGGCTGTATAGGCCTGTGGCGTTGTTGTTGCAACGGCAAATGTCCCGCTACGAGAAAGAAAATCAACAAGCGTCGCCGCCAAATCACTCGCACCTGCCCCCTCCCCCACAAGCTGCTCAATGTCCGTAAATGCCAATATGATATTTCGTGATCGTGCAGCCTCGGAAAGCGCAACGATCAGTCTCTCTTGAGCTTGAGCTGCATCCAAACCAGAAACTAGATGTGGAATTGAAATTCGGACCAGGCGACGATCTTCAAGAATCTTGGGCACTTCCTCCTTCACCATCAACTCGGCGACACCAGCAAGCACAGTCGATTTTCCAACGCCTTCTGGCCCAACAAGAACCACACTCTGTCGACCACCCTCAATCACGCGAAAAAGTTCCTCGATCTGCGGTTCACGACTGATCATCATGGGAAGTTGACCGTTCACAGCTGCCGTTGTGAGATCCTCAGATATGGCATCAAGTGTGGGAGTGGCCACACTTGTCATGGATCGATTCATCGCTCCTGTGGGTTTGTACAGAGCTGCATGACGGAATGCGTTGTATCGCTCGCGCATTTTTTCATGGATACGCAGCCACGCAATCATGTTATGAAATTTCCGTTCATCAATGCCTTTATCAAGTAACAACTCACGAATAAATTCGTCCTGCTGGTAAATGCTCGCAAATACCTCAAGGGAACTGATCTCATGACGACGATCTGCGAGCGCCTGTCGAAATGCTTCGAGAATGACCCGTTCAGCCTCCTCACTCAGGAGAGAAGGTTTCCCTAATTCCCGCGTTTCAATACGACGTGCAATTGGTCCCATGAGATCTTGAAAGGCAATCCCCAATCGACCAAAGACCACGGAGACATCCGGAGCATCCATGGTACCGACAAAAAGATGAATGGGATCGACTTGCTTGTGTCCGTATTTGGTCGCGACTTCAAACGCACGTTCAACGGTAGCCGTGGCGTCGACATTGCAAAGATCAGCAAGATTTACCTGGTCGCCCACCTCTGAAATTGTCTCAATCTCTGGAATGTTCTCTGTCCAGGTCGGCATCTTGGCTGCGAGATTTCTTATCTGAGATTGATGAAAATAGAGGAAGGATCCGCACAGGAGGCTCAGACACACCCCTAACCCAAACACATCCCCGATACCCACAAACGTCGCACTCAAGACCGCCAAGAAAAGGCTTCCTGTAAGAACGCAAAACGTGAGGATCGTAATCACACGAGAAGCCGATGTCATCGCGACGCGTGTTTGGATATGAGCCTCGTCCATGTTGGCCGACCACGCATATCTCTTGCCGTTGAGTTGTACTTGCAACATCGGCATATCCTAGAAAAGGAGCGCGAGTAGTTGTCTTAATAGCCCAAGAACGGCAAGGGGAAGAACAATCAAATAGATCATCGCCAGTGCGAAGGCGATGATCGTCCAAACAATCACGCCGAGAAAGCGTACGGACAACATGACAAGACGCACACCGAAACTAATCAGACGACCAATCAACGAAGTATCCCCGTACATAGGGACAAACAGATTCTTCGCCCAAACATCAACACCAAAATATCGCACACTCCCACGAATTGAGCGCCAGAGTTTCCCCAGCGTTTCGCCGAGACCCTCGCCGTACCACCACAGGGGGAAACGCAAAGTTTCGCGAATGCTCTGCACCGCGACCATTCTGAAAACAAGCGCCGAGGAAGGTTTACCCATACAGATATTCTAACACAAAAACCGCCCTTAAGCGGTCATTGCTATCCACTCACGCAGACGCTTCATCAATGTAAGATAAAAATGCAGGTTGTGAATCGTAGCGAGACGCAGGGCAAGAAGTTCCTGAACCGAGAAAAGGTGTCGTAGATATGCGCGGGAGGTTGTTTTGCATGTCTCACAGTCACAATAGGGATCGATTGGAGATTGATCCAACGCGGACGATTCACCTGTAATCCGAAGTCGGTCATAAAAGAGACTGGCTGGACGAGGATCTTGATAGGCACTCCAGTCCACGAGTGACGGATCCTGATTCCAAACAAACAGCGTTCCGTGTCGGGCATTCCGCGTAGGAATCACACAATCAAACATATCCACTCCCATCTGCACGTACGCAACGATTTCCTCAGGCATGCCGCCACCCATGAAATAGCGAGGCCTATCCTGTGGAAGAATCCCACAGACGTATTTGACAATTCGGTACGCATCTTCACGCTTCTCTCCAACCGACAGCCCACCAATCGCATATCCATCAAAGCCAATCCCCATGAGGCCACGAGCTGACGTTTCGCGGAGATCCTCATGTATTCCGCCCTGAACGATGGCGAAGAGAAGAGGTCGGAGGATGGATGAGGTGGAAAAAGTTTCTTTGCATCGAAGAGCCCAGCGCAAGGAACGCTTCATCGCGTCTTCATATCGCTCACGGGTCGAATCCCCCGCTGCCACATCATCAAACTGCATCACGATGTCCGACCCGATCGCTGATTGCATCTTCATGGAAAGCTCAGGAGTGAGATGGACTCGTGTCCCGTCGATGTGTGACTGGAATGTCACACCTTCCTCGGTTGTCTTATTCATTTTTGAAAGGGAGAACACTTGGTACCCACCAGAGTCTGTGAGAATCGGTCCATCCCAATTCATGAATGCGTGTAATCCGCCGAGTTCGCTCATAGCCTCGAGACCTGGACGCAGTAACAAATGGTAGGTATTGGAAAGCAAAATCTGGGCTCCGAGTTTTTTCATGTCGCTCGCGGACATCGTCTTGACCGCGCCCTTGGTCGCAATCGGCATGAAGAATGGCGTCTGGATGCTGCCATGAGCGGTTTGAATCTCTCCGCGACGTCCCCATTCTTTGGTTGTTTCCACTTTGAAGATTGACATACTCGACAATATCGCTTATGATCGCCCGTTCATATGGCAGGAGGATGTATGGAACCGCTCTACTTGAACGTGAATGGGAGGCTTACCCCGACCACTCTGAGGATCGGCGATCACGTTGTTCTGGAGCATCCCTCCAGCAGGGTGTATCTCGCCGTCTTCAGCCGCGAAACAGATTTGTTTCTCGCCTCGCAGTCTCTCTTGACGGCGGGAGGTGACAACAAGATCTCTCTGCCAGTTCGTTCGATGGAAGCTGCTCTGGCGGAAGTTCAAAAGATGCTCGCCTCGCTGGGCCTGACCACCCTGGAAATTAGCCGGATCAACGACAAACAGATCATCTACTCCTTGGTCGCTGTGATCAACCCCCCTGTCTCCCCCGAAGCCTGACGCGCTGGAGGGGACTTTTTTTATTCTTTCAAATCAAGTTCTTCCAAAAGCTTCTTCTGCTCACGACTCAGTTTCTCTGGCGTCTTGATGTTCACAACCACTAACTGATCTCCCCGACCGCGACCATGGGGGACACCCTTTCCTCGCAAACGAAACTGCGAACCAGATTGTGTACCCGCGGGGATTTTCAAATCAACAAGCCCATCAACAGTCTCCACCTCGATCGTGTCACCCAGGGCGGCCTGTGTGAAACCGATGGTTGCTTCTGAGATGAGCGTGGCCCCATCGCGTTCAAAACGTGTGTCATGAGGAACGTGCAATCGTACGAACAAGTCTCCAGTCGCACCGACCTTGATCGCCTCTCCTTGACCCCGCACACGCAACATGGACCCATTCTCAACTCCACTTGGAATGGTCACAGTGAGTCTTTGCTTCTTGCGTTGGGTGCCCTGACCTTGGCAGCTCGTGCAGATCTTCTTTGGAATCTCCCCTGTTCCCTGACAAGTTGCACACGTCCGCTTTGTTTGAACATTGCCAAACACGGTCCGCTGAACTCCCATCTGCACACCATTGCCGTCACAGTCTTTGCAGGTTTCCATTCCCTCCCCAGGCTCACCGCCGGTTCCGCCACAGCGATCACAGGTGTCTGTCTTGATAAGCTCAACTTCCTTGTTCACGCCAAAGATGGAATCCTTGAACGTGATGTCCACGTCAACTTGGATGTCGCTTCCGCGGCGCTCTTGTCGACCACGTCCACCACCAAACAAGTTCCCAAAAATGTCGCCAAGATCTTCGAATCCTGCGCCTCCAGAAAAATCCCAGGCGGAGCCTGGTCCGGCTCCGCCGGAAAAGCCACCAAAGCCACCCGATCCGTCGAACGCCGCAGCGCCAAACTGGTCGTACTGCCCGCGTTTCTTTTCATCCCCCAAAACTTGGTAGGCCTCATTGGCCTCCTTAAACTTTGCTTCGTCCCCACCCGCTTTGTCAGGGTGATATTGATGCGCGAGTTTACGAAAGGCCTTCTTGATGTCTTCTTGCGAGGAACCTTTGTCGACTCCTAAAATTTTGTAGTAATCCTTTGCCATAATCCGGTCCCCCTCCTTTTCAAGGAGGGGCTAGGGGTGGTTACGAGTCATTGAGTGAATGCTTGTCTCAGTAACGGAACAATCTCTTTGCGCATCATGATACCACTGGTCGTCGCACGATCATCGATCCATGTGATGTCGAGTGTTTTCGACAACACCTCTTGAAGGTCTAAATTGGGACAGACAAATATGTTCTGTCCGTTATCGATGTCAATGATCGAAAGGAATCCTTTGTCGGTTCCCTGAAGCTCCTGAAGTTTCTCAAGGATGTCGATTAACTCAGAACCGAATTCCTCAAGGAAGGCTTCCGCGTGGACAATCTCAAGCTGTGCGATCCCGATCTTCTGCTCGCCGAATTGAAACCACGCCGCGTCGTGTTCGATTTCGTCGAACAGATTTTCCCGCTTGAACGACGACTTGCTTTCGAAGAGCAGCTCAACGAAATCGCTTGGAATCTCGACTTGTCCCTTCAACCAATCAAACGCGGCTCGATCGCGCGTAGTTGTAACGTTATTTTGAAAGTTTACGGTGTTAGAGACAATCGCTCCAGCAAGAAGATAGGCCGCCGTTCGGCCAGGAGCGATGCCCGCCTTCATGAAGTGTTCCGTGACAAGCGTGGCGGCTGAACCAACAAATTCGATTTGTAGATCGGCATTTGGAAAATCGTCCGGGTTGTATTCTTTGCGATGGTCAATAACCACCGTGACCCGAGAGGGATCAATATATGGATGAAGTCCACGTAAATCACTCGCATCTGTAAGAACGATTTCATCAACTTGATGGATCACCTCCATGGCGTTCAATGGCCACTCAAGATTAAATGTGCGAATGACCGCTTCGGCCTCTCGATGGAGCTTCCCAAATACACCTGCGATTGCGTCTTCTTCTTGGCGAACCAAAAATTCTGCCTCTGCAACCAAGCAGGCCGTTCCGTCTAAATCGGGATCTTGATAACTCGTGACAAGAATCATGTTGCTTCCTCAACGGCTTTCGCAATTTCTATTACAACCGGTTTCTCAATCACCAACCAGTCTTCGTACCTCATGCTCACAGAATCCGTCAGCGAGCCTGCATTAAAGTGGATGATCTCGTTTTCCGCGAGGTGTGGATCAACAAAGGTCTTGAGACCAAAGAGTGATCCAAAGGGTGGAACGCTCCCAGGCACACAGCCGGTGACTTCCTCTGGATTCGTTGCAAACCCAACGGACTCGCCACATGCCTGCTTAGCACGGCTCCCCCACAGCTTCATATCCGCTGGCATGATGAACAAGTAATTCGCCCCAGTCCTATCACCCTTAGTGACAATGGCCTTGGCGCCTGAGTGCATACTCACTCCCCTCACCCTTGCCGCGATCTCACTGGTGCGTGTGGGTTCGTGATGCTGGGTTTCATACTTGATACCGTTGCCATCAAGAAGCTCAATGATTCGCTTGTACACAGGGGTGGACATAGGGGGTTGGTTGACAATCTTACTATTCAGGTTTAAATTCTTCGGTCAGCCGGCACCCGGCTTCGACCAATTTCCACAGGGAGCACCCATGCGTGTGATCGTCCTCCTCCTCTCCTCTACCTTCAGCCCACACGGCTGTAACAGCTGGAGTGAGAGTAGTGATGTGCAAAGTGATACCACCTCCTACACCTTCAACTCGGACAAGGAACCATGTCAGGTGCTCGTCGTCCACGTCGCCGACGACAGCGACTTGAAGGACACGGACTTCTCCATCCCAACTGGGTGGAGGGTCGTAGACTCGGACTACGGGTTCTACCAAGGGATCCCTTACATGCTCATCACGGCCTGCGGCACCTAGAGCCCTCCCCCTCTCTTCTCTCCTCGCTCGCCCACACCGGCGGGCTATTTTTTTGTTTATTCCTCCCCCTTCTTCTCCTCAAACTCCGCATCAATCGGCTGATCTTTCTTTTCTTCTGGTCCACCCTCGCCACCTGCTCCACCTTGTCCACCTTCCTGCTGATACATCTTTGCCCCGACAGCTTGGGCGCTCGTCGACAAATCATCAGCCGCTTTCTTGATCGCCTCATGATCGTCGCCGTCCTTTACCGCTTTAAGTGCCTCGATTTTATCTTCAACACTCTTGCGCTCTTCGGCAGTCACCTTGTCACCAGCATCTTTAAGCATCTTCTCGGCCGTGTAGATCATCGTTTCAGCCAAGTTCTGGTGCTCGACCTTCTCTTTAGCCTTGGCATCATCCGCGGCGTGATCCTGTGCCTCTTGCTTCATACGCTCAACTTCGTCCTTGGAGAGTCCTGTCGATCCTTGAATCGTGATCGATTGGCTCTTGCCTGAACCCTTGTCGGTACCGGTCACGTGCAAAATACCGTTTGCGTCGATATCGAATTTCACTTCAACCTGTGGAACACCACGTGGCGCCATCGGAATGCCGGACAAAATGAATCGTCCAAGCGTCTTGTTCCCACCAGCCATCTCTCGCTCACCTTGTAGAACATGGATCTCAACGGTGGTTTGGTTATCAGCGGCTGTCGAGAACACTTGTGACTTGCTCGCAGGAATTGTGGTGTTGCGCTCAATGAGTTTAGTCATAACTCCACCAAGTGTCTCAATCCCAACAGAAAGCGGAGTCACATCCAGAAGAAGTACATCTTTGACTTCACCCTGAAGCACACCGGCTTGCACCGCAGCGCCCATAGCAACAACTTCGTCTGGGTTCACACTGACGTTTGGCTTCTTGCCAAAAAAATCTTCGACGGTCTTCAACACAAGCGGCATGCGTGTCATTCCTCCAACCATCACAATTTCCTGTATGGCGCCTTTATCGATCCCGGCGTCTTTCAGTGCGGCCTTTACTGGCTCGAGTGTTTTCATCACGAGGTTATGACAAAGCTCCTCCAGCTTTGCGCGAGTCAACGTCAGTACCAAGTGTTTTGGTCCGTTGGTGTCACTGGTGATAAATGGTTGGTTCACTTCGGTCTGCTGTGCTGTTGAGAGTTCGATCTTTGCGCGCTCTGCGGCATCCTTCACACGCTGAAGAGCGAGTGAATCCTTGCCCAAATCGATTCCTTCCTGCTTTTTAAATTCTTCAAGAATCCAGTCAATAATGACACGATCAAAGTCATCACCACCAAGGTGTGTGTCGCCGTTGGTGGACTTCACCTCAACCGTATCCTCACTCACATCAAGCACAGACACATCAAAGGTACCCCCGCCCAAGTCGTAGACCATGATCTGCTGACCGACTTTCTTGTCGAATCCATAGGCAAGCGCAGCCGCCGTTGGCTCGTTGATAATGCGTCGAACTTTGAGCCCGGCAATTTCTCCAGCGGTCTTTGTCGCATTGCGTTGCGCATCATCAAAATACGCAGGCACCGTGATAATCGCTTCTTCAATCTTCTCACCGAGTTTTTCTTCTGCGTCGGCTTTAAGTTTCTGTAAGATCATCGCGGAAATTTCCTCTGGCGTGTATTCCTTGTCGCCCATCTTGATCGCCACCCCATCGCCCTTCTGAACGATCTGGTAAGGCATAACTTGTTTGTCTCGCGTGACTTCCGAGTCACTCCAGCGTCGACCGATCAAACGCTTAATCGAGAAAAGGGTGTTCGTCGGATTTGTAACCGCTTGACGCTTAGCTGGGAGTCCAACCAAACGCTCACCGGCTTTGTTGACGGCAATCATGGAAGGCGTGGTCCGTGCACCCTCTTTGTTTTCTAAGACCTTAGGCTGACCACCTTCGATAATCGACATGCAGGAGTTGGTGGTACCAAGATCAATTCCGAGAATTTTAGGCATAGGTTGATAGGTTTTAGGTTGTAGGTTGTAGGTTATTGATGATCACTTTTGCTGGACGAATCACTTTGTCACCCGTCTTCCATCCTGTTTGAACAACCTCGAGGATGGCCTGATCATCTGTCGCTTCATCAGAACGTTGGGCGACGGCTTCATGTAGGTACGGATCAAATACTCCCGTAGCCTCGATAGGTCGAATGTCGAAGCGTTCAAGAATGGAATCAAACTGTCCCTTGGCACGCTGCACCCCGTCGAGTGGATCGCCTTTGCCGTCGAGAATGTTTTTCAAACTATCCACGACTTCGACGAGATATCTCGCCATCTCCTCTTTCATACTTGAACGAATTGATGAGCGCTCACTCGCCAGGCCCTTTTGTAGATTGTCGTAGTCGGCAAGCGCACGTTTCCATCCTCCAAGGTATTCTTCACACTTCTCACACGATTGCTTTGCGACCACTTGGTCGTCTTTGTGTTCTTCATTCATACTTATTCAAAGTATTCATCAATAACTTCTTTTGCGCGCTCGATGAGCGCCAGGTTTCGAGAGTAGTCCATACGCAGAGGTCCAACGAGCCCGAGCAATCCTTGTGTTTCCCCATCGACGTTGTATCGCACAAGAATCGTCGCCATTTCCTGTCCAAAGGGATTACTTGATCCAATAAAGACTTGTGGTCCCTCAGGCAATTCCCGATACATCCGCTGCATGACTTCATCAAACTGGTCGACCAGACCCGAGAGTGTTTGCATCATTTCTGGATCGTGAAAGTCTGGTTTATGAAAGAGATTGGAGACGCCTGTGTAATAGGTCCATCTAGGATCAATCGCGACAATCGCGGTCTCACCAGAAATCTCGACGAGTCTCTTCGCCATCGACTTGAGCACCATCTCTGTATCCTGTTCGCGAGGCACGGCACGCAACGGTGCACCTTCCAGTACGAGTTTCTTATCGCGTAGGTGTGAGAGATAGTAGACGTACGCCGCTTCCGTTGGGATACGTCCAGCCGACGTGTGGGGGGAGCGTAGGAACCCCTCTGCCTCCAGCACTGCAAGCTCTCCACGAACTGTCGCGTCGGACACACCAATCTGATATCGCTCATTCAAATACTTCGACCCAACCGGTTGGGCCGTCCGAATATAATCCTCAATCACCAGCTTCAAGATGAGTTCTGTACGTGAATCCAGCATACAAAAAGATTAGCACTCCCTATTATAGAGTGCTAATCAATCGTGTCAACTACTCTTTTTTCTCTGAAGATCCTCCAATTCTCGTTGTTTGTCCTCCAGTTGCTGGGAAAGAGATCGTGTCTGGCGATTCCCGTGAGCCCAGACGGCTAAAAGACGACGTCGCATCTCATCTTTTTGGGGTAAAGCACCATCTCTCTGTCTACGTTCAAGGGCCCCATGTTCGTCTAGAAGTCTTTTTAATTCATGTATCTCTCGTCGGATCTGATTAATTCGTTCAATATCTTCATTCGCCAGATCGATCGCTCGCTGTCGACTCTCAATGCGTGCAATAGCTTCGGCTGAATCCCGATGTGCCGCCTCAGCCTGAACCGATTCATGATAACCCTGGGCTGCTTTCACCATCCTATTTCGCGATTGTTCTGCAAGATACATCAAGCCCGAAAAGGAATCTTCTACGTCTTCGGCTTTCGCCCGTACCCGCTTAATCACGCCGTCCTTCTCTTTAGCGAGAACCACAGATCCATCCCGGTCAAAGGCGACAACTTGGAATCCTTTCTCACGCGCACCAATCTCATTTACCGCCGGCAACTCGTCACCCACCCTCACCATCAGACCATTTTGTATGTCCTCAAGGGCATAGCGGCTAATCTTCCGTGATGATCTTCCGGGTCCACGAATGTCATATTCCTTACTTGTAGGATCATACGAAATCACCGTCCACATTTGTCTATCTAAGCTTGGAGGATCAAAATCTTCTCGCCAGACCTGAACCTCCTCGCCTGTTTGAAACCGTGGAGGCAGCTCTTCATCGACAAGATCAAGGTTGGTTTTTTCAAGATGGTAAATGTATGACTGTTCAACTCCCTTTGCTTTTTCCAAGGACATGAGGATAGCCAGACGCTCCCGTTTGAGAGTCATAGGCTCAAGAGAGTCAAGAACAGCTTGTAGTCGCTCCACTTCTTTACGTGCAGCCTCTCGATTTGCCCGAAGGGCTGGCAATGTCTCTTTGAGTGATTCCTTTGTTCTCCTCACTTGATGTTCATTTCGCACATAGCCACGATCAGGTCCCCGTTCGGTAATCGTATGTACAAGCGCTGAAATATCATCCTCTTTTGCTCGAGGATCCTTCCCATCCAAAGACATATCCATTGCCGCTTGCTGAAGGACTCTCTCCGCATCCGTATCAGAACTATTTCGATCAACGATCCTGGCCATCCGTTCCTCAAGGAGCTGGTCACTTACCCCATCGCTTACGAGCACAACTCGATCTCCCGGTTGCAAATCAAGATACGAAACGGGGAGTTCATCCTCAATTTCACCGTATCCGATCGACTTCGTGATAATGTTTCGGCGCTCAGCCCGCTCTTTCAGCTCAGGAGGCAAACGATCCATGTCCGGAGCCTGATCAATTTGACGCGCTTGTTCCGCTGTAATTCTCTTAGCCTCAACAGCAACGGTAAGTAAATTGTCGTCAACAGAAATTTGACGGAGCTTCCCATCTCGAGACTTTACGTAGATGCGACTATCTCCAACGTTCGCAAAAAACATGCGTTGGATCATCTCTCCCCTCCCATTTGGCAGCTCAACCAGTTTTGCTAAAGAGAGCGTTGTTGAGGACACACCGATATCCGTCCCTGTTACACGAGCACGAATCTCTTTATCGGCTTGTTGAATCGCTCCAACCATCTGGGCCGCCACGTATCTGGTAATCCGATCTAGAGGAGCTTCATTATTTCGGAGCACCTCTTGAAGGTTATTTTCGATCCCTCGATCGAGCTCTTGTCCTAATTTCTCATACATGATCCGGGCTGCTTCTCGGGAAGCGAACCATCCCTCCGACTTTGAAACTCCATCTGCAACCAAAAAGAGTCCTCGCTCTCGATTTTTTAACTTCACGTCCTCGCACGCAGCTTTCCGTTCAGGCCTCCCCTTTTCCATTAATCCTGTCTCGGGCATGGGTCCCTCATGAATCTCAGACCACTCGCGTTCAAACAATTCTAAGTATGCCTCTTTCGTTTGAGGTTGTTCACGACCGACTTCTTGTGTAGGAGCCGCACGCATATAGTTCTATTTTAGCATAAAAGAAAACCGCCTTGGACTAGGCAGTCGTTGGAAGGAAGCGCCAGGCGGCACCCCACCAGAGATGAATCCCCATTTGGAGAGCAGGACGATCGGGATCGTGGTTCACAAATACACTCCAAGGACGAAGTGTGAGACAACACGTCCCATTATGAGATACTGCCTCTTGGACGCGTGCGGCAAGTGACTGGCCAATGCCAATCCGGATGACGACGATCCTTTCCAAAAGCGTCGTGATGATGAGTCCCTGCGTCTGCAAGACGAGGATCGATCGATCTTCATGCCGCATGACGCCTCGACAGACGACGATCCGGTCGAGAATTCGTTGAGTAAACGCGGGGCTATCCATGAGCCCGCGTACCCGTGAGGGATCTGGGCTTACTAGCATGGGAACCTCCCGTGTTAACGATCGACCCTACCTAGAAAGGCCTTTGCCGTCAAGCCCCATGCGGCCTTTTTTGTTTTTACCCTTTGAAGAATTTCAGAGAATTTTCTTCCGCTGAGAACGGATGGGATGATGACGTACGTGGCGCCCAACTCATAGCAACGACGCGCCTCCTCTTCCGAGTGAACCGAAACAATCACCACACCGTTAAACCTTCGGGTCTCAAGAAACGTCAGGAGCGCCAGACTGATCACGAAGTCAGGAATGGTTGAAATGATGAGTCGCGATTTATCTGCCTTGATCTCTTCGAGAAAATTTTCGTCCCCCACATCGCCGTACAGGGCCGGCTCACCAAGTTCCGCGAGCTCACGTACGGCTACTGGATCAAAATCGACAACCACATAAGATTGCTTCATGTGCTTGATCGTTGGGAGAAGTTCTGAACCGGTGCGATGGTATCCAAACATCAAGACCTTCACGGCCGCTCGTTCTCGACGATGCTCGGAGGGTAAACTTGTATGTGGCTCAAGGTACCGGAAAAACGGGTGGAGGCGCTGATAGATCCGTTCATTATGCTCGATGAGGAATGAACTTGCCGCGATTGTGATAATCCCAACCGTGGTCGCGAGTCCTAAAATAGTCTCATCCAAATGTCCCAAACTTGTCCCGACAATGAGGACGATGAACGAGAACTCTGAAATTTGTGCGACGGTTGTTCCACAAAGGAATCCCGTGCGTGGGTGATACCCAAGACCCCGCATGATAAACATAGCGATGAGGGGATTGAAAAAGAGGATGAACGAACTGAAGAGAAGCGCCGGAACCAAGGTGAGCGAGAAACTATCAACACCAAGCCGTGTTCCCAAAACGATAAAAAAGATCACGAGGAAAAAATCGCGTAGCGGTCGAACACGGGCATTGATCTCGCGGTAGTAGATAGAAGACGAGAGCATGATACCGGCGATGAGCGCCCCGATTTCGATCCCAAATCCGAAATAGACCAGCACCCCCGTCACGAGGAAACACCAGGCGATCGCAAAAATAAACAGTAACTCTTGAGATTTGGCGACGTATTTCAGAACGGGGGGCAGCACTTTTGATGAAATGAACCAAAATACAGGAACAAGGACGATCGCTTTGAGAACCGTCGTGAGAAGGACGGTCTGGAGGGTCGCCCCGGTTCCAATCGAGGAAAGTCCCAATAATACCAACATGGCAATGAAATCTTGGACGAGAAGAAAGCCTACGGAAATGCGACCGTACAGCGTATCCAAATCTTCCTTGTCCATCAGAAGCTTCACGATGATGATCGTAGAGGAGAACGAAAATGCCACACCAAGATACCCGGCTGTCAACGCATCGAACCCCAAGAGAAGGGTGATCAAGAATCCGCAAATCGACGTGAACAAGACCTGCCCAACGCCCGTTGCCAAGGCAATCCCACCAACATCTTTTACACTTTTCCAGTTAAGTCCAAGGCCTACCGTAAACAATAAAAAGGCGACGCCGATTTTGGACATCGCTTCAAATACTTCAGGAGAATTGGTGAGCGCAAGGAGGCCGGGTCCCGCAATAATTCCTGTGATGATGTAGGCAATGATCAGTGGTTGTCGCAGACGAAAAACAATCATCGACAGCACGGCCGCGATCACAAGGACAATTCCAATCTCGAAAAACAGTTCCTCCAACATAGAAAAAGTATATCACAACTCTTCTTGACGACGGGGAGTGAGTATGAGATTCTATCAACAGTATGAAGTCCTCCTGCCTCCAGATGCAGAATACCTATTATCGTCCGGCGATGTCCGTCGAACGATAGGTTTTGAATCATTCAGAGCCCAACGTCCGGCGGAGATCGCCGGATTTTTGCTTGAAAGAAATTTGCGATCTTCCCTTTCACGGGCACCCAGGCGCCGCTTCAACGTACGCTTAGTACGTTTTCAGCGACTACCAGCCCGTTCAAGGGAATCTCATCAAATTTCTTCTCAAGCAAGATTCACCTTCATGGAGGCAACGTGCACGTTCTTCACTCTTCTCAGATCGCTGCGCTCATTCCCAACTGGGCGCATCAGCTGGCTACGCTCACGCGCCTAGCCTGGAGCGACCAAGCAGGAAAATGCTGGTTCCCCTACCTCCCACTGACGACCGAGGCCGAATGGCTCACGCACGTCGCACACGACTGGGCGACGGGCAACATGCACTCGTGGGTGGCCGTCGTGAATGGACAGATCGTCTCTCACACGGCGCTGCTCAACAAGGGCACACATTGGGAGATGGGTCGCATGGTCGCGATGAACGCTCCGCATGGTGCCACGCATAAGCTGTGTCGTCGGGCCATCGCCTGGTGTCGAGAACACAACGTCCACGCACGGATGGAGTGTACGCAGGCGCATACCCGCACGCAGAGCCATGCACTCATGGTAGGCATGCGCTTCGCCGGTCTTGGAACACTCGAAGAAATAGACGGCGTGCGCTGGGACATCATCTTCTTCGACACGCTCGAGGAGACTGCTCCGTTCCAGCCCAGACCAGGCCTCATCGCCAACCCGCTGGAAGTCCAGATGGAGAGCTCTGTGGCTGACCGCGCTCGTCTGCGTCAAGTCTCCCGCATCCTGCGCACCGACCGCGGAGGCACCCTTCCGCCCACGTACTTCCACATTCTCCCTGAACTCGAAGATTGCGTCCGTGGAATCATCGCCCTCAACCCCCTCGCCGTCTGATCCGCACAGGCGGTTTTCTTATTCAAAAAAAAGACCCTGCACGGGTCGAGGTGATCGCGAACAGAGTTCAGTCGAAGCAGCCGCTTCGACAAGGACGTCCTGTCCAAGGACAGGTGGTGTCACGAAGGGAGGGTGATGTGTGGATCAGACCACGAAGGCGACGAACTAGACACCGAAGCTTGTGCATGAAGACCTCCTAGTTTCAGCACGAGCATATTAAAACCATTCCAGTTAGTTGTGTCAAACGACCAACATAAACAGAAGTCAGCTATAGAGCTCTTGGCATCTTCCATATCCCATGTTATAGTTTTGCCGAATTTCAGAAGGCATTCCATCCCGGCCCCATCGTCTAACGGTTAGGACATCAGGTTCTCATCCTGGAAATAGGAGTTCGATTCTCCTTGGGGTCACCATAAAAATCACTATCAATCCGATAGTGATTTTTTGATCAACTTGTTCTGTATCTACCGTGTCTGCCTTTCTCCCGTGAAGGAAAACAGGTGCTGGGTATCCTTGGTTCTCTCAAAATACCAATCGCCCAATGCTTGTCTAAATGAAATCCCATCAATTTTTGAGTCATTGAACCAATCATTCGTGATGACTGCATGCTGACCATACGCGGGAGAAAAATATCCATCCACTTCTTCAAGCGTCTCTCTAATCAATTCAGCATTATCTAATATCCACGATTGTTGGGTTGGATCAGATGGATCAGTAATTCCTGAATTACCTAGTTTTACTTTATCAATTTGATCTATGTAAATAAACACAGGAACTTGCCAAAATGGCTGTAAAGCATCCAAATCAACGCAATCTAGCAAATCAGTACCGAGGGCTTCCGAACAGTATGTGTCTAGGTGGGTACCTCTAAAGGCAACGACTTCTGCATCATTAAACGGGAATGGAGTGAAGGTCGTATCATTTGGATCCCAGCTGCTATCAATGACACCTTTTATTGGAAGTTCTGGAAACCAATCTACAATTCTGTTCAAGTTGTGAGAGGCACCACTTCCACCAGCAGATGATCCAGCCACAAGCAGTTCAGACGCATCTGAAAGATCCCGACTGAAAACATTGTGATCGCTCAAATCTTTAAAAATCGCGCTCACAATATCATGTCCTGCAAAAATATACTCTCTTTCAGAACTGGTCTGAATCGCATCTCCCATCCACGTATCTGAACTACAATAATTCAACATCACATGATTCCAGCTCGCAAAATCTGGATTATCATTTGTGTCAGCCGAGAGAATCCCTCCCTCTTTTACCCTCCCTTCACCAGACGCTGAAGAAGACATTAAGTATTTACTTTCTTCAAATCTCTTGTCACAACTCTCTAAGCTAGAACAACCACCACCACCTTCAAACCAAACAAGCCACTTATCAATTCCCTCACCTTCTCCTGGCCGGTAAAAATACACCGCCGGGGTCCCGTCATTACAAACAGCATTTCGCTCTGTGGCATTTTCCACGGTGTAGGCAATCATTTTCTCTTCTCTTGTGGGACTTAGGACGTCCGAATTTGTCCCGGAGTCATCTTCAGCAGTTTGACCCGAATTCATTTCGTTTTGATTATTTGTGGAGTCAGTGCCGCGATCAACGGAACCCGCTCTAAAAACGAGCATAAGAATAATCGCCACAGAAATCAGGAGTAATCCAACAGCGATTCCCAGAATGATTCTGTATCTGGCAATGACTGCCAGATCAGGATTTGCTGTAGCTAGGTCGCCCTTGGTATCTGTGGGCCGTTCTAAATCTTGATTCGTATGTTGCATACACTATTCATCGCCTCCTGAGGCATTTTGTAATTAAGAGCTTTCCTGGAACGATTAAAGACATGCATTCAGGATACTCCATCTCCAAACTTTGAGCGATACGGAATGGGGACCAGTCTGGCTTCAAATATCCAAGAGGTTCTGGACACGGACAGAAAAAATCGACCACGGTGGTAGTCGATCGCGTGGCCTCTACGTGTGTTCGAGGCAAAATGTGAGGTTGTTGGTAGAATCCAGAGCGCTGGCCGAACCTTCGTCTAGGGACTGAGCCAAAGCCCCATCCGGGAGCTCTTCCAAGACGCCCTCGAGATCCTCAGCCAGGGAATCCCCATTGGGATACCTATCCCACGGAACCAATTGAATGGCCCGACCAAGCACGCTGATAACATCAGCCTCTTTCAGACGGGTCTCAACGACGTCCCAGTGTGGATAGTCTGCCCGGGCACACAGACCCATTGAATCTCGAGTACTCTGTTTGGAGAAGGCGTCTGCCACTCCAAACACCTTACTCGCCCAGGAAAGAAGTGTAAGTCCAAGGCAATAGACATCAGAAGCTGGCGTCACAGGCCTGCGAAGGATCTGTTCTGGTGAACAACACTCCGGCGTGCAGCAGATCTTCCGGTAGTGCGGATCTCTTGCCTCAACACTCACGTACTGCCCAATCTTGACCGTCATCTCGAAATCGATCAAGACAGGACGTTCTTGGTAGAAGCAGACATTCCCAGGGGTGATATCCCCATGAACGAATCCCGCCCGATGCATCACGCCAACCGCTCGCGAGAGCTGGATAGCGCACTCCAAGAATGCCCGAAGGTTCCTGCGCGCGGGATGCTGTGGGTCATCGAGTTCGTGAACCGTGAGAGCTTGGCAGAGGTACCCCTCGTCGCCGTAGTTGTCGATCACCCGCTCCCCGACCCGTAACAGTCCTGGGTGCGTTTGTTGCCTCAAGTGTTCCCAGCTCCTACGACTGCGAGCAAGCCAGACAGCCAGTTCACGATTGGCCCCAGGATCCTCACGCACACAAGCCGATCCCTTTACAAGCTTGGCGTAGTCTTTACCTCCTTCGAGCAATAGGACTCGAGACCTCTCACGATCATGGACCAATGTCGCGTGCCTCCATCCCTCCAGAGTCTGAACTTGATAATCTGACACCTGCATCTACTCCCATCCCTGCTTGAATTGAACAGCACGAAGCGCAATACTAACACAACGCAGAAAGAACTCAAGGGATCATAAAAGAGGCCAGCAGCCTCTTTTATTTTCATTGTGCTTTTTTGCGTGCTTCCAGAAGCGAGTGGATAACTTGTACTTGAGCACGAAGGGCCTCCGTCTCATCCCTCTGAGCTTCCGCGAGCTCACGTTGTTCGTCCGAAAACAAATCTACAGCACGCTGTTCTGAATCCTCCACTTGAACCTCGAGCACCTGGACATACTCTTGAAGAGTCTCGAGATCCATCGTTTCTGCTCTTCCAATGGCCATCTCTCTCATCTCCGCGATATGTCTTATTCTTTTGGCGTCCCGTGCAGCTCTTCCCTCCAAAGCCAACGCTTCTTCCCTTTCTCTTGGGATATCTGTTCCTGGTTCGAGTTCCCCAATATGCAATCCTCTGTCGGGTCCTTCCAGTTCTGCACCCTGCTTTGTTCTGGACCCACTCAAATGTTCCGGCATAATCAACACAGGATCCACAATGTAATCTGTTTCTTGTGGTTCTGGAGGTTCTGGACCAAATCCCTCCATTTCTTCTTTCGTAGCCCGACGCATTCCTGAAGGTCTAAGTAGATCAAAAAAACTTTTCATATCAATTTGATAACCAATACGGTGTCTGTCTCACTAATAATTCCTTTGCCCGTAAAGGTTCAGCCATGATGTCTTTGACAATCTTCTCCGTGCGTGCGGACTGAGAACCCTTGATGAGCACAATATCCCCTTTGTGAATTTCGCTATCAAGCCAACGACCCGCATCAACCGGTGAGTCAAAATGTTGGGTGTGTTCTTCTGGGATGCCGGATTCTATGGCCCCGCGGCGGATATCGCGCGCGAGTTCACCGACCGTTACAAGCTCATCCACACCAATCTCTCCGACCTTGAGTCCGATCATCCGGTGCTCCTGCTCGCTGTACGTCCCGAGCTCCGCCATATGTCCCAACACGGCTATGCGACGTGAACCCTCGCTTGGATGAAATTCCGCAAGGACATCAAGTGCCGCAACCATGGAAGCAGGAGCTGCATTATAACTTGAGTCGATGATGAGCGACCCCTTGATTCCAGGAATCGGATTCATGCGGCCGGGCTCAAATTGCGTGGTCGGTAGCTTTTCAAGAATCTGCGCAGGGCTCAGTCCCAGGTGCTTCGCAATGGCGATCGCAGGCAAGAGAGCACTCACACTATGGCGACCGAGCATATTTGGAAGTTCGAGCGCAAGCACCTCACCGCCTGGAATGGTCACGTTCGCGCTCACGGTGGAAAAATGTTCACCTGGCTCGAAGGAGAAATCTTCACGGGTTTCCACACGATAGTCGCCGGCCTGAACATCTGCCCGCTCCGAGAACCCATACAAAAGCGCTGGAACCTCTGTGTGACCAGCCACCCCCATCACACGAGAATCATCGACGTTGAGAACCACCAATTGTTTAGCTGCCCCAAGAATTTGGGCTTTTTCTTCGGCGAGCTGTTCAATCGAATGGAAGTACTCCGCGTGAACGGGAGAGATGCGTGTCAGAACCGCGATGTCAGGTAGGGCAATGTCGCACAAATACTTCATGTCTCCAGGACGATCGATACCGTACTCAAGGACAAACACCTCAGGCACGATCTTTGGCTTTGTAAACAAAACCTTCAACCAACCCAAGATCGACCTCCCAGGAGACTCCACACCCAAAATTGTCAGTGGAATGCCAAATTCATTGTTGTAATTCTTGATCGTGGTACCAACGCGATACTTCGCGGATAGCACTGTGGCAATGGCATTGCGCACACTGGTCTTGCCCACAGATCCTGTCACGCCAATAACGAGCGGCTTGTGACGAAGAAGAAGGTTCTTTGCTTTCCGAGCAATCGCGTTTTGAATCAGCTTTTTCATAGGTTATTCAATAGCCCTTATAGGTGGAACTTCAAAATACTGTAGCAGAAACTCAGCGATCTCCCCAAACAGCGGCGCTGCCGTCGACTCGGCCCAAATAACGTCCTTGGGATTATCGATTCGGACGATCATCGCGAACTTTGGATCCTCCACAGGGCCAAATCCTGCAAATGAACCAATCGTATTGTCTTGCTCGTACCCAATCCCATTCGTCTTTGCGACCTGCGCCGTTCCTGTCTTTCCGCCGATATAGTATCCAGGAACACCCGCACGTCTTCCATGCCCATGCTCGATCACCGACACCAACATCGCCGACACAAGCCGCGCGGTCTTGGAATCAATCACCTGGGCAATGTCGCGCGTGGACCGCTTCTCCACGGTTCCATCCGCATACTGAATTTCGTCGATAATCAATGGTGCCTTTAATACTCCCCCATTGGCAATCGCGGCATAGGCCATCACAATCTGAAGCGGTGTTACCGTAATTCCTTGTCCAAAGGAAGCGGTTGCTGCATAAATCTCTTCCCCAATATCAAGGGACGCGATCGTTCCGGCGTTTTCTGTTTCAAGTTCAATGCCAGTGTACTGACCAAACCCGAAGGTCTTCACATACTGGACAAAGGCATCCATGCCCATCGCTCGCATCGCGTAAATCATTCCCGTATTCACCGAGTCTTCAAGGACTTGTGTCATGTCCACCGTGCCATAGACTTTCCCTTCTGCGTTTCCAATCGGT
>SXGS01117383.1_pt1 | contig 31596 bp, 21 predicted proteins | sample 3174681 | NCBI WGS metagenome assembly SXGS01 (sample SAMN11356861, study PRJNA531348) | freshwater metagenome | isolation source: freshwater sample F1-80 | place: China: Fuxian Lake, Yuxi | collected 2017-12-25 | reverse complement strand
CCTCGAACGCATCCTCACCGTCTCGGAAACCTGCCGCCTCCAAAACCGTTCGATCTACGACTACCTGGTCACCGCCGTTCAAGCTCATTTCAAACAACAGCCAATTCCGTCACTGCTGCCGTGCTCGTGAACGATTACCATTGTTGAGTTTGAAGTCATTGGCAAGCCTTCGACAATTCAAGTTAAGAATGTTTGGGATACGGGCAACGGCCTGATGCATTCGTGGCACAACGGGGCCGCGATAATCGTCGAACCAGTTCCGTTCGGTCGCCGGTATCGGTGTAATGACGGCATCGCAAACGATGACTTCAACGACCTCATCTTTCGCTTGGAACGAGTTGAGTTTGAAGGGAAGACAAAGGCAAAAGGGCTAGAGAAGACAGGTCCATTTAATTGGTTCATCAGGATTCTTGGGGGCAGGTGACATAGCGACTCATCCAGGGAGAGGTACGGTACCAGGAGTGGTGAAGAAAAGGTGTCAGGTGAAGAAAAGGTGTCAGGAACCGTTGTTTCTTTTCTTCACACAACTCACGCAAATATCTCCTGCACCACATTCCCCGCAACATCGGTCAGACGAAAATCGCGGCCGGCGTGGCGGTAAGTCAGCCGCTCGTGATCCAGGCCGAGCAGGTGCAGGATCGTCGCATGAAAGTCGTGGATGTGGACTTCGTTGGAGGCGACCGTGCAGCCGTAGTCATCGCTTTCGCCGTAGCTGAAGCCAGCCTTCACTCCGCCGCCGGCCATCCAGGAGGTGAAGGCTTCGGCGTGATGCTCGCGCCCCTTCGCGTCTTTGCCGGTGTTGAACGGAGTGCGACCGAACTCGGTGGTCCACACGACGAGCGTGTCGTCTAACAAACCGCGCGACTTCAGATCTTTCAGCAGTCCGGCAATCGGCTGGTCCACGTTCTTGGCCAGCGGAGCGTGAGTCGCCATGTCTCCGTGTGCGTCCCAGTTGTTCGACGCGCCGGTGTCGATCAACTCGATGAAGCGGACGCCTCGTTCAGCCAGACGCCGCGCCATCAGGCACTGCCACGCGAAACCCTTCGTGCTGCCGCGCGGCAAACCGTAGAGCTGCAACGTCGCGTCGGTCTCTTTCGTCAGGTCGAACGCCTCGGGCGCGGCGGACTGCATTCCGAACGCCGTCTCGAAAGACTTGATGCGCGCGGTGAGATTCGCATCCCCCTCGCGGTTCGCGAGATGTCGGCGGTTGAAGGCTTGAGTCAGACCGAGTTCCAACTCCTGCAACGAGGCGGCTGGCTGGCGTCGTTGAATGTTGGCGATCGGTTCGGCACCGGGCGCGACGGGCGTCCCCTGATGACAGCCCGGCAGGAAGTCAGACGCCCAAACTTGCCCGCCGGCATAAGGGGTCAGCGGAGCTAGCACGATGAACGACGGCAGGTTCTGGTTGATGGTCCCCAGGCCGTGACTAACCCATGACCCGATGCTCGGCCGCGCGAATGTCACCGAGCCGGTGTGAATCCCCAACGTCGCCTGAAAGTGATCGGCGTGGTCATTGCGCATCGAGCGGATCAGGCAGAGGTCATCGGCGCACTCGGCGATGTGCGGGAAGAGGTCGCTGATCCACAGGCCCGATTCGCCGCGCTGCTTGAATTCCCACTGCGGACGTTTGAAGTACTTCTCGACGACCCGATTGTTGGGAGCAAACGCCTCCAGCATCTTCGCGGGGACTTGATACGGCTTGTTGTGATCGGCGAAGAGTTTCGGCTTGTAATCAAACGAGTCGACATGCGAAGCGCCGCCGCTCATGTTCATGAAAATGACCCGCTTGGCACGCGGCGGAAAATGCGGCGGCCTTGGCGCGAGCGGGTTCCCATCGGACGACGTGCGTTCCGCCGCGAGCAGCTCGGAGATGATCCCCGGCAACAACAGCGAACCGCCGACGAGCGACTGCACCACGGAACGTCGAGAACAGGAGCAACGATTGGACTTCATCGAGAAACTCTCAGAGGCGACCCGAAAACGGGCTCTTTCTTCCGTAGCCCGACCCCTTGTGGGTCGGTTGATTTGATTTTCCTGAGGAATTAATGCTCATTCAAAACCCTCCGACCCACGAGGGGTCGGGCTACGGGCTTTTCGGAGAGACTCTCACTGCCGCAGGTCGTCGGACAGGACGCGATAATACTCTTCGACCAGCTTTTTGTACGTCGGCGGCACGGGCTGGTCGGCGTCTAGCAATGCGGCGGCGAGGATCGCCTCCTGAATTTTCGCTTGCAGGGCCTTTGAGATTTCGCGGGCACCGTTGAAGTCGCCCAACTCCATCCGGGGATAGAAGCCGTCGGGAGGTGGCTGACCACCTTCGACGAACGGAGTTGGTTGAGGCTTCGTTTGCTCACCCGTTCGCGATTTGCGAAGCGCCTCGGCCAATCGGCGATCGCCGGCGGCGAGAGCCTCTAATCGTTGTTCGAGGGCATTCGCTTTCTGTTCGGCCGAGGCCGACTTCTTACCTTGCTCCTGAGCGCGCTTCGCTTGTTCCATCAGTTGTGCCAACTGTTCCTCCAGCGCGATCAGTTCCTTAAGTTGCGGCTGCGCGTATTCGCTGCGTGCTGTCGCCAGCGAGCGATTGAGTTCGTTCAATCGTTCGCGAGCTTCCTTCACGGCGCGACTTGCCGGTGCCGGGCGATCGGCTTGGAGGTCATCCGCCGCTTGCTTCATGCCGGCTGCGATCTCGCGTGGCGGGTTCTCGGCCTGCACTTGATCGAGCTTCTGCTGGACCGGTCCCTTTTCCTTGGCGGCATCTCGCTTCAGCGCGTCGAGCAAGTCCGCCAGCAATTCGGTTTGAGCCGCCAACGCCCGTTCATCACGAGCGACATTCTCTTTGTCGCTGGCGGATGCGGGGGTCTTCGATGGCTCGCCGTCGCCGAGTTGCTTCTCGATCGACTCCTGCTTGCCGGCGAGTTGCTGTGCGAGCTTCTGCGCTTGTTCCAGCCGCTGTCCAAAATCACGAGCACCCATCGCGGCGAGGTGCGCGGAGAGTTGTTCCAACTGCTCGGCAGATCGGCGGCCTTCTTTGGCGGCCGATTCGCCCGCTTGTTTTCGCAACTCGTCGAGTCCCTGCTGCATCGACTTCGCCGCTTGCTGAGCCTGCTCGTTCGCCGCTTTGCCGGCGGTGTCGAGCTTTTCGAGTTGCTGCTGAAGTTCCGCCAGTTCGGCCTGCATCTTCTCTTGATCGGCGGCGACTTCCGCTTGCGACGGGCTATCGGACTTCTGTGGTTGATCCGGCTTCGAGGGGGACGAGCTGGCCGACTTGCTGGGGTTGCTGCACGATTGCTGAGCCTGCTCGGACCATTTCCGCTCGCGCTTGGCGAGATCGTCGAGCTTGGAGCGCGCGTCGGCGAGTTTTTGCTGCTGATCCTTTTTCTTCTCCGGGAGACGCAGCTTCTGACGTTGCTCGCGATCGAACTTGCGGCACTCGGCGGCGGACTGGCTGCTCGATTGGCTGAGCATCTTCCGCATGTTTTGCCGGGCGCGGATCAGGCTGGCGAGAGCCTGTTGCTCGGACGTGACCGCTTCGGGAAGTTCGGGCACATCGAGCGCCTGCAAGGCCGACTGCATCTGGGCGACGGCATCCGTCAGACCGGGCAAGGCCGCACCGCGCGCGGCCAGGCCCTGTGCGAACTCGTTGGTCTTCTCCAGGAGTTCGGATTGATTAGTGCGGAGTTCTTTGGCGGTGGATGTCGCGAGTGGTTGTTGTCCCTGAGCGGTAAAGGTTTGATTGAGATTGTTGCGTTGCCGGACGATCAACTCCTCCAGAGTTGTTGCGCAGCCGTTTCAGGTGCCGCCGGTATCGAGCATCTGAAAGGCGAGCTTGAACGGCCGGATGTCGATGAACCGCAACGGTGTCGTCGTCCGCCGCGGCTGACCGAAGTAGTTGTCCTCCGCGAAGGCGTAGTAGTTCACGGCGTCCTGATGACTGAGCTGATGCTGCTCCAGCAACAGCTCGGAAGGCAGGCGAAACAGTTCTGTCGAGCCGTCGGCGTTTTGCTCCAGCAGCGATTCCATCGGGCCGCCGCTGACTTGGTACATGATCCCGACTTTGAAGAGGCCCAGGTCGTCATCCGCCTCGACGAGCAGAGGCACTTCGGTGGTCGGCGTGACGACAAGTTCCTCAGACGGCTCGCTGAACTTCACCTGCGGCTTGCGATCCAATTGCACGCGGATGTTGAATCGAATCGGCTCCAACGACATGCCATCCGCTGCCTGAGCCGAGAAGGCAAACGCGGCGTTCTTTCGCAGATCGTTCAACGTCCCTCGGACGAAGTTGCCGTCGATTGTCAGTGGGATGTCATTCGCGGACGCATCGGTCGTTGACTCACGTTGAACGAGCTTCGCCTCGCCAGCGGGACGATTGAGTTCCAGCGTGAGCTCGACGTTCGAGCCTTCCAGCACCTTCAGGTCGAGCGACTCAACCGTCTCGACTGGCTTGCCGGTGTATTCAGGCGGAGTGACGTGAGCCTGCGACTTCTCCAACGTCAGAGCCTGCAAGACGCGGATTGAACCGAGCGGCAGTGCTCGCGGGCCGGCGACCACTTCAAACTCAATGTCCTGGCCGAGCTTCTCCAGCGTGGCGTCGAACGAATGGGTGGCACGCCCTGAGGCTTTGCGAAGGGCGTGCGAACTGTCCACGCCCTTCGATGACTCAGGGCGTGCCACCCTCTGCTCTGAAGAGTCCTCTTCGTCAGGCGGAGCGAGATCCATCGTCTGCCAATCGTCTTGCGAGCCGGCCAGCCGGTATCGCAACTGAGCCGACTCGATCGGTCGTCCCGTGACTTCCGCTTTCACCGTGACCGACTCACCAGAACGAACAGTCGTCGTCTGCGGCGAGTAAGTGACCGTCGTGTATTCGACCGGCAGCAACAACGCCCGCGCAGTGGCAATTCGGAATTCGGGCGAGCCGATGAACGCGACGATCCAAACACACGCGACCGCAACGGCCAGCGAGATTGCTTTGACGAGCGGCCGGCTATCAATGGCCTCGTCCCAATCGGCCCGCTCGGCCATCTGATGCGACTCCCGATGCAACGCCGCCACGAGCACCGGCGAGGCGGCCGCCGGATGCCGACCGGGTTGGTCATAGTCGAGCGTCGTCCGCAAGCGTTGTCCGAGTTGTTCAAGTTGCGCCTCCGCATCCACCGCCGCCTGCGACAACGTGTAGCTGGCGATCCAGCGTCTCCAACCCAGAAAGATCGCCGCTGAGACACACATCAAGAGTCCCACGAACCATGCCGTGCGATATGCGATTTGGAGTTCCAGAAAGAAGTCCGCGACGGCCACGATGCTCAAGGCAAACGCGAACGCGGTCGCGAGACAGCACGCTCCGACGAGCTTGCGTTGGAAAACCGCCCGCTGCTGCATGTCTCGAATGCGAGCTTCCAACTCGCGCCGAGCGACATCGGCGGGAACGCTCTTGCTCGACTTCGAGGCGGGAACCGGACGTGTTTCAAGCGGCATGATGTCAGCCCTCAGGAATCGCTGAATTCCGCTCGCCGTATTCGGCAAGTTTACTCATCCAAGAGTTGATTGAGACCGGTCAAGACTTTGGCAATGTCATCGGGCTTTGCGATTCCGAGTCGTGCTCCGACTCGTTGAACCGACAAGGTGCGAATCTGGCTGATCTTGACCCAAGAACGTTTTGGCAAACCGGTGTCGAGCAATTCCAGCGTGAATGGAAAGCCGGCCTTCGGAACTTGGCTGGTCAGTGCGACGGCGATCACTGTACCGGATCGATCGTTGAACAAGTCGCGGCTCAAGATCAGGACCGGCCGCCGCCCCGATTGCTCCGAGCCTTGAACGGGATCAAGGTTGGCCCAACGGATTTCACCTCTCAGGATGCGGTCCATGCTGTCCGCTCTCCTTCGAGCCATTCTTCCGCGATCGCTTGTTCCTCCAACGGATCAAGCTTTTGGCACTCTTCAAAAAACTGAGCGTGGGACTCCATTCGTTCGATCTTTTCCCGAACGGCGATGGCGACCGCATCGCTCCGACTGCGAAAAAGCTGACCCGCCACCAGGCCGTCCAATTTGGCCAGAAGTGAAGGCTCCAAGTCAATCATCACGCCTGCCGCGCTCATGGTCGCACCTGCTTTTCCCGTGCCGAGATGGAGTCAATCAACGCCCGCGAAAGTATCGGTGTTTCCCGATGAAGTCCAGACGCAACTCCGGCACTAACGTGGACCGGCACGGATTCGCCGATCGAGATTTGGAATTCGACGACAACGGACTTCTTTCGCCAGGTGGTCTTACGCATGAACCCTTCCCGCGAGGAGCAGTTCAGCAACAAGTGTCAGCAGCAGCAGCCAGGCGATGGCGGTCCAAATTTCCTCGGGGCGCAGTCGGTCGGTGGGCAGCGTGATTCCCAAGGCGGCTTCCTGAGCCGCTTCGTCCAACTTCTCGACCTTTCCACCGGCGAGCTTCTGAAAATCTTCGGGAGTGATCCGATCCAGCGCCGATTCGCGCGGGTCGAGATTCGTGACCAGCCAGCGTCCGTCGTCGCCAGCGATCGGCGCGATGCAAATCGGATCGTGAGTCTTCGCGACCAGCCGGCTCGTCACGGCCGACCGTTCGGCCAGTTGATCGGTCAGATACGCGAGCAGTTGTCGAACCAGCGGGACATGCATCGGAGTCCGTGGCAGATCAGACCAATCTCGATCGGCCGTGCAGCCGAGGTAAACGCATCGACCGCGTCCGACGGTTCGCTCCGCCGCAGCGACGAAGTCACCGGACTGCAACAGGACGTGACAATCGGCCGTTGGCGATTCGAGCGGCAGCAGCTTTGAGAACTCCACACGCCGCAAGTCCCCTTGTTGGGGATCGGCGAAGCAGGCGAGCGCGGGATGTTTCGCGTCCCATTGATCCACTCGCAGACGGCCGGAGACCACCGTGTTTGCGATCTTGCCTGGCAGCAGTTGATGTTCTTGCAACGCGGCGACAGAGTCCGGCGTGACTTGGTCTCCCGCGAAGATCAGCAGGCTGCCGCCGCCCCGAACGTACTCGTTCATGCGCTGGCCATCGACGGCCGAGAGACGTCGGACATTCGCCAGCACGACGGCTCGATAGCCATCCAGACGCGGAAAACCTTTGCCCGATTCCCAGGCGATCCGCTCGGTTTCAAACGACCGCATTTGCCCGTCGGACTCTTCCGTGTGGAGCCGCAGCGCGGTCTCCAAGAAGTAGGTCTCGTTCGTAAAGACAGAGCGTCCTTCCTCACCATCAATCAGCAGCACGCGATCGGGATGCCGCGCTTCAAACGCGATCCAGCGCTGATTGTCGATCGCCAGCGCGTCCTCGATGCTGACGGTGACTTTTCCACGATAGAGTCCGTCTTGCTGCACATCGAACGGCAACTCCACGACCGCGCTCCCATGCGCGGCAACGTCGATCGGCTTGGAGGCCGTGAGCTTCCCGGCCGGCCCTTCGAGGTCACATCGCACAGGCAACTGCCTCACCGGCAACGGGCCGTGATTGCGCACGATAACTCGCACACGGACTTCGGCGTCGGGGCGAATCTCCGTGTGGACGGCGACGACCGATTCAATGGCGACGTTGCGTGCCAGCGTTTCGCCGACATCGTGCAACTGCAACTCGATTTCCTCTGGCAGTTGATCCAGAGTCGTTTGCCGCAGACCGGTTCGCTGCAAATCGCTGATGAGCACAATTCGCTTCGAGGATCGTTGTGACTGGGCAAGTACATCTCTCGCCCAGGCAAGCGCCAAACCGAAATCGCTCGCTGCTGCGGTGGTCGCTGCGGCGTTGAGCTTCTCGACCGAGATTTCCTTGACGCCAGAGATGTCACTCAGACCGATATGCAGGACGACGTTCACATCCAGCAGCGAGAGTTCGGCTCTCAGCTTGGTCAACGCCCGCTCGAATGAGGCTTCGCCTCGTCCATTCTTGGCTGCCATGCTGGCCGAACGATCGACGAGCAACACGACCTCTTGATCAAACCCGCGTCGTTGCGAAGCGTCCCAGTACGGCCGAGCGAACAACAACGCCAACAGCAACACGGCCAGCATCCGCAACGCCAGCAAGATCCATTGCCGAACTCGTCGGCGACGACGGTGCTCGCGGACCACTTGATGCAGGAAACGGATTGAACCGATCGCCAAGTTGCGCGTCTTCTGACGGAAAAGCAGATGGATCACGACCGGGACCGCCACCGCCAATCCGGCCGCCAGGAAACCCGCGTGAATAAGACTGAGACCTTGCATGGAAATCCCAAAGACGTTTTGGCGAGCGGGGCGGCGTAAGCCCCCCGGTTCTGCGATGAATTCACCGGGGGGGCTGACGCCGCCCCGCTCGACTGTTCGATTCCTTTCTCTAAAACAACTGCGACCGCTTGGCGCAATAGTCCATCAGCGCCGCCTCCAGCGGTTCGTCGGTCACCAGACAAACGTGATCAATATCGCGAGCAATGCAGCCGGAATGGACTTCGTCGATCCAGCGGCCCACGGCGGTCGTGAAGCTGTCTCGAATCTCGTGGGCCAGTGTTTCGAGATGCTCGCCGGTTTCGACGTCGACCAGCTTCACCGAGCCGTCCACCGGTAGTCGCCGTTCGAGTGGCGCGAGCACTTGAAACACCAGCACGTCATGACCGAAGTGCCGGAAGTGATCGAGAGCCGACAACAGCTCCGGCGGGTCGTAATACAGGTCGCTGATCACGACGACGAGTCCGCGGCGAGGCATCAGTTCGGCCGCTTCGTGCAGCACGCGCGGCGACGTCGCACGCGGATGCGGACGAGCACGGGCCAGCGAGGACATCAGCGACAGAATCTGATCCGTGTTGGCTCGCGCCTGATGATGTTCGACGATCTGATCGGCGAAGAGCGTCAGTCCCACCGCGTCACGCTGCCGAGAGGCCAGATGCGCGAGGCTCGCACAAAGCGTCGCTGCGTATCGCTGCTTCGACAGCGACTCATCCCCGACGGTCATCGAGCCGCTGATATCCAGCACGAGATGCAGATCGACGTTGGTCTCCGCGTCGTATTGCTTGATGTAAAGCCGGTCGTGACGCCCGAAGAGCTTCCAATTCAGATGCCGCAGATCGTCACCCGGCATGTATTCGCGGTGCGAGGCGAAATCGACCGAGTACCCGACGTAGGGGCTGCGATGCAGGCCGTGCATGAAGCCTTCGACGACCCATCGCGCGACGAGTTCCAAGTCCTCGACCGACGCCATCAGCTTCGGATCGGCAAGCTCGCGAATGCTGATTGCTGGAGACGCCGTCATGGGTGACGCACCTGTTTCAGGATTCGACGAATGATCTCATCGGTGTCGATCGCCTCGGCCCGCGCGTGGAAGTTCAGCACCAACCGATGCCGCAACACCGGCGAGGCCACCGCCCGCACGTCTTCGAAGTCGACATGGAACCGGCCCAGCAACAGCGCACGAGCTTTCGCTCCGAGGATCAGATACTGCGACGCTCGCGGACTGGCTCCGTAGCGAATGAAGCGATGCACGTCCTCGTTCTTTTTCGCCGCCATGTCCGGCCGCGAGAAGCCACTGATCGCGACCGCGTAATCGACCACATCATTAGCCACCGGCACGCCCCGAACGAGCGTCTGTAATCGCAGCAGTTCATCCGCCGCGAGAATCGGCTGCTGCGTGACCGTCACATTCGTCGTCGTGTTCTTGACGATCTGTGCCTCTTCCTGCGGAGTCGGATACGTCACCGGGATGTTGAACATAAAGCGGTCGAGCTGCGCATCGGGCAGCGGATCTGTCCCTTCTTGCACGACGGGATTCTGCGTTGCGACGACGAAGAACGGCGGGGCAAGCGTGTAAGTCTGCCGTCCGACCGAGACCTCCAATTCCTGCATCGCCTGCAACAGCGCGGCCTGAGTCTTGGGGGGCGCTCGGTTGATTTCGTCGGCCAGCAAGAAGTTGGTGAACAACGGGCCGTTGTGGAATTCCAACCGACGGCGGCCGGTCTCAGGATCTTCCATGATGATGTCGGTACCGGTGATGTCCGAGGGCATCAAGTCGGGAGTAAATTGAATGCGGCGGTACTCCATGTTGAGCGACCTCGCCAGCGTGCGCGCCATCAACGTCTTGCCCAGCCCCGGTACGCCGATCATCAGCGCGTGGCCGCGACAGAGCAGCGCGACCAACAAGTTGTCGAGTACTTGATCCTGACCGACGACGGTCTTGGAAATCTCCACCTTGAGCCGATCGCGAGCGGCACGCAAACGAGAAACCGTCTCTTCATCGGCGGGTGTAGGAGCCGGTGTCATCGCAGTCTTTGGAACGGATGTCATGGAACGACGTTTCCTTCTTATTCATCGGAACGAAAGTCTTTCTCGCCACGGCCCCATCTAGCTTTTCAGTTTCCAGCGTCTTCGTGGTCGGAGTCAAATCCTCGGTCCCCTTCCCATCACCGTTGTCATCCAACTGAGCGTGCTCCGTTGGCAATCGTTTGTCGTCTTGAAACCGCCGCGTCACTTCGCGAACGACGGCCGCGAACAATTCGGCGACCGAAACTTTGTCGTCCTGATCGGTATCTAGCATCGTCGCTGGCGATTGCACGACCGTCGCGAGCGCATGCGGAAACTCGGTTTCGTTTGATTCGTCATCCGCCGCCGTCGCGGCAATCACGATCCGTCCCGGGCGCGAGAGTGGTTTGACGAACCAGCCGGCATTCGACTGCGTCAGCCACAGGACTTGCTCGCGACAACGGATCTCGCTGAACCAGCGACCGAAGTCCTCGGCCGAGGGATCTTTGCCGGCCAGATGAAACCAAGCCTGCTTGCCGTCGTAGTTCCCATGCCCCAGCGTGAAGACCCATAGGCTGTCATTGGGTTTCAGTTTCTTGTTCAACTCGGCGAGCGTGGTGCGAATCGAGTCGGACGTCAAAGCGGGTGCGGCGGCTTCGTTCTCCTGAGTTCGCTGAGGCAACCGCAACACCTGCTCGCGCGGAATCTCGCACGACTCGGTGAGCCACGTCTGCCAAGCATCGGCCGTTTCGCGAAAGAGGTCCGCGTGTGATTCGTCTCCCGGCAGGCCCACCAAGATGACTGCCCAGCGCTGACCGCCAGCCGCTTCCGTCTCTTGTGATTGTGCCGATGCCAGCGAGGCTACGTTGAGAATCGTGATGAAGCTCAGAGCCACCATTCGGCAGGTGGTACCAAACCGATCGCTCCGAGACAGCCAGCGCTTACGGTTCTGCAACATCAACAACCCCCTTCACCAATCGAACGAGGGGTCATCATTGAGAAACTCCACGAAAGCAGCAAGTAGCCAGGGGGCGGGTGCTGGAAAACCAATTGTGTATCGGAGCATCCACCAAGCCCGATATATTGTCGCGATGCTGAGCGAATGCGGAAACAGACATTCGACTCAGTGGTTGCGGCCATCTTTCTGTCCGATATCTTTCTGTAAAAACTGTGTTGGTTGAACAGAAAAATGTGGGACAGAAAAATTCCGCTGGAGTTGTTGATGATCGTTCGCAGCCGACACCGCGAAATGCTCCTGCATGCTGGCGTTCTTCTGGTGATGCTTGCCGGAAGTACGGCCTTCGGTCAGGCACCGCCGCTGATGAATACGGTCTACCCTGCGGGCGGCCAGGTCGGGCAATCGGTGGAGGTGGTGGTCAGCAGCAGCAATCTCCAAGGACTCCGAACGCTGCATTGCAATCGGCCGGGTGTCCGCTGCGAGCGATTAGATCCGAGCCGCTTTCGACTAACGATTCCGGCCGACGCACCACCGGGCCTGTGCGACGTGTGGGCTGTGGGAGAAAGCGGACTCAGCACGCCGCGATCGTTTGCGATCGGCAATCGGGCGGAACAGATGGAGGTCGAACCCAACGAGTCGGCAGCAATGCCGGTTCCCTTGGATGTCGTGATCAATGGTCGGCTCGACAAAGCCGGCGACGCGGATCAATTCCGATTCGAGGCCAAGCAGGGGCAGCGCGTCGTCGTCGAGTGTTCGGCCGAGCGAATCGATTCACGACTACGCGCGGTCTTGGAATTGTTCGACTCCACCGGGCGGCGACTGGCGGTCAATCGAGGTTACTTCGGCATCGACCCGCTGATCGACTTCCGAGTTCCGGCGGATGGTTCGTATGTCGTGAAAGTTCAGGACTTGATCTCGTCGGGAAGTGCCGAGCACTACTATCGGCTCGATATCGACACCGGCCCGCGCGTGGCGTTCTCGGTGCCCAGTGTCATCCCGCGCGGCAAAGCATCATGCGTCACGCTGTATGGCTGGAACTTGAAACGCCACACCCAATTCACCCAGGCGAGCGGGGCGGCGTCAGCCCCCCGGTCTTCAGCAGCCGTCGAGGCCACCGGGGGGCTTCCGCCGCCCCGCTCGCCAAATGGCGAGTTCGATCGCCTCGAAGTGGAGATCCCCGCATCGCTCGCCGAGCCGGCGTGGCCGTTGCCCGTGCGATTGCAACCGGCGCAAGCGGTGCTCGCAGGGGCTTCGTTTCCATACCACCTTTCCGGCAGTCCCACGCCGGTGATCATGGGTGTGGCCGACGTGCCGGTGGTGCTGGATCGTGACGACAATCACTCGCCCGCGTCGGCTCAGGAGTTGGTCGTTCCGTGCGAAGTGAGTGGGCAACTCGTTGCAGGTGACGAACGGGATTGGTTTGCGATCACAGCACGGCGCGGCGAGGTGTTTTTCATCGAGGCACTCGGACAGCGCATCCAATCGCCGGTCGATTTGCAGATCGGCGTTCTCGATGCGTCGGGACAACGGGAATTGGCGCAGTTCGGTGATGAAGTACGCAACATCGGTGGCGCATTCCCAACGAGTCATCTCGATCCGGCGGGCCGCTGGGTCTGTCCGGCGGATGGTCGTTATCTGGTGGCCCTCCGAAATCTCATCGGTGGAACATCCGCCGACCCGCGCCGGATCTATCGGCTGAGCGTGCGGCGTGAAGAACCGGATTTTCAACTCGTCGCCGTTCCGCGTCGCGATGATCTCGCCGCGCTGAATGTGAGACGCGGCGGTCGCGAGGTGCTCGATCTTTTCGCCTTCCGCCGACGCGGTTGTGACGAAGCGATTCGGGTCTCGGCTAAAGATCTGCCAGCCGGAGTGGAATGCCCCGATGTGTGGCTCGGTCCGGGTGTTGATCGAGCGACCGTCGTTGTTTCGGCAGATCGCAATGCGGCGGCCGTCTTTGGTGAGTTGAAGTTGGTGGGGGATGTGGAACGACGCTCCGCGTCGTTGGTTCACGACGCGGAGCGTCGTGCCACACTGGTATGTGGCGGCACGATTGTCCGGTCGGGCACGCCGAATGGCTGGGGGCGTCTTACTTCGCAAATCCCCGTGGCCGTGGCAGGTGATGCGCCGTTGAGGATCACGGCTGATGGCCATGAGCCGGTGGACCATCATCTCTACGGCAAGCTGGCGGCGAAGCACTCCCCCGGCGGAGTCTTGGACGTCGCCATTCACATCGAGCGGCGGGACTCCGAACATCAATCCCCGGTGAAGTTGATTGGTGTCGGGCTTCGCGAATTGATCCAAAACCAAACGGCCATCATCCCGGCTGGGCAGCAGAAGGGTTATCTGAGTTTCTATCTGCCGCCGACGTTGCCCGTCGGGCGTTACTCGCTGATCGTTCGGGCCGAGACCACGGTGCCGACATCCGACAAGAAAACAGAAACGGTGATGGTCTCCAGCAATCCGGTTACGTTTGATGTGCAGCCCGCCGCGATCCTCGTGGAAGTCGATCCGTTTGCCGTGACCAGAGCCAAGCGGGGTGATGTCATCAAAGTCGGTTACTCGGCCAAGCGGCTCAACGGCTTCATCGGCAAGATGCACACTGAACTGGCCGCCCCCGGTCGCGTGACCGACATCATCGGCCTGCGCGGGCGAGGCGAGACCTTCACCGGTCAAACCGAAAAAGGGACGCTGCAAATTGTGATCAACGAGGACGCTCCGCTGGGGCGGCAATCCTTCTTGCGATTGTTTACCGTCGGCGTCGTTGAAGATGAGCCAACCTATTTCGGCAGCAGTTTGTTTCCATTGGAGATTGTTGAGTAAGTCGACATTTTGTTTTCTATCCGCAGTTCGGCTTTGCCATCCGCAGGCAGTCATCTGGAAAGAACTGCTTGCGGATGGCAATGCCGGGCTGCGGATGAAGCGTGGGCGACACTCGATGAAAAGTGCTCGACGAATCGCCTTCGCGTCAGGAATATTTGCATGACCAACCTCAGACACATCGCCTGGCGACTGCTCCTGCTGTTGGTGGCCTGCGAGCTTCCAGGAACCATTGCGATCGCGGCTGACATGCCGAGCGTAGCCGTTGTTCGCTTCAGCACCGACGTTGTGCCGATCCTGACGAAGCTCGGATGTGACAGCGGCGGTTGCCACGGTAAGGCCACTGGGCAGAACGGTTTCAAGCTCTCGTTGTTTGGGTTTGAGCCAGATGTGGATTACGACGCGCTCGTTACCGAAGCGCGCGGCCGGCGGCTGACATTGGCCGATCCGGATCGCAGTTTGTTGTTGCTCAAGGCCACGTCTCGTGTGCCTCACGGCGGCGGCCGGCGGCTGAGTGAGTCCAGCGATGACTACCGGATCTTGCGCGATTGGATCGCGCAGGGAGCAACCGCGCCGCGCGAGGATGATCCGAAGTTGGTGCGTATTGAACTGTCGCCCAACGAGAAATCCCTTCGCGCGAATTCGACTCAACAACTGAAAGTGGTGGCGTTCTTTTCCAACGGGACGTCGCGCGATGTGACTCGTCAGGCGGTGTATCAATCGAACGAATCGGGCATCGCGGCCGTCGATGCGGAGGGACAGGTGAAGACCGGTTCGCAGCACGGATTGGTGTCGGTGATGGCTCGGTTCGGCGAGCAGATCGCCACGTTTCATTCGGCGGTCCCGTTCGCCGCGGATGAAGCGAAGATGGCCGCCGCGCAGGCACAACTGGATCAACTGGAATCGAAACTCGGAGCGTCCTCCAGCGACCGGCACCTGCTGCGTCAGTGGCGAAGGCTGGGAGTTGTCCCGTCCGCCCCGGCTGACGATGCAACGTTTCTTCGCCGCGCAACGATCGACATCTGCGGCACCCTGCCGACAAATGACGAAGTCACTGACTATCTCGCCGACACGCGCAGCGACAAGCGTGCGCGGCTGATCGACCGGCTGTTGGAGCGGCCCGAATATGCCAGTTACTTCGCGTTGAAGTGGGCCGACATCTTGCAGAACCGGGGGGCCGGCTATTCCACCAGCAAGCAACGCGCGGGGACGACGCTGTTCGCCGCATGGATTCGCGATTCGCTGGCAGCCAACAAGCCCTATGACCAGTTCGTCACCGAGTTGCTCACCGCCAGCGGCAGCCAAAACGAAAACCCGCCGGCGATGTGGTATCGCGCCGTGCGGAAGTCGCCGGAGTATGTCGAGTCAGTCGCGCAGGCGTTTCTGGGAGTCCGCATTCAATGTGCTCAGTGTCATCACCATCCCACGGAACGCTGGAGCCAAGCGGACTATTTTGGTTTGGCCGCCGTCTTCTCTCGCGTCGGTCGCAAGGGGGGCTTCGCGGATGCGGAAGTGCCGACCGATGAGATCATCTATCTCAAGGAACGAGGCGAAGTGGCTCATCCGCGCACTGGCGAGCTCTTGAAGCCGCGGCCGCTCGGCGGAACCGAGTTCCCGCTTGGCCTACACGACGATCCTCGCGGAAGTCTCGCGCGATGGATGACTCGATCCGATAATCCGTTCTTTGCTCGCACGATGGTCAACCGCCTGTGGGCTCATTTCCAGGGACGAGGCATCGTTCACCCGATCGACGATGCCCGCAGCACCAATCCGCCCAGCAATCCCGAACTGCTCGACGCGCTTGCCCAAGACTTCCTCGCCAGCGGCTTCGACGTGAAGCAACTCATCCGTGCGATCACCCGCAGCTATGCCTACGGCCTGGAGTCGGCTCCTCAGTCGGGCAATGCCGGCGACACGCAAACCTTCGCGCGGTTCTATCCGCGCCGCGTCACGGCCGAGGTGTTGCTCGATGGCATCAGCCAAGTGCTCGATGTGCCCACCAACTTTTCTGGCGTTGCCGCCGGCACTCGCGCGATTGAACTGCCGGATGAAAACGTCGCCGCGCATTTTCTGGATGTCTTCGGCCGGCCGGCGCGGATGTCCGCCTGCGAATGCGAACGAGTCGACGCGCCGGCTCTGACTCAAGCGTTGGAACTGGTGAACTCGGCGGAGATCCAACGGAAGTTGATCGACAAGACCGGCTATGCCCAACGATTGGCCGCCAGCGACAAGTCGCATGCCGATCTTGCGATCGAAGTATTTCTGCGCGTGCTGTCGAGACGACCGCGACCGGAAGAGTTGAAGGCCGCAGTCGATTTCCTTGCGTCCGAACCTGATCGAGTGGAAGCGTGCCGCTCACTGTTGTGGTCGCTGTTGGCGACGAACGAGTTCTTGTTTAATCATTGATCTAAGTAGGTTGGGACTCCGTCCCGACCGTCTTCAAAATGGGTCGAGACGGAGTCCCAAACTAATTCCCGGAGTCTCTTACATGGCACGACTCACTCGACGAAACGTTCTGCAAATCGGTGCCCCGCTGCTGGGCCTGGGGCTCGCTGATCTGTTGCGGCTCGAATCGCAGGCGGCGGAAGCGGGACTCCCGAAGAGTCAGAAGTCACTCATCGTCTTCTGGACCGACGGTGGAATTAGTCAGCAGGACACCTACGACGTAAAGCCCGACGCGCCGGCCGAGTATCGTGGCATGTATCGCTCGATCGGCAGCAACGTCCCCGGCGTCGTGCTGAGCGATCGGCTGCCGCTCCAAGCGAAGGTCATGGATCGGCTGTCGATCGTCCGCTCGGTGCATCACGAGAACGGCATTCACGCGCCGTCGGCGCACTGGATGCAAACCGGTTACTTCGGCCCGACGCTGGCTCGCAACGCGGCCCAGAAGCCGTCGTTCGGTTCCGTCATCGCCCGGTCGATTGGATCGCGTCAGCCGCCGATGCCAGCTTATGCGTCGATCCCCAAGTCGGAAGCGTTCGGTTATCAGGGAGCGGTCTATCTCGGCAAAGCCTTCAATCCGTTTGAGGTGGGGGCCGATCCAAACGCCGCCGACTTCAAGGTGCCGAACTTGTCGCTGCCGACCGGACTCACGGCGCGCAGCGTCGATTCACGCCGCGCGTTGCTCAAGACCTTTGACACGCTTCGCCGCGACATCGACGAGAGTGGCGTGATGGAAGGACTCGACACGTTCAAGAGCCAGGCGCTGGAGATGGTCGCCGGAGACCGCATGCGCGCGGCGTTCAATCTCAACGCGGAAGACCCGAAGATTCGCGATCAATATGGCCGGCACCGCTACGGGCAGAGCGCGTTGCTCGCCCGGCGATTGGTCGAAGCGGGGGCTCGGTGTGTGAACATCAACACGGGGAACTGGGATCATCACAACGACATTGCTAAAGGGCTGGACGAGCACTTGCCGCCACTGGACCGCGCGATTGCCGCGCTGGTGGAAGATCTCGACGCGCGCGGTAGGTTGGATGATGTCATCATCTACTGCGTCGGCGAGTTCGGACGGACTCCGCGTATGAACGGCCACGCCGGCCGCGATCACTGGTCGGACTGCTTCAGTGTGCTGCTCGCGGGCGGCGGCATCCAAGGCGGACGAGTCATCGGAGCCAGCGAGAAATGGGGAGGCGGCGTGCGCGACCGGTTGGTGGCGCCGCTCGACTTGCTGGCAACAATTTATAACACGCTGGGTGTGCCGCTCGATACGCACTACGAAGACGCCAGCGGCCGCCCTGTCAGCATTGTCGGTGGCGGCCAGCCGATTCACGAACTCCTGTGACCTGCAAATCCAGCCGGGGTCGGGTAAGACTTCTTTTCGAGAAGTTTGGCGAGCAACTCGCCGACCACGGATCATGTGAGCCAGGATTATCAAAATGGTTGGCCCCGACGAAAAAGGCTCCGCAAGTCGCGAGAATAATTTGCCTCCAATTGCTCCGAAGGCCAGCAAGGTCGAGTCAGAGGATCGGGCCAAACCATTTGAGCTCGAAGCCACGCGAGCGTATGAGGGAGAATCGCCCGCACCTTCAAGGAATCCGAAACCCACCGCCGTTTCATCCCGCGACGCTTCCAAGAGCAACATCCCTAAGTCCGTCGGCCGGTATGAAATTCGACGCATCCTGGGGAAGGGGGGATTTGGTGCGGTCTATCTGGGTTACGACCCTCAGTTAAACCGAGAAGTCGCGATCAAAGTCCCGCATTTCGAAAAGTCCGAACCGGATGTCGAAAAGGAGTTTCTGCAAGAAGCACGGCAACTCGCGCAACTGAAACATCCAGGGATCGTGACCGTTTACGATGTCGGGGTCGACAATGGCCGTTGTTACATCGTCTCGGATTTCTTGAACGGCCAAAGCTTGAACGAGTGGTTGCGCGAAAACAAACCGACTTGGCAGGAGGCCGTGCGAATCACGGCGGCAATCGCCAATGCACTCGCCCACGCGCATTCTCAGCGAACGGTCCATCGGGATCTGAAGCCGGGAAACGTGATCCTGAGAGACGGACGGCATCCGGTCCTCGTCGATTTCGGGTTGGCGGTCAGTGATGTTCCATCAGAAGCGCAGCAGCCAGGAACCATCTCAGGCACCCCGACACACATGTCTCCCGAGCAGGCCAGGGGAGCGGGACACCGCATCGACGGTCGCACGGACATTTATTCGCTGGGTGTAATGCTGTATCGCATGCTTACGGGAGTGCTGCCATTCCGAGCCACCAACGTCGTGGAATTGTTGCGCCAAGTTTGTGATGACGATCCGCAGCCACCACGTCAGCTAGTGCCGGACCTGCCGCGCGAGTTGGAACAGGTTTGCCTGAAGGCCTTGGCCAAGAGAATTGCCGATCGCTACACGACCGCTTCGGATATGGCTGACGAGCTACGTCGAGTCTCCCTGCAATACGATCCCGCGGTGCCGCTCTCGAATGTCGCCACGACTCCGTCGGCCACATTACGGCCCGGAGAGAGTTTGCACGCCGGCTCGCCATCGCACTCGTCGATCAGTGACTCTGGATCGAGCGTGTCGAATTCCACGCTGCGCCCGGCGCGCGAGGCGGAACGCAGGCATGTCACGGTGATGATTTGCAGGACTCAGACGAGATCTTGGTATCGCTGGATGAGAAAGAGCAGCACGAAGCGCTCGTCGACTTTCAGGACTTATGCACCAAAGCCGTCCAGGAGTTCGATGGGACCGTGGTGCAGCGAACTGATCACGGCCTGTTGGCCTGTTTTGGATTCCCACTGGCGTTTGAAGACGCTGCGCAACGAGCCGTGCATTCCGCTTTGAATATCTTGCGCGAGATGGCACCCATCAACGAGCGGTGGCACAGGCACAAAGGGGTGACGCTGAGCTCGAAGCTGGCGATTCACAGCGGACTGGCCGTCGTGGAGAACACGGGAGCTGCTGACAGCCTCACATCGCTGTCGATTACCGGGCAAGTTCGCAATGTCGCCGCCAAGCTTGAGTCCGTCGCGGAACCGAACACGGTCGTCGTGAGCTCCAACACGCAACGCTTAGTCAAACGGCAGTTTGAATTCGAGAGTCTCGGTGAGCAGACCATCAAAGGTGTTTCCGGAAAGACCGAAGTCTTTCGGATCCTTGGTGGGTGTGCTGTCCAAAGTCGAGTCGGTCGTGATGATCACGCCAAACAGACTCCGCTGATCGGACGCGATACCGAAGTCTCGATGCTGCTCGAACGCTGGGAGCGGGCGGAAGAAGGCCAGGGACAAGTCGTGTTGCTTTCCGGCGAGGCGGGATTGGGCAAGTCCAGCTTGGTGAGAATGATTCGCGAGCATGCGGTCCTGAACTCAAAACGAGATGACTCTCCGCTGATCCAATGGCGATGCTCGCCCTATCACAAAAACAGCAGCCTCTATCCCGCGACAGAGTTCATCGAGCGGATGCTGGAAGTCGAGGGGGACGCGTCGATCGACGCCAAACTCGACAAGTTGGCCGAGCATTTGAAGAAGTATGACTTACACGGCGACGAGGAAGTGGCGTTGCTGTGGTCGTTGTTGTCGTTGCCGGACCATGCGCGAGTCGCTCGCCTCGATATGAGTCCGCAACAGCAAAAGACCAAGACGCTGGAACTGCTGAGAGACTGGTTGCAGGCGTACTCGGCGGACAACGGCGTGCTCTTCACGGTCGAGGATCTGCATTGGGTCGATCCGACAACGCTCGAGTTCTTGGGAATGCTCGTGGCCGAAGTCTCGAACGATCGCATTCTGATGCTGCTCACGTTCCGTCCCGAATTTGTCGTCCCTTGGAAAAGTCCGTCGTATCAGTCGGTCGTCGCGTTGAATCGACTGACTAAGAGTCAGATGACGGAATTGATGCAATTGAAGTCCGGCATCAAACGACTACCGCAGCATGTGGTCGAGCAGATCATCGAACGAACCGATGGCGTGACGCTGTTCGTCGAAGAGTTTACGCAGATGCTGATGGACGCGGGGACGATTCGCGAAATCGACGGTGAAGTCGAGATGTCGGGGACGTTTCCCATCCACGAGATCCCGGCGACGCTTCACGATTTGCTGATGGCTCGGCTCGATCGCATGGCTAGCAATCTAGACGTCGTGCAGTTGGCCGCCACGCTGGGACGCGAATTCAAATACGAATTGATCAGCGCCGTGTCATCGCTCGGCGAGCAGGAGTTGCAGACGGAACTTGCCAAGTTGGTCTCCGCCGAAATGCTGTTTCAGCGTGGCCGTGGTTCGCGAGTCAGCTACCAATTCAAACATGCTTTGATTCAGGATGCCGCGTACCTGACACTGTTGAAGGGAAAGCGTCAGGGCATTCACCTGCGCATTGCGTCCGTCCTCGAAGAGAAGTTTCCCGCGACGCGCGACACACAACCCGAATTGCTGGCGTACCACTTCACGGAAGCTGGCGCGGCCAAGCAAGCCATCCAATACTGGTTGAAGGCGGGACAGCGGTCGAATCAGCGATCGGCGAACGCCGAAGCGATTGATCAACTCTCGAAGGGGCTGGCGCTGCTGACTGAGTTAGACATGTCGGCGAAACAGGATCAGCTCGAACTGCAATTTCAAACCGCGTTGGCGATCCCCTTAACCGCGACTCGCGGCTACGTCGCCAAAGAAGTCGAGCAGGCTTACTTCCGAGCTCGTGAGATCTGCTTGCGGGCCAATGATCCCAAACAGCTCTTGCCTGTGTTGCATGGCTTGTATCGCTTCTATGTCGTGCTGGGAGACAATCAGCGAGCCTATCAGCTTGGTAAAGAAATCCTCGGCTGGGCCGGGAAGACCGGCGATCCCGACTACATCATGGAGGCTCATCGTTCGCTCGGACTGACGCTGGTCTTCATGGGTGAGTTTGAGCGGGCTCGGTCTCACAATGACGAAAGCTTCACGCTCTACGATTTTGAAAAGCACCGGGAACACGCGTTCGTTTACGGTGCGGACCCCGGAATGATTTTCCTCACGATGGGTTCGTGGGCGTTGTGGAACCTCGGTTATCCGGAGCAAGCGCTGAAGCGGACAGAGCAGGCGTTGAAGCTCACGGAAGGATTTCATCACCCACACAGCCGTGCGTTTGCCGTCAGCGTGAATGCCAACACGCTCTACAACTGCGGTGACTGGGACGCTTGCGAACGATGCTCCGATGAAGCGATTGCTCTCGCCACCGAGCATGGCTTCCCGTTCTGGCTGAGCTGGGGAACCATTCTGAAAGGTGCTGTTCAGATTCAGCGTGGCAGTGTCGCCGAGGGGATTGAACTCCTCGAGCAAGGATTGAAACGCTACGAGAAAGCTGGCGTCGGCATGGGGCGGCCCACTCATCTCGCGATTCTCGCCGCCGCTTACAACACGCTCGGCAACCACCAAGAGGCTCTGCAACGATTGGATGAGGGATTCGCGATCGTCGAAAAACGACTGGTTGACGTTTACGAGGCGGAGTTGCACCGCTTGAAGGGTGTGGTGCTGCTGAGTGCCGATCCCGGAAATCAAGAGGCGGCGGAATCGTGCTTCCGAAAGGCGCGGGAGACCGCCACTCGCCAGAACGCCAAGTCGCTGCAATTACGAGCCGTCATGAGCTTGGCCGAACTTGATCGCTCGCGAGGAAGAACCAACGAGGCTCGCACCGAACTCTCGTCGGTGCTCGACTGGTTTACCGAGGGCTTCGAGACAAGGGATCTGATCGCGGCGAAGTCGCTGCTCAATCAACTGTGAGAGCGGCTCGTTTTCGGCATCGCGGGCCGCAATCAGCACGACGCGCAAGCGAGTGGTCGTTACAGAATGATCTCCGTCCAAACCACTCGCTTGCGCGTCGTGCTATTTGCCACCAATGAATCATCACGCCGAACGGTCTCGGTACTGCTATGAAGCCGCCGCTAGAGCGACTTCAAATACATCAACAAATCTTCCTGATCTCCCACCGAAAGATCCGCGGCGAAGTCGTGGCCGATATTCAGGTTCCCCATCTTGTTGGCCTGAAACAGATAGCTTCCGGCATTCTCAAAGCCCCCGTTTTCTCGATCGTAGCCCGTCCCGCCGATGTAGAAGCTGGTTTCGCGCTTTTGAGGATTTAGCACTCCACGCAGCGTGCGGACGGACCCGTTGTGGAAATACGGTCCCGTGAAGGCGATCCCTTCGAGTGATCTCGCTTTGAAGGCACCGGGGAGCGTTGGGCCCTTCGGTGATTTGCCGCCCGTCAGGTCTCGGTATCTGCGGTCGGCAAGATCCAACGGGATGCCCTTCTCCTTCAGGTACTTCAGAAAGATGGCCATGTTGGTCTGGGTCAGGACGAACAAGGGATCGACTTTGTCGGCATAAGGCTGAGGTGCCGGGATCAACGTGCTAAACATCTGCGCGAGATCCTCGTCATTCTTGCCGAGCGACACGAGCACCGACCTACCTTTCAAGACGCCGGTGTCCACGCTGCTCCACGATCGTTTCAAATTGGCGTAGTACAACGGGTCGGTGCCCACAAAATGCTTGTTTTGGCTCAGGTCCGCGGCGATTTCAGTGGCCGGGATCATCGTCACCTTTTCCGGATCGTATGAGTGACAGCCGACACAAGATTTCCCATAGACCGCCGCCCCGCGTTTGATTTGCTCCTGTTCCACGGGAGTGAAGGGTCCAAAGACTTTCTCCCACTTGGGCGCTCTGAGATCTCGCAACTTTTGTTCGAGGACTTGTAGGTTCTTCAGCCGAGCGGTGGTCGCGAGAAAGTCAGGCGAGTCGGGATCGAGGATCACGTCCCCAAACACTCCGAACACTTGGCCGAGGTTGCGAGTGAAGGCGTTGTTGGTCAACCCGCTGTACTGAATCCAGTCTTCATCGGGAGCACCCCAAAGCTGAGGGTAGCTCGCAGGTGCGCTGGCCACCGTCGCGTTGCCGGGGACTCTCAACGCATGAGACGCCACTTCGTTCAAGATCACGCCAAAGGCGTCGGTTCGCCCCGGTCCGGAATTGACCGTCCGACCCGCTGCGCGATTCAGGCCACGAAAGAACGAGCGCGTGTTTCGCTCAAACAGACGCTGATGCACCTGCTTCACATCGTCCAGAGTCACCGACACACCCTGGCGAGCCAAGGTCTCACGAAACTTCTTGAACTCCGCTTCATCCGTCAGCAGAGCCGAGAGAGATGTTTCGAGCGCGAGCGAAAACATCTCCAAGTTCAGCGTCGATGGTCCGCCATCGATGATGGATCTGGCTCCGTTGAACGTCACCGCTCCAACGTGGCACGCGGCGCAGTTGATTCCCAGCCAGTCACCTTTGCCTCGGAGATCCTTAAACGCGCGGCCCGGAGGCGTCTCCCTGGTCACACCAATCGGAAGCTGCGCGGGATTCCGCGCGGAGATCACTTTGTCGCTGTCGTGAATGAAACCAAATCGCTCAAGGTTATCCCGATCACGCATCGGCTTCTTCGTGTCAGCATCCGTGAGTGCCAGGAACCAGTCAAACGGAATGATGTAAGAGCCCTGCGGCATGTGCCAAAAGATGTCGCGGTCTTCATTGTTCCATCCCTGCGAGATGACTTTGGACTGCGTGAATGCCGATGCGGCCGGCGAGGGAGCCAGCGGTTGCTGCGAACGAAAACTTTGGCTCTGACGTTCCGCGAGGGAACGCCCCCGATTGATTCGTCCCAAGGGCTTCAGCTCATCCCAGCAGTTCTTCGTCACATCGAAGCCGGGACTCTTCTCGCATTCCTCCGGCGTTTTGACCGAGTTGGGAACGGCAGTCAGCTTCCCCAGCTTGTAACTGGAAGCCCCCGCCTCGACCCAATCGAGCGACGTATCCTCGACCCAGTCGGCCGCCGTGGGAGGTTCCGCTTTGATCCATTGGGGCGGTGCCTTCATCTTCGCGAGATCGAGAATCTGCACTTCCAGCTCGAAGCTGAACTCATTGCGTTTGTCGTTGGAAGTATCCGCGACCTCGCCGCGATTCGCCGCGCTTACCGTGCGCCCGATCAACGTGCCGTTCTCGGCATTCGGCGGCAGCGGTTCTCGCACCGGAGCTAAACCACCGCTCCGAACCAGACTGAATCGAGCGGCACGGTCTTTTCCAAAACTAAAAGCCGTGCCTGTGTAGTAATTCTCCGTGTGGTAGGCGTAAACGTCTTTGCCGCGCTGAGCCTTCGCGAGCACCAAGGCTTTATCAACCGACCATGCCAAATCCGGATTCGTGGCGAGGAGCTTCGCGGAAACTGCCGCTTTGCCGCTGTCGGGAACCGACGAAAGAAACAGCGAGTAAGCCATGTAGTTGTTGAAGTCGGTCAGATTGCCGAACGAAAACAGCGTCGCGTTATTCATGGAGAAATCTTGCCGCACGCCTTCCACAGTGAAGGAGAAGGAGACCGCTCGCACATCCGGAACTTTGTCGGGCTGAGGTTTCGGATCTCCATTGGCGAACCGAATGAGAACCTTCGGCCGTTGGTCTCCCCTCAACGGTTTCTTAAACGGACCAATTTGCAGCCAGCGGTTCTCGGGCTGGTCATAGATCTCCAATTCCCCCTCCAGGCAAACCCCCGTCGCATGAGTTCCCCGTTTGTTCCCACCCGCTGCCGCTCCAATCCCTGCTTGTGACAGCGCGAACTAAGCGGCCAGGCTGCGAATCAGTTTCGCTTCGCTCTCTTTGCTGCCTCCCTCATAGCGTTCAAAAACGGGATGGAGTTCTCGGTTTGCGGAATCAGCCACGGAGCTCGCAGCGACAGGACTCGTGGCGTTGGCCGGCGAATCCTTCGCGGGCTGTGCGTAGCAAACGCCATGAACCGAGATGAAAAGAGCAAAGAGGCATCGCTTAAGCATGTTGCTACTTGTCCTGCATTGGTGATTTCGAACGCGGAGAACTGTGCCAGACTCTGAATTCCTGGAGTGTGACCAATCGGAAAGGTGACGCGGCGACATTCTTTTGGCTGCGGAATCCGACGCAAGCGCCAATCCAGCCTTGATGGACGAAACCAAACCTTCGCGGTCTTGTCGTAGCGGGTCTATGCAGCGCGATGCCTTAACGCATCATGATCAATGACGGAGTGTCAGGCTGCCGAAGCTCTCCGGATCGAGCGCGGCTGCTTGGACTCTCGCCCCCTGGCCCGGTCAAACGGCTTTGGATTCCCCATCCGACATAACAGCCAACCGATCTCGCAACGATCATTTGGACTTGGCATTCGCGATCACGAAGTCGACCAACTCCTGACACTGAAAGAAACCCGACCACATGTTGTGCCCTTGGCCGGCGGGGACGATGAGCTGCATCTCGCCGCCGAGTGCTTCATACCGCTTGCGCACTTCACCGGAGTTGGCTTCAAGCGGAACCACCTTGTCGATGTCGCCGTGGATCGCGAACAACGGCACCTTCGCTTTGGCGAGTGTGGACAGCCGGTCGATCGGATTGTGCTCGGCGAGTTTTGCTTCGAGCTCCTCTGGCTTGAGTTGATAAGCGCCGCTGGCTTTCGGTACTCCCGGATAGCTGGTGATGTTGCAGACCGGATAGACCCCCGCGAATCCACCGACCTTGTCCGCGTTCTCGACGGCCCAGCCCAGAGTCATCAGGCCGCCGCGACTACGACCGAGCAGCACTGGTTTCGGTGAGAAGCCGCGCTTCTCGGTCAGCTCGCGATGAAAAGCCGAGAACAGCTTGCGGCCATCCGGGCTGCCGAACGATTCGCCCACGTCGATCCCGGCGATCGCGATGCCCGCCTTCGTGAAGCGTTCAAACATCCAACGCTCTTCGGTCGCTGGCAGGCCGGGAAGCGTCGGCGCGTACCAAACCCACGGCGTCGCGTCGTCAGATTTCTTGTCCGGTGGGATCACAAACGCCGTGCGATCCTCAACGCGAAACACCTCACCAGGCATCGGCAGCTTCTTCTCCGGCGGAGCGGTCTCAGTGGTCTGAGCGTCGGCGACTCGCACGAGCAAGATCGCGATCAGCGCGGCCAGGAATCGTTTCTTGTTCTTCATGAGTCATCCTTCATCAGGCTACTTCGTTGTTGGTTTGAACGACTCGAACACGTCCGCCAAGACTTTGTCGGACAGGCGGCCGAGTTCTTCGAGGATCAGTGGCTCGGCTTCGGGGAGCAGCGGCGATGAATTGGGTTCGTAGCCGCCGTATTTGTGTGACTCGGCCGTGCAGATGTAGCCGAGGTTGCCGTTCGCGTAGCCGATGACGATCGGGATCGCGCGATCGGCAATCGCTTTCTCGATCTGGAAGCCGTATTCGACCATCGGTTCGCCGGGGATCGTCAGCAGCAGAAAATCGCCGACGCGCAGAGCCTGCATCTCGCAGGCGAGTCGTTCCTTCTTGCCGGGAAGTTGAATAACGCTGGAAGCGCACTTGAGCGGATAAATTGTCTTGCGCTTGGTGAGTTCCTCTCGCACGACGCTGCGATCGGCGGCGCGGACGACGGCACAACCGAGACTGCGGCCGGTCCACTTGATGTCCGCTTCGTCGCCGCAGCGATACGGCACGCCGGGCAGGTTCGGCCGGATGTCGCCGGCGCAGCCTTGCAGGAACAGGGCTTTGGTCTTCGATCCGTAGACCATCTCGACAAAAGTCTGAGCCTCACCGGGGAAGTCGGCGCTGATCTTGGGAAAGCCGTTCGGGTGCGGCGGCGTCAGCTTGTCGCCCCACGTGAAGACGCACGGATGACAGACCGCGTGCATGAGGACGCTCATCGGTTCCAGCGTTCGGCCATCATCGAAGCGGAGCACCTTCACGCGATGATCGCACGGACCATCGGGATCGAGCCGCACGACCGCTCGGCCGTTGATGACTTTGCGGCGGTTGATGTTGAAGTAGATGCGATCTTCGCCGTAGCCGATCGTCACCGGCCGCATCTCTTTGACGGCCTCGGCGGTCGCCGTGCCGATCTTGGTGAGCATCTCACGACTCCAAGCGGACTCGCGCGACCAACCTGGTCCCGAATGGTTGTGCGATGTCGCGACCAGGATGTTCTCGCGCGGCGTCTCGGTCTTCTCGCCGACCACATCCCGCACGGCGGCGACCATCTCGCTGGAGGCGCTGATTAAGTCGAGCGTGACGATTGCGGCTCGCGTTTGTTCGTTCGCCAGCAACAGCACGCCGGCGCGGATCGGATCGCGGACTCCGTTTGTCGGCCGCACATGCCCGACGACCGGCGTATCGGCCGGCGGAGTGATATCGACCTTGGCGACACCGGCGCGCAGGTTCGATTCGACTCGGAATTGAAAGTTGTCTTCCGCGGATGTCACGCTGACGGCTAGCAGGGAAACGATCAAGAGCGAAACGAATCTTGGCGTGGGCATCGCCCCCCACCGAATTGGCGAGCCGATGGGCGTTAGCCCTCGGACAGTCCGGGGGCTAACGCCCTCCGGCTCGCCAAGAACCTTCGCGAGGCGAGACGAGTTCGAGCGTTTGCTGAGCAACGATGATTTCATGATGTGAGATCCTTGGCGAGCGGGGCTACAGGCGGAACAGTTTCTTCGCGTTCTGGTAGAGGATCTTTCGTTCGGCGGCTTTGTTCGGGGCGAGCTTCCGTATGGCGGCGATCGTTTGCGAGCCCGTGCATCCCGATCCCTTTCCGACCCGATCGTCGCAGTCGCTGCCATACAAGATTTTGTCTTGATGGCGATCGAGAAACCCGCGCGTGTGATCTTCGTCGCGAGTCAGTGCGTTCAAACCGGAGCCGGCGGACATGTCGGCGAACATGTTCGGGTAGTCGGCCAGATACCGATCCGTCAGACCTCCGGCAGTCACCTTGCCTTTGGGATACAGCACGTTTTGATCGGCGTGGTTCTTGTCGATGTTGGCCCACCAGGTTTGAGCGTGCCCGATGAAGTTGGTCTTCGGAAACTTTTCGAGCATCTTGTGCAGCCGCTCGAAGCCCAGGTTGTAGGTGCCGTGCTGGAAGTGCATGAGGATGGGGACTCGGTATTCGGCTGCCAGGGCGTAAAGGATCTGGCTTTCGGCCGAGTCCAATTCCACCGCGAACTTTTGCTCGCCGATGATGATCCCGCCAAGGTCGAGATACTTGGCAATCTCCGCGCGGGCTTCCGGCAGGTCGGTGACTTCATTGGCTCCGAAGAAGAACTCTTTGGGACGCTGCCGAGCCATCGTCAGCGCGGTCTCATTTCCACCGGCACCGACTCCGCCGAGCGTGTTGTGCTTGCCGTCGCCGGTCGAGGGCCGTTTGACCGCCGATCCAGCCGGCAACAGGATCGTCTGAGTCACTCCCATCGTTCGCTGGTGAGCGGCCAACTGTTCGGGAGTCCGTTCGCGATAGGTGGTGTGCTGGTGGATGTCGATGATCGGCTCCGCCGCATCCTCCGCCGCACGCGCGAAAGACGACAGCGCGACCGCACTGCCGGACAAGGAAGTCACCAGGAAACCACGACGAGTTATAGGGCTCATAGCGAACTCCGAATGGGGTTGAGGCTTGTTGGTCATTGAGTTCGACGGATCGTAGTCGGCACACTGCGTGTGTGAAATCATTGGCGAGCGAGACGAGTTTCGTAGTTTCGTAGTAGTTTCGTAGGGTGGGTCGAGTCATCGAGACCCACCACCTACGACTGATCAGCGACGACGACGTTTTGGTGGGTCTCGATGACTCGACCCACCCTACAGGGTTTCGTGAACCGGATGAGGAGAAACTTCCCATGCAACGTTGGTTGACCGTGTCGTTGTTCTCAGTCTGTCTCGCCTTCGAATGCGCTCGATCTGTTGCTGCCGAACCGCTGACGGTTGAGTCGGACTTTGAAGGAGCCTCGGTTCGCGACGTCGAGATCGACGCGGCGACACGCAGCATCAGCTTCATGCCGGGTGGCGATCCGGTACGTGGTTGGCCCTGCTGGTGGTACTTCCGGGTGAATGGGATCACGCCCGGTGAGACGATCACCCTTCGGTTGCGCGGTTCGACCGCCACCGTGCCGAAGCCGGGAGCGCCGCCGCAGAAGCCGCTCGCGTCGTCGTGGGCGATGCCGGCTCAAGCGACGTTCTCCAATGATGGAGAGACATGGCTCCACACGGAGCAAGGGAAACGTCAGGACGAGTGGATGATCTACACGCTCAAGCCGGAGTCCGCGTCGGTGTTCGTCGCCTGGGGCCCGCCCTACACGCCGAGCACCGCCGCCAAGTTCGTGCGTGCGATGAGCGAGAAGTCTCCACACGCGAAAGCCACCGAGTTATGTCGTTCACGCGGTGATCGCTCGGTGCCGATGCTGCATGTGCAAGAAGGGGAGCGGAGAAAGGAGCAACGCTTCGGTGTCTGGGTGCAGGCTCGGCAACATGCTTGGGAGAGCGGTTCGAGTTGGGTGGCTCAGGGATTTGCCGAGTGGTTGCTTAGCGACGCGGCGGAGGCGGCCTGGCTGCGACAACATGCGGAGATCTTCCTCGTTCCGATCATGGACGTGGACAACACGGCGACCGGCAACGGAGGCAAGGATGCTCAGCCACAGGATCACAATCGGGATTGGTCCGCTCAGCCACATTGGAACGAGATCATCGCGGCACAGCGGATGGTCAGCGGTCTGATTGAAGAAGGCCGTATGGATATCTTTCTCGATCTGCACAATCCCGCGCCCGACGATCCGACGTTCTTCTACATCCTGTCGCCGGAACTGTTGAAGGAGCCGATGATCGGCTTGCGCGATCGTTTCATTCAGTTGGCCTATGCACGCATTAGCAAGATCAAGCCGCTGATCCCGATGAGCAACAAACCGAAGGTGACCGGAGCCAACTATCATCCACTGTGGCGTCAGATCAGCGCGAACTGGGTGAGCATGAACGGCAACCCTCACACCGTCAGCTTGTGCCTCGAGACGATTTGGAACTACCCGAACAGTACGACCGAGGGTTATCGAGCGGTTGGTTCCAATCTCGCGGCCGCTGTGCGCGAGTATCTTGCCGAGCGCTCAGAGAAGCCGAGGCCGAAACCGCCGAACTTGCTCATCGGCTACAACGAGCATCGGACAAACCTGCCCGGCGGGCGGCAGGCCAATGTCAGCACGAACCGTGCGATGCTCGTGAACGCGGACGGGTCGGAGCGACGCGCGTTGGCCGAAGAACTCATCAACCAGCCGGATGCCTGGACGCAATTCGCCGGCTGGTCGCCAGACGGCAAGATCGCCGTCATCGGTCGCGGCTGGGAGAGTCTTGAGAATGCGAAGTGGGAAGAGGAACACAAGACGTTCCGATTCACTCCCGAAGGTTGGCTGTACGACTCCTATCTCGTCGATGTCGCGACCGGCAAAGCCCAGAACGTCACGGCGGTTGAGCGAGTCAGCTTCTATAACTCGGGGCTATTCTTCTGGCCGAACGATTCTAAGAAGCTCGGCTTCACGGCGCTGATCAACGGCAACTCGAAGCCCTTCCGCATGGATCGCGATGGTCGCAACAAGGTCGATCTGACCAAGAACTCGAACGGCTTTGCTTACGGCTTCAGCAGCTCGCGCGACGGCTCGCGGATTTCCTACCACGAGAACTATCAGGTCTATTTGGCCGACGCCGATGGCTCGCATCGCGTGCAGGTACAGACCGGGCATCCCTTCAACTTCGCGCCGGCCTGGTCCCCCGATGGTCAATGGGTGCTGTTCGTTTCCGGCGAGCACTACAACTGCCACCCGCACATCGTTCGCGCCGACGGGACCGGCCTGAAGAAACTCGCCGACCGAGCCGGCTATCGCGGCGTGACCGAGTTCCTCGACGTCCCCGACTTCCACGGCGGCAGCAGCGATACCCCGATCTGGTCTGTCGATGGCGCTTCCGTCTTCTACACCGCCAAGGTCGGCAACAACGTCGAACTGTTCCGAGCCACGCTCGCTGGCGTCACCGAGCAACTCACCAAGTCGGCCGACGGAACTCCGCACTATCACCCGAAGCCCTTACCCGATGGACACTGGATCGTGTACGGCTCGAAGCGAAACGGCGTGCGGAACCTCTATCTGATGCGCCTGTCGGACCACACTGAGCAGCGTCTGACGGACCTGCCGGTCGGCCACGCCGCGATGCACGCCTACTGGCAACCGGCGGCAACTCCTGATTGACTGTCGCCGCCTCGGTGACAGCAACATGGCTCGCTAGTTTTCCAACGTAGGGTGGGTCGAGTCATCGAGACCCACCAAACTGCTCACTGTTCGTGGTGGGTCTCGATGACTCGACCCACCCTACATT
>SXGS01412038.1_pt1 | contig 31613 bp, 34 predicted proteins | sample 3174681 | NCBI WGS metagenome assembly SXGS01 (sample SAMN11356861, study PRJNA531348) | freshwater metagenome | isolation source: freshwater sample F1-80 | place: China: Fuxian Lake, Yuxi | collected 2017-12-25 | reverse complement strand
CCTATCGCGTCCTTCGTTCCCGGAACGTCCAGCTCCCAATCATCACCACACCACTCCGTCGGAGGCAGCAGCGGCCCTGCCTCTAGGAACCTTCCCCACGACTGCGCTGAACCCGCGTCATAGAACACGATGCCACCCCCGGGACCGGTGTCGCCCACGTTGTAGTAGTCAGCGCTCTCAACTGCTGCCGCTGACTCCAGCGCCGGTGTGACGGGACTAGCAGACTCCGATGTTCCCGAGCTGCAGGCGCTGAACAGCAGTGCTGACACGGCGAGGGCCCCGAGTAGGCCCCGCTGACGCTGTGCTCGCACGTCCCCGCCTTCCCCTCCGACTCATGGTTCCACGGCCGACCCCTGCCGAAGCGCGTCGAGCCGCCGGCGAGTCCCCTCCATGGCGACTCCTGGTGACGATACCGTCCTAGAAGGCTACACCGGGTTCGTCACGTCGTATGGAGCATGCGCGCCTGCCTACGATGACGGTCACCTGCTGTATGAGCCCATGACCTGCCCCCTGCTGGTTGATCGAGTTGCTTTGCGAGCCCAAGGTTGCCCTTTAGGGCGAGGAGGACGATATGAAGCGACGCAGTCACGCCCCTGAGCAGGTCGTGCGTAAGTTGCGTGAGGCTGACCGAATGCTCGGTGAGGGCGCCACGATGGTGGAGGTCTGTAAGCACCTTGAGGTGGCCAGCAGACCTATTACCGGTGGCGTAGCCAGTTCGGGGGAATGAAGGCTGATGATGCTAAGCGCCCCGGGAGCTGGAGAAGGAGAACGCGAAGTTAAAGCGCATCGTCGCTGACCAGGCTTTGGAAAATGCGATGCTGAAGGAGGTGAACCGGGGAAACTTTTGAGCCCGGCTTGCCGCCGGGCAGCGGTCGATCACCTAATCGGTACCTTCGCAGTGTCGCAGCGTCGAGCTTGCCGGCTAAAGGGTCCTGCTCGACCACCAGTAGCTGACGTCTAGCACCACAGTTATCGGCGAGATGCTCCTGGTCCGAATACATTTGGCGGAAATGAGGTTTAGGTGCGTAGCAGCCATTTTTACTCCACCTTTGATGAGCTCCACGAACTCCAGCCCACACCCGACAGCGCGCAGGAGATCTACCCAGACAGTTGGATCAGCACGGATCACGGCGGCCCGCTCGCAACCCATCGGCTACCCCGCCAGATGACGAAGGGCCTAACCGACCGCTTCCCGCTTGGTTGAAAGCCGAAAGCGCACCATCACACTGTGCCCCAGGTCTTCATCAGTGTCGATGTTGGTGCGCCCCAAGGTGGTTGCCATGGGCCCGCGAAACGGTCACCATGTTCACCCTTCCTCCGTGATCAAGACATCCTTTTCTACTAAAGATTTTCTCGCCTCTACCTGACCAATCGGCCAAAAGCCTGCGGGTATGGGTCCAGGAGGAATCGCGGCCAACAGCCCACCAGAGGTCTGTGGATCTACCAAGAGAGCAACCCATTCGTCACTTACCCGAATATCCGTTCGGGACTTGACCCAATCCAGATTCGAATCGTGGGCAGAAGTGCGCCAGCCGGCCAAAGCGAGGGCATGCGCCCCAGCAACTAGTGGGATTTTGTCCACCGATAACTTCATCCTGATACCAGGTGTAACCATCCCGATCAGATGACCCAGCAGCCCATACCCCGTGACATCGGTGACTGCATGGGGGCCATGCGACAGCGCCGAAAGTTCTCGGGCCGCATCCATGGCCGGGGTCTGCAGCAAAACAAGGGCCTCGGCGAGGACTGACGGGTCCTGCGAAGTGACCGCTAGGCCAACACCTAGCGGCTTACTCAAGACCAGAGTGTCACCCGCCTGGGCACCACGTACGCGCCACACACGATCCGGGTGCACGATCCCGGTGACCGAAAGACCGAACAGCACCCCCTTCGAATGGACCGTATGACCACCGGTTACAACACCGCCACATCGATACATCACATCCTGAGCACCCGCCATCATGGCGGCAATGATCTCGATGTCCGTGTCGCGTGGAAATGCGGCAAGGGCAAGTGCATCCAACACTTCCGCGCCCATAGCGTAAACATCGTTTACCGCGTTTGCGGCGGCTACCGCTCCCGAGACGTACGGGTCTGAAACTAGTGGCGGGCTGACATCGATTGTGGTGACAATGGCTCGTTCGGTATCAAGAAGGTGTACAGCAGCATCATCGGGCGCCGCTAGGCCAACTAGGAGATGCTTTGGCTCATCATCTCGACGCACCTGGGCCACCAGCTTTGCCACCGAGAGTGGCGAGGCTTTGGCTGCGCAACCACCACATTCGCGTGGTGACGGCGCTAACACCTAGTCACTCTGCCCACGCCAGGCGTTAATGGCCTCGGATGAATCCTTTAAATCGGCGAGTTCCAGCACACTCTCCAAAATTTGTTGTCCCACGAGACGAGTACTCACAATTTCGATATTTGACATGAATTTCTCTTCGATTTCAGTGGCCGAGAGTGGACGTTCATCCGCCCCTCGATTGACCGACTCGCGATGGGCGAATTCACGGCCATCAGCAGTCTTAATTACTACCTCCCCGCAGAAATGCTTTGGAAAGGTGCTGTTCGGATCCAACTCGTATCGCACCCTGGAGGCAACAGCCCGACTTACCGGATCCAATAACGCTTCCGATTCGAGTTCAGCAAGGGTGAACCTCCGACGGGTGACTGCTGTTCCGACCACATACGGGAGGGAGAACTTCGCATCATAATCTGAACTCGGGGTCAGTTTCGCCTCAGCGGGTTCACATACCACCGGCACTATCTGCTCAGGGACGAGGCACACCACCTCTGCAACATCATCGGCAGCAAGATTGTTTTCGACAACGAGCGTCAATGTGGCATCGATGAAAGCGTGAGTGAAGTGGCAAGCAGGGTAAGGCTTGATCGCTACCCGGAGAAGTTCCCACTCCTCGCCCAAATCACGGGTAGCCGCCTCAATATCGACCTCATGGCCATTCGGTACGTGCGCCAAGTACAGGCCGAACCTTCCTTCATAAACATCAGGGGGTGCTACCCACCCCGCCGCCGCAAAGCGCGTGGCGGTAAGTGCGGTGGACGCAGCCCACCCAGGGTGCATGCGCTTCGTCCAGGCACCGGTGTCAAGAAATTGCAATGAGCCAGCCGCAAGACTCCCCACGATCCCCTGCGCGGCCGAAATACCCTTCTTGTCAAGACCGCTCATGCGTGCAGCGGCGACCGCGCAGCCAAAGGCACCGACCAAACCTGTCGGGTGAAAACCCTTGGCATGGAAACCACCTCGAGCCCCTGCTCCGACGCGCGCAGACACTTCGACCGCAATGATGTATGCCAACAGTAGATCCGATCCCGAGAGACGATCGCGTTCGCAGATGGCCATGGCTGTCGGAAGCGCAGAGGCCGAAGCGTGAAGGATTCCGGCTGGATGCGTATCGTCGTAGTCGAGACCATGGATAAGGATGCCATTTAGCAAGGCCGCGTCACCCGCTGGCAATCGCTGTGGCATTCCGATGACAGCTGCGGAGCCCTCCCCTAACGTTGCCCGTACCGCGCTGGCTGCAAAATCATCAAGGGCACCGGCGAATGCCAGCCCGACGCAATCGAGAATATGCAATGCAGCACGTTCACGCACCATCTCCGGAACATCATTCCAGGTAACGCGACATGCCCAATCGGCAATGCGCGCAGCGATTGGATCATTTGTCATTAAACTGTCCCTCTCTAACGGGTGGGCAAGTCTGCTGTTTTGCTGACGTCGAATCGAAGTCCAAGGCTTTCTGCGATGGTCGTTCGCTGGACCTCGTCGGTACCCCCTGGGATGCGGAGATTACGTGCTATCTGGAAAAGCTTGTTGACAGAGGTGTCGCGCATCACACCAAGGCCACCATGAACTTGCAGAGCACGATCGGCGACACGATAAAAACTTTCATCATTACTCAGTTTCAGCGCGGAGATACGGCGGATCTCATCGCGCGGCCGGGGCATGCGGTACCAGGGGCCCGGAGTATCGATTGCTCGCGCCACCTCAAGTGAAAGTGATCTCGACTGCAACCAGTCGACGTACATGTCCGCAATCATCCACTGAATGCCCTGATTTGCTCCCAGCGGCCGCCCAGCGATTTGTCGATCCGTCGCCCGCTCTAGAGTGCGCTCGATTAGATAGCGACTCCAACCAGAGCACATTCCAGCTCTCCGCATCCTCGTGTAATTAAATGACATCACCGCAATATCGAATCCCTGACCCACTTCCCCCAGAATCGAACTCTCGGGCAAGACCAGATCATCAAAAAAAATCTCACCGGTGTACCCATCACCAAACATTGTTTGATAAAGGCGTCCCAATCGGTATCCGCGCGATTGGGCCTCTTTCGCGTCAAACATGAAGTAAGTGAAGGTTCGACGTCCACCATCAGGATCCGTCACCGCGAGTATTTGGGCCACGTCCGCATCAAAATAATTCGTGATGTAGGCCTTGGAACCACTCAACACCCAGTCAGAGCCGCGCTTGACGGCTCGAGTTGACATATCAAAAAGGTTGCTCCCTGCGCCTGATTCGGTCACACCGTGAAGAGATGTTTTTTCACCACGAACGAGCGGATCGGTAAACTCTTGGCGTTGGTGATCGTGGGCAAAAAGCAGACGGGGAGTTGCGCCCTCGGACCACGAAAGTAGCGCCGGGTTCAGGCCCACGCCATAGCCATAGACCAACTCCTCCACATAGATCATTTCCTCGCGCCCCAGGCCAAGACCACCTAAATGCTTCGGTAGGTGGGCACTATAAATCCCCACTTTTCCCGCAGCACGCATGATCTCGCGACGAGCCTGTACGACCTCCGGGTGCAATCTGCCATCGTCGTCCAAAAATTGACGTTCGTCGTTGAGACGGTGCGAAAGCGATACTTCACGAGGCGCAACCTCCTCGCTATGCAGCCGGCGCACCTTCGTGAGTGTGTCGCTTAGGTGCTCGGGAGCCTGGGCATCTTGCAACAGGACGTCTGATTCACGTGCCGCGGTGCTTATCATCAAAGGGACTCCACCCTGGTTGGGAACGGCTTTATCTGTGCGGAATTGGTTTTCGCTAAGGGCATGGGGATAGGCGAGACAGGCAGCGAGGATTTTATTGAGGAACCTGGTCGATGCCCGACGAAGAATGGGCGACGCGCCAAACCGTGCAGGAGGGGTGCAATATCGACAGCTCGAAGCGAGCCCAACGAACCCGAAAGTGCTGCAGTCTCGCCGAATTTCCGCACCGAGTCACTGCGCTGCTCGGGTGCGACAACGACAAATGGCGTGGGGTCGCCACTATGCAATAGCAGCCCCTCACTAGGAGTTGCGTGGTCACCTGTCACGGCTAAAACCAGATCTCCCCGATCAACACTGTCAATCAATGCTGCAATGGCATTGTCACAAGCTTCGATCGCAGCGATCTTGGCCTCCGGTTTCTTCGTATGTCCGGCTTCATCCGGTGCCTTGGTGTGCACATGGATAAAGTCGGGACGCTGTTCTTCACCTAGCAGACAAATGGCCGCTTTCACCCGAGCGCTCAGGCCGAGCGCCGCGTCCTTTGCAGTTGCGGTGATATTCACCTCGCGCATACCTAGGGTTCTGGCCATTCCTCGGTACAGCGCACTGCTCGTGACCATGGCGCCCTGAACTCCCACCAGATCAAGAAACGAAAGCGGTTGTCGGGCCACCGATGGCCACTTTGTGGTGGGCACGCTAATTTCCAAACCCGCGGCGAGTAGGGTCTCATGCGCACCCAGTAAGTATTCCGTCAGCGCCTCTGCACTCCGATAAGCCTCGCGTAGCCGACTACCACCGGCCCAGAGACACTCTTGTAATGGTACGGGCAGCATCCAAGGGTGCATATGTTCAAAGAGTGGATCCGTGTCGCTGATCTCAATCGACTCGAGTCCGTGAGCCAGCAAAACCCACTCACCGAGTCGCAGTGGCACGATAGTGAAATAGACACCATCAACCAAAAAATTATCTGTCCAACTCTGCAAAACTTGATTCAAAGTCGGGGCAATATCAGCGTGCTGCGAACCCATTCGACCCGTGATTCGCATCACGCCGCCGGCAACTTCACCGCGCCGGGCAGCGAGGTGCCACATCGGGGTGCCAAGTGGCGGGCTTCCACCCAAGCCAACCCACTCAAGGAGGGCCCGTCCTGGGAACGCCATTTCTGGCAGGCCAAACATCGCCCAATGCGAACGCTCACTTGACGTTGCCCAGCCTGGTCCAAAAGGCACATGTACGCCGCTTGCACCTCGTGCAGCCAATTCATCCAGCACAGGAGTCGAAGCAACTTCCAATGGAGTGCGCCCACCAAGTGCCAAACAAGGACGATCACCCAAACCATCCAGAACCACGAGAACCACGGGAAGGTCGTCACGCAGTGGCCAGACCGTTGTCATTGGGGGCTCATCCTGGTCGGCATCGCCGCGCCAACGCCGTCTGGCACGAGTGGTCGCCAGCCTTCTTCGTCACCTTGAATCAATGCCCGCCTAATATTGATTGCCCTGACGGCATGCGCTGGGTCACCCTCGATAACACGCACCGGGTAACCGCCATCCTGTAGCACCTTCACCTTGTCACGTTCCCAATCCGTGAAGACCCGAACAAACTGCGTCGCATCCAAAGGGATGTAGCTCGACCAGACCTGTGGACGATCAAGGGGAAACGGGACTACACGGCACCGCCCCTGCAGACTTTTATGTTCTAGCGCCGCTTGAATCATACTCTGGCGCTCCCAGAAGGTGAATGGGTTTGACTCAGGCTGATGGCGATGTGCTGACGAGGCATTCGGTTTACACGACTCAGGATCGGGGTTAGTAATCCCGATAAAGACGATGTCTGCTTCAGCCAATGCCATAGTCAACAGCTCCCAATGACCGATATGAAAAGGTTGAAAGCGACCCGTCACCGCAGCGAAAGTCAGCACCGCTTCATCACCCGACCAGCGACCTCAGTTTGTCGACAGCTTCAGCAGCACTGACGAGATCTGCGTATCGCCGGGATACATCTCGCATATTGTCGTCGTGCGGCTGAGCCTCTTGATCACCGCAGGCATTTTCGACAACGATTGTTCTAAAACCATGACTGAATGAATCAACGATTGACGCTCGCACACAGCCCGATGTGGTCACCCCCATGACCAATACCGTGTCGACGCCGCGATTACGGAGGATGGTGCTTAAGTCAGTGCCAAAGAATGCCGATGGATACCGCTTGAGCAAGTACACGTCTGATTCCTCCCACAACTGCGGGAGGATTGAAGCAGCATAAGAGTGTGGAGCAATATCACGCAGACTCGGGATCTTCCAGTTTGTGAATTCATCATCGTGTGCCCAAGCTACGGCAGTGTGCACAACAAGAATCCCTGCTTTTCGTCCGGCTGCGAGCACGTCTTCAGCGTTCTTCACGGCTTGCGAGACATGCTCGCTTCGCCCTGCCGGGAAGGCCGGATCACAGAAAGCCTGCTGGAAATCGACTGCGACTATGGCTGGGCAGCTGCCCCAGCCTACGGGAGTGACCCCGTAGCCGGCCTCCGCAAACTGATCTGACATGGCTCATACCAACTTTCCCGCGACGGTTCTTGCGGCTTCTGGGCTCTTGGGCCTCGACGAACGTCCCTTTCGCTACCCCTAATTTGCAGAACTATATCGAGAATTCCGAAAATGCGCCCAAGTCGATCACCCCCCTCCATGCTGGCCAAAATCCAGGGAGTGGAGTCAGCAGATGTTGCACGCCTCATGCGGTCGTGGTGGGTCGCTAGGAACCTTGAATTTGGATAACGACTCACTTTTTGACCACACCGGTCAGGGCATCTCTGCGGGAGCACCCAGAGGCAGCGGTGGCATAAGGCTATCCGAGGAGGGAGATCTTTTTAAGGTGTGGAATGGCGCAGCTCGCGTCATCGGCAATCCTTTTGCCGATTTTCAAGCACCGCACTAAACTCTCACGCGTGGTCGCATGATTACAGAAGTACGTCCCTTCTCCCGCAATGCGATCGCGTCTATTGACGGTTGCGCTGATTTACCGACCATGACTTTTCCTCTTGAGACGGCAAACGCCCTCGGCACCGCCCTGACGGTCACCACAGGTGCCGTTCAGGGGTCCGGTGCATATTGCGATAGCCGCAATTGTCAAGCCAAACCAATTCTGCGTAAGTCTGATGTTCTTCACCTCAATGCGGGCGCCAATCACGGGCAACGCGTCGTGGTGGCCGGGCAATTATTTAGGGAACGCTGATCTACGGCCGGCCCTCTGTACGCGCAGCAACCGGGGTTCTTGGAGCAGCGGTCCTCGCGCAGGTAAGCATCTCGGCTTTCCAGCAAGGCCTGCCTGCCCTCGGGCCAATCCTTCAGAACACATTTGAACTTGACACCATGTCAACCGGTGTCCTTCTCGGAATAGGAAGTCTCGGCACGGCTGCGGCGGTCCTGATTTGGGGCCGACTTACCGACCTCACCACGGATCGACTTATTGCCACGTCTGGCCTACTCCTCGCCGCTACCTCTCTAGGATTTGCCGGATTTGCTGCGCATGTGGCCTCGCTGCCTGCTCTGTTGATCGGACTATTGGCTACCGGTATTTTCGCTGCCGCTCCGACGGTCGCACTCACCAAAAGCATTGTTCTTGCATTCACATCCAGTCGACGCATGGGTTTAGCCTTTGGTATCCGACAGGCCGCCGTCCCATTAGGTGCAACTGCTGCGGCCATCGTCCTACCACTTATTGCATTGCGTTGGGGTCTCGCAGCGTCTCTTTGGGTACTTACTACAGTTATTTTCATTGCCGCACTTGGCGTCTTTAGGGCAGTGCATAGTGAGCGCCAAACAATTCATCGAGCACCCTTGGGGCCAACCCCGTGGGCGCAAATTGCCCCGATGCTTATTGCGAGTGCTTTGTACACAACAACACAAATTGGGATTGTGTCACTGCTGACCTTGTACCTCGTGAACGCTCGAGGGTGGTCGACGCCCGCGGCAGCAACTGTCTTCGCGGGGGTAATGACAGCCACTATTTTTCTTCGGGTCTTGGTCGGACTTGCTGCCGATAGGTGGGAGCACCGGCGCTTGCGGATGTTTAAAACTAGCGGCTTGGTGACAGCAGCTCTTCTAATTCTCGCGGCTCTCACGAACCCGGCTCCCGTCACAGGGATCGTCATAGTCATCGCCGGCGTCATCGGCATGGGGTGGAACGCTTTGGCTTTCACCCTGACCGTCTCCCTCGTTCCGCACGCGCGGGTAGGCACTAGCCAGGGCGTGCTGAATGCGTCAATCTTTGTCGCCTGGGGCCTGTCTCCAATAATTACTGGATTTCTGGTTCAGGCATTTTCTTGGTCGCTGGCGTGGATCGTACTCGCCCTCTTGGCCATTCTCGGAGCCGTCTTAGCCCGGACCCACAGTTTTGCGAAACCTGTATTATGAAAACTCTCGATAGCCGCGGTCTTCGTTGTCGGTGCACAATTTTCCGTGTTGTGCGCGAAATTAGGCATTGGAAGGCTGCCGAAAAACGAGAGTTTGATCTTCCCACTAGGCAGGTAGGGGCATTATGAAACCACTCGATGGGATCCGTATCTTGTCGTTGGAGCAGTACGGCGCCGGTCCATTTGCAACTTTGCAATTGGCGGATCTCGGTGCAGAGGTAATCAAGATTGAGGACCCGTCGGTGCGCGGTGATGTCGGCCGTCACGTACCGCCTTACCAATCCGGCGATACCTCCCTGTTCTTCGAGACTTTCAACCGCAATAAGAAGAGCCTGGTCCTTGATCTCAATTCAAGGGAGGGCCGTGAGGTATTCGATGATCTTGTTCGGGTCAGCGATGCAGTGTTCTCCAATCTTCGTGGCGATGTCCCAGAAAAACTTGGAATCACCTACGGTGCCCTAAAGCACATCAATCCGGCGATCGTGTGCTGTTCGCTTTCCGGCTACGGCATGACCGGTCCGCGCGCTAAAGATCCCGGTTACGACTACATGCTTCAGGCGCTTAGCGGCTGGATGTCACTTACCGGAGACCCCGGAGGTGCACCGACAAAAACAGGTCTCTCTCTGGTGGACTTTTCGGGCGGACTCGTCGCCTCGGGCGCTATCCTCGCCGGTGTCATCGCAGCCCGCCGCGACAAAGTCGGAATGGATTGCGATTTGAGCTTGTATGACACAGCAATCGGGATGTTGACCTACGTGGCTACCTGGCACCTGAGCGCCGGATACGAACCGCAGCGGACCCTCAATAGCGCTCATCCATCTCTGGTGCCGTTTCAGGCTTTCAAGGCTTCTGATGGTTGGTTCGTTGTTGGCTGTGCCAAAGAGAAGTTCTGGGTACGGCTCGCCCAGGCCATTAACCGCCCCGAGTTGTCCATCGATCCACGATTTGACTCTTTTGAAAATAGGAACATCAATTCAATTGAACTCCTCCGGATCCTTGACGAAGTTTTCGCATCGCGCACCGTTGCGGAATGGGTTGGAGATCTCCGTGCTGCCACCGTGCCTTGTGGGGCGGTGCAATCCGTGAAAGAAGCCCTTACTGACTCACACACGATTGAGCGTGGCCTTATTGTTGAAACCTACGCGGCTGGCCTCGGTGACGTCCGCTCTGTTGCCTCCGCCATGCGAGTGGGTGAACCCCCTACCTCACACCGACCTGCACCGCTACTTGACGAACATCGCGAGGAAATCTTCGCCAACATTTTGGGTTACGACCAAGAACGCATCGCCCAACTCTCCCCGGCCACCGATCTCACTCGTACTTAAGAATCGCGCCCCAAGAATCCGGGCATCGATAGGAGATATTGAAATGGACTTTGAGCTCAGCGACGAGCAGGTTGCCTTTCAGCGAACCATGCGAGAGTTTGTTGTAAAGGAGATCAAACCTGTCGCGAACGAGATGGAGCGTAGCGGGGAGTATCCGACTGCGATCATCAACAAGCTCAAAGATATGGGCCTATTCGGTATGACGATCCCAGAGGAGTACGGCGGCCTAAATCTCGACGCCGTGTCCTTTGCCATCGTCTTCGAAGAACTTGCCCGAGGTTGGATGGGGATCGCTGGCACTCTCGGCAGCCACTCCCTTTCCTGCTGGATGATTGCACAATTCGGCACCGATCAGCAAAAGACCAACTACCTGCCTACTCTGGCCACCGGGGAGCGTCGAACCGGAATCGGACTAACCGAACCCGACGCTGGTTCAGACCTTCAGGGGATTCGGACCACCGCCTTCCGCGAGGGCGATAGTTACGTGGTTAATGGCCGCAAGACCTGGATAACTAATGCGCGCCATGCAGATCCCCTGCCGGTTTTGGTTAAAACGGACCCTGGTGCCGAACCCCGGCACCTCGGCATCAGCGTGCTACTCGTTGACGCGGGTACACCTGGCTTCGAGATTCTGAAAGATATCGGCAAGTTGGGCTATAAAGGTCCGGAGTCCTGCGAGGTGCTTCTCAACAACGTCCGCGTGCCCGTGCAGAATCTGCTGGGCGGAGTTGAAGGCTGTGGGATGAAGCAGGTCCTCCCAGCGCTGGAATCTGGTCGGATCAACATTGCCGCGCGGGCTGTCGGTATTGCCCAAGCCGCCTACGATGCCGCTCTAATTTACTCCCGCCAACGAACCGCCTTCGGCAAACCAATTAGTGAATTTCAAGCAATTCAACTCAAACTGGCTGATATGGCAACGAACGTGCAAGCCGCCCGACTGTTGACCTACTGGGCTGCCTCAGAACAGGCTGCCGGTAAGCGTGCTGACATGCATTCGGGGATGGCAAAGTACTTTGCTTCTGAGGTGGCTATCAATTCATCTCTTGAAGCGATGCGAATTCACGGTGGGTACGGCTACTCGACGGAGTACGAGGTGGAGCGCCTATACCGCGATGCCCCGTTGATGGCCATTGGGGAGGGAACCAACGACATCCTGCGAATGATCATCGCCAAGTCGCTAATCTCCGGGCGCGATACCATCGGCTAGTTCCACCAGATGACCTGTTCGTGCTCAGCTGCCAAAACGCTTCGGCCAGCGATCCCATCGTGGTCAATTGCGCCGGGCACTTAAGCCTTCGATGGCCTTGGCTAACTGCAGCACCGAGAAATCCGGCATGAATTTGGCTACGACCGTTTGGACCGCCGCGTTGCCCAATTGCCTCCTCAACCGTGGCTCTGCGAGTAGCTTGGCGATAGACCTACCTGTTTCCTGGGGGTCATCCGCATTGACTAGGACTCCATTGGTCCCATCTTGTATCTGATCAACTATGCCTCCGACTGCTGAAGCGACCACCGGGCGCCTCTTAAACATGGCCTCTGTCACGGTCAGACCGAAACCCTCCTTTAGACTTTTTTGGACCACCACGGCCGCGTGACGTTGCAGTGCATTCACCATAATGGCATTGGCCTGCGTGTCATTCATCGGCAGGCAAACGATCGAGATTCGTGCACGTTTCGTCTCCCCAAGCTCGCGCCATTGCTCAACCACCGCATTGAATACATCAAGGCCTTCGGGGTCATCGGCGACTGACGTTACGTCAGGCCCGGCAAGGACTAGGTGCGCAGATTCGCATCCAGTCTCATTCGCAAAAGCATTAAGGACGCCCGGCATATCTTTCAGGGGATCCCATCGTGATACCTGCAGGACCAATGGTGTCGTCGGAGCAGGGGCAACTCCCTGGCGCGTAATTGAAGCCGAACCTGCAACCCTTGTCCTTGAATAACCGTTCCGAGTTGATGCTCGATCCTGAAATGGTTTCCCACTTAGAATCCCGATCTGCTGCAGCGTTGCCGTTGAATAATCCGCACTGAGATATCGATTCTTTGCAGAATACGGGTCAAGAGAGGGTTTTATGATGCTCAGCCGCGTTTTTGGCACCCAAGTGGGGACATAGTCTTCCCGAGAAAAAATATACCAATCTACGTGCGGCTCAAGAACAGTGCGCAAGAAGTTCCATGCCTGTGTGGAGTAGTCATTCACCTGGCTTACGCCAATATGACAGCGCCAGACCACGGGTTGCCCCCGATCCGCCAGCCACTTGGCAAACGGTGCCGGCTGCGGGTCGTGCAGAACTACGACGTCAGACTGGCGAAACATCGCCCTCGCCTCAAACCTGTTAACTTCGAGCATCTGCTGCATCACCGCGTGTTCCGATTCTCCAAGTGGACCACCGTCACCGATTTCCCCATGAAGTCGATGGTGCAGACGCTTGGTGACGGTGAAAAACTCTAGGTGACCCTCAAGGACGAACCACCTGCTGTCCTGCGCGGCTTGCCCTGCGTACCCGAGGAGTCCGGGCAGCATCTCGGCTACGCCACCACCTTCGGCGGTCGAGTTCACGTGCACAATGCGTCGACCACCAAGGATCTCGACGATTTCAAGGCCAGCTGCCGCAATTCGCGCCACCCGTTCTGATCCGATAATCGGGGTCAAAATCTTTGGCGGACGAACAGGAACTCTCACCTCAAACAATCCACACACCCTCACGAAGTCAAAACAAGTACAGAGCAGAAATATATCGTCGAGTGTGCAGCCTGTGACCGGGCCCTATTCGTCAAGCCACTACCTGGGACCAGCAACTTGCTCTCTTTGTGCCGGTCTTCGGAGAATCGACTAGGCCGAAAACCGACTGCCGAGCTAGCGCCGGATGCCCGACCACTATCTAACGGCCTTGCGGTCCAGCGGACAGCCCCGTCGAAGCGACTTCCTGACGGCGATTGGTGAGGCTAGTGCGTACCGGCAGCTTGCTGGGATCAGGCAGTCCGTGCGCCCCATGTTGACACCCATGCACCTAATTGGTGTCTCGGCCAGACAATCCCCTTTCGGAGCCAAGGCGACGCGGCCGGCGGCGATGGCAGTGGAGTTCGTCCATTCTTCACACGACTGTCAGCACTAGATAAACCCACGGACGCCTAGGAATCAGATCATGGCCTTACTTCCCCAACAAACTGTCCGCGCAGAGAGAGCAGATCCACGACTATTGCTGGGGAGACATCATGAATAATGCGGATATGCATGGGGCGCAAAGCTTTCGCATCTACTCGCCGGCTAGGCCACGGGAGCGGCACTTGACCAGCCTCGGACTAGTGCCCGACAACCTGCGCGTTGGGTTTAACGCGATCACCCCAACGCGGGATGAGACGCGCGACAATTGCACCGATGAGCGCTGCGGGCACCAGCGTCAAGGAGCCCATCAGCAGTCCGAGCACGACACCTAGAATGATCACGATCGGCCATTTCAGCGGTGCCGTGGCTATTAGCGATGCGATGACGCCGACGACGACTGCTGCCGGTACCGAAGGGCCCGAATCACCCATCACAAGGGAGATAAGCAGGCCGACGGCCGCACCAACGAACATCGCTGGGAAGAACGGGCCGCCACGGAATCCAGCACCAAGGGATACGGCATAGGCGATGGCCTTAAAGACGATGATCGCGATCACTGTCGACACCGAAGTCAAGGTAGGCAGCTGAGTGATGAACTCCTCGCCGGAGGTGACGATGAAGGTGATGCTGGCACCGGTTTGATTTTGGACGATAAGTGCACTGGCCCCAACGATTAGGGCAGCAGCAATCAGGATCGGCAGGTGCGGGCCACTTCCCACCACGCGTGCGATCAATGCCGCCACCACGCGAGCTAGGGTGACGATTACCGTGACGATGATGGCGACGGCAATTGCCCAGCCCAGCTGATCTACCTCAATGACCGATGGGATGCCGCCGAGTTTAAGGCTGCCAGAGAGGATCGGGGCGACGAACAATGCCAAGATCGCACCGAGCGCACCGAACCCGACGACCTGCTTTTGACCCTTGGCATCACTGCAGTGCATCCACTTGGTAACAAGACCACCGATCATCGATCCGGTTGCGACCAGTGCCACCTCCGGGCCGAGCACGATGCCACCCCAGAGCGAGGCGACAATCGCCAAGATCACCCCGACGTACTCCTTTGGAGTAATACTGCTGACCTTGATGCCGCCTATTGGCGAGTGGCCGGCATCACCCACGAACTTACGGATCACAAACACCAACACGGCCGAGACAAGTAGGAGCCCAATGACGTACCAGGCCGGAGTGGACGTCCAGGTTTCGGGGATGGTCTCCCACATCAAAATTATTCCCGCGTTGACGATCTCCAAGACGAAGTAGCCGAGAATCAGGCTGATGGCTGCTGCGAGCAGCATCGCCGGGATTGGGCGGCGAGCGTTGGACTCAGTCATATGAGTATCCCACCATAAAGGTTGCAATTGAATGAGCACTGGATGCTCGTGCCGCGTGCTTGCCGGTGACGGTGAACGCCTTGGGAAGTAGCATCCGCCAGCCACTCTCCTGAAACCGCGGGGTAACTCCCCTGGTCGGGCCCCATTAAAACCCTTATCCGTCGAGCTCCCAGACTCTAACCCCGCCGATGATGCCGGCTGAGTTTGAGATGATCGTCGCCTTGGGGCCAAAGTCTGAATCCTTGAGCAGCCTGGCGTTGCCGCCGCCGATATAAATGTGATCGAACCAGATCATCTCGGCGAAGATCTCAACACACGCTTGGACCCTATTGGTCCATTCCTCGTTCCCGATTCTCTTCAGTTCAACATTGCCAAGTGCTTTGTCGATAGTCAACTTCCTGGAGAATCTGCCATGTGATAGCTCCAGATGCGGTAGCAGCTTTGAGTTGTAGAACAGTGCGGTACCAACACCCGTCCCGAGGGTTATCACAAATTCCAGGCCACCGCCCTCGACCACCGCGCAGCCTTGCATGTCGGCGTCATTGACCACCTTGGTGGGCACCTCGAAGGTCTTGGCCAAGGTGCCGCCCAGATCAAAGCCCGCCCATGCCGCAGTCAATTCCGGATCCGGATCACCGTCGTATTCACGACGCGACAGCGACGGGACTTCGACCACCCGGCCGCCGCGGACCAAACCGGGGAAGCCAACCGAGGCCCGCTGCACATCGTGCATCCCGCTGACAACCTGCTCGATGGCCCGCACCAAGGTTGCCGGCGGGCACGGGTAAGGGGTATCCAGCCGAACTCGATCAACCACCATCTCGCCCTGCGGATTGAGCACGGAGGCTTTGATCCCTGATCCACCGATATCAACGGCCAAGGTGCGAACAGTCACCGGCCAGGTGGTCTCGGTCTGATTACTCATTGCATTCATTGCCTGCCGTTTCGCTAGATCTAGTTCGAGCACCACACTGCGAAGTCAGCTGCCCTCGGCACGATCGCCCAGCCGCGCGTTCGCGGCCCCGTCGCCTGCCGTCCCTGCTCCCACAGTACCGAGCCGATGACTACACCGTTTTCGGTAACCAAGCCAACACGCTGTCCGGCCGGGCAGGCGCTGGTTGCCCGCTCCACCACCAGCAACTGCTGATCTGACTCACCCGGCAGCGCCTCGATAGTGGTGTCCGCGACTTCAACCCAATCTGAGGGTACCGGACGGTCCAGGAGCCCTAGGTCGATGCCAATTGCGAACGGGTGGTTCTGGTCGGGCGGCGAGAGATCCTCGGGCGTCCAAGGTGAGGGCTCGGGTGCGGCGGAGTAGACCCAGGGCGTCAACACCCCCCCGAAAGCAATGGTGGTGAACACCGGCCCGCGCGGCAGGTCCTGGCCGAGATTGGCCGACAGCGCCAATTCTTTCGCCGTGGTAGCGCGCGCGGTGTCGATAACGCTCTGCGCGATCTGCCCGGTGGACCTTGGCTTGGTCACTGTCTTCGCCGCTACCTGCCCCGGTTCCTTGATCAGCAACGGCACGTGCGCCACTTCGGTCCAGCGCTGCTGCTCGGTATCACCCATGCGACGATCATTTGCTCCGGTGATTCCGGCGCCATGATCTGCGGTGATAATGATCATGGTGTTCTCGAACAAGCCATCGGCTTTTAAAGTCTCGAGCAACTCACCAAGTTGCCGGTCGAAGTCAACCGCCGAATTCGCATACAGCCTTCGTTCCATCGACTGCAGCTCGGGTGATGAATAAAGCCCATCCTCGTCACTGCCGACCATGTGGGCACCTTCAACAACCGGCAGCCGCGCCGGGTAGATCTCCCTACCCTCGCGATCGACGGACCAAGGCGCATGGGTGCGAATGCTGTGCCATAAAGCGAATACCGGATTGCTGCTGTTAGCGGCCTGCGCCCGATCAATGCCGGTGATCACCTTTTGAACAGAATTGCCCTGGGCACTGTCGCCGAATTCGTCGCCGCCACTCCAGAAATCCCGCCACTTGCCATCAAGGGACGGAAATGCCGTCGAGAAGGGTGGCGCGAGGGCACTGCGGCCGGCTACGGCAACCGCATCCTTTGCGAAATTCAAATACCGGATAACAATATTTGAATCCTGGTCCGAACCAGCACTGGCGCACTCGGTGGTATCGCACTCAAACTGGTAAATAGGTGACTCCATCACCACCGAGTACTTAGCCGCCAGACTAGGCACGATGCCGATGCCACTGCGCACCTTCGCCATCCGCGCAGGTCCCGCACCTGCCACATCCGAGATCCCGGTGAGCTGTGACGGCACCGCGTAGTCGGTGTAATTAGCCGCCGCGTACGCATTGGTATAGGTGGTTGACGACTCCTGCAATTGTGCAAGGTTGGGGAGTTCCTTACGCACTTTGCCCTGCTCATCAAAAGCGAGCGGATACTGCAGCTCGTCGGAGATCACCCAGACGATGTTGGGCCGAGAGGTCGTTTCTTCAAAGGCTAGCGCGGCGGCGGACGCGTCACTGCCAACCGTCAGGCTCATGACCACCGGAAAAACCGCGGCAATAGCCGCGAATACCACTAAGACCGTGCCCATCATGATGCGGCGCGAGAGCTGGGTCAGTAGCGCGGCGACAACCAACCCGATAACCGGGCCGAGCAGCGGGGCACTCGCACCTAGCAGCCGCGACCCCAGGTTACCCGCGAGGAACCAAATTGTGGCGAACATCAAGGCCGAGGTGGCCACATCGAAAGCCTGCGGTGTTGCGCGCCGTCTAATGAGCGTCAAAATCGCGATGAGCAGCATCCAGATTCCCACAATGAAGACCGTGAGCACCACAACCCAGGTGATCGGCGAGACACTATGGGCCGCGAAGAAAACCGCGTTGCTCGCGATCTTCTCGTTTGCCGGAATGACCACTACTAGGGTAACTGGCGCCACCACCCAAGCCGCGATATCACGCGGGCTGTAGTTGCGGCGGGTTCCGACCAGTCGGGCGAAAGATTGTCGTGCGCTGATCACGAAATCTTCACCTGATTCCAGGCGTTTACGACCACTCGAGTGGGTGACGTCGTGCCAGCAACCTCGACGAACTCAAATCTGGCCCGAAGCTCCCCAAGAAGCACCTCGGTCGAGTAGGCACCCTGCCAGTTCGGGATCTGCGAGAGCAGGATCCTCACTTTCGCATCCTCTTCATTCGCGAACTCGATCTGCACCGGTGCGCCAAAGCGCGCGAGGGCGTCTACCGCAAATCCCATCGGGGTGCCTTGGGTGATTACCACGTGATGGAGAACCGCCTGGCAGGTGACGGCGGTGGGGTGGACTCGACTGGTGAAAGCTCCGAACTCGGCGTCGAGCAGCCCCGCGGCCGGCATCAAGTTGGTGATGTCACCGAGCACCGGCGTGACCTTGCCCACCAAGTCAGCGGTGGTCGAGATGCCTGCGTAGAGGACATCTAGCGCACCAGCATCTGCATCGAGGACGACAACTTTCGCACCAGTGGTTCGGACCAAGTGCGCTGCGGTGAGGCCGTCATTGCCTCCGACGTCCAGCACCAGATCCCCGCGACCCGGGGCAGCGTTGACGAAGTCGGCCGCGAAATCAGACTTGCGCACCAGATCTTCGCTCCCGTAGTGCGCCCGCGTTCCGTAATCGACCCAGGTGGTGCTGTGCTCGGTACCGTGCAATTTCCCTACCTGTTTCATCAGCCTGCGGGTCAATCCCAAGGTCGCCTTCAGCGCTAGGTCCTTATTTCGCGCCGCACGCTCAGCAAACTTGGTTTCACTCGGGGCATTGGCTGCCACCGGTCGCGTCGTCGCTTGCAGCAGCCGCAGAGACATGCTCCGGCGCTTAGCCTTGGGTAGTAGCTGCCGAGCCGCATCGGACTTCAATCCCCGGTGCCTTGATAACTCCCAGGCATCCGCCGCCGTTACGTGAGCCCCCGAACCAACGGCTAGCGGGTTGATGAAGTTCTCGATGAATTGGCGCGAGGCATTCCACGATGGATTGGGTCGCCAGACTTCAATGGACCCAATGTCAATAAAGATCGGCTGCATTCCGATGAACTGCACATTGAACGCCGAGGCGTCCTTCAGGTCCAGGCCAATCTCGAGCAGCTGCATGCGAAGAGTCAAGGTCAACCGGGCCGCGGCTTCCAGCATGGAGTTAGGCCACTCCCACGGATAGGTAATCAGCGGAACAGCGGCAACGGCAAACACGCAGGCGCCAGGCTGCGGGCTTCGCCCGGACGCCACCGCATAGGCGCCAATAACCTCGCGTGTCACCTCGGCGGTCACCGGGTCGTAGGCGACGATGGAACCGGCACTGACCAATTGCGAATACCGGGATGAAGCACGAAGGCGGGTCAAGGCCTCGCTAGACGAAGGCCCGGCGACCCGGTACCAGCAACCCCCGTGCCGATACGCGGCATTCTCAGGGTCCCGAAAACTCGCCGACCCCGTGGGTGCCGCGGGCACTACTCGGAGGGAGTGCTGTCGGGAGTCAGTTCGGTCGTCTTGGCACCGCGGCCCCGAAGGTCGGCGAATTTAGAGCGCAGGAAGAACCAGGTGCCGGCGGCGCCACTGGCGATTGCCGCCAAGAGGTACGAACCAGTTCCGGCATCTAGGTAGCCGACGATCCTCAGCATTTACCCACCTCGTATTGGCCAACCACATTCAAACACACCCTAACCCCCGAGGATACAGGACGTTGCGATGCTGGGTACATCCGGTTGACAAGACCTGAACAGGGGTTGCGTCCCAAAAAATCGGCGCGTTTGAGTTGGGCTTTCAATTGTGATGGTTGCCCGAACCGGCGGCGCTTTAGCTATTGATCAAGTTGCGCTGTCGGGGTTTGCTGCGCAAGCAGCGACTGGACTTCACCAGCCTGATAGCGCCGGTGCCCCCCGAGGGTGCGAATGCAACTGAGCTTGCCGGCTTTCGCCCAACGCGTGACCGTCTTTGGATCAACGCGAAACAAAGCTGCCACCTCTGCTGGCGTGAGCAACTGCTCGGGCTCCGGGCTCCGTCCGGCCATGCGCACCTCCCGATTTGCCCGCCTCCCGGCTAACCTGACGGGATCGAACGGCTCTACTGTTCCACCGACCCACCAATGCAGCAAGCAAAAACCGGTAATTCGACCCGGTCCCTCGAGATCCCTGCTAAAGCCCCGGAAAGGTGGCCATGACCAGCACCGATTTAGCAGGTCCCTGGGCGGATTTCGACGGGCACGAGCAGGTCGTTGTCGCCTACGACGCGGCCAGTGGCATGCAGGCGGTGATCGCGGTGCACTCCACCGTGCTCGGCCCGGCGCTCGGTGGGGTCCGGATGTCGATATATGCCGACCGAACCGAGCCGGCGACCGCCGCTCACCAAGATGCCCTGCGGCTGTCGCGAGCGATGACCTACAAGAACGCCCTCGCCGGCCTCGATCATGGTGGCGGTAAAGGCGTCATCTTCGGTGATCCGGGGAATAAGTCGGTCGAGGTGCTGCACGCATTTGGCCGACTGGTCACTTCACTGGGTGGTCGTTACATCACCGCCGGTGACGTCGGCATGAGCGTCGCGGACATGGACACCATCGGCCAGACCTGCCCTTGGACCACCGGCCGGTCGCCGTCGAGCGGTGGCGTTGGCGACAGCGGAATCTTGACCGCGGTCGGCGTCTGGCAGGCCATGCGCGCCGCGGCCGGGCAGGTCTGGGGCACCTGCGACCTAGCCGGGCGCCGGGTCGGGGTGGTCGGTGCCGGCAAAGTCGGTAGCCGGCTGGTCGGCCACTTAATCGACGAGGGCGCCATTGTCTTCGTGGTCGATCCTGCGTCGGCCACCTTGGCCGCCCTGTTCAAGCAATACCCGCAGGTTCAAGTCTTAGAGTCAACCGCGGCGCTCCTCGGCGCCGACCTAGATGTGCTCTCCCCGAATGCCATGGGCGGGTTCTTAACAATGGAGCTAGCCGAGCACCTGAGCGTGCCGCTGATCTGCGGTGGGGCCAATAACCAGTTGGCCAGCCCCGAGGTCGCGGGCGTGCTGGCCGCCCGGGGGGTGCTCTACGCCCCGGATTTCATGGTCAACTGCGGGGGCGTGATCCAAGTTGCCGAAGAGCTCACCGGCTGTGATCTGGAGCGGGCCCGGGCCAAGGTCATGCAGGTTTTCACCACTACCGAAAAAGTGCTGGTCCGGGCCCAGGGCACCGGCTGCACCCCGGTGGCCGCCGCGGAGGCCCTCGCTGAGGACCGAATCGCTGGCCGCGGTTAATGCCCGCCAAGGCGGACCGGTACTGTAGGTGCACGCGTGGCGGCCCGGGTTATACCCGGCCGCAGACGCAATTTCCATCCACACGACTGGGGCGATAGTCCCGGATGAGGGGGTCGAGCCATGGGGCGCGGCCGGGCAAAAGCCAAGCAGACCAAGGTTGCCCGTGAGTTGAAGTACGGCGGGCCACAGACCGATTTTGATCGGTTGCAAGCAGAGTTGGCAGGCAGTGCGGGCACTCACTCGTCACCGCGCGCCGGTGACGGCGACGCGGCGGATGACGCCCAAGCAGATGACCCGTACGCGAAGTATTACGACGAATCAGCCGACTAACCTCAGCCGGTTTGCTGCTCGCCCACTAGCGTAACCGCACCGCCGCCACCGCCCTTTGCGGGCGAATCACCAATTTCACCATCGCGGCGATCTCGCACCACCCCGCAGACCCAGGCCTTTACTCCGCGTCCGGTCAGTAGCTCAATGGCCCGGCTCGCGGCACCCGCCGGCAAAATTGCGACCATGCCGATACCCATGTTCAAGGTGCGCTCAAGCTCGAGTTGAGCAACCGAGCCCAATTCCCCGATGAGATCGAAGATCGGCAGCGGTGCCCAAGTGGTCCGATCGATCACCGCCGCCAGCTGTGGCGGCAGTACTCGCGCAATATTGGCCGCGAGTCCGCCGCCGGTCACGTGGCTTAATCCGTGCACTGGCACCACGTCAATCAAAGCCAGGATGTCTTGCGCGTAGATTCGGGTCGGCTCCAGTAACTCCTCGCCAACGGTGCGATCAAGTTCAGGTAGATACGCGTTGATGCCCGGGCCCTTGTCACCTAGGAGCACATACCGAGCCAGCGAATAGCCGTTGGAGTGCAGGCCGGATGCGGCCATCGCGACCAGGACATCGCCGGCGACCACGCGATCGGGGCCCAGTAGCAAATCAGCCTCGACCACACCGGTACCGGCGCCGGCCAGGTCGTACTCATCAGGTGCCAGTAAACCCGGGTGCTCGGCTGTCTCACCCCCGAGTAACGCGCAGCCAGCCAGTTGGCAACCGGCTGCAATACCAGACACGATGGCCGCGATCCGCTCCGGGACAACCGATCCGGTGGCGATGTAGTCGGTTAGAAAAAGTGGCTCGGCACCCACGACGACTAAGTCATCCACCACCATCGCTACGAGATCAATACCGATGGTGTCGTGCACGTCCATCGCGCGAGCAACCGCAACCTTGGTGCCAACACCATCCGTCGAGGTAGCAAGTAGAGGCCTGCGGTACTTCGTCAACGCCGAGGCGTCGAAGAGTCCGGCGAACCCACCGAAGTCACCGACGGTCTCCGGCCGCTGCGCCGCCCTTACCGACGCGCGCATCAGTGCAACAGCCCGCTCGCCAGCTTCGACATCAACCCCGGCTGCCGCGTATGAGGCTCCGGTCATGGCCTTTCCAGCGCATCGGCGGCGCCGCCGCCAACCATCGTGCTGACCCCGTCAATATCCAAGGTGCCGTCCAGTGCTCGCCTTTCAATCCCCTCGAACAACTGCTTGCCCAAGAATTGCGCCTCGGGAATTTCAACCGGATAGACCCCGTCGAAGCAGGCGCGGCAGAGTTTCCCCTTGGGTATTGTCGTGGCCGCAATCAGTGCATCAAGGGAAACGTAGCCGAGCGAATCAGCGCCGATCGAACGGCAGATTTGCTCGACGGTGAGCCCATTGGCCACCAGTTCTGACCTACTTGCAAAATCAATCCCGTAGAAGCAGGGCCACTCAACAGGGGGGCTGGAAATTCGCACATGCACCTCCCGGGCCCCCGCTTCACGAAGCATGCGCACCAGTGCGCGCTGCGTATTGCCGCGCACGATGGAGTCGTCGACAACGACGAGTCTTTGCCCGCCGATCACTTCGCGGAGCGGATTCAACTTCAGGCGGATACCGAGTTGACGAATCGACTGCGATGGCTGAATAAAAGTGCGGCCCACATACGCGTTCTTCACTAGGCCTTCGGAGAAGGCAATGCCCGACTCCTGCGCATACCCGATGGCGGCGTAGCGACCGGATTCGGGAACCGGAATAACAAGATCGGCGGCTACCGGGTGCTCGCGGGCGAGGATGCGGCCGGTTTCAACTCGGGTCACCTGAATACTGCGGCCCGCAATGGTGGTATCCGGGCGAGCCAGATACACGTATTCGAAAAGGCAGCCTTTGGGGTCGGCTTCGGCAAATCGCTCCGACCGCACCCCTTGATCATCGATGACGAGGATTTCACCCGGTTCAATCTCGCGGACGAACGAGGCTCCGATGATGTCGAGCGCCGCTGTTTCACTCGCCAATACCCAACCGCGCTCGAGTCGGCCAAGGGATAGCGGCCTGATCCCCTGCGGGTCACGTGCGCCATACAGGGCGTCGTCATCCATGAACACGAGGGAGAACGCACCTTTTACGTGCGGGAGTTCCTTCATCGCGGCCGCCATCACACTTAAATCCGGATGCGATGCGAGTAGCGCGGCTAAGACATCGGTATCACTCGATGCCTCTACCCGGGTATCAAGGGGTAGCTCACCTGACTCACGGGATAGCTCGATCAGCCGCCGGCGCAGGGCCGCGATGTTGGTGATGTTGCCGTTATGTCCGAGCGCCAGGTGCCCGGTTGCCGTCGATCGAAATGTCGGCTGCGCGTTCTCCCAGACACTGGCACCGGTAGTCGAGTAACGCGTATGACCGATCGCGACGTGCCCGTGCAGTGAGTCAAGATTGGCCTCGGTGAACACTTGGGAAACTAGGCCCATGTCCTTGTAGACGAGGATTTGACTGCCATCGCTGACAGCCATGCCTGCTGATTCCTGACCCCGGTGCTGCAAGGCGTACAGCCCGAAGTAGGTGAGCTTGGCGACTTCGTCACCCGGTGCCCAGACACCGAAGACGCCGCACGCATCCTGGGGCCCCTTTTCACCCGGGAGGAGGTCATGTGAAAGGAGTCCATCACCGCGAGCCACCATCTCAGCCTACGCGATTTTGTTGTCCGCCCTCACCGTAGGCGCGTAACTATTCGAGGGACAGTTTCACTTCATCGAACAGGGGCAGCCGCGATGACAGATCCGATCCCTCACCACTGGCGCGAACTAGGTTCGCGGCCCGGGTCCACTCCTTGGCACCGACGCACAACTCCAGCCAAGTGCGTGCATCAGTTTCCACCACGGCCGATGGTGTGCCCCGTCGATGCGTGCGCCCGGGGATAGCCTGGACCGCGGCATAAGGCGGGATTCGAACTTCCACACTGCGCCCCGGTGCGGCTGCAACCAACGCGGCCAGTGCCGCTTTCACCGCGGCCTTAACCTGATCCGCAGCCGGCTCCTCCCCACGAGCAAATACCGCCAGCACCTCGATGATTGATGTCGGGGTGGCCACCATCGAGCTAGCCGAAAAGTTCCGGCAGGGTGCGCTCGTGCTCGCGCCTTAGGTCGTCTAACGAGACACAGAAGAGGTCGGCGAAGTCCAGTTCCGGTGCTGCTGAGACAACTCCTATCTCGACCAGCGGGACACCCTTTTGCCCACACAAGTCAACGAGTCGGCCGGCAGCACTTGGACTCACGACCACCACCGCGCGGGCGGTGGATTCAGCGAACATGAAGACAAATGGCTCCAAGGCCGCTGGCACCATTACGGTCGCACCGGTGCCGGCGCGCAGGGCCATCTCAACCAACACCTGCGCCACCCCGCCGTCCGAGACATCATGTGCCGCCACGAACGACCCGCTCGTTGATCCGGCGACCAAAACCTCCGCCAAGGCGCGCTCGCGATCAAGATCAACCCTGGGTGGTAAGCCACCGAGGTGACCATGCACGTGATTGGCCCATTCACTCCCGCCAAACTCGTCATTGGTGTCACCCAGTAGATAAATCCGATCCCCCGCACCAGTCCATGCCATGGAAGTGCGCGTGGCGACGTCAGCGATGACACCGAGTACACCCACCACCGGTGTCGGCAAGATTGCGATGGCACCGGTTTGGTTGTAGAAGGAGACATTGCCCCCGGTTACCGGAGTGCCTAGTAGCAGGCACCCATCGGCCAGCCCGCGGGTGGCCTCGGCGAACTGCCACATTACTTCTGGATCCTCCGGCGAACCGAAGTTCAGGCAGTTGGTTACGGCGAGCGGCGTGGCACCCGATGCGGCCACATTGCGATAGGCCTCAGCCAAGGCAAGTTGCGCACCCGCGTACGGGTCAAGCTTCGCGAAGCGCCCATTGCAATCGGTAGCAATGGCGACGCCAAGGCCGGTAGCCTCGTCGATGCGGATCATTCCCGCATCCGCCGGCTGCGCCAGCACCGTATTGCCCTGCACATAGCGGTCGTATTGCGAGGTCACCCACGACTTCGAGGCCAAATTCGGCGCGGCCACCATCACTAGCAGGGTCTCCCGCAACTCGGGCCCGGTAACGGGCCGCTCCAGGTGGTCTGTGGTGTCAGCCTGCAGAGCATCCTGCCAGGGCGGCCGGTGGAACGGCCGTTCATAAACCGGGCCCTCATGGGCGACGGTGCGTGGTGGCACATCAACAATTCTTTCGCCATGCCAGTCGACGGTGAGCCGCCCGCTGGCATTTACCTCACCGATTACTACCGCCTCGACATCCCACTTCGCGCAGCGCTCCATGAACTCAGGTAGTCGATCTGGGCGCACAATCGCGCACATGCGTTCCTGCGACTCACTCATCAGGATTTCTTCCGGTGACAGGGTTGCATCGCGCAACAGCACTCGGTCCAGCCAAACGTGCATGCCGCCTTCACCGTTGGACGCCAATTCACTGGTCGCGCAGGAGATGCCCGCGCCGCCAAGATCTTGAATACCTTCGACTAACCCGGCTCGCAGGACTTCAAGGGTGGCCTCGATGAGTAACTTCTCCATGAACGGGTCGCCAACCTGCACACTCGGTCGTTTAGTCGGGCCACCTTCGGAGAATGTCTCCGAGGCAAGAACTGATACTCCGCCAATGCCGTCGCCGCCGGTGCGGGCCCCGTAAAGAACGACCAGATTGCCGACGCCCTTTGCACTGGCGAGGTGGATGTCCTCGTGCTTCATCGCACCCACGCAGAGGGCATTTACCAGAGGGTTGCCAAGATAGGAGGAGTCGAAGACTATTTCGCCACCGATATTCGGCAGGCCCAGGCAATTACCGTAGCCGCCGATCCCAGCCACAATGCCCGGTAGCACCCGCCCGGTGTCTGGCGCGTCGGCCGGCCCAAACCGGAGTGGATCCATGACCGCGAGTGGGCGCGCACCCATCGACATGATGTCGCGGACGATCCCGCCAATACCCGTCGCGGCGCCTTGGTAGGGCTCAACATAGGAAGGATGATTATGGCTTTCGACCTTGAAGGTAACGGCCCACCCAGAGCCGATATCGACAACGCCGGCGTTCTCGCCGATGCCGACCAGGAGGGCGTCTGTCTTCGGCACTTTCTCGCCGAACTGGCGCAGGTGCACCTTCGACGACTTATATGAGCAGTGCTCACTCCACATCACCGAGTACATCGCGAGTTCAGATGAGGTCGGCCGGCGGTGGAGGATGTCGCGGATCTGCTGATACTCGTCGGGCTTTAATCCCAACTCGGCGAAGGGTTGCGGTTGCTCGGGTGAGACTTGGGCCGCGGCTACGGTGTCGATGCTCATGGGCTGACCAATGATTTCAGGACGCTGGTAAAAAACGGTATACCATCTATCGAGGGGCCGGTTAGTGACTCAACCGCGTGCTCCGGGTGCGGCATCAAGCCCACGACGTTGCCACGTTCATTGGTTATCCCTGCGATATCGCGGCGGCTGCCGTTGGGATTGACTTCCAGATACCGCGCAACCACACGGCCTTCGGCTTCGAGTGCATCCAGGGTGCGCTCATCGGCGAGATACCCGCCTTCGCCATTCTTCAACGGGATCACGATCTCCTGGCCGTTAATGAAGCCTGAAGTCCAGGCGGAACTCGTGTTCTCGATGCGCAGGCGCTGGTCCCGACAGATAAAGTGCAATGAGTCATTGCGGGTCAGAGCACCGGGGAGTAACTGCGACTCACAAAGAATCTGGAAGCCGTTGCAGATCCCCAACAACGGCATTCCGGCACTTGCCCGCTCGATTATTGTGCGCATCACCGGCGCAAAGCGGGCGATGGCTCCGCAGCGCAGGTAATCGACATAGGAGAATCCACCCGGCAGAATCACCGCATCGACGTTACGCAGATCATCATCACCATGCCAAAGGGCAACTGCCTGCCCACCTGCGATGTGAACCGCTCGCGCGGCATCACGATCATCGAGCGAACCAGGGAAGGTAACAACACCAACCCTTACGCTCATACCCGATCCTCGATTACCCGAAGTTTGTAGTCTTCGATCACCGGGTTACTGAGTAATTCGGCGGCCAGTGTTTCGAGTAGCTCAAGGCGCTCCCCTTCGATCACTCCGTCCAGGTCAATGATGAACTGCTTGCCTTGGCGGACGTCAGTGACTCCGGTAAGCCCAAGTCGGCGCAAGGAGCCTTCGACGGCACGGCCTTGCGGATCCAGAATTTCAGGTCTCAGCATGACGTCTACGACGACGCGGGCCACGGGCACTCCATTGCTAGTCGCAGGTTTCAGTTGACCATCCGGGGAAGGACTCAAGTCTATCGGCGTTCGGGGCCGCTCACGGAAGAAGTTCGAATGGAGTTCCGTCCGTGCCTCGCATGACCCCAAAATGCCGGCGATCAAAGGTGCAGACGCGCCGGGTTTGGTATCGCTCTGCGAGTACGACCAAAGACGCATCGGTCACTCCGACCCGCTGGTCGGCGTATTTGTCGATGACGCCCGCGCAGGCTATGAGATCCGCTGCACTCAGCACCGGCAGCTCATATGCACCGCTGGCAATGTCAGCCAGAAAAGCGAGCTCGGTACGAACACCAAATCGCGTCAAGACGAAATAGTCCAATTCGGCAATCACAAATGGGCTTAGGACGAAGCCCTCGCTGTTGGCTGCGAATATTGACGCCACCGCTTCATGGTGCGGGTCGGATGCAACCAGATAGGAAAACATTGCACCCGTATCGAGGATGATCAATTTTCACCAAATCCCTCCATGTGCTCATGGAGATTGGCCCCGGTTACCCCGCCCGTGTCTCCGGAGAAGATTCCACCACGCGGTCGCGGTCGACGGGTTTCCTTATCCACAGCCTGCCGAATGATCTCGGCCTCGGTTACCTGCCGGCGGGCCGCCTCGGCTGCCAACCGGGCCTTGAGTTCATCCGGGAAATACACGGTGGTTCGTCTCATCTGGGTAATTGTGCCATACGTTACGCCATACGTAAAGCGGGGCAGTGTGTACGGTGTGCATATGGGTACCCGGGCCTACGACACCTGGTGGGGATTGACCCTCCGCACCACCACCGGCCTCCACCGGGCCGTCGACAAGTTGAGTGGTGGGCGCCTTTGGCGCCGGTTCCCCGGGGGCCAGCAGGTTATCTGGATCACCACCTTGGGCCGTAAATCTGGGCAGTGGCGTCGCACCCCCTTGCTCGCGGCGGCGCACGAGAGCGCGTGGATTATCACCGGCTCAAATGCTGGGCAGGCGCAAGTACCTGGCTGGGTGTTCAACGTGCGTGCCCACCCCACGGGCTGCGTTGAGGTCGACGGCGCCAAGACCGACTGCACCTTCAGTGAGGTGACCGGGCACCAACGCCAGGTGCTCTATCAAGAGTTAGTGGCGATGTGGTCTGCCTACGCAATGTACGAGCGAAATGCCGGCCGGCAAATCCCGGTCTTCTTGGTGCAGCCAATACTCAATTAGGCGGGTACGCCTGCCACGCCGACCAAGCTGATGCCACCATGTCGCGCAGATCATGCGTGGCCCGCCAGCCTAGTGTTCCTTCGATGTGGCTCGTCGCAGCAGTTGATGCCGGCGGATCCCCAACACGGCGTGCGACGACCTCCGGTTCGACATCTCTGCCGATTACCGACCCGATGGTATCCATGACTTCGCGGACCGAGGAGCCGACGCCGCGACCGACATTGAATATCCCAGCACTTCGCGAGAACTCACATCGCGCTGCTGCGACAGCGTGCGCATCGGCTAGGTCGGCAACATGAATGTAGTCACGAATACAGGTGCCATCGGCCGTTGGGTAGTCGTCGCCGAATACCTGCGGACGGTAACCATTTTCGAGCGCACGAAAGACCATCGGGATTAAATTGTTGATGCTGTTGTCGCCTAGATCATCACTCCCGGCGCCAGCCACATTGAAATAGCGTAGAGCTACCCACGAAACCCCGTCGGCCACACCGGCATCGCACGCCAGCCACTCGCCAATGACTTTTGTTTCACCATATGGGGATTCGGGTTTTAATAGGGCGTCCTCGGTAATTGGATTACTAATCGGTGTGCCATAGACAGCAGCTGAAGATGAGTAGACGAGTTTGGCTACGCCGACCTCACTCATCGCTGCGAGTAACTCCACCATGCCACTGACATTTTCACGGTAGTAGTAAAGGGGCATCGTGACCGACTCACCCGCTGCCTTCTTGGCGGCCAGGTGGATAACGCCGTCAACTCGATAGGTGCGCAGGGCCTCGGCCACCACCGCACGATCCGCGATGGAAGCGCGCACGATTGGCACCCCTGCTGGCACTTTACGCTCGAGGCCGCTCGAAAAATCATCGAGAACGACAACCTTGCGGCCAGATTCAATCAGTGCCCGCACGACATGCGAGCCGATGTACCCAGCGCCACCGGTGATCAACCAAGTCGTCACCGGAAGGCCTCCCCGGTCACGCGCTCGTAGGCCTCGATGTATTTGGCTCGCGTCTGCTCGACGACCTCGTCCGGGAGCGGGGGTGGTGGGGTATTGCTGTGCCGATCCCAACCCGAGGCCGGGGAGGTGAGCCAATCACGCACGTACTGCTTGTCATATGAGGGCTGCGGGCCACCGGGTGCCCACGAGGCCGCCGGCCAGTAACGCGATGAATCAGGCGTCAGCACCTCGTCAGCGAGCACGACCTTGCCCACATTCTTGCCCGACAACCCGATACCAAATTCGAATTTCGTATCCGCGAGAATCAATCCACGCGCGCGAACTTTGTCATTCGCCCGTTGGTAGATGTCGAGCGACAAGCGCTTGAGCTCCTGCGCTTCTTCCTGGCCGATGATGGTCATGACTTCGTCAAAGGTGACGTTCACGTCATGCTCGCCGAGCTCTGCCTTGGTGGCCGGTGTGAAGATCGGCTTTGGCAGTAGTGAGCCATCTTTGAGGCCGGGCGGCAGGCCCACCCCACAGATCGACCTGGATTCGAGGTACGTGGTCAATCCCGACCCGGTGAGATAGCCGCGGACAACGCACTCGATTGGCAGCATCTCGAGTCGATCGCAGATCATGGCGCGCCCTTTGACCGCCGCCGGCACCGAGGTGCTGCGCAGGTGGTTAGGGGCGACACCTTCAAGTTGCTTGAACCACCACAGGGATAACGAGGTGAGGATGCGCCCCTTATCTGGGATGGTGGTCGGCAGCACCCAGTCGTAAGCGGAGATGCGATCACTAGCAACAAAAAGTAATCGATCCTCGGGGGTGGTGTATAAGTCCCGGACTTTGCCGGAGTAAACGTGCGTGTAACCGGCGGGTAGGTCGTAAAGCGGAGTCTCGTTGCTCACAGGATGTCACCGGGCTGGTAGCTGGCCGCCCCGGGGTTTTCGGTCACAATCTGCCCCACCCGACTGGCTATTGCATCGACTTGGGCCGCAGCAGCACCGGTGAAGGACAACGGCTCCGCTATCAGCGCAGTCAGCTCAGTTGGCGAAAGCCCCAGGCGCGCATCGTTGGCAAGACGCTCCATCAGATCGTTTTCAATGCTCCCCTGCTCGCGCATTGCCAGTGCCGCAGCCACCGCATGCTCTCTTATGACTTCGTGGGCGGTTTCACGGCCGACTCCAGCGCGCACAGCCGCCATCAAGATCTTGGTGGTCGCAAGGAAGGGCAGGTAGCGCTCCAGTTCACGCTCGATCACCGCCGGGAAGGCGCCGAAATCACCGAGCACGGTCAGGAAGGTTTCAAATAGGCCGTCAACGGCGAAGAGCGAGTCGGGCAATGCCACTCGGCGCACCACCGAGCAGGCGACGTCGCCTTCAGTCCACTGGGTGCCCGCGAGCTCTGATGTCATGGTGACGTAACCGCGCAAGACAACCGCGAGCCCGGTGACGCGTTCACAGGAGCGGG
>SXGS01137323.1_pt1 | contig 31671 bp, 30 predicted proteins | sample 3174681 | NCBI WGS metagenome assembly SXGS01 (sample SAMN11356861, study PRJNA531348) | freshwater metagenome | isolation source: freshwater sample F1-80 | place: China: Fuxian Lake, Yuxi | collected 2017-12-25 | reverse complement strand
GCTGGGAGGATCAGTTCAACCTGTCCCTCGATCCTGAGACGGCGCGCTCGTATCACGATGAGACGCTGCCCGCAACCGGCGCGAAAGTGGCCCACTTCTGCAGCATGTGCGGACCCAAGTTCTGCAGCATGCGAATCACCCAGGACATCCGCGAGTATGCGGCAGAGCAGGGTCTGGGCGTGGAAGAAATCGTGGAGGACGGTCTTCGACAGAAGGCAGAGGAGTTCCGCTCCTCCGGCGGCGAGCTCTACGTGGCCACCGAAGCCGCCGCGAGTTAAGCCGGCGCCTGTTCCGAAAAGCCCGACGGTTCTCCGCAGCCGTCGGGCTTTCTCGTTTCTCCTCCCCTCTTAGTCCCGGCGGTGGCCGGCGCCGCCGTGAACCGGGCGCCGGGAAGAATTCACTGGGAGGGAGGAGAAATCGCATTCCCCATCGTTACTAGGCTGACAGAGGTCTCTTCGCCGATCCGCGCCTTTTTGGCCCGAGTGGCGATGGGACGTGGGAGAAGCCTATGACACCCTCAGGGATGCGGGCGATGCTCTGCCTGCCGGCGCTTCTGGCGCTGAGCGGCGGGCTCGCCCGGGCCGACGAGAAATCCGATCAGCTCCTCAAAGCTGCCGGTGACGCGGCCCGAAAGCTGGACTCGATCCGAGCCAGATTCACTCAGCAGTCGGGAACCGCCACGTACGAAGGAACTGCAATCCTCGCGCGCCCGAACAAAGTTCGGGTGGAAACAAAGGGGCCGAGCAACTCAACCTTTGTTTCCGATGGGAAACAGACTTACAGCTACCAGGCGTCGCGGAACACCTACACCCAATCCACCGTCGATCCGAACCGACGGGCGGTGACCGTGGGAGCCGCGATCCCGCTGCGGATCTTCTTTACTCCGGACGAGCCCTATCCCATGCCCGATGGCACGGTGAAGAGCTATGTGGGCGCCGAAACCCTCGACGGCGTCAGCTATGAGGTGGTCCAGGCAAAACTGCCGGCCCGAAAACTGGCGGTGCCGCTAGTGCTGCGCCTGGGCGGCGATGCAAAGCCCGCGCCGGCCCCGACACCGGTCAATATGGAAACAACGGTGAGGTTTTACTTCTCGCCGACGGATCAGCTCATTCATCGAATGACGATCCGCACCAAATTCGGCGAGCGGGAGAGCGTGTCCACGTACGCACTCAAGGACGTGGAACTGAATCCCAGGGCGCCTGCAGACCGGTTCGCTTTTGTGCCGCCGCCGGGAGCTCAGCTCTACAAGCCGCCGACTCTCGCCGACTATGCGGCAGGCCTCGTCGCGGTCGACAAGAAAGCGCCGGACTTTCAGCTCCCCACGCCGGACGGTGAGCGTCTCGCGCTCTCCGACTACGTGAAGAAGTCGAAGGTCACCCTGGTCAACTTCTGGTTCTACAACTGAGGGGCCTGTCGTGCGGAGTTTCCGCACCTTCAAACGCTCCTCGAAGAGTACCGAGCCAAGGGGTTTCAGATCCTCGCTGTCAATCGCGGCGACACGGCTGAAGTGATCCGAAAGTACTTCACCGAGAACAAGTTCGGCTTTCAGCCGGTGATGGGTGGAACCGGCGACCAGTACACCGTGGGCAAGGCCTACGGCGTGCGCGCCTATCCCACCAACTTCCTCGTGGATTCCGAAGGCAAGGTTCTCTGGAACGGCGTCGGCTTCGACGAGAAAGCCATGCGCGAAGCGCTCAACAAGGCGCTCGCCCGATAGACTCCCCGCCTCACCCGCCGTCCGACGGGTGAGGCGCCATCCCAGGTTTGGGATCCACGGCTGCGAGTTGCGACTTCGTCGTTTTCGATCCGAGTCGGGTCTTTCGAAGCGGATGCCCGGGAGACGGAGTATGAGGTGCCGGAGATTAGCGTTTATGTCAGCACACCCTACGCCTGTCGGGTTAGGATGAACACCCGTCCCATTCTCGGCAGGGGATCACTCGGAGTTCGACTCCAGGGTAGGTCCCGACCCCGAAAAGAACCGCGCGATCGCGGTGCGAGAGAAGGGCCAGGTTTGATCCTCGACTCCAAAGGACTCTTCCAGGAACTCGACGATGGACTCTCGCTCCCACGGACCCAGTGAGGTGAGGTAGTCCGGATACGCCGCCTGGATCGCGCGCCAGTCGAGGTAGTCGCGGCGATCGAGGAGCACGCGCTGCTCACAGTAGACAACCACCGCCCGCTCTCTGTCGGGAGCAGGCTCGGAGGGTTGAACCGGAGGCGGGTCCGCCGTCACGGAGCAGTTCCGCCTTTTGGGGTTTCAACGCTGCCCGGAACTCGCGCGAGGAGCGCTGTGGCGCGGGCCAGAAGATCCGACCACTCGGATGCCTCGGGATGGGCAGGCTCCAGGCGAAGCCGGCTCTTCAGCGCACTGGCGAGCGATGTCAGAGCGACAGCATCCTCCTCGCTGACCGACTCTGCCGCGTCGCCGTCGTCGTCTGTCAGCAGTCGGAAGTCGGCGATGATTGCGCCGTAGATCAGTGCCGCCCGCTGGACGTTCCCCAGACGTTCGCAGCAGTCTGCGTTTGCGAGCATGGCCGGCCCCACTTCGTGTCGATAGTGAGACATCACGGCGAGGGTGGCCCTGGCCCAGAGTTCACTCGCGTGAGCCTCCGCCTGCAGCAAGCCCAGCGAGCGAAGTCGGAGCATGAGGCTGTGAGCCATGGCGGAGTAGCTCGCGCCATCCACCCAGACATCGCCACGAATTGGGTGGTTCGGATAGTCGTTCGCCGCAACGCGAACCTCCTCAATGGCGGTGAGCATCTGCTCCAAGAGGGAGTCCACTCGCTTCTCGAAGCCGACATCCAGCGGGGAGTCGTGGAGCTTCGCCGCCATCACCGCCTCGAAGCGCGCACGCACCTCCTCAAAGGGCGTGCGGGGGGCCGGCGGCTTCTTTCGGGCCAGGCGAGCCTGGATGTACGATTTCAACCCCATCTGCCATCCCTCCCCACGACGGGAATTCCCGGATCGGACCTCCCACCACGGCAACTCATCCTGCACCGGTCCGATGGAGGACGCTGTCTCGCCTCGCCCCAGGCTGGTGCGGCGAGTCTTGAGCCTCCGTGCTTCGGACAGAGTCATATGCTCTATCGAGGCGAAGCCGCGCGGCGCTCAAGGCTCTGGGGGCCGGAGTGCGGAGCCATCAGTCCGGGCGGTTCATCATGAAGTTTGCCGTGTGCTGAAAGTGGTGCAGCATCATACTCCGAGCCGGCTCCGCGATGCCCACAGCATCCATCGCCGCGAGCATGTGCCGCAGCCAGGCATCCCTCTCCGCGAGGCCGATGGAGTAGGGCAGGTGTCGCATCCTCAGGCGCGGGTGTCCCCGCTGGTCGGAATAGGTGGTGGGGCCGCCCCAGTACTGCATGAGGAAGAGCGCCAGTCGCTCGCAGGCGCCCTCCAGATCGTCCGGATACATCGGCCGCAGCAGTGGGTCCATCACCACCCCCTCGTAGAAGTGTGCCGCCAACTCTCGAAACACCGGCTCGCCGCCCACCAACTCGAAAACGTTCTCTTCCAAACCGGACCTCCCCACGGGAATTCTCACGCCAGTTTACCACCCCGGTGACGAGTAATCGTTGGACGACTGGCGACTCGTGAATCGGGGAGTGGGGGGTGCGGTTGCAACATCCACAACACGGTTCAATATGTCGCGCCGTTCATCGCGGACCTGGTGGTCGAACCGGAGTCGCTCAACGATCGGTTTGTGATGCTGCGATGGAGGGACCGCTCCGGCGCCGTCTTCGGCCCCCATCAGATCTCAGTCGGCACGCTGCGCGCCATCGCCCTGATCACCGCGCTCCTGCAGCCGGATGAGACGATGCCCGGCATCATGCTCTTCGACGAGCCGGAACTGGGGCTGCATCCGCATGGCGTCTGCATCGTTGCGGAGTTGCTCAAGGCGGCCGCGGAAAAGCGACAGGTCATCGTGGCCACGCAGTCTCCCTTGCTCATCCGAGACTACGACCCCTCGGACATCGCGGTGATGGAGCGCGAGGAAGACCGGGAAGGCCGCGGGGCAACCGTCATCAAACGCCTCGACGCCAATGACCTTGCCGGCTGGCTGGAACAGTACGACCTGGGGCAACTCTAAGAGAAGAACGTAACCGGCGGAGGTCCGCAGTAGGTGGTTACCCTCACTGTTCTTTGCGAGGGCCCGACAGAGGTGAACTTCGTTACCCAGGTATTGAAGCCCCACCTGGCAAAGCAACACGTCATTGCGAAGCCGGCCAGTTTGGGCGGTGGGCTTACACGGAGCAAATTGATTGATCGCGTTGCCGAACAGTCCGCCACAACGCAGGCCTGCTATTGGCTCGGGTTGGTGCACAAGTATCGCACCGTGCTCGGAGAGGTTAACGGACACCGAGGGCGATGCGGATGAGTTCGTCGTCGGAGAGGATGACGGAGGAGACGATGAGGGCGGTGTCCTTCTCGTTCCAGAAGAGCCGACGCTCGCCGCTGGCGCCGTTGACCAGGTAGCCGGTCTTGCCGTCGAGGTCGACCCGGGCGCCGGCGCGGTCGATGAAGAGCTTCCGGTGGTAGGCGTCTCGGCTCGGGTTTCTAGGCTCCTGCGAGAGGATGAAGCAGGTGGCGCCCTGCGCGGTGGCAAAGGGCTGGAGAATCCGCCGGGCGCCGCGCTTGATGCCGCTGTCACCCAATCGAGTTCCGATGGGCGCCCAACCGACCGTGTAGATCTTGCGACCCAACTCGGCCTGGAGCCGGCGGAAGGCGGGGCCGTGGGCAGGGGGCTGTCCAGACGACGTGGGAGTGGCCGGCCGCATGGCCAGACCCGTACTCACGCCGAGCAGGAGCACCGTCGGCGCCGTCCACTTCCAGATCGGCTTCATGGGTGTGTCTTCCCGGACGCTCGTTGCCGCCACGGCGCGGTTCGTTCCGGTCCCCTTGAAGAGATTTCCCGCACACGAGCCATCTCACCTGCCTGCGGGATCTCGGCGCATCCCGACTTTGAGCTGCTTTCGTGCTTCCATCTTCCATCTTCCATCTTCCATCTTCCATCTTCCATCTTCCATGGATTTCCCCGGAAATCTTTGAACGGGGGGTGTCACGCTCCGATGGTGAGGTGCGTTTTCTGAATAAGAAGACCTTTTGTGTCCGGAGCCGATAACCTGAATGACAATGGTCGCTCCTCCCGATGAATATGAGCTTCCCGCCGCGGTGCCGGAGGTGGTGTTGCGTTTCGGTCAGTCGACCGGGCGGCGCCATTCCGCACGGTTCCACCGGGTAGCCCGAGCTGTTCTGGGGAGCGAACACGACGGCTATGCGCCTCACCCGGAAGATCCCGAGGCGCGGGCTCTCTACCGCGAGGCGGACGCTGCGTTTTCGGATCGCTCCGATCCGGCGGCCGCGGTGGAGGGGCTCCTGCAGGCCATTCGGCTTCGTCCGGATTACGAACGGGCGTGGGTGCTCCTTTCCTACGTCCTGCTCCACGAGCAACTGGACCCCGCCCGGGCCCGGCAGGCGCTGGTGGTCCTCGAAGCGCTGGAGACCGAGGGCGAATGGACCGCGCTGGCGCTGGCTTCGTTTCACACCAACATCGGCACCTTCTACCGCATCCTCTCCGAACTGGAGCCGGAGACTCGAACGGCTCACCTTCGCCGCGCCGCCGAAAACTACGAGGCGGCCGATTCGATCCTGCCGGCCGGGCAAAACCCGCTGGTTATTCGGGCGCCCTGGATGGTGGTGCTCCTCCATCTGGACGATTCCGAAAGCCATGCGCTCCGACCGGAATTGTGGGCATCCATCCTGGAGTGCCCGAATGCATCCGAAGTCTTGAAGTCCTACTTCACTCGATTTCCCGAGCTGGCCGCGTGGGCCGACTCGGTGGGAGTTCCCGAATGAACCGTTTGCTGAAAGGGTATGCCGCCGCTGCCGCCGTTCTGGCGGCCATTCTCGGAGCCGCGCCGCCGTGCGCCGCCCAGCTCCCTCGCTCTCGGCCGGTGCTGGAAACCATGCGGCCCCACGCGATGGCGGTCCGCCTTCAGCTCCTGCCCTACCTGCTCCAGTCTCGGATGTCCGAGGCGATGCGCCCCGCGCGGGACAGCGGAAATATGAAGAAGGGCCCCTCGGCGGTTCCGGTGGATCCCAACCAGTTTCCCGAGAGTTCTGTTCCGGTGCTCAACCCGGAAGCCGACGCGGCATCCTGATCCTCCCTCGGCGGATCCGTCCGTCGAAGGCGCAGCCAACTCGACCACGAGAGGCATTGCCATGAACCTGGAGCGATTACAAGAACTCGCGGCCTCGCTGCGAAGGGAGACCGGGACAGCCGGGGGCGCCGAGCAGGCCGCGGCCGAGTCGCGCGGCCTGCTCGAAACGCGGCTGGAGGCAGTGCGCCGACGGGTGAAGCTGCACCATGCGTCCCTGATCGCGGAGACGGCCGACCGGGTGCTGCCGATTCGCACGCCGGAAGAGCTGCGGATCGTGGTCGATCGCACGCTGGAAATTCTGGTCCAGCTCGTGGAGCGGGCCCAGCAATTGGGACATGTGCCCCAGGTGCATGGTCAGGGAGTCGAGGCGCTGGTGTTCATCGCCGCCGCGCGGCGCCGAGGTGGGGAAGCCGTAGAGCTGTCGTCCGCAATTCGAGCTGCGGCGGTGCGAGGCCTGGAGTCCTACCTGCGAGGAATGCTCAAGGGCTTTGTTCGCGATGAGGTCGGGCCGCTCGGCGTCGGCGAGGACGACCTGCGCCAGGAGATCATGCTCCGCCTGCTCACCCGGGATGAACTGCCGAACCTGAACCGGGGCTATCTCAAGCGAGCCTACGGAAACCTCGTGGCCGACTCCCACCGGCGCGCCCGGTCCCGACCGGCGGAAGAGTCGCTGGACAGGCTGCTTCGGAACGAGCAGGGACCCACCGGCTTCGAGCCCGCGGCCCCGCGATGGGCGACTGACCCGGCGCTGCTGCTGGAAGGTCAGAGCGAGCTCGATGGGGTGCTGACGGCGCTCAACCGCCTGGATGCCCGGCGACGAGAGGCGATCCTTCTCACCGCAGAGGGACACCCCTCGCATGAGGTGGCGGCTCGGATGGGCACCACTCCCGAAGCCGTGCGGCAGTTGGTCTTCCGCGGTCGACGAGAGCTCCGCCAGATCCTCGCCGTGCCTCATTCGTAATAAGGCGTGACCCCATGCGGTTACGAGCGGCTTCAGTCGGTTCGGAGTGACTCCCGAGCGAGAATCTGCCGTGGATGAGATCTCCATTCTCCGGCCGTCGGATCGCTGGGACGACTTCGAGGCGGACCTGGAGCGCGCCCTCCTGGCCTCGGGCCTGACGGTGAAGCTGCGGACCACGCTCAAGCAGTTTCCCGGCAGCCTCCATTGGCATGTGAAGCGCGGTCGCGCCCCTGGAACCCTGGAAATCACGCTTCTCCCGGCGCAGCGCCATGCCTGGTTCAGCATTCATTCCAACCGCCGCGGGGAATGGATTGCGGCAGTTCTGTCCGATTTGAAGCAAGCTCTGGAGGCGCCGGCTGGCGCGACGTGAACCCGGGTCGGGAATCTGATACCATCTGGGACACGCTTCAGAGGGAGGACCCCCGTTTTGTCGAGCGAACCTCAAGTCTTCGACCTGATCATTATTGGCGGCGGCCCAACCGGCCTGTTCGGCGCCTTCTATGCCGGGATGCGGCAACTGTCGACCAAAATCATCGACGGCCTTCCCGAGTTGGGCGGGCAGCTTACGGCGCTCTACCCCGAAAAGTACATTTACGACATGCCCGGCTTTCCCCGGGTGCTGGCCAAGGATCTGGTGGCCGCCCAGGTGGAGCAGGCGCTGCAATACGGGGCCGAGGTGGTGCTCGGCCGCAAGGTGGTCGGGCTGCACCGGGATGACGACGGGGTATGGACTCTGCTGGATCAGGCGGGCCAGGAGCATCGGTGCCGGACCGTCCTGATCACCGCCGGCGCAGGCAGCTTCGATCCGAAGCGCATCCCCCTGACGGGCGGGCGGGCCTGGGAAGGTCGGGGCATCCACTACTTTGTGCGCCGGCTGGAGAACTTCCGCGGCAAGCGGGTGCTCGTGGTCGGCGGCGGCGACAGCGCCGTGGATTGGGCGCTCGCGCTGGAAGATGTGGCGGAGGCGGTGACCCTCATCCACCGTCGAGATCGCTTCCGGGCCCACGAGGAGAGCGTGGAGAAGCTGCTCGCCAGCGGGGTGGAAGTTGCGCTCTTCTGGGAGATCTCCGAAATTCGTGGAGACGAGCATCTCACCGGCGTCCAGCTCACCAACAACCAGACCGGTGCTCAGCGCGATCTGGAAGTGAGCGATGTGATCCTGGCCCTCGGCTTCAGCGCCGACATCGGTCCCATCAAGGGCTGGGGCCTGGAGACCCAGGGATCCACCATCTGCGTGAACACCCGAATGGAAACCAACCTCCCCGGCATCTATGCTGCGGGAGATGTGGTGACCTACGACGGCAAGCTGAAACTCATCGCCACCGGCGTAGCTGAGGCTGCCATCGGCGTCAACCATGCCAAGACCTACATCGACCCGGCGAGCCGCGCGTTCCCCGGGCACAGCTCGGAGCAATCTTCGAAATGAACGCGCTTGCGGCCGATTGGCTGCCCATGGCGAACGAAGCTGAGATCCCCGTCGGCAAAGCGTCGCTGGTACGGCGCCAGCGCCAGGAACTGCTGATCTTTCACACCGAGTCGGGCTGGACCTGTTACGACAATACATGCCCCCACGCCGGAGCTCCGATCTTCGCGGACCACTTCGATGGGGAGACAGTAACGTGTATGTACCACGGCCTTCGCTTCCGAGCGAGCGATGGCGGTTGTGCCGACTGCCCCGGTTGGGATCTGGAGCCGTACCCCGTGAAGGTGGAAGAGGGCAAGGTGTGGATCGGCTTCCCACCGGCCCCCACCGGGTGATTTCGCTATTCCGGTAGAGCGCTGCACCCCGTAAGTCCGCGCGCCGTGGCGACGGGGCGGACGCGGGATGTGTCAGGGCCCGTGCGTTGGGGAACACTGCCACCAAGACGACTGCCCCCACGCACCGTCCTGAGGGCCTCGACCGCCCTTGGATCTCGGAGCGGAGCGTCCCTCGCACCGGTTCGCGGCGCGCGCGCCTCCGCTCCGAGGCCCGTACCTCCCCTCATGCCTCCGGGGAGCGCACGGCGTACGCCGTCATCTCACCCTCGTGCTTGGTGGGAATGCTGGTGGGATGGATCTGCGCCCCGCCGCGCAGCGCCATCCACACCTGATTGTAGACCGCGTCGCTGATCAGGATCTCGCCGCCCTGCGCGCCGTCGCAAAGACGAGACGCCCGGTTGACGGTGTCGCCGATGACCGTGTACTCCATCCGGTCTCGCGTACCGATGAAGCCGTGCGCCGCGCTGCCCGTGTGTACGCCGACGCCGAGATGCAGGGTCGGCTCTCCCGCGGCCTGCCGGGCCAGGTTGAACTGTCGAAGCTCGGTCTGGATCTCGATGGCCGCATGAACCGCCGTGGTGACGTGATCGGGATCCGGGTTGGGACTCCCGAACACCGCCACGATCGCATCGCCCACGAACTTGTCGATCACACCGCCCCGCTTTTCCAGGATCGGCACCATTCGGCTGAAGTACGCGCAAATCATCTCCGTCACGTCATCCGCCGGCTTCCCCTGAGACCACTGCGTGAAGCCGCGGAAGTCGGTGAACAGGACAGTGAGATTCCGGTAGTCGCCGCTCTCCGGGCGAATGCGGCCGCGACGGCTCTCGATCAGCCCGGCCACGGGGCTTGAAACCAGCCGTCGAAAATTCGCGAGAGACTCTTGCTGAGGCCGGGTAGCCTCTTGCTGGTCTACGAGTCTCTGAATCAACGCAATTGCATCCGAGAAGGCCCTTGCCAAGACCACGTCTTCAAGCTCGAAGAGATCCGCGTTTGCTCGCTGCAAGCAGAGACAGCCCATAGCCGGCCCGGTCGGAGGGCACGGCATGTAGAGCGCGGCTCGAATCGGCACCGGGGAGAAGGTTTGAAGCGGCCCTCGATCCATCAGTTCGGGCGTGTCCGGCCAGCGCTTCGGCGTTGCCTCTTGAATCGCGGCGGCTGCGAGCTGAGTGCTCGGCATGGTGTCGCGAGGATGGCAGGCGACCATCTGCAAGTCGGCGCGCAGCACGGCGCACCGATCCGCCCGGAAGATGGGCAGCGCCGAGGTGCAGAGCATCTCGATCGCCTGAGCGAGGTCCCCCTGCAGAGCGCGTGCGATGGCCGTCGAAACGGCCTCCAGTCGCGCCGCCAAACCGACCGGTTCGACCACCGGTTCGGGTCCCGACTCTACGATGAGTTCGGGCTCCGGCGGCGCCGCGAGTTCCGGTTCAGGCTCCGGCGGCGGATTCCCCACGGCCTCTTTCACCGTCAGCCGGGTCTGGCCCAACTGCAGGCAATCCCCCTCGGCGAGCCGCTGAGGGCCCTGCGCCTTGATTCGGATGCCGTTGAGCAGCGTATCGTTAGCACTGCGTTCATCGTGAGCCCACCAGGCGTCGTTGTCGAAGAGCAACTCAAGGTGCCGGCGAGACACTTCGCCATCGGCGGAGAGATCGATGTGGACCGGCACGTTGTTGACGCTGCGGCCGATAACGGATGGAGATTCGGTGAGTTCCCACCGTGTTTCTCCCGATTGGAGGACTAATCGGGGCATGGGTTGATTGGTTCCAACTTCGAGTTCCGGCATGGGAGTTAGCGCTTGCCGAAGAGGCAGTCCCGGCAGACGATGCCCCGACCCACCACCTCCACGCAGCAGCCGTGACAGACGGTCCGCCGGCAGGCCACACACACGCCGATGCCGGTGGCCTGGAGGTGGCGAGTACAGAGGGGGCGAAGCGGTTCGAGCTCAGCCGTGGTCGCCCCTACATCGGGCTCGACGGAGAGCGGACTTGCGGATGGGACAACAGACGTCGAGGGCAGATCGAAATCAAACTCGGCGATGACGACGGACGGCGGAACGGGCGGAAACAGGGACGGCGCCCCGACGCCCGGCATCAGTGTCACCTCGGGCATTCCCGGCTGAAGCGTGGTGGGAGTGGGCACCGCGCCCGCTCCCAGTTGAGACGGCAGCTCGGGCGGCGCCGTGCCGCCGAAGTAGACCGCCTGGGGTCGCACCGGAGGCGGGAGATTCGGCGTGCTGGGGAACGTCGCCGGAATGCGGCTGCCCCGAATGTCGGACGCCATCTCACCGGCATGGACATAGCGAAGCGCTGGATCTTTGGCCATCGCGCGGAGCAGGATCGCCTGAAAGTGGAACGGCAGGCCGGAAGGTGGGGCGGGGTATTCGTTCGCGACCTTGTGGAGGATCTCGGGCAGGCTGCTGCCGGAGGCGGCCCGTCGACCGGACGCGGCTTCGTAGAGCGTCACCGCCAGCGAATAGACATCCGAACGGCCGTCCACCGAGCGTCCGGCCACCTGTTCGGGCGACATGTAGGCGGGAGAGCCGTGAAAACCGCCGGAACCGGCGTCGTCGTAGAGCAGACAGGCCACGCCGAAATCCATCAACACGCTGCCGCCCTGCGGGAGGAGCATGATGTTCTCGGGTTTGATGTCGCGATGGATGACGTCTCGGCAGTGCACGTAGCTCAGAGCGTCGCACATCTCCAGCGAGAGTCGAACCAGCTCCGGAAGCGAGAGGGGGCCCTGGAACTTGATCCGATCGCGCAGGGTGGTCCCTCGCACCAACTGCATCGTGAAGTACGGTCGGCCGCCGAGCTCGCCCTGATCGTACACCCGCACGATATTCGGATGCGACAACGCGGAAAGCGCTCGAGCCTCCCGTCGAAACCGCTGGATCTGGCGAGCCCGTACGTCCGGCGATAGCCCTTTGCGGATGGCGAGCACCTTGAGGGCGACATCCAGCCCGCGCGCAGGGTCGTGGGCCTCGTAGACCACCCCCATCGCGCCGCGACCCAATTCCCGCTTGATCTCGTAGCTGCCGAAAGGATAACCAGCCATGGTCCGTCGGGGGCCCCGCCCATCTCCCCGGTGTTCTGTTGAAGATTCCAAGCCGACTCCCCTCCCGCCCGATGGGACCAGCCCGATAGACTATCGGTAGTGAGACGGCTGGCACTCACCCCAAAGTTCATTGCCTCGGAGACCGGGGTGTTTACGGGGCCCCGCCGGGCACGGCGACTCCGCCGAAAGGTGGAGACCTGGCGACCCTATCAACTCCGTCCGACCCCGCTCCAACGAGGCCCGCGAGCCCGGTGCTGGGGACCATCCTGGAGGCATCCGCTGATGGAAATCGAAAGCAGAGAGTTGGGCCGGCTTGGCGGGCCGGTCGACTTCATCAAACAGCGCGTGTTTCTCGCTGCGGCGTGGCGAAAACTGGTGATGTTCAACTATGAGGTGGACCCCGCCTTACTCCGCCCGTTGACACCCGCCGGCACGGAACTCGATTTCTATGACGGAGCCGCCATCCTGAGCCTGGTGGCTTTCCGGTTCGAGAACACCCGGTTGGTGGGGGTTCCCGTTCCGGGACACATGAACTTCGAGGAGATCAACCTGCGCTTCTACGTGCGTCGCACCGAGCGGGACGGCGCGATCAAGCGTGGCGTGGTGTTCATCAAGGAGATTGTTCCAAAACCGATGCTGAGCCTCGTAGCCCGGGTCTTTTACAATGAGCAGTATGAGACTTACCCGGCGAGCTCACACTTCATCTCGGATGCCGACGATCCTGAACGGCTGCTGACGCTCGAGTACGGATGGGGCAATCGGCGAGGTTCGGCCTCGGTGCGGGTGGCGACGGATGGGGTGAGGCGGCCCATCCTGCCGGGAACTGAAGAGTACTACATCACGCAGCATTTCTGGGGCTACGCAGCGCAGCGGGATGGCGGCACGATGGAGTACGAGGTGGCCCATCCGGTTTGGAACGCGTGGGGCGTGCGCTCCGGTGTCTTTCAAGGCGACGTGTCGCACATCTACGGCCGAACGTTTCAGAACATCCTGGCCGGTCGCCCGCGCTCCATGTTTGCCGTAGACGGCTCCGAGATCGCGGTGTTCCGCGGCCACCGGCTGCCCCCGTAGCTCGGAGAGAAGCTCCCGGGAGCGGTGTCGCCGCTCCCGGGAAGGGCTCAGTGCGCCGAGCGGGCTTCCAACCAGCGCTCTGCATCGATGGCAGCCATGCAGCCCAGGCCCGCCGCCGTAACCGCCTGGCGGTAAACCGCATCCGCGATGTCTCCGGCGGCGAACACGCCATCGACATTCGTGTAGGTGCTGCCCGGCTTCACCAGCAGGTAGCCGCGCTCGTCCATGTCGAGCACACCCTTGAACACATCACTGTTCGGCTTGTGGCCGATGGCAATGAACACGCCCTGCGTGGGTTCGTCCCACACCCGACCGTCCACGGTGCTCCGCAGACGAACGCCGCTGACCTGACCCTGCTCCTTGCCGAGGATTTCTTCCGGCACGGCATTCAGGATGAAGCGGATCTTCTCATTCTTCTGGGCCCGATCCACCATGATCTTGCTGGCCCGGAACTGATCGCGGCGGTGCACCACGGTCACCGATTTACACATCCGCGTCAGGTAGTTCGCTTCCTCCATCGCGGTGTCGCCGCCGCCGACCACGATGACATCCTGATTTTTGAAGAAAACCCCGTCGCTGGTGGCGCAGGCTGAGACGCCGCGGCCGCCGAGACCCTGAGGCCAGGGAAGCTCACTCGGCAACCCGATCCACTTCGCGGAGGCGCCGGTCGCGACGATGACCGTCTTCGCGACGATCTCCTCGCCCTCCATGTAAAGCTTGTGCGGCCAGCCCGAGAAATCGACGCGGTCGATATCGCCCCAGAGAAACTCGGTGCCGAAGCGCTCCGCCTGGGCGCGGAAGAGGTCCATCACCTCCGGCCCCATGATCCCCTTGGGGAAGCCCGGATAGTTCTCCACATCCGTGGTGATCATCAACTGCCCGCCCGGCTGCGAGCCTTCAATCACCATCGGGTTCAGATTGGCCCGTGCGGCATAGATCGCGGCGGTGAGTCCCGCCGGTCCGCTTCCGATGATGACGACATTGTGTTCCATGCGCTGAATTCCCCGCGTTCATTTCCCCAAACGAGGTCCAACCCCGGTTGGCGGCCCCTTCAAAACGTGCGGGACCCCGGCCCCAGGCATGTTATCGCCGCAACACGCCGGCGGAAAGAGCCGCGCGGGATAGGCAGCCTACAGTTGCTTCTCCACCCACTCCCAGGCGGTTCTGTCCCAGAACTCGTGGCCGCCGGGGAAGACCACGAAGCGGAAGCGGTCGCCACGCTTCAGGCGCTCGTAGTACGAGGCGCACTCCGGCGCGAACTCCTTGCCCTTCTCGCGGTGGGTGGCGTTGTCGCGCTCGCCCGCCTGGATCTCCAGAGCTCGGGGGCAGATGAGCGCCACAACCTCGGGATCGCGGAAGAGGCTGAAGCGGTCGGGAAACTGGAAGTCCCGCGGGACGCCGTTCTCGTCGCGCTCGTACCGGTATTCCTGTACCCCGAAGTAGCACGACGACACCACGACTCCGATGCGCGGATCGAGAGCCGGCGTCACCAGCGCATAGAACCCGCCGTAGGAAAGACCGACCATCGCCACGCGCTTCGGGTCCACCTCTGGGCGCTTCAGCAGCACATCGAGGCTCCGGGAGATCTTCGCGATCTCGACGGCGGTGAGGCTGGAGCCGACGAGCCGCAGCCGCTCGTCGGTGCGCACGCGAATGTCCGGCGGATGGCCGTCCGCACGGAAGAGGTGCGTTGGCGCGAAGACGACGTAGCCCCGCTTGATGCCCCCGCGAACCATGTCGTGGTAGTTCGAACCGCCATTGAAGAGCGCTCCCTCCGGCGTGCCGCCACCGCCGTGCATCGAGATGACGAGCGGCCGGGGGCCGGAAACGCCCTTCGGAACGACGTAGAGCCCGAGCGCATGCACGTGGGGAAGGACCGGGATCTGCACCCGGTAGTACGTGCCGATGGCATCTTCGCCGATCTGATCGAACTTCGCCGGAGTGCTGTCCGGCTTGCCCGGAGGTGGGTAGCCGATGCTGCGCGCGAACTCGGCCCGCAGCTTCCGCGTGGAGCGCTCGTAGGCGGAGTCCGAGGAGAAGTCCGGTCGGAAGATCTTCTTCAGGCGGGCAGCGTCCGGCCGCAGCGACTTGATGTAGCGATCCAGCTCCGCCACCTGTTCGGTGCGAAGCGGATTGGAGCCGGCCACGGGCTCGTTAAAATAGGGGTCCGGTCGGCGCGTTGGCCCTGGGGCCTGGGCGGACCGCGCCGCTGCGCCTGAGAGAGCCAGTCCGACCACCGCCGTGGCCCCCAAGAGTTGCAGTTCTCGCTTCATCGTTGACAGGCTCCCTACTCCCGTTCGTGCGCGGCCCGGCCTGTTCCGCGCGGACCAACCCCGTTACGTCCGCTCCCGCCGGTCGACATTCCTGTGTCAACCACTCTCGGGCGCCCGCGACTCTCCAGCGGCTCACGGAAACCGCTCTGGGAAATGCGTTCCGGCGTGGTGAACATCTATTTGTGGCTTGGCGCGTTCCAATCCATGGAGGGTTTTCGATGTCCATCCTTTTCGGATGCGTGGTGGGATTCGTGGCCTGGTTTCTGGCCCGATACCTCCTCGCCGGGCTGTATACCGTCGATCAGAACGAACGAGCGGTGAAGACGATTTTCGGCCGCGCGGAACGGATTCCGGGGGTGACCACCCTCGAGGATCCGATGTCCGAGTTTCTGAAGGGAGACGAGCGCGAGCGCTACGTCTACCCGCAGGTCCGAGTTATCGGACCCGGCGGACCCTACTTCCGCTGGCCCTGGGAGCGGATCTACAAGATTTCGATCGCGACTCAGACGGTGAACATGGCGCTCGATCCCGAAAACCCTGAAGCCAATCAGGGCGGCGCCATGCTGGATGCGGTGACGAAGGATCAGCTCAACATCGGGCTGACCGGACAGATCCGGTTTCAGGTTTCGGAAAAGAACCTCTACGCTTACCTCTTCGGCGTGAAACGGCCCTTCGTGCATGTGATGGGCTACTTCATCTCGGTGCTGCGCGAGAGGATCGCTAATTTCGAGGCGCCCGCCGCGCCCGATCTCACCGCGCTCCCAGCCAGCACCGATCCGCTGGCCGCGGACTCCGGGCTGGTGTCCGGCGTCTCGATCAACGATCTTCGCAAGAATCTGCGGGATCTGAACGAGCACATGGAGCGGGAGTGCCAGTCGTCCGTGGCCCGCTATGGGATCAGCCTGGACGCCTCGCTCATCACCGGCATCGATCCGCCCGCAGAGGTGGAGTCGGCGCTCGCCGCCATCAACACGGCGCACAACCATGTTTCGTCGGACATCTCGCTGGCGCAGGCCTCGGCCGACCAGCGGATCGTTCAGTCGCGCCGCGCCGTGGAAATCCAGACTTTGAACGCCCATGCCGAGGTCGAACCGATCGCGGCGCTGGCGAAGCAGTTGACGGAGCTGAAGCTGTCGGGTCCGGACGCCATCGGCGTCTACATCCGCAACGTTCGGCTCAATCTCTACGCTCGCGCCCGACAGGCGTTCATTCCGATGGCGGAGGAGGAACGCTGATGGAATTCATGATTGCCGCCGCGGCGACGTTCTTCGGAATGTTCATCGCCGTCCCGATCCTGGGCGCCATCGTGCGCAACCTGGGCGTCTACGCCATCGTGGAAGAGGGCACGTGCCATGTCTATGTGCTCTTCGGAAAGGTCATCGGCGTTCTGAACGAGCCCGGACTCTACTTCCTCTGGAAGGAGCTGGGACCCGCCGGAGCGGTGGTGAGCTGGCTCGGACGGCGCCACATCCTGGACATGCGGCTGGATCAGCAGTACCTCCGCAGCCAGCCCGTGAACTCGGAAGAGGGCGCGCCGATGGGGATCGGCATCTGGTACGAAATGTACATCAGCGACCCCGTGGCCTACCTCTTCAAGAACACCGACCCGCAGGGCTCGCTCGGCGCTAACGTCAGCAACGCGACGGTGCGCTGTCTCAGCAACATGCCGCTCGCCGACATGCTGGAGACCCGCCACGAGATGAGCGTGGCGGTCCGTCAGGAGGTCTCGCCGAAGTCGCACGATTGGGGCTACCGGCTCGGCTCGGTTTACATTCGAAAGGTTCACTTCCGAGACGGCGGCATGATCCGTCAGATCGAAGCCAAGGTCGTGAACCGGCTGCGTCAGGTCACTTCGGCGATCACGCAGGACGGCGCGAACCAGGTGAGCATCATCACCAGCACCGCGGAGCGTCAGGCAGCCGTCGAGTTTGCCCGGGCGCAGGCGATGCGGCCGATGATCGTCGGACAGGCGCTTCAGGACATCTCGAAGGATCCGGAGATTGCGAAGGCGATCTTCGAGCTGCTGGAAACCCAGAAGCTGCTGGACGGGAATGCCCAGATCACGCTGGTGCCGAGGGGAAGCGAGCTGCTGACCCAACTTCTCGCCGCACGGTCGGCTGGAGAGGGGGCCCCTCCCCCGGAGGCGCCTCGCGACCCAGCGATGGCGCTGCGAAAGGCGCCCCGGCCCTGACGGCCGGGGCGCGGACATGCGTCAGGGCGAGGTCGCGGTCGGGATCCAATAGGTCCCGATCTCCGGCCTCGCTCCAGAGCCGCACACGACCGTGGTGGTGTTCGGCGTGCCGTTCGGCGTAACGCGGGTGCGTCCCCTCGAGTCGGGCAGCCGGTCGGCATCACACGGTCCACCGCCGCCGTGGTGTTGGTGGGCTGCACGTCCGCCACCAGAAGCTGCTTGCTGACGTATTCGATGGAAGCCAGCGGCGTTCCGGTTCCGGAGGCGAACCAGACGTTATAGCCGTAGCCGGGCCACTGCTGCTGCCGGGTGGGGCAGCGGAAGACGTCGCGGTTCTTCACGTACGGCTCGATGTCGTTCTTCCAATCGCGCGCCGCGTTGTTCACGCCGCCGTTCGCCGTGTAAACGCGGGGAAACGTCTCATCGTAGTCCTGAGCATACATGGTGAGCGCGAGACCCATCTGCTTGCCGTTCGAAACGCAGGCGGTGGTGCGCGCCTTCTCCCGGGCCTGTGCGAACACCGGGAAGAGGATCGAGGCGAGGATGGCGATGATGGCGATAACTACGAGAAGCTCGATGAGGGTGAACCCGCGCCGTGGGGCACGGCAGGGGGTCTTCGTTGACCGTTGAGTCATGTTCGATAGGTCTCCTGAGCCGGTGGGATGTCGGCTTATTCTCAGTATAAGGTCGCCCCGAACTCTGCCGCCACAGTGACGGCGAATCGGGACGGTCACTCTCGGACCACATCCCGCGCCATACCGGTGATCCGGTTGTCTTCCAGCAACAATCGCTCCGCTTCCGGGTGGATGCGGAAGCCGACGCGCTCTGCTGGTCCGCGACTCTCTTCCAGGGTGTTCCGGCGGAACGTGAGGTCGTGCGCCGCGCCCTGAACATGAATGGCGGCGGCGGTTTCCCCGCCGGTGTCGCGGACGGTGTTCCCCTCCACGAGGTTTCGATGCCCGCAGAAGTCCGTGCCGCGCTCGGGCCGGAAGTAGATCCCCACCTCGCCGCTTCGCTCGATGCTGTTGCAGCGGATCCGGTTGTCGGTGTCTCGATGTCCGACGGAGATGCCGTGTCGCAGGCTGTCCTGGATCCGGTTCCCTTCCGCCAGGCCGTGCTTCACGCCCCAACAGAAGAAGATCCCGATGCTGTTGTGCTCAAGCCGGTTGTCGACCATGCAAGGCCGCTGGCTGCCGGAGCCGGGGTGCAGCCCGAGCCCGAAGTTGTGGTGGCTGTGGCAGTTGCGCACCGTCACATCGTGACAGATCTGCCAGGAGATGCCGTCGCCGTGGGAGTGGTGGGCTTCCACCTCCTCGATGTGAATGTCGCGGCAGTCTTGCATGAAGATGCAGCCGGAGTGGTTGCCGTCGAGGGGGGCGTTCTCGGCCCGGTTGCCGTCCAGCGAGAGGCCTCGGAGGGTCACCGACTCGATGAACTCCCCGCTGAGAAGGGGAAAGAGGCTGGAGGCGGTGGCGTCTCCCATCTGCCAGAAGTTCTCGCGGGGGGCGCGGTCCAGCCGGAAGCGCCGGCCGCTGCGGGCGGTGAGCGTGTGCTTCGAGACGACCCGCGACCCGGTGTGCGGGTTCGTCGCCTGCAGGCAGACATCATGCCCGACGTCGAGATCGCCCGGGTCGTCCAGCGTGATCTCGCGGTCGTACCAGTCGGTGTCCTCGATCAGGCGGGTGGTGTGGGAGCGGTGCTTGCGGAGGATCGTCTCCGGGCCGCTGCCCTGCAGGCTCACCCCCGAGCGGAGCCGTACCGCCGCCCGCAGCGTGAACTCGCCCGGCAGGATGTGCACCGTGCCGCCGCCGAGGGACGCCATCAGATCGATGCCCGCCTGCAGCACGCGGTGAGCCCCGCCGGCGAGGCCGGCGTCCCGACTACCCGCGGGCCCCACCGTAATGCTGGGGCGCCGCTCCCAGTCCGGCTCCACGGGATCGCTCGAGGTGGCCCTTGCTCGCACGATGGGCGGCATCCCGGCGGCCGGCGGTTCGGACGGGAAGTATCGGTGCGGTCGGTCGGCCGGTTGAGATGGATTCGAGGGTGAGGCAGGCATGGCGGGCGTGCTTTCGGGGATGGAGGTCAGAGCCATGTGTCGCTCCATCCGCCTCGCTCCCTGCCCGGCAGTGTCGGAATCCGGACCGTTCCCTCGCTGCGGCGTGCGGTGGGGGGAGGGTTCGACGACACCGTGTGGAATACGCATGCACGGAAGCGCGGTTGTTCGTCCGCCCCGGTCCCGGAGAGCCGTCCATGGCCACTGCTGTGAAGACCGTTGAGGAGTATCTGGAGTCGCTGCCCGAAGATCGTCGGGCCGCTCTTTCCGCCGTCCGCGAGGTGATCCTCAAGAACCTCGGCGAGGGCTACGAGGAGGGGATTCAGTACGGGATGATCGGCTATTACGTGCCACATTCCGTTTACCCGAAGGGCTACCACTGCAACCCGAAGGAACCGGTGCCGTAGCTGTGTCTCGGGTCGCAAAAGAACCACATGGTCATCCACGCGCTCTGCATCTACCTCGGCGCCGCCCCGCACGACTGGTTCGAGCAGGCATGGAAGGCGACCGGCAAAAAGCTGGATATGGGCAAGGGCTGCGTCCGATTCAAGAAGCTGCAGGACGTGCCGCTGGAGGTCGTCGGCGAGTTGGTGGCCCGAACGCCCCTGAGCCGTTACTTGGAGGCCTACGAGGCCGTCATCGCCAGGCCGCCCGGCAAGCGCCCTGCAAAGGAAGCCGCCTCGGCGTAGCGGTGGGACGGGCGGGTGGCGCTGAAAGCGTACCGGTGAGGCAATGGCGATGAGCAGCTTCGGATGGAGACAGGGAGTCGTGCGGCTCGTCCTCGCGGCAGCGGTCGCGGCGCTGATGGGCTCCGCCTCGGCTACGGCGGGCCACGCCGGACAGGCCGCCCGCCCCAACTTTCTCTGGCTCATCGCCGAAGACTTCGGTCCGGAGCTCTCCTGCTACGGCTACCCCGGCCTCGACACGCCGAACCTGGACCGGCTGGCGAAGGAAGGGACGCGCTTCACGCGCTTCTACACGACTGCGCCCGTCTGCTCGCCCAGCCGCTCGGCCTTCATGACCGGGATGTACCAGACCACCATCGGCGCCCACAACCACCGCTCGCACCGCAAGGACGGCTACCGTCTGCCTGACGGCGTGCGCGTGCTCACCGACTGGATGCGCGATGCGGGCTACTTCACGGGCAACCTCCGCGCGCTGCCGCCGGGCCTCGGCTTCCGCGGCCAGGGCAAGACCGACTGGAACTTCACCTACGACGGAAAGCCGTTCGACACCGACAACTGGGCCGATCTGAAAGCCCACCAGCCCTTCATGGCGCAGATCAACTTCCAGGAGACCCACCGCGACTTCCGCGCCCCGAAGAAGACCGATCCCGCCTCCGTGAAACTGCCGCCCTACTACCCCGACCACCCCATCGCCCGCGCCGATTGGGCTGAGTACCTCGATGCCGCAATGGAGCTCGACCGCAAGATCGGCCTGATCCTCGAGCAGCTTCGGCGCGATGGTCTGGCGGAAAACACGGTCATCCTCTTCCAGGGCGACAACGGGCAGGCCCACGTGCGGGGCAAGCAGTTTTGCTATGAGGAGGGGCTGCACGTCCCCTTCATCGTCCGCTGGCCCCCCGGCATCCCCGCGCCCCGGGGTTATGCCGCCGGGAAGGTGGACGACCGGTTGGCGGAATCCATCGACCTCGCGCCGACGATGCTGACCCTGGCCGGCGCCCGCAAGCCGGAGAAGATGCAGGGCCGGGTGTTGTTCGGCCCGACGATGGAGCCCACCCGCCGCTATGCCTTCGGCGCCCGCGACCGCTGCGACGAAACCGTGTTCCGCTTCCGAACGGTCCGCGACGACCGCTACCGCTACATCCGAAACTTCACCCCGGACCGCCCGTTCCTGCAGCCGAACGCCTACAAGGCTCGTCAGTATCCGGTCTGGAACCTGCTCAAGCAACTCGACGCGGAGGGCAAGCTGAACGAAGTTCAGAAGGCGCTCACCGCCCCCACCATGCCCGCGGAAGAGCTCTACGATCTGAAGACGGATCCCCACCAGATCCGCAACCTCGCCGCCTCCCCCGACCCGGAGCACCGCCGGACCCTGGACCGCCTCCGCAAGACCCTGGAACGCTGGGTCGAAGACACCCACGACCAGGGCCGTACCCCAGAACCCCCCGGCGCCCAGTAACCTGGAGTGTGGCGGTTCCCATGAGAGATCCCATCGGTGAGGAAAACCGCGAGAACATCAGGCTGATCTGCAATGACCTGCGGATCCGGAGCGGCTTCGCGCTTTATCTGCTCTGGTCGCCTGATGCGGCGACGGACCGCGCGATCTGGAAGCTGCTTCGGGAGAGCATCACGGACGACCTGAAGGTGGTGGATGCCGAGCGCTGGCCGCCGGACCGGGGCTTTGCACAGTACCTGAACGAGCAGCAGCCGGCCTCCCCCAACGCGGTCTGTCTGGTGCGATTCAAAGAAGAGGACGTGCTCCACCGGAACGCCCTCGCCTTCCTGAACAACAACCGAAACGCGTGGCTGCATCGCACCCAACACGCCTGGATCTTTGTGCTTCCCAGCCGGGCGCGCCTCAGCCGCCGGAGCGTGGCGGATGGAGGAGAAGAGTGGTTCGTGGGCAACCACTTCTCGGATACCTACTCCATCCGAACGCTGGAGCTGGAATTCGATCCCATTTCGCCTGAGTTCGCTCCACCGGAGGCACGCCCCGTGGGTCTCCCGCCGCTCACCGAGGTCATCGACACCGGCGCCGCCGGGGGCCTGGAGTTTGAGCGGCTGATGAGCGCGCTCCTCATCGAGCTCGGACGTCGCGCCTCCCCCGGATTTTCCGTCACGCCGATCCGCGGCGCGGGTGGCGACGGCGGCATGGACTCCTTGATCGAAAGCGGCGAACTGGATGGGATGCGAGGGCGCATCGCGTTTCGGTTCAAGTGGCTGCCGGACCTCTCGGAGTCCGCGGCGCGGCGGCAGGTCCAGGAGTGGTGGCGCTCGGCCCGCCGGGCCGACCCCGACCGGCGGCCGGATCACTGGGTGCTCGTGACTCCCGCGGAATTGACGCCGGGCCAGCTAGAGTGGCTGCAGGGCCTGCGTGGCAAGAACGATCCGAAGCTGCACCACCGGGGTCAAACCTGGATTGAAGGATTGCTCCGGGAGGTCCCCAGTCTCCTGGCGCGCTACTTCCCCTTCGAGGCGAAGCAATTCGGCGGGCTTCCCGGTTACGACGGGCACCCCTTCGGCGACTTTGGTCGGCGCTATCGGCTGAGGATTGGCCTCGCGCACGAACGGGTCCGGACGCTCGGCATCCCCCCGGAGGTGACCGGGCGGCGCACCACCATCCCGCTCCGGGAGATCTTCGTTCCGGTCCGCCTGGAGCCCTGGTCGGGCGGTGAGGCGGTTCCGCTCGCGAAGGCGCTGGAGGGTTCCCATCTGCGGGTCATTCTGGGCGATCCCGGCGCGGGCAAGACGACGCTGCTGGCGTTTCTGGCGCTCTCGTATGCCACGGGCGGCGAGATGGACGGGTATCAGTTCCCCTCCGACCGTGTGCCGCTTTACATCGCGCTTCGCGACTTCCTGAGAGCCCGCGCCGAGGCGGCCAATCCACACCTCTCCTTTGTAGACTACCTCGTCGGCCGAGCCCGCTCGTCCATGGGACTGGAGTACGCCCACCCCGCCTACTTCGAGCAACTGCTGCGGATGGGCGAGGCAGTGGTGTTGATCGATGGGGTGGACGAAGCGAACAGCGAGTCCGGGCGCTGCGAGTTGGCGGACGCCATTCGTCAGTTCCACCACAGCTACCCGAACTGCCCCCTCTGGGTGACCTGTCGAATCCACGGGTACACAGGCAATGTGCGGTTTACCGGGACCGACGTGGACCCGGTCGCCGAGTACCGGGTGGCGCCGCTGAATGAGGCGGAGGTCGACCTCTTCATCCGTCACTGGCACCGGCTGCACTACCCCGAGGATGCGGAGGCGCAGCAAGAGCGGGCCGAGAGCCTCCGCGCCGCGCTGGATCGGACCCCGAGCGTCCGGCGGCTGCGCGGCAATCCGCTGCTGCTCACCCTGATGGCGTTCCTGCACTACGGCAGCCATCAGCTCCCCCAGGACCGCGGCGAGCTCCTCGAAAAGTGCATCGAGATGCTGCTTCGCACCTGGAACGATGCCCGCCGCCGGGAGCAGGATCCGCATCCGTTCGATCTCCTGGCGGAGAAGACGAGCTTCGATTGGTCCCGCCAGCAGGAGTATCTGGAGGTGCTCGCGCTCGGGGCGCAGTCGCGGGGCGGCGACGAAGACTCTCGAGCCGTCTTCACCCGTGAGGAAGCGCTGGAGTGGCTCGCCGCCCACCACCTCGCAGAGTCAGAGATGGAGCGCCCCAGCCTCACCCCGCGCCGCGCCCGGTCCGAAATGGGCGACTTTCTGGATTACATCGCGGATCGAACCGGGATTTTGCTGGACCGGGGGGACGGTCGCTACCAGTTCATCCACCTGTCGTTCCAGGAGTACCTGGCCGCCCGCCGCCTGCATGAGGAAGGCTTCGACGACGACGCGAGACAGCAGTGGTTCATCGACCGGCTCGGCCACACGGCCTGGGAAGAGGTGCTCCTGCTCCGCCTCTACCTGATGCAGCGAGGCTCGTCTCGCGACCGAAAGGCCCTGCACCAGGTCGTTCAGACGATGTATGACGGGCTGAGGTCCGACTCCAGCAATCTGGAGAGGACGGAGCAGTCGTGGCTCACGCTCAGCCGGGCCGTTCGAGACAACCTGCAATTGGGCGCCGAGCTGCGCTATGAGATCCTGACCGAGACGCTATCCCGGTGGCTGCGAAAACCCGAGTTTTCGGGGGAGTGGTTCGGGGTGCTGGAGGAGATCCACCTCTTTGCGCCGCTCGCTCGGGAAGCGCTGTCGGAGGGCTGTCGGCACGTGTGGCGCGACCCCGAGTCAAGTCCAGCCCACGCCATCGCCGTGCTCCATCTGAAAAGTCGCCTGGGTGGCCTCCCGCCGGACACGGATCTGGAACTCGAGAAGCGGGGCGACCTGCGCCCCCTGTTCCCGGCGCTACTGGTGTTTCACGACACCCGGGCCCTGGCCCACGTCGTGGAGCGCCTCGGAACCCCGGACGACTGGCGACAGCTCTTCGATCTGCTGGAGCCCCGAGAGGTGGTCGTCCTGATCCAGAGCTTCTCAGATGAGGCATCGAATCTTCCCGAGGCTGGACTTCGCGGCGCGAGTCTCTGGCTCGACGAGCGGATTCTCCGGGAGCGGGATCGGCAGGGTCGGCTCGCATGTCAGCTCCCCCCTCTGAAACAGGAGTTGAAGAACACTCCAGCAATGAGCTACCGTGCCCACGCGGGCTTGCGGTTGGACCTGTCGCTTCCCTCAACACTCTGGGCAACCGGGTCAGATCACGCGAACTCGCTCACTCCCACTCCGATGTTGACGATGCCGACGACGCTGAGCGGCCGGTTGGATGCGCGATCCGCCGAGCGAATTCTGGCCCCGGAGCAGAACCCCATCTGGTTCAGGTGGTGTGCGCTTGAAGAGATGGCTCAAAGCACCTTGGAACGGTGGCATGAGTGGTGTCCTAATCCGGCGGATGAGAACGCCGAGTGGCTGCGGCGCGTGAGTGACTTCTTCCGGGACTTCGTCCGCGATTTCTCCCGGGAGTTCGGCCGAGACTTCTCCCGCTACTTTGTCCGGGACTTTTTCCGGAGCTTCGTCCGGGACTTCGACCGGTACTTCGGCCGGGGCTTCGGCCGGTACTTTGGCCGGTACTTCGATGGGGAGTTCGGTCGGGACTTCGGCAGAGAGTTCGGACGGGACTTCGTCCGGTACTTCGTCCGATCCCTCGGCCAGGGCTTCGTCTGGCATTTAGGCGCGAGCTTCGCCGAGGAATGGGTGAAGACCGTCGATATCGATCCGGTCGTGGCTGCGCCGGCGACCCTGGAGGTTCATCTGGCCAGGTCTGAGACGGCTTCGGGAATCGCCCGTCTGCTGGCAGACGGACGATTCTGGGATCGATTCCCGCAGGTCTCGCGGATCCAGACGAGTCAAGGCGTTGGGTTGGCGTCGGGCGCCAGCTATGTCGTACCAATGGGGAGTCTGCTTCCGATGGGAGCGGTGACTCGAGTTCTCTTCCAACTCCAACTTGTTGCGATTGCTCATCGGGTGGCCCGAGACCTCTGGCTGGACTACCCGAAGGATGCGTTCCCCGAGGACGCCGTGTCAACAGCCTGGAAGCGCTATCCGCCGGAGCTGTACTCCTCGGCGTTTGCGTGGCCGACGGTGGCGCGGGAGATCGGCTTCCGGCTGGCGGGGCCGCGGGGGGCGATGATCTTGCTGTTCGCGGCACACGTGGAGCAGATCACCGGGATCGATCTTTCAGGGCCGGATTGGGATGCCCAGCTTGAAGCGCGGGATGCGGCAGATCCGGAGATCGAAGAAGCCTACGAGATCTATCGACAGGTCCGGGTGAAGCAGGATCCGGCTCCGCCGGACGGGGGGGCGTGAACGGTGAGCGACGACCTCCCGCAGCCGGTGGGGCGGGGAGGCGCTCCGTAGGGATTCGATTCCTTTACGGCGGTGCGTACTTCGAGGGGGCCACGTCGAGGCTGAAGAATTCGAGGACGTCGTCGAGGCGGTCGGATTCGGCGGTGCAGCGTTGGGTGGTCTGGAAGAGAGTCTGCTGTGCGGATTGGATCGACTGGCGCCGGGCTTCGATGCGGGCCTGAAGCTCCACGATTTCCGCTTCGGCGGCTGCGACCTCGGCCGCCGTTCGCTTGCTGAGATCGTCGAGGTAGCTGGCGAGGGCGGTGAGCTTGCGGGAGGCGTCGGCGACAATGGTGTCCGGCGTGGCGCCCATGCTCTTGCCCAGGGCGTTCAGCGAGACGCGAACGGTGGAGCGCCGGGTCTCCAGCGGCAGTTCGTGGGGGAGCGCCGTCAGCATCTCCAGCAATTGCTCCGCGGTGAAGGGGGCGGGCGGGAGCGCGGCGGCGGTATAGATCGCGCCGAAATCGACCACTCCGTCCGTGATCAGCGCCGCCGTCGTCGAGGAGTCCACGCGGATCTGATCCAGGTTCGGGCCGCCGGCCTCGCGGACGATCTCCTCAACGGTTCGCGTCGGAACGGTCGGCGCCTCCTGCTTCCGCCCCAGTTCCGCCAGCAGGCTGTCCAGCTCTCCATCCGTCTCTCCAACTGTGGCGGAGTCGGGGGCCGGTTTCGGCTCCTCCGGCGGCAGCACAAACAGCAGTCGGGCTGCTTTTCCGAGGGAATCGCGAAGGCTCATTCGGTTCTCCAACAGGGTCGCTACGAGGGAGTGTTCAGCCGCTGAAGCATCTGCTCGTAGGGGGCCATTTCTTCGAGCAACTGGGTCATGGAGCGGGTCTGTGAAACCACGTCCTCGATCTCGCCGAGAAGCTGATCCGGCGGCCGGGCCCGGATCTCATCGTTGATGAGGCCGAAGGTGTCGTCGAGCAGCAGCAACTGGTGGTTCAGATTGATCAGGATGCGGCCGATCTTCCCCACGTGCTCGTGGCGGCGCTGCAGGACCTCCACCCGTTTGTTCAGGACTGCCTGCGTGTTGAGATCGGTCTCGGCGGCCAGGAGCGCGCGGATGCCCTCCATCTCACGGTCGTAGCAGGCCTGGACCTCCGTCACGGTGTTCTGGATCCACTGCTCGTCGGTCTGGCTGGGGGGCCGTTTCGGGGCCGGCGGAGGCGGGGGCGGCGAGTTCGGACGACGGGTGGGGTAATAGCGGACCTGGACGCGCTCCGGCTCGCGGTTGTCTCGCGGGCGGTCGACATCGGGATCGTGCTGCGGGAGCGGGGCTCCTCGCTCCTGCTCCAGAACGGTGGTGAGGTAGCTGCGGAATTGGACTTCCTTGCTCGCGAAGCGGAGGAAGGTCTCCAACAGGTAGTCCAGCTTGCGCAGAACCTCCAGCCACCACTTGCCTTCCATCGGCTGGGCGGCCAGTTGGCGACGGCCGGCTTCCAGGCGGCGGTAGCGCTCCACCGTCGCCGGTCGGAGCTGCGGCAGCACCTCCGCCTCCATCGCTTCCCGCCGCCGGGCGATCTCCGCTTCGAACCGCTGCGATTGCCGCGCCTCGAACCACTTCGAGTCCGGCACAAAGATGAGGTACGCCGCTTCCGCCACCAGGCCGACGAGCAATGGGATCGGCGTCAACGTCGCCGCCGAGAGCGCCGCGGCGGAGGCGAGGCCCACGAGGTTGAAGTTCTCTTTGAACGCCTCCAGGTGGCGAGACTTGTTCGGGGGGTCGTGCGACATGGGCTGGAAATACAGGATGCGAGAGGAGCCCGGCAAGGTCCGGGAGTGGAAACACGGCGCTGCCTCTCTCCCGCTCCCCCTCAATCTATCGCGGCAGTTCTCTTTGCAAACGGCCCGCACCTTGCTGGGATGCGCTCGGGGTGGGAGAGAGTGCGAGAGACTGATGGGCTGAGTCGAGAACGACGCGCGGGGGACCGGGGTTGCCGAGGGGTCTCGGAGTGGGTCGACGGATGCCGCGGCCCCTCTGCATGGGGCCGGACGCCATCACCGGCGAACGTTCCTGGAGAGGGTTCGCAAAAATCCATGGGGAACGATTCGCCATCAGCGAGTTCGGACGGCAGTGCAGCGTTCATGGGTCGGAGGGCCGCCGGAGAGCCAATGCAACGGATAGAGCGATCGGATCTGGAAGCTCCGCTTCGGGAAGGCGCCGGCCACCAGGCGCTGACGGCCGCACTGCGCCGCATCCGCACCGGCGAGGAGCTCGTCGCCGTGCTCGGCAGCTTCATTCATTTCAACTCCATCTTCGGGGGCTGCGTGGCGAACCTGGCGGGCGAGCTTGCGGTGCGGCAGGACCTGTTTCGATCCCGCGAGGAGACCGTCGCGATGCTGGCCGACCGGAGCGTGGAGGTGGCGGCCGCCGTCTTCTTCGCGGCCGTCGACGAGTTCGATGATCGGGTGACGCGACACCGCGACACGCACCGCAGTCTCGCGCAGGCCACCCTCAAGGGCGTCGCCGCCTACCTCGGCTTCGACGACGCCGCCTTGAACACGCTGACACAGCCGTCACCCGCGCTGCTGGAGGCGCTCCGCAACGTTCGGGAGGGCTACGGCGTTAATCAATTCGTGAGTGACGAGGCGCTCTTTCGCGGCATCGGCTTCCATCTCGGCTCCGAGCTGCTGGCGGATGCCGAGTTCAACGCCTGGAATCACTTTCTGCGGACCGAGCATGCGCCCCTGGTGGCGCATCTGGAAGCCATCCGGGTACGGATCGACGACACCGAACATGCGCCCTACTTCTGGATCAAGGTGCACACCAGCGTGGAAGTAGACCACTTCGACTCCGCGGTTCGCGGAGCGGATCTCGCTCTGAGCACCTATGCGGGAGCGGCTGGACCGGCCGTCGCCCGGGGCTGGATCCTGGAGGGCTTCCGGCGATTCGCCGAGGTCCAGACCGCCTACCTCACCCAGTTGCTGCCTTCGGTCGACCCCGCCGCGGCGGGCGCGGCCTGACAAGGAATTCGGTACGAAACTCAGTTGAAACTCACACCTGTCGGCAAGATCATCTTTCTGGTTCTGGCGATCGGCATTGCGGTCGGCCTCTGGCGCCTCTGGGACGGCGGCAGCAAGGGCACGGCGGGAGGCGGGGGCGGCTTCAGCCTGCCGAAGCTGGGTGGGGGCGGCGGCAGTTCCGGCGGCACGGCCAACCTGGGTTCGGATCAGGGCCTGCTGGGCCGGCCGCTCCGCGTGGGCATCGTCACCTGGCCGGGCTACGCCGGCGGCATCGTGGCGAACGGCGGCTTCAAGCCGAACAAAGAGTGCCTCTACTGGAACAACCACAAGCTGCTCGTGGAGTTCCTGTTGATGGAGGATCCCGACGCGCGCAGCAAGGCCTTCGCCCGCGGTGGCGCCGAGGGCGTCGACATCGTGTGGTCCACGGTGGACTACTGGGCGAATGAGCTTCCCGGCTTCATCAAGGGAGGCGTTCCCGCAAAGGCGATCATGCAGGTGGACTGGTCGCAGGGCGGCGACGCCATCGTGGCGGACCAGAGCATCAAGCGCATTGAAGACCTGCGGGGCAAGAAGGTCTCCCTCGTGGATCTGACCCCCTCGCGCTGGCTGCTGGAATACAGCCTCCAGAACTCCAGCCTCGACGACGCGGCCCAGAAGCAGATTGTGCAGAGCCTCGTCGGCAAGTCGACCACGATGGACGCCCGTTCGGACTTCGTCGCCAACAAGGTGGACGCGACCGTGGTGTGGGAGCCGGATGTCACCGAGGCGCTCTCGAAGCGACCGGGAGCCCACAAGCTGGTTTCCACGGAGACGGCTTCGAACCTCATCGCGGACCTGATGGTGGCGCAGGACAAGTTCATCAAGGATCATCCGGACGTGGTGAAGGCATTCGTTCAGGGCTGGTTCGATGGCACCGAGGAGGCGAATCGGAAGCCGGAGCGTGTCGTCAGCCTGTTGATGGAGAACGAGCCGCTCTACAAGGAGCTCGGCGCCGATGCGACCCGAGCCGGGCTGCCGACCGTCAAGTGGGCGGACCTCTCCGACAACGCTCGGATGTTCGGCCTCGACGGCAGCGAGCCGCTCTTCGACCGCATCTTCCGGCAGGCGAGCGTGGCGTGGGTTCGCCGCGGCATCATCAGCCAGGCGGTGCTGCCGTCGGCGGCCAAGCACGACGGTGTGCTGCGACAGCTCTATGCCTCGGTGCCGAAGGAAGTCCGCGTTCCCGTCGCGGAACCGAAATTCCCGGCGGCGCCGCCGGCCGCCAAGAAGACCGAGCCCGGCGTCTTCACGCGCCCCGTGAACATCTACTTCGCTACCGGCAGCAACTCCCTCGATCCGAACGCCAAACAGGTGCTCGATCAGGTGGCCACCATCGCTCAGACCTTCTCCAACGCCTACATCCGCGTGGAAGGGAACACCGACAGCACGGGGAACCCACAGGCGAACGTGCAGCTCAGTCAGAAGCGCGCCGAGTCGGTGGTGAATTACCTGGTAAGCCGCTACAAGCTGAACCGCGCCCGCTTCATCGCCCGGGGCAACGGACCCAACAAGCCGGTGGCCTCGAATGCGACGGAGGCCGGTCGGTCGAGCAACCGGCGCACGGATGTGTCCGTGCTGCCGAAGGATTAGGCGAGCCAACCCGCGCATGCAAGACCCTTTGAAGGCGCCGGCCCCCGCGGCAGCCGAAGCCAGGTCCGGCGGACCCACACGATCCGCCGGACGACGGCTCCTGTCACCGCTCTTCGTCGTGCGGGGCGCTCTTCCGCCGCAGATCGACCTTGGTTTCGGGGTCGGAGGGCTGCTGGCGGTGATCGCCGTCTGGTGCTGGCTCACCTATGGCGGACATGTAAAGCCGCTGTTCCTGCCCTCGCCCACGGGCATCTGGGAGGGACTACTGGAGTTGCATCGCCGCGAGTGGCTCCTGCCGGCGATTGCCCGCAGTTCCTGGCGCGTGGTGCACGCCCTGTTTCTGGTCACGATCATCGGCGTGCCCATCGGCATCCTGATGGGCGCGTTCGCCCCCATCGATGCCGCCCTCCGCAAGATCGTGAACGGCGGCAAGAGTATCCCGACCACGGGCCTGGTCGGGCTGATCGTGCTCTGGTTCAGCATCGAGGAGCGGGCGAAGATCGTGTTCTTGTTCCTCGGCGCGATCTTCTACATGATCGTGCTGGTGAAGAACGCGGTCTTGAGTGTGAACGAGGATTACATCCGGGTCGCCGTCGACATCGGCGCCGGCCGCTGGCAGACGATCCAGCGCGTGCTGCTGCCCGCGGCGCTGCCTCAGATCTGGGACGCCATCGCCGTTTGCAACGGCATCATGTGGACCTACATCGTTCTGGCGGAATACATCAACAGCAACCAGGAGAACCTCGGTCTGGGGTTTCTCCTCAGCGTCAGCAGCCGGACCAACGAATCGGGTCAGGTCTTCGCGACGCTGATCGTCATCGCCCTCATCTCCACCTTCGCCGACTGGGTGTTCCAGAGCGTGCGGAAGCAGCTACTGGACTGGTGACCACCTGTGAGTGAACGGCCGCCGATCGTCGAGATGGAGAACGCCGGGAAGTGGTTCCCCGCGCCGAAGAATGGGGAGCGCCTCGTCGCCGTGGAGGGCATCAACCTCACGATCCCGGATGAGGAAGACGGCGAGTTTCTCGTGATCCTCGGCCCCTCCGG